>Ga0099800_1188_pt1 | contig 16525 bp, 18 predicted proteins | sample Uncmet6_SortRC_1_FD_89868 | JGI IMG/M metagenome (GOLD analysis project Ga0099800, IMG submission 89868) | Marine eukaryotic communities from CALCOFI LINE 67, Pacific Ocean - CN11_C50_N6_SortRC_1 | ecosystem: Environmental > Aquatic > Marine > Oceanic | place: Pacific Ocean: Monterey Bay... | reverse complement strand
GCGCGAGGACGGCGGCATCCTTGTCGATGGGCAAGACGCTGTCGCGGCTGGCGCCGCGCACGGGAGAGCGTTTGTGTGGTGCAGCATCGGTGCAGGCCCGGCGGCTACGGTCGCGGAGGCAGAGAGACAATCGTGTCTTAAAGACTATCGCGTGGCATAGTATGGGGGGTGGGAGGGGACCTACTGCGCATGCGTCCTGCTCATTCGTGCCTCGTCACGAGTCGGGGGGGCGTCAACGTGAGGTGGCGTGCCGCTCGATTCTCGGGGTCGGGGCGCCGGAAGCAGTCATGGTCGGGGTGGTGGCGCTGATTGTATTCGGGCCGAAGGGACTGGCTGAGGTTGTGCGCAGTGCAGCGCGAGCCGTGCGCTCCTTCCAGCCCGCAATATCGGAATTGAGGGAGGTGCGAATCCATGTACCGTGGCTGATGCGTTTTTCATAAACAGCACCATGGTTGCACGCTTCCCGCCACCGAGCCGCGTGAAATCTCACTCTGTTGTCCCGTTGAATCAAAAAAAAACTTCGTCGCGTCGTCGCCGGTCGCGCCGCCGCCGCTGCCACTGCCGCCGTGCGCAGGTGAGCTCGGAGCTGCAGGATACTTTGAAGGACGAGATGGGCCTAGACGAGCTCGCGGAAATTGGCAAGATTGCGAGGGGAGAATTCCCTGCCACCCTTGACGCCCCCCCGTCGTCCAGGACAACATCGAACAGCGACACTAGCACCGTAGGAACTTCAGAAATTGCCCAGCCCTCGGGCGCTGGCGAGACCGAGGAGGACCTGCGCAGGATGCGAGAGGAGTCGGCGAGGCTCGCGTGGGGACCACAAACGGATGGCGGCACTGGAGAATCAGTCGATTTCGAGGACGACACTGCCGTGTCTTCTGAGGAGAACGCTGCCGAGGATGTGTCATCATCATCATCATCATCATCATCAATACCGACAGCCGAGGCCTCAGACACTGACACATCTGACCTCCCGGAGTAGAATTGATTCCGGCAATGATAAACCGATCTTTTATCGACGTGAGCACTCTTCACATGCACAATTCCGTCTCTCTGTGTCTGTCTGTCTGTCTGTCTGTCTGTCTCTCTCTCTCTCTGCGTCTCTCTGAAGGCGTCCAAAATCATTGTGAGGGAACATACCTACGATGAAGCATGATGAGACACCATCTTATTTAGTTCTTTTTTCAAATTTGTATACACTTAAGAATACTCCCCTCGACCACCACACGTCTATATGACGCAGCATCTTAAAAATTAAAATATCCACACAACTCATAAAATAATATATTCTTATTGATTTAAGAATGGTTATTGTACAAAATTCAAAGTATTTTTGCAATTTTTTTGTTGTCGTTGTCGGCGCGGGGACAATTTTTTTTTTTTTTTGGCGGCGAGAGAGAGAGGGAGGGAGGGAGGGCGAGTGAGTTCCCTCTCCCACGCGTTGGTTCGTGTCATTCATACATTTACACGTACGTGTCTCCCTCTCTCTCTCTCTCTCTCCCTCTCCCTCTCCCTCCCTCTCTCCTTCTCTCTTTCTCTCTTATTGTCGTTCGAAGTTTCTCCTTCCGTTTCTCTTGCAGTGTTCTCTCTTCCTGACGCATTCCTTGTTGAGTGAAGAAGAGAGAGACAGACAGACAGAGACAGAGAGAGTGCCTGCCCCATTTTGAATTGCCGGCACTCGGAGGTCTCCATCTGGACGTGCGTGCGCCCGTTGCCTTTCGCTACGGTTGCGTCGCCACGCGAAGTTCGCGCATCCGTGTGTGCATGCTCTTTGACTGCATCCGTTGGACGCCACCAGCTTCGTCATTGTCTCGTGGACCAGCGGCGGCAGAAGCAATGCGCGACGCAGTAATGGCCACCAACGACGAGCATGAGCGGCATTTCATTGATGCGGTAGGCAATGCGCCTTCGATGGACGAGCACGAGGACGATCTCGACTACCTGACTGGTCTGACGCTGCAGCGTAACGATGACGCTGTTGTGGACGGTGGGAACGGAGCGAAGAGCGGACAGCGTGGACGGCGGTACTTCCTGAAACGAAACGCAGACCCCGAACTCGTCATTTCCGCGTGCACGCGCAAGCTCGCAGCGGACCCAGGGGAGATTCGTGCGCTGTATATTCGCGCGACGTGTTTCTTCAAGCTCGGTCGGTACACGAATGCGGAAGAGGATCTCAGTCTCTTTCTCAAGTCGAACGCTAATGATGTGCAGGCGGTCTTCCTCAGAGGGCGCGTGCGAGAGAAGGTGCGTCCCTCGGGGACCCGTCTCGAAACCGGACGTCTTCGAGGAATACGCTGAAACACACATAAGCGCATACATGCGTCCATGCAACCTCTTGCGACGTCATGGGGGATGCCTTTGCTTTCGATCCAAACACGCGCGCTACGGGTTTTATCTCGATCTATCCCCTTCAACAGCTTGGCTCTGAACTTCGAGCAACGACTTCCAGGAAGTCTCGGCGCCTGCGCGCGCCTCCCTGATAGATCGATTGGTAGCCCCTCCCGGCAACATTGAAACGACTGACCCAATTCATGTTTGGACCGATTGACTGACGTGGCCGGACAGATGAATGCGTTGGACTCTGCGATCGATGACTACTCGCGTGTGCTCAAGCTGGACCCGAACCACGTCCGAGCGGAGTACCAGCGTGGCGCGTGTCAGAACATGAAGGGAGACTTCGCCGGTGCCATTCAGGACTACGTGAACGCGCTCGAGAAGGATCAGGAGAAGACGACTGCGATGCATCAGCAGAACGGAAGCTTCTCGCCCTCGTCAGGCCCCACATCGGCGGCGAAGTTGAACAAGCATCGTTCCATCACGGCCCAGCAGCAGCAGCAGCAGCAGCGCGAGAGGAAACAGCAGCAGGATTTGCAGGAGCAAGAGCGAGGTGCGCTTCAGCAACAGCGCGTCGCGGTGGCAGACTCGTCCTCGTCCTCCTCAGCGACGTCGAGAGTGATATCGACGCCAGCGATGAGAGTGACTGGGGACGCGAAGCAGAAGAGGCGAATGACAGAGGACATGCTCACCTCACCGCAGGTGCCGCACACCGTTATGAGCAGGAAACAGATCTCTGCGACGGACGGCCTCGATCCCCGATTCGTGTCCCGTGGAGCCGACTCGCCGCCGTCGGCACCGTTCGGGACCCCATCGCGTACGCGAAACGCGCCGGCATATTCCACGCCCACGGCCACCTCGTCATTTTCATCCAGATCCGCGGCGGCGATCAACAGCAGCATCTATGACATGACCAGCCCCAAGGTCGACAGCCCTGCAGGGCTGCCCCGCCAGAGGTCGTCATCATTCGTCAAAGGAGGAGGAGCAGGAGGTGGTTCGACGGCAACACGGGCGTCCGCCAGCGGTCTCCGGACGCCCTCGTCGCTATCCAAGGGCTCTCTTCCGCCAGAGTCGATGACGGGTTCGGATGCGACACAATCAGGGTACCAGCACGTCGAAACAACGCCGCCCTTCACCAGGAGCAACGAGACCACCGACGATACCGTGGAGTACTACCATGCACGCGGCTACAGCCACCGTCGCACCGGCAACTTTGCGTCCGCGGTGAAGGACTACTCGAAGGCTTTAGAGCTCAACCCTCGGCACTTTCGCTCTCTGTTCAACAGGGCATTCGCATTCGACCGCATGGGCAGGTACGATGAGGCACTCAGGGACTATACCGCTGCGATTTCGGTGGATGCCCGCAACGCGTACGCCCACTACAATCGAGGCATCACGCGCGACAGGATCCGAGACCTGGAGGGCGCAATTGAAGACTTCTCGGCTGCGATCGCCATCGACGGCCAGTCCGCGGACTTTTACCATAACCGCGGCTTCAGCTACCGCAAACTGCGGCGGTATGAGCAGGCCGTTGCGGACTACGGCACCGCCATCTCGCTCAATCCGTCCCACTGTCGCGCGTACTACAACCGTGCCTTTTGCTACGACCAGATGGGCCTGTTAGCGGAGGCGGTGGGCGACTACACCAGCGCACTCAGATTTGAGCCCGCCAACCCGACAGCGCTGCACAACCGTGGGTCCCTCCTGCAGCGGATGGGCCAGCTCGAGGGTGCGCTCCGCGACTACTCGCGCGCCATTGGCCTTCATCCCGCCGGCGTGCTCAGCTTCAACGCGCGCGCGATGCTCCTGGAGCACATGGGCCGCGCCGAGGACGCCCTCGCCGACTACGACAGGGCAATCACGCTCGATCCGGACAACCCAGTGCTCTTCAAAAACCGGGGCCTCTGCCAGCGTGGCCTGGGCAACTTTAGCGAATGCCTCGCGGACATGGATGTGGTGCTCGGGCAGCAGCCGAACGATGTTCCTGCGCTGAGTGCGCGCGCTCTCTGCAACAGGAAGCTCAGGAGGTACGAGTCGGCCATCGAGGACTGCACGCACGCAATCAGTATCGTTATCGACGGACGGAGATTCGGCGCACGTACTGAGCTTGGGGCGTCGGCTGCGACGCAGTCATCTCCTTCGATGCGCAAGGACGATGGTGAGGATGAGGATGATCACGATGATGTTGAGTTCGGTGATACGCCGCCCAAAGGTGGCACCATCAACGGTATCAGCGGCTCTTTACCTACAGGCGAGTCTGCAGATGGTAATCGAAAGGGCGGTCGAGCAGGCACCAGTGCAGCGGCGGCATCGCATCCGGCCCGCCGCGGCGGCGGCGCCTCCGGTGGAGTGAGTGAAATCGATGGCGGTAGCATCGCGGCCGCGTACGAGGGCGACGAGTACCTCTGTCGCCTGTACAACAGCCGCGCGTACTGCTACGCGAAGCTCTCGCAGTACGAGCGCGCGCTAGCCGACTACCGCTCCGCGCTCGATCTCAATCCTCGCGACACGCACGCGCGGCACAACAGCGGCGTGAGCTGCGACCGCCTCGGGAGGTACGAGGAGGCGGTGATGGAGTTCACTCGGGTGATTGAGGCGGATCCGGGAAATGCGAACGCGTACTTCAGTCGGGGAAGCGCGTACGATTCGATGAACAAGTTCGATCTGGCGCTGAGCGACTACACCGTCGCGCTCAGTCTCAAGGGTAAACATGCATCAGCATCTACGCCATCGGCATCTACGCCATCGGCATCTACGCCATCGGCGTCTACGCCATCGGCATCGAGATCGACGTTGCCATCGGCAACGGCGACTGGCATCGCTCATGCTGATGCGCGCACGACGAGCGCATCCCCCGGGCGGAACGCGCCGGGTGATGCGTCCGTGAGAGCAACAGCAGCTGGAGGCAACGCACCGCGGAAGTAGCAGCTGAAGATGAAGGACACGTTGATGACAAGGATGAGCACGATGCGGTTGGTGCGACACTGAAGACAGAAAATATGACGACCGACTGATTAGTGAGATAGACGTGTACCCAATGTGCGCACATTCTTGTTTGTAAATACTTTATCTACACTGTCCGGCATCGTCATGTCAGACTCAGAGCGCGTAGTAGTCTGGCCGCTCGAAGGAGCACGCGGCAATGGCCGCTGCGATCTCGAAGCTCCCCAGGCCGAACATCTTCAAGCGCACCGTCGCCACGTTCACGATGACAAAGTAACAAAAGGATCATCAACACGCACACATCAAAACACGTTAGGCAAGGTGTTACATCGTCGGAGAAGCGGGCGGACTACGTGTCTGCGCAAGTGGACGGTGAGCTCCAACGTTGCAACCGAATGACGAGGAGCAGTATGAATCAGCAGCCGGTGGTGATTTGCCGCCGCATGGGCCTCAGGGCACCGCGTCGTTGCACAAGTGTCGCGGCTTACCTCGAAGAGGTAGGCGCCGAATTCAATTGTCTTGGCGTGCAGGAGCACTGACGGAATAGCGAGGATGCCGATGCCGATGAAGCCAACGAGGAACTTGCCGACGTCTTCCCATCCGCCGCCGCCGCTATCGTAGCTGCTGCTGGTCAGCGCGCCGGGGCTGAAGAAGAGCAGAGGAATTGGTGCGAGGAGAAAGCATATGTACTGAAGCATCTGTGCATGTCGCGGAACGTGCATACAGTGGTCACAGTGCAGAACAGACAGCCATAACGAGGATGACGAGGTGAGACTCCGGGGTGTACGCCGCAGAGAGCAGAAAGTTCGATGGCAGCAGTGTCATTCGTCTCATTTGCGGGCTGGCAGATCAAAGAACGAGCATCATGAGCGGACCATGGCACATCGAATGGAGCAGCACATTCTTGTGCAGTATATCGTGCCGTATCGTGAGAGGTGTACAGGACAACACAATCACATGTCTGTTTGTTTGTTTGTTTGTTTGTGTGTGTGTGCTCGATCATCGTGCACGGTCGTACCGGCCACCAGTTATCGTACAACGCGCAACCCAGCAGCTGCAGCGTGACCGCGACGCAGAACATGGTCACGGCCCCGAAGAAGCGGATGAGGTCCATCCTGCTCCCACGGTCTCCTCACGCGAATGAGGCTGAGCTCGCGAATGTCGATCCTGACGTGTCGCCTGAGCGTCAAGCTCTGTGCGTCGGCGCCCGAACCACTTGTACCGCTGGATCTTTCGACTTGCGGTCTGCGGTAGCGCTCGCACAAGTAGCGAGCAGACTTCGACGATGAGCGGTTGCACCACCGAGAGTAAGTTCGTGTGAGACAGACAGCCAGCCAGAGACAGAAATGTAGAGACAGCGAGAGTTTGTCACATCACATCGGTGAGATCTGGCAGCGGCTGGCGCAAGATGCCGATATCTTCATGGGCTGTCTGCCTGCCCCGCGCTCGTCCCCAAGTCGACCACAGCACACCACACGTGAGGCGCGCGCTCTCTGTGTATGTGTGTGTGTGTCTCTCAGTGACTCTCTCTCTCTCTCTCTCTGTGTGTCTCTCTTCAGATCAGTTTCAGTGTGTCTGCACATTCTTAAAACTAAGACAGAATCAGAACGTCATGGAGCAGGACCCTCGTGCGCCAGATCTGTTGTGTGAGTACCATTATATAAAATATTATCATTCTCGTATAATTTCAAATGTACAATATTTCATTATCTTGTAATATATTTTGAATACAATATTATATGTATAAAAAAGACAAAAAGTAAATAGTATCCTTTTAAATTATTATGAGATATTTGTGGATATTTTGGAGCGCTTGCTGAGAGAGAAAGAGAAAAAAAAAGAGGGAGAGAGAGAGAGAGAGACAGAGAGAAAAAAAAAAGAGGGAGAGAGAGAGAGAGAGAGAGAGAGAGAGAGAGGGAGGGAGCCGCGGCCTCACTCACTCTCTCACTCACTCACTCACTCACTTTTGTCTCTCTCTCTCTCTCTCTCTCTCTCTCTCTCTCTCTCTCTCTCTCTCTCTCTCTCCCTCTCTCTCTCTCTCTCTCTCTCCCTCTCTCTCTCTCTCTCTCTCTCTCCGTGTTTGTCGGTGAATAATATATCAAAGATCATCTTAAAATGTCTATGTAAAGTTCTATACAAAAACCTTCTCGTACTCTAATGTCTGAATGGATCATGGGAATTTTGAGCATGAGAAATCTGAAATTATTGGCTGGCCTTAACTGTATTGAACTGGCTTGAACTGGTCTTAACTGGTCTTAGCTGGTCTTAGCTGCTCAGAGAGAGAGAGAGAGAGAGAGAGAGAGAGAGAGAGAGAGACGGAGAGGACCGACTGCTTCGGTCCCCGGCGTTCCAGAGGAGCGTCGTCAGCAACGTCACACGTTGGTGGACAATGCCGGTCTGGAATGGTGTGCATCTGTACGAGGCGCTTCTGACAGCCGCAATGGTGGTGCTGGCCGCATGTTCATCCGCGCCAACCGCCGCCGCCTTGGTCGTGGACCCGGCAACAAGCAGAGAAGCGTCCACGCAGTCAGAGTTGAAGATCGCCTTTAGGCACTGGGAGTCAGACGAGGAGGTTGGCGAGCGGTTCGTGTACATCACCTCGGATATAAACGTGTCGGACGCTATTACAATTGTTACGGGGCAGCGGCTGACGCTTCTGGAGGTCCGAGGCAGCTGCGGGCCGGATGGTGATCAGGCATGCACGCTCAGTGGGCCCGGGTACAGCCGCATAGTGAACGTGGAGCCGAAGCAGCGCATGTCGGCCAGTGGGCTGCCCGCGGAAGACTGGTCTGCGACAATCCGCTTTGTGAACATTATCTTCTCCGGAGGCAACTTGTCTGAGAACAGGGTGAGCGCGTACGGTGGTGCCATCAAAGTAGATATGCCAAGGCATAACAACAAACTCGTGGCTGAGGCATACACGACTCTCGTACGTTGCAGCCGCATGATTACGAAAGATTATTGCCCTCCTTTATCCTATCGGGATGTTTGCAACCGACAAGACTGCAGCTAGCATTCGGAAAGCTCTCGACTCACTCGTGACGCCGTTCTATCGCTTCCTCTCTGCCATCACTGAACTAAACTCATCATCATCATACTCCTCATCGTCGAACCGCACGACGCCTACTCGTCCGCAGGAGATGACGGACTGTACGCTTCGGAATAACATCGCAAAAGGAGGAGGTGCCATCGCAATGGTCGGCGCGCAGGGCACCTTCACGCGCGTTCGATTCGAGTCGAACACGGCCACCGGCTTGGACCCGCCATACCAGGAGAGCGGCAGGTACGGTGGAGGCGCAATTCGCTCTGGACAGTCCTCCGGCAGGGGCTTCTTCACTGGCACAAACGTGTTTCGAGACTGCACCTTCGAGGGCAACCGGGCGTTTGCCTCCGGTGGTGCGATTCAGCTCAAGGGAATGAAGGATACCAACACCGGGAACATTTTCACGGATGTTGCAGCCATCTCGGGCTGCACCTTCACTGATAACACGGTGGCAAGCCGCGGCGGGACGGACATCAGCGTGTATGAGTACAGCAGTCTGCTCTTCGTTGGCGATGCTAACAATATCAACGCGGACACGGAATCGAATGGCGGAACGAAGACATCCATCAAGATCTTCTCGCCTAGCACAGCGTCGGTGACAAACGTGGGCACGCCTCCACCGCCTCCACCGAACCCGCCGCCATCGCCGAACCCGCCGCCAAGCCCACCGCCGCCTCCGAGCCCACCACCGAGCCCGCCGCCGAGTCCACCACCGCCGCCGAGTCCGCCACCGTCACCTCCTCCTCCTCCTGTGGCGCCATCCATGGCATCCGGCTCGAGCAAGAGGAACTCATCATCCATCAACGGCCTCAGCATTGCCGCGATAGTCATCGGTAGCCTGAGCGCATTCGCCGCGTGCGTTGCAGTCGCTTTGATGCTCACGAAGCGAAGCGGTTCGGGCTGGCGATGGCCCGGAGCACGGAGAAACACGCACGGCAGCAAGGATCTTGGCTACCCGGACATTTCGACAATCAAACCCAGCTTTGGGACAGGGTCCGCTGGTATCGGCTATGGTTTCAACGGGGGAGCCGGCGTCGTGCAGACGATGACGACCAACCCACTGTCGTCGTCCGGTGCCGATGGGGAGCTTGAGGGCTTCTTCGCGTTCTAGCTCAATGAGCGATGACCTTCCTTGGTTCGTGCGTCGGTGGGAGCGGCTACCTCAAGAGACAACCACCGACACTGGTGATCATTCCATGCATGATCCTGTGCACGACCGCGAGCGCGTCCGCCATGAGACAAGGACGAGAGTCACGCTGCTATCCATGTCGACGTTTGTTCGTCATCGTCACGAGCGCTAAACTATGATCGGAGCAGGTCGGCCGAGCGCGTGTACGGTAGCCACAGAATGACACCCATTCGATGCATGCGTGTGTACTTGGTATACAAACACGCAAGAGTGATCATGTGCACTTCTAGCAGCGTTGCGCTCGTCTGTAAGATGGTGCCATTTCGCATCCATGGCGCTCGACACGCTTTTCTCAGGATGCTCAACGTAGAGCTTTTGCACCATTGCTGTCAATCGCCTCAGTCTCTCGATTTCACTACCTCCGTCATCATCAACATCATCATCAGCATCATCACGCCCAGAGCCTCAGGAAGATGAAGAAGGATGATGTTCCCCGCCCGCACATCCGTCCGGTACGCAACGCGACGAGCCCGACGGTAGCCGATCGGCCATTATCGATGCAGGTCAGCCGCAAACTGCCGGTGTCTCTGGGTGCGTTCGAGTCGGAAATTAGTTATCGGAACTAAGGACGGCGTCGCGTCCTTGTGCGAGGAAGGAAGGAAGGAAGGAAGGAAGGAAGGAAGGAAGGAAGGAAGGAAGGATGTCGACGGCGCTCATCAGAGAGGCGCTGGAGGCCGATGATGAGATCGCGTGCATCCAGAGCAAGACCAAGATCGTGTGCACGCTCGGTCCTGTCAGCCGCAGCGTCGCTGTGCTCGAGGAGCTGCTCGAGGCGGGAATGAGCGTCGCAAGATTCAACTTCTCGCACGGCTCGCACGAGTACCACCAGGAGACGCTCGATAACCTCCGGCAGGCGTGCCGGAACACACGGCTGATGTGCGCGACGCTGCTGGATACCAAAGGTCCTGAAATCAGGACAGGAACATTGAAGGACGGCAAACCCATTTCGCTCAGTGCTGGGCAGAAGGTGGTGCTCTCTACGCAGTATGCCACGCCTGGGGGCAGCATGGCGAACGGAGTAGCCATCATCAAGCTAAGCTACCCTTCGCTGCCGCGGGACGTGTCGCCCGGCTGCAACATCCTCATCGCAGACGGCTCCATCGTGCTGCGCGTGGACGACTGCGATGAACACGCAGGCACAGTCGGCTGCACATGCCTCAACAGCAACACGCTGGGCGAGCGGAAGAATTGCAACCTTCCGGGCGTGATCGTTGACCTGCCTACCATCACAGACAAGGACAGAGTCGACATTATCGACTGGGGTGTCGGAAACAACGTCGACTTCATTGCGGCGTCGTTCGTACGCAAGGGAACCGATGTTCAGACAATTCGGAGACTCGTCGATGTCTACGAGAAGGGTCGGAACATCAAGATCATTTCAAAGGTTGAGAACCAAGAAGGTACGCGGGCGGACACGCCGCTGCGCCCCCCCGGGGCCCTTGCGCTTCGCGTGTCATCGGCTCATATTCACGCACTCATGATGTGATAACAATACCGCGTCTGGGTTTCCATATCGATCCAAGATGACTAGCACTGCAGCAATCCCTGCAATCGCTGCCACCGTTTTGAAAAAGCGTGATTGACGACTGACTCTCCTCGCGCGCGCGCTTGTGTGTGTGTGTGTGTGTGTGTATGTGTGTGTGTGCGCGCGCGCGCGTGCGTAGGCTTGGCAAACTTCGACGACATTCTTGCGCAGAGCGACGGCATCATGGTCGCCCGTGGGGATCTCGGCATGGAGATCCCAACCTCGAAGATCTTCCTTGCACAGAAGCTGATGATACACAAGTGCAACCTCGTCGGGAAGCCAGTGATCACAGCAACGCAGATGCTCGAGAGCATGTGCAAGAACCCGAAACCCACGCGCGCCGAGGCTACGGACGTTGCGAACGCAGTGATTGATGGAACTGACTGCGTGATGCTCTCGGGCGAGACAGCTGCGGGCTCGTACCCCGTCGAGGCTGTGCGGATAATGGGACAGATCTGCAAGCAGGCCGAGGCTCAAATCGACTACTCTGCGTCGTTCACGCGCATTCTCGACGCGACGCCGCATCCACTGAGCCAGCTTGAGTCCCTCGCGAGTTCCGCTGTCCGCACGGCGAGCAAGGTGCACGCATCGTTGATAATCGTGCTAACACGAGGCGGGTCGACTGCGCGGTTAGTGGCCAAGTATAAGCCGATCCCCCCGGTTCTCGCAGTCGCCGTGCCCATCCTCACCACGGATAACCTGTCGTGGACGTGCAGCTCCGAGTCGCCCGCTAGGCAGACACTCGTGACGCGCGGCCTGCTTCCGCTCCTCGCGGAGGGCTCAGCGAAGACGAATGAGGACGATACCACGGACGACATCTTGCACGCATCCGTCGAGTTCGCGAAGAAGCAGGGATACTGTGCTTCAGGAGAGACCATCGTCGCGCTGCATCGGTTCGGAGATGCATCGGTGATGAAGATCGTGGACATTGAGTAGGTGATCACCCACAGAGACAGAGACGCAAGCGGCACGAGTTGCGACGGCCACGAGGTCGTTAGGAATTGGAAGCAGCGTAGAGCAGTTTCGTGTGTTTCGAAGAGGGTGCTAAGCCATACATGATGATGTTGACGACGGAATGAAAACGATGATGAGTATGCGTATGATGATGATCATGATAATGGTCAGCTGCCGCTGTGTGGTACGAGCCGCAGTAGGTACCAGTGTCGGCGGATGCGACTTAAGACGGAAGACAACGTATTCGTGCGTGTGCGTGTGTGTATGTGTGTTTGTCACGGAGTGTAGTTGTAGTATTAGATGACAATAATTCGACGTTCCTAATGAGAAATGACACAATGGACGCACAATGAGTGTCATCGGTCGCGACGTCAACATGGCGCTCGGCTATGACGGCCACGCCCGCCGACGTCGGACAAAGAGAGAGGTAGAGAGTGAGTGTGTATGTGAGAGAGAGAGATACGGAGAGCTCACGGTGTATCGAACACGTACAACGAAATAGTCACCGTCCTTGCACTTATCTTTCTTTATGTCAGTCCATCTCTCTCTCTCTCTCTCTCTCTCTCTTAAAAGGTCGCATCACTTCGTGAATGCGTCAATGAGGTCCGGCGAGGTTATCAGAGATGACAGCGGACATGCTAACGACAGGCGATCCAACCACCGAGGTCGTCACGTTTTGCAGCGCACGCAGCATGCTCGACGGGCTCGTGTTCGGTACCGTGCCGATTTTAACCGACGCACTCACGGGCGTCTTGTTGATGGTGTTGGACTCGATAATGTCGCTGATGGCCGCAGCACCCGTCTTGCTGTTGCTCTCGTTGAGAAGCTTCATCGCCAGCGAAATGGCACGCGTTGCAATCGTCTCGGCGTGCTCCCGGGCGCGCCTCTCTTTGGTAATGATCTCATCCTGCGCGCTCGCTGACGCCAACGAAGATGAGCTCGGCGAGGAGCACACATCATCTCCGTCGACGAAGTCGTCATTGTTATTGTCCGACGCATCTGCGACTACTCGCTGGGATGCGTCGATGCTGTCCGTCTTGATGTTCTTGAGCTCATCGTACAATGCTTTCACCTTGGCGTCAGTCGTTGCCGGCGACGACTCGGCAGTTGCATTCGCGTCGCCGTCATCCCGCGCCACTGCACCGATGCCATCCAACTCGGACATCGACGACAGGTCGCTGTAGCACATACGACGGTGCTCACGGACCACCGGGTGCGCGGGACTCGGCGTCTCCAGAAATGGACTCATCGCGATGTCCTTCTTCAACGACGACGAGAATGCAGCTCTGTTCGCTTTCTTCTCGGTCGCATGCGAGTCCAGTGCGTATGTGGCGTCCACCTTGAGCTTCTCCTGAACGACATCGTCGTCTGTGTCCTCAACCGAGTTTCCGTCGAGGTGATGAGCGATGACAGAGGGCATGACGATCGGCGTGGTTGCCATCCGTTGCTCTTGACAACGCTGACGCGGTGTGTCCTTCGCAACGCTGCTCTCTGGCGTTTGGGTGACGCGCTCCAGCTCGGACGACAGCAGGTGCACCTCGGCTGTTAGCAGCGCATTGGCCCGGCTCAGCTCAGAGGCTTCTCGAGACATCACCGCCTTCGTCTTCAGGAGAGCCTCGATCTACGCGAGTGCGGGTCAGTGCACGAATATGTAGTTGTATATAGTTCGACATGCTTAGTCAAGGGCACCGTACGTCGGCTATTATAGAGCTAAAACCGCCCACGCAAAGAAATGCACTTCCGTCTTCGAAACGTGTGAGCTGGATGATATCCCATCGATCGGACCTGAGAGCGTATGAAGGCCGTCTCGTCGTCAACGAGCAGGGTTCCCTCCTGGTCGCCAAACCGCGCGAGCTTCGCCCGAAGCTCCAGGTTCTCCCTCTCGACAGCCACTCGAGCGCACTGTTCGGCTTCGATGTGTCTCGTTTTCGCCTGCAACGCAGCCGATGCCATCGCAACGCAGCGATCGAGCTCGGAGATGCTCACCATGCCGGCGGGCGGCGCCGCTCCGGCCGACGAGTGAGACCTCATCTCCGGAGGGCCGGCGTGGCAGCTGCAGCCGCAGCACTCGTTACTTCTGCTCGCCTTGCAACCGTCAGTGCCACGCATTATCATGGCCGCCGATGCCGAGGGCTGCATTGCCGCCGCTGCAGTCATTATCGTGAAAACTCCTCCAAAGACAGTCGCGCACGCTCGTTGGTGTCGGCGGGGCCTCCGTGAGATCTGCAGCGGACGCAGTGTGAACGCAACTAAGAATGATCGAACGCCGCAGGCGTATCTCTCTGCGATGCTCCTCAACTGCACACACACACACACACACACACACACACAAAGAGAGAAAGAGATGGACACAACTGTCGCTCTTCCGACTCCTTCGCTCCTCCTCTTCCTCCTCGTCCTCCTCCTCCTCCTCCTCCTCCTCCTCCTCCTCTTCCTCCTCGTCGTTGGTCAGAGGTGAACGGATCAATTTCAAAACGGCGCTTTTGAAATCAAACTCTAAGTTAAACACGAATTCGAAGCCGCAGGCTGTCGCTGCACCACGCCACCGAGGAGAGGAGAGGAGAGGAGAGGAGAGGAGAGGAGAGGAGGGGACGGGGACGGGGGACGACGAGGACACTTTGTATATGTTGCAGCGAGCATCTGCAGCGCAATCAGACACAACAACGAGAGACACTGCGGACAGAATGAAACTCTCAGACGCTCTCTGTCTCTGTCTCTCTCTGCCTCTGTCTCTGTCTCTGTCTCTGTCTCTCTCTCTGTCTCTCTCAGCGTTTTAATTGACCAGTCGGCAAGCTTCTAGTGCAATCAAGGCCTCAATTCAATTTTGTCCTTAATGAATACGTTTTTGTTCCTATATATTCTTATTTGTTACGTAATAGTACATAAAAAAGTCTTTACGGATTTTATTTTGAGTTTGAAATATTCTTTCTAATTATTACAACAATTCGTTTTTAATTTCATTTATATATTCTTATGATTATTGAAAACGAAAATTATTAGTGATATATGTCGTTTTTTAGTTGATCTGAAACGCATGAGTTTCTCGAGAGGCGCCACGAGCGATGGTGACGATGACGATGACGATGACGATGGCCGAACGAACGAATGTGTTGGGCGAGTGTGTTCCATCGATCGATCGGCGCTGCGCGGAGGACAGAAGATGTGCTTGAAGCGTGTAGAATACATGTATCTAGAGCAATTGCAATTGCTCATCTTGGAGTAGCCACGCGCCACGCGCCTCCTGACGGCATCAAAGGTGCAGCAGGAACAAAAAAAAAAGAACGAAAAAAAAAAGGAAAACCGCGAGAAGAAGCCTCTTCCGCACTCTTCTCTTTTACGAAGACGGCGGAGGAGGAGACGGGGGCGAGCCAGAACCCGAATCCGCCTTGGGCGTACCTCCAAAGCCCCTCGTTTTCGCCACGCCGTATATGGAGGAACACAGCAGGAAGAAACCAACGTACGGTGTGTACAGGGGATACAACTGAACGAGATGGTACGATAATGGCGAAAACGGCCAAAGCAGACGGGCGCGACAGCGAGCGGAACGGGCGGCGTCAATCCCATCGAACACATCGTTTGCGTACTATCAAACATGGAATCATCAACCTGTTCGGAACGCACGCGAGCTATTCCTGTGGTTTGTACGCGCCACACGTATTGATCATTGATGCTCCGAAAGCGACTGAATCGAATTCAGATGCATACGGGTTCTTGAAATATCGAACACGCCGTTTTCGAGGAGGACATTGCTCGACGGTTCAAGAACCCGCCTGCGTGAACCTCGATCAGCGTGCGTCATTGCACGCGAGATTCCGTTCGTTCGCATATCACAGTGCGTCGTTTATTTGGAGATACGCATTGGAATGAAAAGAGGTGCGGCAGAGCGGGATGGGAATGCGAAAAAGGGGATACGGTACGCACCGTGTCCGTGATGTACTTGTCGACCTCGTCAGACATGTACCCGCTGGTGGCCAAAACCAGACCGCCAATGATAACAAACAGAAACAGAACACCCTGCGTTGACGGTCAGCAACAAGGAACATGGAGACGTCAGAAAATAATTCACATCCGACACGATATTTGGCGTATCCACGGCAATTGTGCAGCACTCGTGGCTAGCACTCTCGCGGCGCAGAAGTCCAGAGGTGCGACATAGAATAGAAATGGAGAAAAAATATCTATTCAATCCTTTCCCATGGCCGAAATTGCATCATCTTAATTTCTTCGCGACTCGCGTACGAGCGTCGCATGCATGTCTCGCGGTGCAGTGTATGTTGACGCGCATGCGGCACACACGGGCGCAGTTCGTACCAGAGTCGCAAGGACAGCCCCCTCGGCCGCCGCCGCACCCTCAGAGACTTGTGCAGCGTCCGGTTCTGCCGGCGCGTATGACATATCATCGCGAGCAGGCGCCCGCCGTCGGCGCGTGGCTGTTTTGGTCCCCACGGCGCCACCCTCGGTCGCGTCGGCCTCCTCCACCGCCGCTTCAATCCCCTCAGCTTCGCGAGCCGGCTGCGGCTTCCCGAACCCTTTTCCG
>Ga0099800_1187_pt1 | contig 16620 bp, 9 predicted proteins | sample Uncmet6_SortRC_1_FD_89868 | JGI IMG/M metagenome (GOLD analysis project Ga0099800, IMG submission 89868) | Marine eukaryotic communities from CALCOFI LINE 67, Pacific Ocean - CN11_C50_N6_SortRC_1 | ecosystem: Environmental > Aquatic > Marine > Oceanic | place: Pacific Ocean: Monterey Bay | collected... | reverse complement strand
TCCAGATGATGGTTCTTCAATTTCTTTACATTTGCATTTACATACAATAGTGCCACTACCATCAACATCATTCATTTGAATGACAGTTCTTTCAATAGCACCATAATGCCACCATTGATGATCAGTTAGAGCATGTATATACTTAAAACCAAGAAATAATACGAGTATTAATATTTTAATTAACGAAACAATCATAATACTACTATTATAATTTCACTATTATATTGCTATTTTACAAAGAATACTTTCTTTGAAAAGAAAACTCTGAACTGTGTCGTCGTCGAGATTTTATATCCAACGCCAAACAAAATGTAGGAGTAGATAAAAAGTTGGAAAAAATCAAAATTTGATCACATTTATCATTTAAAGCAAATATTACAAATATAAAGAGATATTAATGATACATTTTTTTCCTGATTCAGTATAAAGTGGACCTTTCCCTCAGTAGAATTCAAAATATTTTAAAATTTTCCTTCTAAAAGGAATTCAAGTTTTTTTTGGCCTATTTCAATGGTTAGTGTAACTCTGTACTAGTACTAATTTCTACAGATTTTATCGGACAAAGTGAAAACAGCAGAACAGCAGCATTTTATATATGAAAAACCAGTAAAATTAAAAAATTTTGTTAGATAAAAGACTCAATTTATCTTTTTTATTAGATTCTATTATAACTTCAACATTTTTTTTAAAATTATATATAATAAAATAAACACATTATGGATAATTATACATCTTCTTCTACAAAATATGATGATGATGATAAAGCAGATTTTCAATCAGCATTAGATACAGAAACATCAGATCAAAATGATGATATTAATAATCGAAATATATTTTATTTAAAAATAAATTCTGAACAATTACGTTTACAATTAAAAAAATTTATGGCAACAAGTTGGATGGGTTTTATATGGGATATATCATTTTTATTTTTATCCACAATATCTACAATATCATACGTCATATCTACATATTTTGATCATCGTATAAAAAGTGAAAGAGATATAAAAGATCAAATGGAATTATTTGAATTAATATTATCAGTATTATTTGGTGTAGATTGGTTATTATCATTTTTTATGGCTGATCAAAAAAATGAATTTGTTGGTTCATTTTATTCTATGGTAGATTTATTATCAGTTATACCAACATTTTTCTTATATGGTACAGGTCCACCACCATATTTAGATGATATAAATTCAATAAATTTAGTATTAATATATGCATTACATGCAGCAACAACAGCAAGAGTATTAAGAGCATTAAGAATAAGAAATTATTTAATGTATGTTAAAGATCAAATTCAACAAAAAGTTGGTGAAATTATATTAATATCATTAGTAACATTAGTGTTTTTTTCAGCATTAATGCAATTTTTTGAAAGAGTAGAATCATCATGTAAAGATGAGATATTAGATAATTGTAATCCTAAAGATGATCCTGAGTTATTAGATTTTAATGTATGGATATATGCAATGTTGGTAACAATATCAACAGTAGGTTATGGTGAAATAACACCAGCAACAACCATGGGTAAAATATCTGTTATGTTTATGATAGCATTTGGTGTCATGGGTTTGCCATTAATGTCCAATCAATTATTTGAAAAAATGAGATATATGTCTTATTATGCACGTTTATCATATAATAAAAAAAAGAATCAAAATCATGTTATTATTACAGGTGATTTACAATCTGTATCATTATTTGAATTTTTTAGTGAAATGTTTCATGAAGATCATGATAACGATGATTTAAATGCAGTAGTATTAACTCCAAATTCACCATCAAGAGATATGTTAGCAGTCTTAAGACATCCACAATTTACATTAAATGTAACTTTTTTAGAAGGTTCAGCATTAAATGAATTAGATTTAAGACGTGCACATGCTGATACAGCTTCAGCAGTATTTATATTAAGTAATAAATTTACACAAGATCCTGATCAAGAAGATGCTCGCGTCATCCTGCAAAGATTTGCTATGACAAGATTTGTATATCGTGAAAAAATGTTACTTTCACATGAAAAATTTAATTATAATAATCATGACAATAATCATAATTTTAATATAAATAATATATCACCTGTATTTTGTATGCAATTAAATCGTGCTCAAAATATGAGACACATGGTAGACTTAGAAGCACCTAAAGATTTACAATCATCAACAGAAAATGATTCAAAAGATTTAGTTGTATGTTTAAATGAAGTTAAAATGGGTATTATAGCTAATAATATAATATATCCTGGTAATTTTACATTATTATTTAATTTATTAATGTCTTTTTCTGACGAAGGAGATAATAATAATAATAATAATAATAATGATGATGATGATAATAATAATGATGATTCAAATGATGATGATGATATAGAATCATTAGAAGATGATGAAGTTAATGATTGGCGTGATGAATATTTATCAGGTTGTGATTGGGAAATTTATACAACAGAAATTAATAAAGCATTTTGTGGTTTAGATTTTGCTGCATTATCATATACTATTTATCAAAAATTGGGTATAACATTATTTGGTATACAATTAACAGATTTAGCAAGTAATCATAAAGAAGTATTATTGAATCCTTATAACTTTAAAATACCATCATCTGATGAATATCATGTTGAAGGATTTGTTATAGCTAAAGATAAAAAAGCATCAGATTTAAGTGTTGTTGATCATGGTGCATCAAATATAATATTAACTAGAAAAGATTCGGATCGCGTTAGAACTTTAGCTGTTGTAGCACAAGCATTACAATCATTGGCATCAATGAATGAGCAAAAAAAACGTAGTAATTCCAATTATTTAGCATCTATTTCTGAAAATACTAATAATTATGATGGAAATAATAATAATATGATATCACCTGATAATCGAATAAATAAATTAAAAATTGAGAGTATATTAGATGAACTAAATTCTGATGATGATTCAGGATCAGATGATACAATATCAGAACCAGATCCAGAATCATTTCATAATAATAAAAAACAAATAGAATGGTTAAAATTACGTAGAAGAATAAGAAAATCTGATATGAATACTAAAGAACAAGAAAAATTATTATCATTAGAATTAAAATATAGACAACAAATATATTATGTATATGATCAACCAATAGAGTTATATCGTGTGACAGTTATTGATTGGTTAAAAGATGATTTTCCTACTATCGATAATCATTGTATAATTATATCGAAAACACCAACAAATTTATTTGATTTAATAGCACCAATGCGTGCTAAAAAAATGAAACGTTTACAACCGATCGTGATCATGTCCACTGAAGATATTCCTGGACCTATCTGGCAGCAAATATCAATGTTTCAAGGGTTATATTTTATAAAAGGACATCCTTTAAGAGAAACTGATTTATTAAGAGCTGGAGTATTAATATGTAAACAAGTGGTTTTAGTAGTATCAGCAGCACAAAACCAAAATAGTACACCAACTGATATTGAAAGAAATGTTGTAGTGGATTCTGATGCTATATTTACATTCCAATGTGTCAGAAATTTAAATACATCAGCAGAATTATGTGTTGAAATGGTCCATGATTATAATGTATCATTTATTGACTCTAATGAGTCTGGCCCAAATATTAAAATGTCACCAGAATTTGTGGCAGGCATGGTGTTTACATCATCATTATTAGATACATTATGTGTTCAATCATTTTATAATCCTGATATCATTAAAATTGTCAATGCTTTAGTTGCTGGAAATTCATCGAAGTTATCAAAAGTTGAGGATTACGAAGAAGCATTGTTAAGACATGCCCAAGATGAGTATCATAATGCTCATTCTAATAGTAGTGATCACAATCATAACAATCATAATAACAATAACAATAATAATAGTAGTACATCTAGTAATAACAATAGTAGTACATCTAGTAATGATATTGAAGAAAAACATGATTCTTTGAATCATCATCATCATCGTAAAGAAAAACATTATATACATAAAGATATAAATGGTGCTGAATTATATATGTCATCACAATTACATCAAATCTCATTACCTGATGGATTACAATCAAGAACATATGGCGCATTGTATAAATTGTTATATAAAAGAGGTCAAATACCATTAGCAATTATGAGAGGAATATTTAAAAATAGGGGTGTTGGATCAAGAGGTAACAGTATGAGATATTGTTTTACAAATCCATCATATGATATGGAAATATTTTCATGTGATCAAATTGTCATATTATCATCATACGTTCCTGAAAGAAGGGATGTATTGAGAGCATATCAAAGACAACAACGTCAGATCAATTCGTCATCCAGACAGGATGAAGATGGAGTAGCATTAGATATGGTAAGTAATGATTTTGATATGTTTAGAAGCATGCAAAGTGATATGAAAACTATGATGGATACGGTTCAAAATAAATGTAAAGCATTACAAACAACTGTAAATCAATTGATTGAAAATGAAGAGAAATGATAAGATACAAACAAACAAATAAACATAATTAGGAACATTTTTTTACATTATATTGTTCTTATTATAAATTTTTAAATATAAAACCATTATGTACATACACTATTTTATATTATATCATACTGTTTCCTCTTTTTTTATTATTATTTTTTTGAAGCTTTACCCATTATTTCTACTTGATACTATCTATACTTCAATAAGAATAAACTGAAAGAATAAACTGAAACAATAAACAATTTAATCGACAAAATTATTTTCTAAGTTTTGGCAAACAATGACAAAAAATCTTCGCCAAGACTAGTTTCCAGATTAACCATAAATGAATCTTCAGAATAAGTAGAATTTGTACCTTCTAATAATAAAGAACCTTCAAAATCTGGCCCATCGTCGCCCCAATAACCTCCACCTCCTCCGTTATTTTGATTTCTATTACTAGTTATATTTTTAGAATGCGAATTTGATCCGCTATTTTTAATATTTCTATGATTACTATTACTATTATTTGTTAGTGTTGTATTAGTATTATTATTATGATTATTTGCATTGTTTAGCATACCATGTTTTTGTTGTGCTGATAATAAGATATTATTTGGACTACCATTATTATTAAGATTCCATGCTTCATCTTGACCACCTTGAACAGCACGAGGTGATGATCCAGTAGCTGCTACAGTATGTGGTCGTCTTGCACCTTCATTTGCTGAAGTTTCATCATCAATGTCACTTATGTCACTTTCTATAAGACTTTGATCTGGTGACGACAAGGAATGATATAAATTACTATTAAAATTATGATTTGAGTCATTATTATAATTATGCATAGCAATGTTCAAACTATTCAAGTTATTGACATTATTATTATTCACATTCATCTTGTTATTAGAAGTCATACTATTATTAATATTTTTTACATTATTATTCTTAACATTGATATTATTATTTATATTGTTATCATAATGTAATGTGTTACTTCCGCTAGAAATTTCTTCATAATTATCAGTATCATTACCATCAGTACTATTTTCAGTATTAGAATAAGTAATTTTAACTTCAAATGGGTCCTTCCTAGCCTTATTGTAATTTCCAAATACTCCACCACCACCATTATTATTATCATTACTATCATTACTAATATTAATGATATCTAAATCTAGAAATCCATCTGCTTTTGGATCATGATTTTGATTAAAAGCATCTTGCCTCATGGATCCACGTCTTGATTTAGTGATAATATTACCACTATTACTCCTTGTTTTATTAATATTATTATTAAATTGGTTTATATTGATATCATTACTACATCCATCTCTTTTTAGTATAGCACTTAATTCAATACTCATGTCATCTTGACTATCATTGTCATCTGATTGAATAAATGTTTCTATATCATCATCAAAATCGATCTCACCACCATTTATAGGAGAAGAATTTTGTGTATTCATATTACTATTACTATTATTACTATTATAATTTAAATCATTAGCATTATTACCAGCATTATTATTATTTTTTGATTTACTACGACTAGTATAACTACCTGATCGAGCTCTTACAGGAGATGAGGGTATTTCAGCATCACCAATTTGTACATTTTTATATAAATGAATAGGAAAGGCTGATCTTTGACGGGATGGTGGTCTTTTCAATCGTGTCGATTCAGGGCTACATTGCGATTCAAATCCATTCAATGAAGACTGTCTTAATAAAGTAGTGCCATTTCTCGAAGTGGAAGAATCATCATTTACTTTCAAAGGAAAGACACCTTCATCACCATTCACTTCCATTGATCTACTAAATGTTGGTCCAGCCGATTTATGTCTTATTTTTCTACCACTACTAGCACGTGTACCACCACTGCTAATAACGTTATTTGAGTTCACAGTTTTATTAGTTTTATCATAAGAATTATTACTTTTATCTGAATTATTTTTTTCTTTATCACTTGCTCCTAAATATAATTTTCTTGATTGTGGCCTTTGTAATTGGTGATATTGAGGAGTTAATGCTGGTTCTTTGCTTACTGGTGATGTAGGTGTAAGTGAATGTGATTGATCATGTTCCGGAGGGCGAGGTGACATTATAGGAGGGTGAGCTGAATTGTTATTATTACTATTCTTAACACTAGCATTATTAGTATCTTTATTATTAGTACTATTTATCATATTATATGAATGCGTATCTGCAATATCAGTAATTGATGGACCAATAACATTCCTAGCCTTATTATTATTATCAACATTGGCATTACCATTATTATTATTATTATGAATATTATTAGTACTAACATCTACATCAATTGAAGAAGATTGAACATTAATATGTTGATGCGAAGTATTTGTTCGAAGATGCTGGGCATGCGTTGGCGTAATATCATGAGGATTATCACCTCTATTTTTGGCAGGAAGATGGGGAGCAGTACCAGGAGCCATCATCATTGCCATTCGACTGGTACCATTAGTACTATTCATGTTTTCAAAATTGTAATCATTAAGATTTGAGCGTGTATCATCATCATTACGGTTAGGGTTAGCTACTCCCCCCCTCGTCCTCTCCTCTTCCAAGATGGCAGTTGACGTGAAATTTCTGTCACCAGTTTTTACATCTTTGTTTCTTAAATTCATATTTTCATTATCTTTGTCTCCATTTTCAGCTCTACCTTTGATTGTTACATCTTTCGTTGCACCTTTTCTATTAAATGAATTATATTTCATATTTACATGATCATTATCATTATTATTATTTTTGGCATTCCCCGTATACAGTACTTGGGATGGAGTAGCATTAGAAGAAGGAAGTGGTATAGGCATTGGTATAGGAGTATCCATATCAAACTCAAAAGTAAGATTATCGTCAATTTTACTTTTTTTTTCCATATGAATATGCTTTTCATTAGCTTCATGTCTAGCTCCATGTCTATTTCTATCATTATATTCATTTCCATCACTATAATTACTTCTTTGACTATCTAATACTGAAGTTGTTGCACCGGAAGTACTATTAAGTTTTTTCTTTTTTTGAAATTCATTTCTGCTAGACATTTCTTTACTTGATGTCTCATAATTAACACTATTATAAGTATTAATACCAGTCTTATTATTATTATTCTTATTATTGTTGTTGTTGTTACTATCATTGATTCCATCACTTTTACTCCCTGTAATATTTCCAGTGTTCATTCCGGTATTTGTAACCTTCTTCCGCATTGTTTGAGTAGGAATAGGAGCTTTTCTTGATTGTTGTGATGATGCAGAGGTTCTTGTGCCAGTACCTGTACCGGTATGTATTCGGAAGGTGGTGGTGGTCATTCCAGTAGTGGATGGACGAGAATACATAGATAAATCACTATTGCTCATAGCGTAACTATCTTTATTGTCTCTCCCATCTCTACTTATTCTACCATTATTACTATTACTATTACTATTACTACTACTACTACTATTTGAATGATTATTATTCATATTAGATGAAAATCCAGTACTAGGTCGACCATTTTGCAGACTACTTTGTCTTGATCCCCCGACCCCAGATCTTCCACTGTGATTTGTATTTGGTCTACTACCACTAGCTGTACTACCTCTTGTATATATAGCTTCTATTTCTGCTAAATTTGCTTCCTTTTGTGGTCTTGATTTTTGACGCGCTGATGATGGTTTTGATGTAGCCATTTTTACAGGTTTATATTTCTTTTCAAAATTTGCAGATAAATCTGTCGCTTTGCCAATATATGGGGATGAATAACCATATGAATTGCGATATCTAGATGATAAAGAATTGCTGCCATTATTAGTATTATTTGTTGAATTGCTTCTTGTATTTGCATTAACATTATTATTAGTTATACTAGTAGTACTTGATTCTTTATCCTTATTGACACTACTACTATTACTACTACTACTACTACTACTACTACCACTATTGCTATTACTGTTGCCATTATGCGAATGATTATTTCTATGATTTCTACCTTCACTCATTTTGGTTGTATTAGGATGTGTTGGTCTGGGACTTATATCATTATTGACAACTTTATTATTTATAATAGTATTATGAACCTCTGATACCATATTAAATTCTTCTAATATTACACCACTATTACCAATTTCATCTTGAATTTTTAATTGTTTATCCATTTTCAATGCCAAATTTAATTCTGTTAAATCATTATTTGGACCTGTTCTTGTATTTGGACGTAAAATTTTATTTTCTGAACGTGGTTCTGCTGTAATTTGTGCAGTTGGTGCTGTTCCTGATCTTGCAAATTCACCAAAATTCATTCTTGAAGTGATGTTGTCCGATAAACAGAGTAGAAAATGGACATATAAGCTAAGATTGAGATGTTAAGGCCTAGAGGATCCGACCTCGGGGGAGACCTGGGGAGGAAGAAGTGCTCGTGTTGCAAGGTCCCAGTCGCCAGTGTCTACAACCAAGCTAAGTTCCAAAATAAAATATTAAAAAGTTGAATAATGGCTGATTTTAATCAAAGTACTACGAAAGAAACAAATGATATTAATGAAAATAATAATGAGTCAATTAGTGATACAAATTTAGAAGATATAGATTTGAATAAAGTAGAAAATGGTGGAATAAATGATGAAGAAGCACTAAAACATTTAATGGAGCAATATAAAAAAGCAGCGAAAAATCCACCGAAGTTACCAAAACAAGGTATATCATTTGCTGCAGCTGCAAGAAAAAATGCTACAGAACAAGATCGTATTGAAACTGAAGAATATTTGAAACAATTATCAATAAAATTAGCGAATGAAAAAGCTGAAAAAGTAAAATTATTTACCGGTTCATATAATGATCCTAAGCATGCTGATTGCTTACGTAAAATAATTATTGAAAATAATATTATATCTATCATAGGTAGTGATAATGAAGATGGTTCTGACGAATGGAAATTAGAAGCTAAAGAAAATGATTCTGGTATTATGGTTGATTTTTCACCTAAAGGTGGTCCAAAAGATGTATTAGGTATATATGATGAAAATGAAGATGGTATAAGATGGCCGGATAATAATTTATGGAAGAAAAAAGCATAATATTAACTATAATTGAAAAGTGTTAACTTTTTTGTAATCATACCCTCCCTGATTCTTTAGAGAGTAGAAAGGAAAGTGAATAAAAAGTAAAACTTTTTATATACATCTGTACATGGTGACTAATAAAATTAAATAGAATTGAAAATAAAAACAAATGGATAACGAAATTGATATTAAATGACTATTTACTAACTAAAATACTATTTCAATAGATTTATGAATTATATACTTAAACCTTTCAAATAGCTTTCTTTCTTAATTATATCGTATTTTGTGATGTCTTTGATTAAAATTTAGATATTTAATATATTATTCATTATAAGTATACTTTGTCCTTTTATAAATGTAACATCTCTATGATTAATATCATGATTACATTCCTTTTTATTAACTTAGCATCATCCTGTATATATCAAAATTATAATTTTTTCCATAGATTGTCATCAGACCATCTAATACCACCATTATCATGCTCATATATACCTAACAAATCTTTTGGTCCACTTTTTTTGGAAAAATCTACGAGAATACCACCAGAAGTATCTTGTTTTGCTTCCAATTTCCATTCATTAGAACTATCTTCATTATCACTACCAATAACAAACATTATATCATTCTCCATAGTAATTTTACGTAAACAACCTGAGTGCTTTGGATCATTGTAATCTCCAAGAAATATTTCTCCCATTATACTTATCTGTGAGTATCCCGCCTATAGGTAGGAACACTCAAGGAAATCGGACTGTCTCAGGAAGGATCAAGGCTAGGTGATCAATTGATATGAGAGGTGTAACGCTAACGGAGACTAAATAATCCAGGAATTACAATCAAAAATCAAGAAATCAAGGTCAAAAATTGGATAATTGCAAAATCCATGAAGAAAATATTGATAAATAATACAAAAAATCCAAGAAGATTATTTTCTTCGAAACGAGCTAGTATTGATGTTCATACACATATGTATTTACCAAAATATATGGAAGTATTAAAATCTCGAGTTGATGTACCTTATGTTCGTACAATAAACGATGAAAATAGATTAGTTATATTACCAGGTGAAGATAAAGAAACAACAACAGCAATAGGTAGACCAATAGGTAAAGAATATTATGACGTAAACTCAAAATTAGCATATATGGATAAACATGGTATTGATATAAGTTGTATTTCATTAGCTAATCCATGGTTAGATTTTATTGAAGGTGATGCAGCAGAAAACATTGCCCAGGAATTAAATGATGAATTGCAAGGTATGTGCGAAGAATCAAATGGGCGCTTATTAGGTTTTGCAACGTTACCAGTTAAAAATCATGATGCATGTTTAAGAGAATTAGAAAGATTAAAAACATTAAAACATATTAAAGGTGTTATACTAGGTACACCAGGAGCTGGACATGGTTTAGATCATATTGGTATGAGAGATATATTAGCTAAAATTGAAGATATGAATTATATGATATTTTTACATCCACATTATGGTGTTGGAGTTGAACACTATCATGACACTGGTCATGCATTATTCTTAGCATTAGGTTTCCCATTCGAGACTACTGTATGTGTTAGTAGAATGATTGTAACAGGTGCTTTAGATCATGTACCAAACTTAAAATTATTAGTAGCTCATGCTGGCGCTGCAATGCCCTCCTTGATAGGAAGATTAGATTCTTGTGTAGCTCATGACTATGCTATTGCAAGTAACCTTCAACATTCTCCATCCGATTATTTAAAAAGAATGTATTTTGATGCAATCGCATACAGTGGAACTAATTTAAAAGGACTAATTGATCATGTTGGTAGTGATAGAATTATGTTCGGTACTGATAATCCCTTCTTTCCACCACCTGACTTAGCAGGTGATGAAGACGTCAGCAGTGCTATCTGGCCCTCAACTGAAAAAGTTTATCATACTATCAACGATATTGATGATAATGTATTAGTTCAAAAAATATTAAGAGAAAATGCTAAACAAATATTTGATCTTTAAAATTTCTTTTTATACTTTTGGAAGATGAAAATGAATATATTTTTTCGGTAATAATAGTCATAGTAGCATAGTAATTGAGGAGTGCAGTAGTAGCAGTTAGCAGTTTAGGTTCGGAGTTGTAAATTTATTTATTTATCTTTACCATTATCATTTATAATATAAGATTAATTTATACATATCAAATAATGTCATCATATTCTAACTTTTGACGAGGTTTTATAACAATCAATTATCAAATACATTTGTTACCCTTAAATTTGAGGGTTCTTCAAATTCTTTCTAAAATCATTTAATAATTTCGATGCTGATATATTGATTTTATTGACCCTTTCATTATCATATAAATCATTAACAACTAGACATTTAAAGATTAGTTTATAAATGGCATCATTGTTTATCTCTAACACGGACACAGCTTGATTAAAATCTCTATTTGAAGAAACAAATTTTTTCAATTGACCTAAATCTTTATTTAATTGATTTTCAAATACTTGTTGCCATTCTCGTTGCGTGTATAATACTTGGCGATATTCATCATTAGCAAAAGAAGCAAATATAATTTCTAATAATAAAAATCCTAATTGGTAAATATCTTCATGAATTAATAAACGAGCATCAGGTCCTACACTCTTTAATGCAATGCTATTACTCCAATCAGCAACTTGTACATCTAATTGATCAATTTCCAGTTGATTCGATGTCGTCAACCATATAGATTCTGAAGTTAATGCACCATGACAATATCCAGAATTATGAATTTTTGATATGACTATTAATATTTTTTGAATCATTTTACTAATAAAATTATACCTTCTTTTAATTCTTCTTTCTTCACTAAAATATTCAAAACCTTGTATAATTTGGGGTAATTTAGGAAATCTACTTAATGTTCTAAATGTTGCACTATCCCAATTATAAACTAATACCATAAACCCTTTTTGTGGCAGTTGTAATCGTGGAAATTTTCTAGACCATTGTGATTGAAATTGTGAATCTTCTACTCGATCATCTACTTTTAATATACCTAAAAGTTGTGGTACAGGTGGTACTGGTGCAGTATAATTCAATAATAACGGTAATGGAAATGTTGAGGAGTTATTATTATCCTTTTCCAATTCTTTTGCTTGAAATTCAAATATTTCTGGATTTACTTCATTATCTTGTTGTTCAAGCTCCGATTTTTGTATCATTTGATTTATTTTTTGTTTTTCTTTCTCACGTTCGTTTTTAGATATTTTAGTTATAGCTTTTCGTTCCTTACGGCCATATTTGATACCATCTACAGAATATTCTTTGATATATACTCTTTGTCCTCTTTCACCCATCTTAGGTGGATTACTAACTATTCTCGCTTCAAATAATCGTATTGTTGTAGCTACATTATCATCATTATTGTTACCTTTGTCAATAGTACTTTTTACCATATTAATTCTACCTAAGAATTTTATTAATTCTATTTCACCATATTGAAATTCTCTCAAAGCACTTAATTTAATATTGGATTGAGAATATGAATTTGATTTTCTTAATGCAAAATTTAAAAATGCATCTGCTATTAAATTAAATAACAGAAAAATGAAAGATATTTGAAAGTAATACATTCATATATAATTTAATGGAGAAATCTCCTGTAACCTTTGGCTATGGACCTTTTTTAAGATAGATTATATATAAAATTAAAAGCTGGGTTGGCGTTGTACAACATACATGTATTGACAGCTTTGGAACATAAAGAAACGATATAACTGTATCTCCAATTGGTGTAATTATAGCGTCAAATAAAGATGGCTGATGATGAAATTGATTATGAAGACACATTTGATGAAGATCTTTCCATAGAAAAGGAAGAATCAGTTGTAGACGAGAAAGAAGATTCAAAAATAGATGAAAAAGTTGATGATGAAAAATCTGATAGTAAAAATGATAATAGCAAAAATCAAAGTAATAACGATAATAATAATTATAGTAGAATTAAAGAATTAGAGTCAATCATATCAGTTCTCAAATCTAATGAAACCGAATTAAACGTAGAGATTGAAAATTTAAAATCATCTAATGATTCTAAAGATGATAAAATAAATGAATTAAATGAATTACTATCCCAAGCTAATCAAGAAATAAATGATATTAAAGAACAAAAAACACAAAATACAGCTACTGATGTTGATAATGATTATATTCCACCATCAACACCTATAAATAATGCTTCCTCCTCAGGTGATTCATCAGAAGCATTACGTGAAAGAATTACAGCATTTGCAATGAAAAATAATTTTGAAACTATTTCGTTGAAAGATGGTGAAATTTTAAAAGAAGGTGATTGTATGATGGTATTAGGTGAAGCATCAAATACAATGAAAAAACAGAGAAATGAAATTAAAAAGAAAACTGAAGAAAATGAAAGAGATCGCAAATTAGTTGGTGGAGATTCTGGAAATTTAATAAATCGTATTAAAGATTTAGAAGAAGAATTAAAATTAGCATTAGGTGCTGCTGAAGATATTAGATTATTGAAAGCTAAAATGAATCAATTAATTGGACGTATCAGAACTGATAAAGAAATTAGACAAAAATTAGAATCCGATTCAAAATTAAATAAGAAAAAAATTCAAATGTTATCCGATCATTTAGAAAAATTGATGACGCATTTAAAACATGAAGCAGCTGCTAAAATACGTACAATGGAACAATTACGCATAAGTGAAAAAGAAACCCTGAGAATGAAAGAAAAGGCTGCTCTGATTCAAAGGAAATCAACAGCAAAGGATCGCTATTTGATTGAATTAAGAGAAGGCAGTAAAATTCTAGAAGATCAATTGCGTTTAATGGATGAAAAATATTTAGAACTAAGAGGAAAACTAGACTGGGCCCGTGAGAATGGTGCTAAAAGAGTTAAAAAAGCTGAAAAAATAGCCGCAGAATTACGTGTTAAGTATGCCCTAGCTGGAGGTACTGGTAATCTTGATAATGTTCCATTACCTGATATTTATGGTGGTAGTACTACTACTGATGGTGAAGGTGATTCAACATTAAACGCTGGTTTATCTTTAGTATCCAATTCTATATCTACGAGAAGTACCAAAAAGAAGTCTAAAAAGCAATCTAGAAATCAACAAAATAATAGTATGACTGAAAAGGAGCCTGATATTGATCAAGTAATTGAGAAAATTAGATTAAAAAGTGGTGGACCCCCAGAGTGGACTGATGATCGTTTAAAAGCTTTAGTAGCTTCAAGATAAATAGCTTTGATACTAAAGTAGAGAATTAGAAATAAAATAGAATAAAAGTAGAAATGTAATGTATGAAAGTTTCGTCAAATATATCAGATTTTTTAGTTGTTAACCATTTACATAAAAATATATCAAGCAATAATAATGTTATCGCATCCTGCAAGAGCATTAATCTTAATCCTTTTTTCAGAGGTCATAATGTTATCTACCATTGATCATTGTACGAGCTTCTCTTAGAAGACTCTGAACATCAGCTTCAGTTTCAGTGTTGGAGTTATTGCTGGTATAAGCATTATTTCTATTCGAAGTATCTAATCCTATACTCTCAGCAATCAAATCAGCACCAACTAAATCACCTTTAGATTGGTTTGCATGTACACTATGACTACTACCACTACTACTATGAGAATAAGAAGGAGTAGGAGTGATAGGAGTAAATTTTACTTGCCCTTTATATGGATCTCTACTTTTTGGATCTTGTGCTTTAGCTAGCGATCCTAGGTGGCGGTCGATTAGCTTCATATTGTGTTCATAATGTTCACCACGTTGAGTAAACCAATCAACAAATCGTACTGCGACACCTAATTGCTCATCAGCTGATTCGGTTCTTGATTCTAAATGTCTCGTTCTCTCTTCTATTGCACCTAAATGATGAAGTGATGCTCGAGAGTCAAGATCGGCACCTAATGCTGTGACTACTTGTTCAAAATGTTTTCGTAAAACACAATTATTTAATTCTTCTTTGGTAGCTATAGTTTTAATCATTGCATCATTAATATTATTCATATGTTTCGCGACTTCTTCATTGAATAAATTTGTTTTATTTTGTTGATTTTGTAAATATTTTACATTATTATTTGTATTATTTAAATCTTCATTTTTTGCATAATCAGTTTGTAATGCATCATTTATATCTTGAACAGCTTTCGCTAACGTTCGATGTTCACTTAATTTAGCACGATGATTAGTTACATCATCGGCTAAACTGTTAATTTCATTTCTTTGTTGAGAAATTAAATTATTATGATTGATTAACTGACTATTATGAGCATCTCTGTAATTGGTCAAATCTTTTACTTTTTCTATTGTGTTTACTCTAAAATCTTCAAAACGTGATAAATTCTCTGTTAATGATTCAATATGTCCTATATCAGATTTATCTAATTTTAATGCTACCAACGATTCGATTGATGTTAAACGATTAGAAGAATCTTGTTGAGCTTGTTGTAATCTCGTTGCCATGGATAATGATGCTGTTTGATTCTTTAAATTTAATAATTCAGAATCCATTTTATTACCAAATGTATTAAAATGATCTTCAACTTCACTTCTGGTTGAGCAATTATTAACATTACTTTGTAGACGATTAATATCACGCATATGTGATGACACAATTTCACTTGCTGGTGCTGATTCCCCATTTACACCTATAATAACGGTTGAAGCTGATTCTACACTATTCACACGTGATTTTAAACGTTCAATTTCTTCATATAACATTTCAAAAGTTTCATTTGCTTTAGATTTAGATAGAGAATTATCTAATTGATTTTGTAATTCTTTTATCATTAAATCTTGATCTTGTAAACGATCTAACATATTAGATAATAAATCTTCCATTTCATCCACTCTTAACATACCCCTTAAGTTTACATGTTTCTTTCTCTCCATGTTTTAGGATGTATATAATATCTTTCACACCTTTATCATTTATGTTACTTTGAATTTTAAATTTGATAAATAGAATATGTTCTATTGTTGTGATATCGGGCTGTCCCGACCGGTCCGTGATTACGAAGGTCGCAGTGTCACAGTTAGGCAGGATGTCATGAAAGATGAAAGTAGGACAAAAGGATCAAAACAAGAAGAAATATTTATAATTAATTATAAAAGCTAATCATGTA
>Ga0099800_1186_pt1 | contig 16633 bp, 17 predicted proteins | sample Uncmet6_SortRC_1_FD_89868 | JGI IMG/M metagenome (GOLD analysis project Ga0099800, IMG submission 89868) | Marine eukaryotic communities from CALCOFI LINE 67, Pacific Ocean - CN11_C50_N6_SortRC_1 | ecosystem: Environmental > Aquatic > Marine > Oceanic | place: Pacific Ocean: Monterey Bay... | reverse complement strand
ATTCTGCACCTGTTTCCAGATTTTCACATCTAGCTTAGATTGTCTGATATTCGAGTGATAGTCAGATCGAAGTTGCTTGACCAATGCATTGAATCGTTCAGCACCTTGCTTGCTGGTTTTCGCAGCTAATTGTTGCTCAACTTGCCAATGATTCATATTCATTAAAAAGAACTGCACATTAATATTTAGCCGATACAAGTAAGGGCTTATTGTCAACAGTTGCAAGTCAGGTAAATGACTGAGTATCCATAACAGTTGATGACCTATACGCGTGATTGAATGCTCAATTTCTTCAGCACTCAACTCAACATTCCCCATTCGAATAGGCAGATCAAACGCACCAACTGTGGTATCCATTACTGTCGCCATAAATATTTCAATATTCTGAATGAGTTCTATAGAATCTGGAAAATCGCTTAACTCGAGTACCAGCTCGCGATTGAAAATTTGTGAAATCTTCAATCTATTTTTTGCGATGATAGGTAGATGGCGGACAGCCCATATTTTATCATCTTCATATTGCACTAAATCCTGAAAAGATTTTCGCGCCATCATCGTTAGATCGACAGGAAAATTACGATCATCTAAAAATTCAGAGGAATACCAAACTTGATTGATCGGGTAAATTTGATTATTAGATGTATATAAAAACTGAATGACATCATCCACATGCTGAAAAAAATTCAGAATCCAATATTTAAAATCTTTTACTTTCCGTTCATCCGTTAACTTGATCTCCCCATCGATGGCATTTTTTTTCAACTCTTGAGCAAGTTGCTCCCCCCAATGATGAATATGAAAAGCTCGATCAATCAGAATCTTTTTAAACTCAGATTCAAGTCTTTTAATTATCTTGGCTGATACTTGTTCTTTTTTGTTGTTCAATATCAATACAACGTTGAGATTTAATCCTGATACAAGATCGTGTTCCACCTTGGTCATCATAAACAATAATCCTGCAATCCCCTGCATCATCTGCTGTAACTGTGGGATTCGTATCAATCGATCTTGAACGAACGAATGATAGTCATCCATTACACCAGACTTGAACGGAATCTGAATATTTAAAGACAGGCAAAAAATTGATTGGTATCTTTCCAACAGGGTATCGAAAAACTGCTCACACGTGACTTGAGGTGTCTGGGCAGGAATTACATAATTCGGCTGATAGTTAGTTGTACTTAAATATTGTTTCAACCTAAACAAAATCTCGAAACACCAATGAGGTTGAATATGCTTTCCATTACTTACATTTGTTGGAAACACTGTAGTCGCATTTCCATTTAAATGTGAATACAGGTGATGCTGATGATTATTTAAATTTGATGATGATTGTTTCTGAAGATTCAGCATACACCAAACTAAATAAAGTCCATCGCCTATTTTAAGATATGGGAAAAACCTTAGATTCTGATCACAACTAAAACGTTCAATTTCTTGTCTTTTAAGCAACCAATACGATGTCGTACTGTTCATTAAATTGTGCTTAAACTGATCCAAAGTCAAAGAAAAGTTTTGCTCAACCAAACACCACAAATACTGCAACTTTTCCAACTCATCGATTTGCTGTTGAGTATGATCAAAACCACTCGCATCGTCTCCATAAGAAGCCATCATTTGTAATTTTTTAAATTTCAAAATACGAAATATATCTGCAACATTAATTTTTAAATTATTCCAACTAAAATTGTCTAAAATGCCTACATATCTTGATTCTTTAATCATTTTAAAATGTATTATTACATGTATTATTTTAATTATAGCGTATTGTAAAGTTAAAAAAACATATGTATAAAATATTATTTCATAGTCTATAGACAACAATTCTTTATATTATTTTCAATAAAGTGATTTTCAATTTTATTATTTCATGAATAGAAGCCGCAAAAAAAGCAGAATTTTCTACTTCTGCCCTAAAACTCAAAATATCTTTTCAACTCAGTTCACTAAAAATCACATTCCTACAAATGCACATACATAACAAAACGTGTGGTGGATATGCTGGACGAAACCATCCAAATCAATCGCAGCTCACCTAAAAAATATCAGCAATTTTCTTTAAGCAGAATTTCTTGCAATATCTCAGGCTGAATTCTCAACTCATGGATAATGGTCTCAGCAATGTAGCCATCACTATAGGGCATTTTATAGCCGAATTTTTCCATCTCTCTAGAAGTATATTTTGACTTGAGGATTTGATTGATGCTTTTCAGTTCCAGTTTTAATTTTTCTATTTTTTTAATTATTGATGCCGGCTTTCTTCGGACACTCCTAGAATCAACAGAGGCTTGTTTAGCTGACTGCCACTCCTGCTCAAGCGACCCGAGCATTTTTTGCTTCTCTGCAAGCTCCTCCTTAAGCCATTGAATGTCATAGACCTCGAAGGCTTTGAGTAAATCATTAAGAATAAAATTAACTGCCTGATTCAGATTCTTCCATTTACCATGATGTGCCACTTGTTCCCGTAAAATACGATATATAATTTCACGTCTTGGGTATAAATGTTTTGCATAGCGAGCTTTGACTGCAATGATTGCCTTTGCACTTTTGGCAAGTGTATTGTTCTTAATAAACTCCAATCCGCCAAGCATTTGCACATAGGCAATTAAAACATCTGAATATTGTCTTTGGAAAATTTTGGCAGGCAAATTATTCATCTCGACCTTTAATGTATTAAGGTGTGTTAAAAGCTCAGCAAGCTGTGATGGCTTAAAAGGAATAGTTTCTCCCACCATTTCTTGACGGAAAGCCATGAGCTCACTGACTGCAAAATCATTCTGCTGCATTCTTTTTATGATTTTTTCTTTTTTGTCTATGCATGATTGATTCTCCGATGCTATTGATTCATCATTCAACTCACACTGATAGTAGTAGCAAAAGTTTAACCATATATCCTGCTCAAGCAGCTCTAAGCTTGATAATTTTTTATCATTCACAATTTATTAAAATACAGATAATTGGATAGCATAATACTAATATATTTTTAGATTTAAGTACTGTTCTTTTTATCCCCTCATCTCTCACGCTAACATTCTACCATCAACAATCATTTAGCATCATTGGTGAACTATTATGGCTAAAGCAAAAATTTCAGAAATACCCTTTGAACAAAAACTTGCATTAAAAAATGCCTTTTCAAATGCAGCAGAACAGGCAGAATTTGAGCAAGAAACGATCGCCATATATTATGGCATTTCAATTTCACTACTACAGCAATGGCGGTGCAATGGTGGTGGACCAAAATTCAAAAAAATCGGCAGAACCATCCTTTATCAAAAATCTGACGTATTAGATTTTTTTAAGCAGAAATATGAAAATACTAGCCAATATCAAAACAAAGCCTCTTAATTTGAGGCTTTGAGCTTATTAACAGCATCGTTCAAAGTAACACTTGAGTATTCAAAAAGTTGCTGTTCAATATCATTCATTGCTTGCTTAAGCTTTTTTGTAGACATTTGAATATAACGTAATGTCACATCATTTTGACGCGATGAATCTCGATGATTTAGCAATCTTTTAATCGTTGCCACACTGTAATCAAGATGGTTAGCAATGCTTGCATATGTCCTTCTCAAATCATGCGTTGTAATATTTGTTCCGGCCTTTTGATTTAGGGTAGCTAATCCAGCTCTCATATTCGTTATATGCTGCCCTTCATTCTGACGAGATGGGAATACCCATTCACTTCCTTTTTGAGCATATCTTAATTTGAATATTTCAAATAAAAAATCACCCATCGGTAACTGATGATTATCACCATTCTTTGGATCATGAAAAATTAACAACCCTTTTTTCATATCTACATCTCTATCCCATTGTAGACATTGCCCCTCATCCAATCTGATACCTGTAAGCATAATTAGCAAATACAAATCTCGTGCATTATTTGCATATGGCTTAATGTGCCAGCGAGTTTCATCCTGATAATTCAATAACGCATTAAAAAAATTACCAGCATCATCTTCCTCTAAATAAGACGTTTTAGCTTTAATATTATTCCAAAGCTTTTTTGCAGTAAGAATTTTTATGGGATTATCTTTAAGCAATGGTTGCTCATTTTCGTCGGTATAAGTAAATTCTGCCCAAGTATAAATAGCCCTTAATAAGCGCATAGATGCATTCGCCTGCGCTGGGCTAACCTTGGTGATTTCCTTAAATTTGACCACAATATCCTGACGAGTAATTTCACTTAGTCGTATACTCTGAAAATCAGCAAGATAATTTTTGATCTGCTTGTTATAGGAGATCAGTGTTTTACCCTTAAGACTACGCTCATTGATGTATTCCCCATACGCCACCATCAAAGTTGGAATTTGCTTTTTAATTTTCTGTGGTTTACGAGGATCTTCTCCAGTCCCAATTTGTGTCAGTATCGATTCAGCTTTAGTTCTAGCTTCAGTGACTGTTATTTCAAAATGCTTCCCAATTGCAACACGATAGTTTTTACCTTCCTTTCGGCGTTCTGCAATATATGTTTTAGATTTTTGTGTAACTCGTAGAGCAAAACCTATTAAAGAAGCATCACGATAGATTTTTTGACCAGATTGTTCAAACTCAACTTTATCGACAAACGATTTAGTAATTTTATAGGTAGCCATGTAAATACTGACAATTCAGAACATTTGGCGATAATAGAATAGATATGGAAATATTAGCAACTGTCTACAAAAGAGCTACAGATTTAAAAAAGTCTACAAAATTTGTATAGTTTAAATAATTTTATTTTGATCTAACTTATTGATTAATAAGTGGTCCCGAGGGTCGGACTCGAACCGACACGTCATCGCTGACAGTGGATTTTGAGTCCACCGCGTCTACCAATTTCACCACCTCGGGAGAGCTGATGCTTGCTTTGTGTTGCGTATAATAGCGTGTTTTAAAAACTTGTCAACGACAAGACTCTAACTATTGCCTACTTTTGCAGCAAACAAACTTTTATCAGGATAAAATCATCATGACTCCCTTCCAAAAGCCAAAAAGACTATACTAGGCGCAAATTTTGTAATGTCCCGTATTATGCAGCTTTCAGACTTTAACTTTGATCTTCCAGATGAACTTATTGCTCGTTATCCACTTGAATCACGCAGTGCTTCGCGTCTTCTTCATTTAGATGCACAAGGTCAATATCACGATCGTATGTTTACCGAGATTGTCGATTTATTAAATGAAGGTGATTTACTGGTTTTAAACGATACCAAAGTCATGAAAGCGCGTTTAAAAGGTAAACGTGCAAGTGGTGGCGCCGTTGAAGTTTTGGTTGAACGTATGCTGGATCAAACCATTGCCCATTGCCATATAAAAGCCAGCAATACCCCGAAAGCGGGCGCAGAGCTATTTATGGGTCAAGATGGAGTCAAGGTCGTTGTACAAGGCCGTCATGAGAATTTATTTGTGGTGGAATTTTCTCAACCTATATTGTCAGTCTTAGATCGTTATGGACAACTTCCCATTCCACCCTACTTTAATCGAGAAGCGGAAGCCATTGATACAGAACGCTATCAAACGGTGTTTCATGATCCTGAAAAAATTGCCAGCGTTGCGGCACCAACTGCAAGTTTGCATTTTGATGAAGATTTACTCAAAAAACTAGAACAAAAAGGCATTCAAAAAACGTTTGTCACTTTGCACGTCGGTGCGGGAACATTTATGCCTGTACGAACGGATGATATTACAAATCATACTATGCATAGTGAATGGTGTGATGTACCAGATGCCACTGTCAAGTTAATTCGTCAAACAAAGGCACGTGGCAATAAAATCATTGCTGTTGGAACGACTGCAACTCGTGCATTGGAAAGCGCAGCACAAGCACATCAGGGTCAGATTGCGGCTTGGACAGGCGATACTCAAATTTTTATCTATCCAGGTTATCAGTTTTGTGTGGTAGATCGCTTGATTACCAATTTTCATTTGCCTGAGTCGACCTTATTGATGTTAGTTTCGGCACTCTCAAATCGTGACAATATCCTGAAAGCCTATGCCCATGCAGTCGAATCAAAATACCGTTTCTTTAGTTATGGCGACGCCATGTTGATCGATCAGGCCCAATAAGGTAAATCATCAAGATGCCAGTCGAGAGCTTACAACGCGCATTACATATTCGTCGTAAAAAAAATGCGCATGTATTTCGTAATATTGCGCGGCTTTGGGAGATTGGCGAACAAGTCGAAACGCATCAGCAAATTTTGGATCAACTGCATCCATGGGGAGATCATCCTACACTCCGTTTTGACAATGGTTTACCCAAGTTTCTGATGCTGCTAGGTGCCCTCAGTTTCTTTGCCATGTTTGCTTTGCCCAGCATAGGTTTGCCTTTTATTTTTGGTTTTTTTAATGGTATTGTTTTATTATTTTTAGCTTTTATTCTTTATGAAACAGATGATGCTATTCAAGAAGTTGTTCGCTATCTGGAAGAAAAGTCGATTGAAACACGCTACCATTTAAAATTTGGGCGAACTCCTGAACATTTACCTTTAGGCATGAGTTCAACCTCATTGATTAATCAACTCAAAAATAGCTTTCCCCTGTTTAATAAAGGTTCCACCTCCAATCAAATTCCGTGGTATGCCAGTGCAAATATCAGTGATGATGAGAACCATCAATATCCTGCTTTTATTTTCCAATATACCTATATCGAAGAAACGCATATTCATGATGCAGATGGAGACAAAGTTACTATTCGTCGTACAGAAAAAAATCAGTGGGGCGTTTTTATCTTTGAGACACAAATACGCGGACTTGCGGTAACTAATTTACGTCGGGACATTGGTTTCCCATACGAAGTCCGCTGGAACAGTAGTGATATCCAGATTAATCAGCAATTACAGATTTATGGGATGGATCAACTACAATTGGTCAAAACACTTAATCCTGCATTATTACTGCGCTTGTCTGATTTTTTTAAATCGCGTAAAGGTGAACTGATTTTTCATTCTCATCAAAATATGATGTGCTTTTTAGGTGAGGCAGATTTATTTGAAGTCAGTTCCAAAGCACGAGAAATTCAGGATATTTCAAGTTTGCGTGGACATTTACGCACCTTTCGATTAAAACATTATGAACAACTGTGTTCTGATCTCAGCACTTTTTTAAAATAACAATTTTGGGGAATACGATGGGTTTGTGGATTTTTCTGCTCATTATTTTAGTCATTATTATTTTTGGTATTTTCATTCGCAATAAAATTGTATTGCATTTTAATGCAACCAAACGCGCATGGGCTGATGTAGCGACTTATGAACGGCAAAAATTAAAAGTATTGGACGAACTTGCACCAATGGTTGAACAATATGCCAGTTTTGAAAAAGGCACTTTGGAAAAAGTCACTGAGTTACGCCAAAGTATTCTTAACCTGAATGTCGATCATACAGATATTGCTCAATTGCAACGTATTGAAAACTTAAATAAAGAATTAATGCGTAGTTTGAATGTAGTGGTAGAAAACTACCCTGAACTCAAAGCCAATGAAATCTATTTACGTATGATGAATGAGATTGATGAGCAAAATGATAATGTCAGTGCGGCCATCACCATTTTTAACCGCAATGTCGAACTGTTTAATAATCATATTGAAGTATTTCCCAATAATATGATTAATACTTTAACCTTAGGCAAGAAATCGATTCGTCCATTTCGTGATCATGCTGCTGCGCAAAGTTTTGATTATCGTCCTAATTTTTAAATCCTGGTTTTGAATAAAGTGATCATTGCTCTATCCTGAGTGATGAATCACGCTCTTCAATCTAACCGACAAAGCAATATTAGGTACAGTTGATCGTAGAATTTGGCTTTTTATCGATCTCATAACATTTAGTAGTAGAACTCCCTGCATAAATCTAGGAAAATAGCGCTCTTTATTTTAGCCATCAGCGAACTGTTTTTTCGCCTCGATTTGGAAAGTTGCATGAAGTTTGAAAAATTAGGTCAGTCGGGGCGCGCCCGTCGTGGCCGTTTGACTCTTGAACACGGCATCGTTGAAACTCCTGTATTTATGCCCGTGGGTACTTATGGTACGGTCAAAGGCATGTTGCCACGTGACATTGAAGAAATTCAGGCACAAATTATTTTGGGTAATACCTTCCACTTGTACTTGCGCCCTGGTCTTGAAGTCATCAAAGAGCATGGTGGATTGCACGATTTCATCAAATGGAATAAGCCAATCTTGACCGATTCTGGTGGTTTTCAGGTGTTTAGTCTCGGCGCGATGCGTAAGATTAAAGAAGAAGGCGTGACGTTCCGTTCACCGATTGATGGCTCAAAAGTATTTTTGTCCCCTGAAATCTCTATGGAAATTCAGCAGGTGCTTAACTCGGATATCGTGATGATATTTGATGAGTGTACGCCTTATCCTGCAACCCATGAAGAAGCACAAAAGTCTTTACAACTTTCGCTACGTTGGGCAAAACGCTGTAAAACACATCATCATGATCAACTGAAAAATACCAATGCTTTATTTGGCATTATTCAGGGCGGCATGTATGAAGATTTGCGTGATGAATCCTTAAATGGCTTGCTTGAAGTTGGTTTTGATGGTTATGCGATTGGTGGTTTATCAGTCGGTGAGCCGAAAGATGAAATGATCAAGGTGCTGGATTATCTGCCAAATAAAATGCCGCATGATAAACCACGTTATCTGATGGGCGTTGGGAAGCCTGAAGATATTGTGGAAGGGATTCGTCGCGGGATTGATATGTTTGACTGCGTGATGCCCACCCGTAATGCGCGGAATGGACACTACTTTGTGACAGACGGTCTGGTGCGTATCCGTAATAGCAAGTATCGTCATGATCAAAGTCCGCTTGATCCGCATTGTGATTGTTATACCTGCAAAAACTTTACTCGTGCCTATCTGTATCATCTTGAAAAATGTGGTGAAATGCTGGCATCGATGTTAGGGACTATCCATAACTTACGTTATTACCAGCGCTTTACCCAAGATATCCGAAATGCTTTGGATCACGGGACTTTCGATGAATTTGTGACAGACTTTTATACCCGTCGTGGTTTAGAAGTTCCCGCTTGTCCTGTAGATTGATGCAACTAGATTTGCGCTCAACAAAAAGACAAGGTAAATTGCAGAACGAACTCGTATTTTGTCAGGATTTGACAATCCTTTTTTAATTTAGGTTTTAAGTTTAGGAAATCGAAATGAGCTTTTTAATTTCTTCTGCTCACGCAGCACCAGCAGCGGCACAAGGCCCAAGCATGGTCACCAACTTACTGATGATTGCAGTATTTATTGCGATCTTTTATTTCTTGATCTGGCGTCCTCAATCTAAACGTGCCAAAGAGCATCGCTCCCTCATTGAGAGTCTAGGTGTTGGTAGTGAAGTCGTTTTTGCGGGTGGTTTGATGGGCCGTATCACCAAAATCGAAGGTGATTATGCGGTAGTTGAACTGAATCGTGGTAATGAAGTTAAAATTCAACGCGCAAGTGTGATTTCAGTTCTTCCTGAAGGCACTCTAAATAACCTTTAATCATAAAAACAGTCGTGCTTGTTGCACGACTTTTTCATTTTAAGAAGAAAGCGAATGCGTTACCCTGCATGGAAATATGTACTGATTGTGGTTGTACTCATCATCAGTACACTCTACGCGCTGCCAAGTTTGTATCCAGATGAACCTGCTGTTCAGATTTCAGGTGCCAAAGCCGGTACTCAAATTGATCAGAGCATTGTACAAAAAGCAGAGCAAATTTTAAAAACTGCCCATATCCCAAGCCATGACAATACCTTCAGTGCCAATGCGGCCTTGTTGCGTTTAAGTTCATCTGAAGATCAGCTGAAAGCGCAGGATGTCTTACGTCGTGATTTAGGTGAAAACTACGTGGTGGCACTCAATCTTGCACCCACAACCCCAGAATGGTTGCAGAAGATTGGGGCGAAGCCGATGAAGCTTGGTCTTGACTTACGCGGTGGTGTCCACTTCCTGCTTGAAGTTGATATGGACAAAGCCATTGCGCAACGTATGGAAACATCGGCGAGTGATATTCGTCGTCAATTCCGCGACAACAACATCAAGTTCAATAGTCTTTCACTCAATAACAATGCGATTAACGTTCAGTTTGCCAATAATACTGACCGTGATGCGGCGATGGATTTCTTACGTCGTAATGGCAATGAATTCACCCAACAGGCTGTGGCAACGGATAACGGTTCAAGCTTGCGTTTGACTTATACCGATGCTCGTCGTCAGGAAATTCAGTCTTATGCGGTAAATCAGAACTTAACCACACTGCGCAATCGTATTAATGAGTTAGGGGTGGCAGAAGCACTGGTACAAACTCAGGGTAATAACCGCATCGTGGTGGAATTACCGGGTGTACAGGATACTGCCGAAGCGAAACGTGTTTTAGGCCGTACAGCGAATCTGGAATTCCGTTTGGTTTCAGACCAGAACGATCAATATATTGACCGCTACACAGGAAAATATAATGGTCAGCCATTACCGCCAGGTACAGAAGTTTTTGCGTATGAATCATTGGATAGTGGCCGTCAGTTATTACTGAATCGTAACCGTATTTTGACCGGTGAACGTGTTCAAAATGCAAGTTCTGGCTTTAGTCAGGATACAGGTGGTGCAGAAGTGAACATCACACTGGACAGTGCGGGTGGTAAGCTGATGGCGGATGCTACACGTAATTCTGTCGGCAAACGTATGGCGGTATTGTTTATTGAAAATAAACAACGCATTAGCTATGTGGCTGATCCTGTGACAGGGGCGCAAACTGAAGTTCGTACGCCTTATACAGAGTCGGTAGTCATTAATGCCGCAACCATTCAAGCCGTTTTGGGTTCACAATTCCGTATTACAGGACTTGCATCTCCACAAGAAGCTTCTGAACTTGCATTGATGTTACGTGCAGGCGCATTGGCAGCCCCAATGTACTTTGTTGAAGAACGTGTCGTCGGCCCAAGCTTAGGTCAGGAAAATATCGACAAAGGTATCTTATCGACCGAAGTCGGCTTTATTTTAGTCGCCATCTGGATGATCGTGTTCTTCCGTCTGTTTGGTTTGATTGCCAACTTTGCCTTGGTCTTTAACCTTGCCATGATTTTAACCGTCATGTCGTGGATTGGCGCTTCCCTGACCCTGCCAGGTATTGCAGGGATCGTGATCACCATTGGTATGGCCGTCGATGCCAACGTCCTGATCTGTGAGCGAATACGAGAAGAAATGAAATGGGGTGCTTCGCCCAAACAAGCCATTGTTGCAGGTTATGATCGAGCTTATAACACCATTTTTGACTCGAACCTCACTACGTTCCTTGTTGCATTTATTCTTTTTGCGATTGGGACAGGTCCAATTAAAGGCTTTGCTGTCACCTTGATGATTGGTATCGTCTGCTCGATGTTTACTGCAATTACAGTAACTCGTGCGATTGTCCAGCTCATTTATGGCAAACGTCGTAATTTGAAAAAGTTGAGCATATAAGGAGATCGATGATGACTGATGTGACTCAACCTAAACAATACGGCCGTCCAGACAACGAACGCATTATCCCATTTATGAAGATCGCCAAACCAGCGGCAATCTTCTCGATTCTACTGACACTCGCCAGTATTTTCTTTATCGTGACCAAAGGTTTAAATCTTGGCCTTGATTTTACGGGGGGTATCTCAGCAGAAATTAATTACTCGCAGCCTGTCAATCAAGCTGCGGTAAGTCAGGCTTTGGAAAAAGCAGGCTTTAAAGATGCTGTAGTGCAAACTTTAGGCAGTAATAAAGACCTGCTGGTGCGCATGCCTGTACAAGAAATTAAAGTAGATGACTTAGGTAAAGCGATTTCTCAAGCGGCTCAACTTCCAAACAATACTGCGATGGTACACAAAGTCGATGCAGTTGGTGGACAAGTCGGGAATGAGCTTTATATCCGTTCTGCGGGTGCTGTGGCTTTGGCACTTTTGCTCATGCTCATCTATGTCACCATCCGCTTTGAGTTCAAACTGGCGCTAGGTGCGATCATGTCATTATTCCATGACATTCTGATCATCATTGGTGCGTTTGCATTGTTCCAATGGCCTTTTGACCTGACTGTTCTTGCAGCAGTATTGGCAGTGATTGGCTTCTCACTAAACGATAATATCGTCGTGTCAGACCGTATCCGTGAAAACTTCCGTAAGATTCGCGGTGCAACTCCTCGTGAAATCGTAGATATTGCTTTGACTGAAACCTTACGTCGTACTATCCACACCTCTATGACATTACTCCTTGTGGTAGTGTCAATGATGTTCTTGGGTGGAGATGGCTTAAAATGGTTCTCTGTCGCTATGTGTGTCGGGGTATTTGTCGGAACTTATTCTTCGATTTATATCGGAACAGCCTTTGCCTTATGGCGCGGCCTAAACCGTCAGGACTTCATCGTTCAGGTTAAACCTGAGTTTGAAGATGATATTCCTTAAATATCTTTGAAAAGTTAACACGTAAAAATGCCAGTGAAATACTGGCATTTTTTTGATGATCCATTTGATCAAAGCTCTTTATTTTCTAGTTCTTTCTCTCTATCTAATTGTCTTTGACGCTCTTGCTGATTGATACCCTCAAGCTTTATGAGCAAATAAACAATCGCATAGTAGTATCGAGTTAATAAGGCAAAAAATAAGAACGTATAAAATGAAGACAAATCCATCGTTCGTTTCGCAATAAAAAATTTCTCATAAAGTTCACTACCGAATGAACAAAAAGCACAAATTAAAAATAAATAATAAAGACAAGTGATATCCCGATCAGTGATTTTTAATTTCATATGGTTTTCCAATTTATTCTCTAAAAGTTTTATGTATTCATGTTTATAATCTGAATATTGGGCAGAATAAACTGACCGCATCCCATTCCAGAACGCCACGCCACACTTAGCATGGCATGTCCCAAATCAAAACATTGATATGCAAATACACCTAAACGTTCATCGATAATCTGGCCATTGTCGTGTGTTGGATGCATCTGGGTATTTAAGGTATTTAAATCCAGACGAATGCCCATACCATGCGCTTTTAGCAATGCTTCTTTGGTGGTCCAGACCTTAAACCAATAATTGATGTCTTCCCCTAAAGCTTTCCAGCATTGGTATTCTTGCGGATGAAAAGCATGTTGAGCCAGTGCTTCAAAGCGGATTTTGCGATCTAGGCTTTCTATATCCACACCCAAATCCTGAACATTTAAACTCAGTGCCAATGCATAGTCATTCTGGCTATGCGAATGATTAAATTGTAAGGGATGATCAAGTAGATAGGGTTTACCTTGCTCCGCAATCGCATATTGTAATTTTGAAATAGGCACATGTAAAAATTTTGAAATTAATTCATCACGATACTGATAAATTTTGTTTTTTTTATAAGCTTGATATTCGGCACGATTAGCAAAATCCTGAACGGATAACTCAAGAAGATCAGCCAATGATCGAATATACACTTGAATATTTTTCATGTTCATTGGCTCACTTCCGGATAAAACTATTTTAGACTGAGTTAAAACTTAACAATATCCCCTTTTAGCGCCACACTTGCCACCGCCATACCTTTATAACACTGGTAAGTGGTTGTGCTTTTCGCTTCATTGGATTTGAAATAGCTCACAATATTGGTGACTGCATTGCCGCCTTTAGCCTTTGCTGCACTTTGTAACTGGATCAAAGCAGAACGTAATACCCAGTCACAAGACGTTTCTGCCGATTTGGCAAAGCCATTGGTCTTTTTGTTAGTGACAATACCTTGCTGTAACACTCTTCCACCAGATTTGGTTCCACTCAAATAAAATTTAACAGAACCATCTAGCGCCCCATCTGCGACTGCACGATCCACAGCCGCTTTAAAATCTAGATCATGCACTTGATCTGCTGCCTGTACAGTTCCCATTAATCCCATACACAGTACAGCAAGGCTGAATTGTTTCTTAAGTGACATTGTTGTATTCCTCTTATTTCAGGTTTTTAAAAATCAAGGAGGTATTAATTCCCCCAAAAGCAAAATTGTTACTCATGATAATATTGGCATTTAAAGGTCTTACCTGCCCTGTAATATAATCCAGATCACCGCAAAGCGGATCAACTTCATCTAGATTTAGGGTTGGAATGAATTGCTTCCGATGCATCATTTCGATACTTAGCCAAGCTTCAATCGCGCCACAAGCCCCAAGCGTATGACCAAAATAACTTTTCAGTGAGCTAATCGGTTTTTTCCCCAACACTTGCGCGGTCGCTTGGGTTTCAGCAATATCTCCCTGATCAGTCGAGGTGCCATGTGCACTAACATAATCAATCTGATCTGCTGTCACGCCCGCATCTTTTAAAGAGAGTTGCATACAGCGCGCCATCATCTCCTGATCAGGACGGGTGACGTGTTGTCCATCGGTATTGCTGCCATAACCCAAAATTTCTGCATATATTTTGGCACCACGGGCTTTGGCATGCTCATATTCTTCTAAAATTAAGCAACCAGCTCCCTCACCAATCACCAACCCATCACGTTTTTGATCAAATGGCCGCGGGGTTCGTTCAGGTTGATCATTCATGCCACTGGTGGCCAATAACACATCAAAAACCGCAGCTCCTGCGGCACTGAGTTCCTCTGCGCCGCCAGCCAGCATCACGGTTTGTTTGCCATATTTTATGGCTTCAAAAGCCTGACCAATCGCCATAGAACCTGAAGTACAGGCACTCGATGTCGGTAAGGTTAGACCTTTTAAACCGAAATAAACGGTCATATTCACCGCACTGGTATGTGACATCATTCGGATATACGTGGTCGCATTCATTTGGCTCATGTCGTTATCAATCAACATACAACCAAACTCACGTACGGCATCGACACTTCCCGCAGATGAACCAAATGCCACACCTGCATCACCACTTTTTAAAATGGGATCATTTAATAAACCTGCATCTGTCAGCGCATTTTCAGCACAGACCACTGACATTAAGGCTACTCGGCCCATTCCGCGTGTGACTTTGCGATTAAAATGTTTGGGAACCGTAAAACTTTCGACAGGCCCACCCAGCTTGGTGCGCAAATCAGTATATTTTTCCCAATCGGGCATATAACGAATGCCGCTTTTAGCCTGAGCAAATTGTTCAAAAATCGCATCTGCCGTTTCACCAAGCGAAGTAATTCCTGCCATCCCTGTAACCACAACACGCTTCATTAGATCAGCCCTCCATTGACTGAAATCACTTGTCGTGTGATATAGGATGCATCATCGGAACACAAAAATTTCACGACACTGGCAACTTCGTCCACATTTCCCATACGTTGTAATGGAATCATTTTTAAAGCATGTTGCTTGACTTCTTCAGTCACCATTTCAGTTTCAATTAAACCTGGAGCGACACAATTGACCGTAATTTTCCGCTTTGCCAACTCTAGTGATAAAGCTTTGGTCGCCCCAATTAAGCCTGCTTTTGCTGCACTATAATTGACCTGACCACGATTACCCATCACCCCAGAAACTGAAGACAAAGTCACGATACGCCCCCCTTTTTTCAAATGAATCATGGGCATAATTAACGGTTTAAGCACATTATAAAAACCATCCAGAGAGGTCGAAATCACGTCATCCCATTCATGATCACTTAATGCTGGAAAAGCAGCATCATGAGTTAAACCCGCATTTAAGACGACACCATAAAATGCACCATGAGTTTCAACATCTTGCTCAAGCATCTGACGCACAACTTCACGTTCAGTCACGTCAAACATCAATACGTGGCTGTTTCGTCCCAAATCTTGAATTTGCTGTGCTACAGCCTGCGCTTCTTCAATACGCGAACGCGCATGAACCGTAACATCAAAACCTGCCTGTGCTAATTGCAAAGCAATCGCTTTACCAATTCCCCGACTTGAGCCAGTGACTAAAATTCGTCTATTCACACATTTTCCTTATTATCTTGATCGCCTGTCGGCTCATAAACACTTAAGAGGGCTGAGATTTTATGATTTTTGTACGCAATCTCACAGGCAAATTGTCCCAAACCTTCATGCAAATATTGCTGCTCGACTCGAATGATCAAGGTACTTCCCATTTCAAAAAAAGGCACGGGCAGATTTAATTTACGTGTTCCCAATAAAAAACCAACTTTGGGAATATTGCCTTGTTGTTGCCCTTTCCATCCTGAATAGGCACTAATGGTTTGTGCCATCAGCTCGATACTCGACCATGTAGGTAAACCCTCTGCTTCACAAAATAAGAGTGCTGCACGAACGTTCAGATTGGCAACGGCAGATTGTTCAGATATCTCGACCAAATCATCGATAAACACCATTGGTTCTTGATGAGGAATATATTCAATTGCTTTTTGCTGAATATTCATGGCAAAGTTCTTCCAAAAATCAAACTGACATTACTGCCACCGAAAGCAAATGAATTGCTCATGACATAATTTAAAGGTCGATCAACAACTGTTTGTGGACTGACCTTACTGTGATGAACAAAATGTTGATCTGCAAGCGCAGGATCAATTTCACCTTGTTGATGCAACGGTAACCATGTCTGATCGAGCAGAACCTGTTGGCAAATATAAGCTTCAACGGCACCCGCAGCCCCCAGACAATGTCCTGTTTTATGTTTGGTGCTACTCATCGGCACACGATCATCTGCAAAAACCTGCCGTACCGCCTTAATTTCCATCACATCATTTTGC
>Ga0099800_1185_pt1 | contig 16844 bp, 14 predicted proteins | sample Uncmet6_SortRC_1_FD_89868 | JGI IMG/M metagenome (GOLD analysis project Ga0099800, IMG submission 89868) | Marine eukaryotic communities from CALCOFI LINE 67, Pacific Ocean - CN11_C50_N6_SortRC_1 | ecosystem: Environmental > Aquatic > Marine > Oceanic | place: Pacific Ocean: Monterey Bay... | reverse complement strand
AACTTCTAGAAGAAGCTCGTAATGACTCTCTTATTGACAACTTATTAAAGATCGCTCTGCAAGTCGAGGGCTTAAGCAGGCATACTTCTGTGCACGCTGCAGGTGTCGTTATATCTAACGGCCCAATGGAGAACTTCGTACCCGTTTATGCATCTGAAGACAGCGGCCTCATAACGCAATACGAAATGAAGAATGCGGAAAAGGTAGGTCTGGTTAAGTTCGACTTCTTAGGACTAAAAACCCTGACGGTAGTCCAAAAAGCCGTTGAAATGATCCGAGCAAAACAAAACTCCAACTTCCAAATAGAAACCATTAACTTAGAAGATCCTCTGGTCTATAATCAAGTTTCATTGGGCAATACCTGCGCTATTTTTCAGTTGGAAAGCTCTGGAATGCAGGCACTAAATATGAAGCTAAAGCCAAGTTGCTTCGAAGACATTATTGCCGTAGTTGCCCTATTTCGTCCTGGCCCGTTAGGGTCAGGAATGGTTGATGATTTTATAGAAAGAAAGCATGGAAGGCAGGAGATCACTTATCCCCTACCTCAACTAGAGCCGATCCTCCGCGATACTTACGGAATTATTCTCTACCAGGAACAAGTTCAAAAGATTGCTGCCGTGCTTGCCAACTACAGTCTCGGTGAAGCAGACCTGCTGAGAAGGGCTATGGGTAAGAAAAAGCCTGAGGAAATGGCTAAACAAAAGTCTAGATTTCTTTCTGGTGCTGCCGAAAATAAGATCGATACCAAAATAGCTGACGACGTATTTGAACTAATGTCCAAGTTTGCAGCTTACGGTTTTAACAAAAGCCATTCCGCAGCCTATGGCCTAGTCAGTTATCAAACTGCTTTTTTAAAGACCCACTTTCCAGAAGAGTTCATGGCCGCCATCATGACCTGTGATATGGATAATACCGATAAGCTAGTACGTTATGTTGCGGAGTGTTACAGGCTCAAGTTTAAACTCATGGCACCAAGCATTAACCAGAGCAGCCTTGACTTCACTGTACCAAAAAAGGGAGCTATTTGCTTCGCACTTGCGGCCATAAAAGGCATAGGTATCGGCCCCCTACTACCCATAATAGAGGACCGAAAAGAACGAGGTCCCTACAAGAACCTGACGGAGCTAGCTAAACGGGTAAACCTCCATAAAGTAGGTAAAAAAACCCTCGAGCTAATGACAGAAGCAGGATGCTTCGATGAGTTTAATTACTCACGCCCGACGATTCTCAAAATAATCCCGGATATGGTGAAATATAGCGATAACCACCACTCTGCTAAAGGCGTAGGTCAGCAGATGTTATTTATGGACGAAGCCGATGAAACTTCCGAATTTATTGCCGACTGGGAAAATCAAGCAGACAAAACACCAAACTGGAGAGCTGACCTGCCATGGCTTTTGAAAGAGAAAAAAATACTTGGCATCTTCCTTTCAGGCCACCCATGTGATCTATATCCAACCGAAAGCAATAAGTTTAGTAGGCTAAAGATTTCCCGGATACCTTCACTCATAGGACAAAAGAATCTATCATCGGTATGTTTTATGTCTGCCTTTTCAGAAAGACTGACAAAGTCAGGGAAAAGGATGGCCTATGTTCAATTGGAAGACGCTTCTGGCACAATTGAAGCAGTCATCTTTCAAAACGAAATACCGGAGGAATACCCTCCACTAAACTCTATGGTAGTCGCCTATTGCAGTATTTCAAAAAGCTATGATGGTCAATCCATCAGCTGTCGCCTTGAAAAACTAGTCCCCTTAAGTCTGGTAAGAGAGGAAATGACGAAATTAGCAACCATTGAAGTTTCGATTAACGCCGAACCGGCCAACATTAAAGAAAACTTCAAATACCTTCAAACCCTTATTCAGGAAAACCCTGGAAAAACGCCATTTAATATTGCCCTGAACTACCCAAAGGGCACAGTTTACATCAAACCCAAAATAAACTACGGTATAAGCCTCAATGATAAATTCTATCAAGAGGTCACATCACTCGATGAGAGAATTACACTGGAGTTACAGTAAATTGAAACTCAAAAAAAACCTATTTATAACAACAATGGCACTTATTCTAGCACTTGTAGCACTTTTCTCAATTATACCTCCCGTATGGGAGCTATCTTCTTCAGCAATCGCAATACCCTCTGCCGACCACAAATCATTTATAGAAATAGGTCCGCGCACAAAAAGATGGACACCATTTAATAATATTTCTAAGCATACAATCCACGCATTCATAGCGGCTGAAGACGCTCGTTTCTTCGAACATCAGGGCTTCGATGTGTCGGCTACATTCCGCAGTCTGAAAACAAATATAGATAAAGGAAAAATCGTTAGAGGCGGATCCACAATCACCCAACAGGTCATCAAGCTAGCATTTCTAGGCCAAGAAAGGACTTTTTCTAGAAAAGCTAAAGAACTATTAGGGGCAATACTAGCAGAAGCACTGGTTTCAAAAGAAATAATTCTAGAGTGGTATTTAAACCTAGTGCCACTTGGTCCTGGAATATACGGCGTCAAAGCCGCAGCCAAACAATACTATAACACATCACCTGACATATTAACTATACAGCAAAGCGTTAACCTGGCATTAATTCTACCTCGCCCAAACTACTGGTCTAAAGGGCTAGATACTAAAAAACTGACAGAATTTGGGCATAAAAGATTTGCTCAGATCGTTCAACAAATGTATGATTACGGCTACTTAACCCATGACTTAAAAAGATTGGCCTTAGCAACCGGCGATTTCGGCAAGCCAGTAAAAACCGGCAATTGAAAGTTAAAATGAACGACTTCTTGCCAGATTCAAATACAAGATACAACCTACAAAAGGTTTGGGAGGGTCAAGAAAATTTCTTGACCTGGCAAGTTCAAGCTAGGACGAAGGAAGCTCGAATAAAAGGTTATTTAACCCTCAAAGCGGGTGTAAGGTCTACAGCTCTGACCTTCTCTAAAGATAAACCAACACCACTTAAGTCTGCCGGCTCTCTTGTTAGCATATTAAGAAAAGAATGCAGAACTGCAAGCTTACTGTATTATGGTAAGGATGCGACCGGTGGACTATGGATGCAATTAGCATCTAAAGGGTCGATATTTTATATATACTTAGAGGCTTCCCGACCGTCAACAATTCATATTGTGAATTCTGAAGGTATCAGTATTTGTCGACGGTCAAGCAAAGGAAGCTATACTAAAAAGAAAACTATCTGCATCCCAGAAATGGAGTACCTATCAAAATTAGAAATTTCTTTTTGCAAGAACCCAAATCAACACAAGCAACCACCTGAGAACATCAACGTAGAAATTCCTGATTACCAAAAAAGGCTAAAGAGCAGCCTAAAGAGGAGATATCGGACCCTAAAAAAATCGCTGTTCAAATTAGAAAACAGCACCCAGAGTCCAGAAAAACTCCAAGAAATGCAGCTTAAAGCTCAACTTTTCGAGCAAAACATACATAAGATCAAGCCGGGCATACGCCAGATAAGCTTGGCCAATAAAAATACAAAGCCTAGCGGTTCAATAGTCATCAAACTGAGTGGTGATCTTAGTCCGGGAGAAGAGCTAAACATCCTATACTCTGACCTAAAGGCGTCTAAAAAGAAGCACACTCACGACCAACGCCTTATCTGCAAAACAAAGGACCAGATTGAGCAAATCGGCCAACAGCTGCACCGCCTTAATGAAGAAAAGCTAAGCTTTTCTGAGTGCAAAATACTTAAAGAAAAATTCAACCTTAAAAAAACAGCTCTTGAAACTCCGAAAAAGGGGAATAACACAAATAAGAAACAGATATTTAGAACATACCTCATCGATAACGATTATGCTTTGAGAGTTGGGAAAGGGCCCGTTGAAAATGACCTACTGACCAAAGGGGCAAAATCGAATGATATTTGGGTACACATAGTCGGGACCACCGGCAGTCACGTCATCATACCCCAGCGAAAGGGCAGTGGGCAACCGTCACAAGCGATCATAAAAATTGCAGCAATCTTAGCAGTGCACTACTCAAAAGTTAGATCGGATATGCAAGGTGAAGTCTACGTTACCACCAAGGATCAAATCAAAAAAAGAAAAGGCATGCCACCGGGACTATGGTCGGTGGAAAAAGCTGATACATTATATATCAAGTATGATGTATCAGATCTAAAGTCGGTCCTCTCAAAACTCATGAAAGACCTTTGATTAAGCTCTTAAGGATTGTTTGATATGGACATTCAAAACCTGAATCGCTGCCGGAGTAATACCGCTAATCCTAGAGGCTTGGCCCAGTGTCTCAGGCCGATGCCGGTCTAACTTTTCAATAATCTCCCGACTTAATCCGCCCAAACCAGCAAATGCCATGCCAGGCGGAATTAGGGTTGACTCAAGTTTATCCGACTTATTTATGACGGCCTTCTCTCTAGCAATATAGCCTTGGTACTTAAGCTCAATCCCCAACCTTCTCAGCACAGATTTACTAACCTTAATCGAGCGACCTATTTCCGAAAAAAAACTCACAGCATCAACCCTGGGCTTGCGCAGAATTGCTGAAATTTTGGTTCCCCTATTATCTTTTGAATCTAAGTACTCTTCGGGCACATTCACGTCACCTACACAGGTATTTTCAGAAAACTCAATGGCACTCTTAAGTGACTCTTGCCTTAAGCTATAAGACCGCCAAGAACTATCTGAAACCAAACCTAAATCTCTGCCAATGGGCGTCAAGCGAGTATCTGCATTGTCTTCACGCAGATAAAGCCTATGCTCAGCTCGAGAGGTAAACATTCTGTATGGCTCTAGAGTACCCTTTGTCACTAGGTCATCTATTAAAACTCCAATGTATGCTTGCGACCTTTTCAACGTAAAAGCTGGCAGCTTCTTAATTTTATGCGCCGCATTGATACCTGCTATCAAACCTTGAGCCGCAGCCTCTTCATAACCGGTTGTTCCATTAATCTGGCCTGCTAGAAAAAGACCACCCAATCTTTTCGTTTCCAAACTCGCATTTAGTTCCGTGGGGTCTATAAAGTCATATTCTATAGCATAACCTGGCCTAATAATTTCAACATTCTCTAAGCCCTTAACTGTGCGAAGAAATTTTTCCTGGGCTGCTACCGGCAGTGAGGTTGAAAGACCATTAGGGTAAACTTCAACCGTGTCGTAACCTTGCGGCTCAAGAAAAACTTGATGAGCTATACGATCAGGAAACTTCACCACCTTATCTTCAATAGAGGGGCAATACCTTGGCCCTATCCCTTTTATCTCACCACTGTATAACGGGCTCTGCGACAAGTAGCTCTCAATGACCTTATGGGTTTCTTGATTGGTATATGTGATATAACAGGGAATCAGCTTCTGTGATATAAACTCATTATCGAAGCTGAATGGTATGATATCTGCATCAGATCCCTGACTTTCAAGCTGCCTCCAGTCTATGGTCCTTGAATCAATTCTGGGTGTTGTACCCGTCTTCATCCTACCAACTCGAAAACCAAGTTCTTGAATGCAATCTGCTAAAGACTCGGAAGCAGTATCACCAATACGACCGCCTGACTGCTTACTCTGGCCAATATGAATCAAACCGTTCAAAAAAGTTCCTGAAGTTATGATGACAGCACCGGCAACAAAGCTACCAAAGACCTTACACACAACACCTTCAACGTTGCCATTTTTTAAAATCAAACTCTCTACTGAATCCTGCTTAACAAATAGGCCTTCCTGATTCTCGATAGTATGCTTCATAAATCGAGAATAAAGACCCATATCCGCCTGAGCCCTTGACGACCAAATAGCAGGCCCCTTCTTCCTATTCAAAACACGATACTGTATGCCAGTTGAGTCAATCGCTTTAGCCATAGCTCCACCAAGGGCATCTACCTCTTTCACGAGATGCCCCTTCGCAGTCCCACCAATTGCAGGATTACAGCTCATAGCTCCAATCTTTTCGACCGATTGAGTCAAGAGAAGCGTCCGAACACCAAGCCGTGCGCAGGCAAGAGCAGCTTCACAGCCAGCATGACCTCCGCCAACCACAATCACATCATATGAAGAATTAGTAGACATGAAAAAACCTAAACAACTATAAATTTATAAAGTACCCTTGCTATGTCTAGCTGAAAACGAGCTGAAAATCTATGGGTTCTTGGTAACTAGCACATTTACACTGGGATTTCTGCTGTGTCAGCAAACCTTGCTATTTTGACCAGTTTCGGATATAGCTGAGCTGCTGCTGAAGATACAAAGACATATTTACCGTGAGCAATCGCTTTGGAGGGAATCGCAGCTATGAGCATTTTCAGCCATATCGAGATGGATGACCATGAACAAGTGGTCTTTTGTAAGGATAAACTATCCGGCCTCAAAGCCATTATTGCCATTCATGATACAACACTGGGCCCCTCTCTAGGTGGCTGCCGAATGTGGAACTATAGCTCTGATGAGGATGCCCTCACCGACGTGCTCCGCCTGTCAAAAGGCATGACCTACAAAGCCGCTATTAGTGACCTCCAGCTTGGGGGGGGGAAAATCTGTCATTATCGGTGACCCACACAAAATCAAATCTGAAGATCTATTTAAAGCATTTGGCAGGTTCGTCGATAGCTTAAACGGCCGCTACATCACTGCCGAAGATGTAAATATTCGCGTACCAGACATGGAGATAGTGGCTAAAGAGACCGAATACTGCACTGGCGTCGGCTCCGGATCGGGAGACCCATCTCCACTTACAGCACTCGGAGTTTTCCATGGAATCAGAGCAGGACTCCACTTCAAAAGGGGAAGCGACGAACTAAAAGGCGTCAGAGTAGGAATCCAAGGCTGCGGTAATGTCGGCAGCTACCTAGCCGGTTACCTTGCAGAACAAGGTGCAAAGCTTTTCGTAACCGATATTAATGCTAAAAGAGTTGAAAATCTTGTTAACAAGTATCAGGCTACTGCTGTGCCTTTATCAGAGGTTCATAGTGCGGATATCGATGTCTATGCACCATGCGCACTTGGAGGCATCTTAAATAGCGACACAATATCTAACATCAAGGCCAAGATAATCGCAGGAGGCGCTAACAATCAGCTCCTAGATGAGACCAAGCATATGAAAATGCTTGAAGATATGGGCATATTATATGCGCCAGATTACGCTATAAATGCAGCCGGCGTCATGAATGTCTATCAAGAGCTAATTGGCTATGACAGACAAGCGGTTGAAATGAAAGCCGCAAGAATCTATAAAACGCTCATGACCGTTTTTGAAAGGTCTCAGTCAACCGGACTTTCAACAATCCAAACCGCAAATGAAATAGCAGAAACAAAGATACAGAGTGGTAGAAACCCAAACTACTTGAAGAGTAACCTAAAAAGCTTTGCCTGGTACCGTAAAAGCTAACCCTTGTCACGAATGAAACGAAACTCACCAGCTTTCAATGTGACAATTTTAACTGCGGACGAGATACCCCCTCCGGATACTCTAAGTTTATGTGTACCCGGCTTTACCGCTACACGCGTCACATAATACTGAGAAGGCAATAGAGTCCAGGCTCTAGTGTCGGCCATTTCAGTCGCTGCTCCGAAGATGCTGACAGCTAGCTCCCCGAGCACGCCGAAGTTTTTCTTGGCCTGCTGACTAATTTGGTCTTTTAGCACAATTCTTGATGCCATTTTTATCATATATCTTGCGCGACTATCTTCAAGAGTTTCTCTAGCAATGTTATCTAAGAATTGAGCTCTGCCTCCTTCATAGAATTCCGCATCAACATAAAGGCCAATTTTACCCCAGTAGCCTGGCGACCCTAATCGGATGGCCGGAAAAGAAAATCTCATGGGCTTTTGATCCCAAGTAAAGATAAAGCTTTTGGAGATTTTCTTAGCGATGTACCCAACTTCCGAAATTAAAACAATGTGGGCCATCTGTGCATTATAAGCGATCTTTTTAACGACCTCTGGATATGATCTTTTTAATTTTTTTTGCAAAGCGTGCTTACCTCGGTGCCGAGCGAGCCACCACATCGATCGAACTAAGCTCACTGGGGTCGATGTCCTAAAGTACCTCGAGTAGTCGCCTTCATATAAACGCAGTGCCGCCCTATAATCCACCAAGGCATTATTATAATCGCCGAGAGACTCAAAAATCATTGCGGATAGAAACCTAGCAAAAGCATCTTCCTTATACTTATTCTTATTCTTCTTATAAAAATTATTTATCTCATTAAGCCTGACATTAATTGCTCTGGCTTCCACTCGAGCCTTCTTCAACTTACCATCACCTAGAAAGGACAATGCCAAGAGCGTATGAATCGCCACTTTTTCGTAGTCTTCTCCAGTATAGTCAGATGCAGAATCGTTATAGATATATGATGCAGCCTCACCCACAAGGCTCGGCCGATAAAGCTGATCCACCAAGCGATCGGCTTCAAAAAGCGTCTGCCGCGCCTTAGGACCATCACCCATTCGATCAAGAATAGAGCTACGCTCTAACAGATAAACAAGCTTACTACTCGAACTAGTAGATACCTCAGAATCATCAAGATCTCTTAGAGCATCTGAGTAACGCCGATCAATAAAGTCCTGACGGACCCTATGGGTCTGGGCTGTATACGACTGACAGGAAGAAAGAAATAACGACATCGTAAGGATATGGAAGGGGCGAAACATCTCTTTCATCTTTTAAAAGACTTCTTAATCTTGTGATTTCCATTCCACTCTATTTCAGCAGTCTCAATATTTGTAAGCAGAAAGTCTGCCTGATAGGTCACCGTCTTATAGTCTCCCTGCTGAGCAATAATCGAGGATAAAGTGCCGGTTAACAGATAATCCGCACCTATTTGATTTCCGCCTTTTTTCCTTGAACTAGCTCTGACATTTACCTTTTGAGAAGCTATTTCCTTTAAAATACGGGTTCGATCCTTACCATTTACAAAGCGAACCTTCCGAGAGTTTATTAGCCTACTCCGCACAGATGAGCTAATCGAACCGGTATCAATGTGCTCCGACGTATTATTTTCAATTTCATCAACAACTACCACTGGCTTCTTCTTATAGCGACCTTGAAATTCACTTAACCAAGCTTCTTTTAATACCGAATTCACCATAAACTCTGCCATCTTATCACTATCTGAATTATTCCACTTATCTCCAAGTATCTTAACTTCGTTGGGGTCCGTATAAACACCACCTCCCGTCACACAACCCAAAAGACCAAGCAGCACAGCACATGTCGAAAAAGAAATACCCAAAGAACTCATTCGTAATCATCCTTTCCTGTATGCAAATAGGTGGTATAATAGCCGAGGTTCCAGGCAGATACGGCAAATTACCCAATGTATGTTATCATAACCACACTCCAATTGAAAAGCTATCAACTCCGCAAATGAAAAGGGAGAGAAGGAATGAAACTAATAATCTTTCTAACCACTCTTTTAGCAGCAAGCTCCAGCGCCAAAGCAAGAAATATCTACCTAAATGGGATTGACATTTCAAGCGCTCGTCATGAGCAACTCGAGAGTGTAACAATAAAAATAGACGGGCAAGGCAATATATATATCTCAGCCCCACACTATCAAGTAAACGAAGAAAACACCTATATTCCTCTAAGCAGATGGGATAAAAAGCTGAGTGGGCCTAAGCATACCCCACCTAAAGGATTAAATAATAGCGAATTAAAACCAGCAGATACACAGAGTGCTGAGAAAGAGACAGCCGAAAAGAATGCAACAGACCAACCTAAAGACTAAGTATGAAAACCTTAAAAAGCAGATCAATACCATTGCGAAGCAATGCGATAACGAGCAAGTAAGCCTGTTAGCGGTATCTAAGAGCCAGCCAGCAGGCATGATTGAAGAACTCTACCGCTGCGGACAAAGATCTTTTGGTGAGAATTACGCCCAGGAGCTTGCCACCAAAGTAGAAGCTCTGAATCACTTAGACATAGAGTGGCACTACCTCGGAAAAATACAGTCAAATAAAATAAAATCACTAGCTAAGCATGCAAATGTGATACACAGCTTATGCAAACAACATCATATAGAAAAACTGCAGCTTGAACTTGGGAAAATCAAAAAACATGTCGATGTTTATCTTAATGTCAATATCTGCGCAGAGCTCCAAAAAGATGGGTGCACCCCCGAAGAAGCTATCGACCTCGCAAAAATCATTGAAAGCGAATGTAAAAACCTGAATCTGCTCGGCCTAATGGCAATACCACCCAAAACCTATGGCGATGACGAGTATACCTTGCCCCCAGAACCCTACCTTAAGCTGGGAGCACTCTGTAAAACTATTGGAAAACCAGCTTTGTCACTCGGTATGACTAGGGATATGAGAATAGCAATAATGGCTGGGAGTAGCATTGTCAGGGTCGGTACGGCAATCTTTGGAAAGCGCCAGGAAGCCAAGTAGGCGTGTCAAAACATGATTGCTAGAGCGGCAATCCACGAATCATGTTGAGCCACTATAAGTAGACTAGTATAGTTATGATCGGATATGACAGATATAAAACTATGCTAGGAGATAATTCCTTGAGCTCCACAAAAAATCCTCTACTAAATAATCTCGACCACCCTCATTTCGGTAAAATCACTCCTGAGCATGTTCAGCCAGCAATGGATGAAATTGAGGTGCTTGTGGATGAAACCTTAGCAAAAGTTGAAGCAAACCAAGAAAAATCATGGGAGAAAATTGTTCAACCACTTGAGGAGTTGGACCGAATCATCGGCGCCTTTTGGGGTCCCGTAGCCCACCTGACCTCAGTTCTGACATCAGACGAGCTTCGAAATGTATTCGAATCAACCCAACCAAGAATGGTTAAGCTGGGCTTAAAAATATCACAAAGCGAAAAAGTATTTGCTGCACTGAAAGAAATAAGAGACTCAGCTGCCTTTGCGGGCTTTTCATCTGGGCGCAAACGTTTAATTGAAAAGCAAATTCAAAGCGCTAAACTGTCTGGGATAGAACTCACAGGAGAGGAACGGTCACGCTTCAATCAAGTCAGCCAAGAACTATCCGAAATCGCAACTAAATTTTCAAACAATGTTCTTGATTCAATAAAAAGCTTCTCTCGGACTATATCGGAACCTACTAGTGTAGAAGGGATGCCTCAAGACTTCCTTAAACAAGCATCTCTGAAGTGGAACAATAAAAACCCAGAAGAGAAAAACAAATCTACACCTGAAAAAGGCCCATGGCTCATAAGCTTAGATAGTCCAACCTTTATAGCATTCATGAAGTACTGCCCAGATAGGAAGTTGCGAGAAGCTATATACAAGGAGCACATAACAATCGCATCAAAAGGCGCATTGAACAACCACCCTAACATACTAAAAATACTCGAATTGAGACAGGTGAAAGCAAATATTTTAGGATTTAAAACCTATGCCGAACTAAGTCTATCCACCAAAATGGTCAAATCAACAGCTCAAGTTAAAGAGCTCTTAGAAAAACTTACAGCAGCATCGAAAAAGTATGCGCAACGAGAACAAGAAGAGCTCGAAAAGTATGCGGCAGACCTTGGACTAGAAGGCGAATTTCACCCTTGGGATCTGGCATTTTATTCTGAGAAATTCCGAGAATCAAAGTTTGCCTTTAACGATGACGACGTTAAACCTTACTTTCCATTTGAAGCGGTCTTAAAAGGACTGTTCTCTTTGGTAAATAAACTATTCGGAATAACTGTTGAGGAAAAACCAGGGAAGCACCCTATTTGGCACGAAGATGTTCGATTTTACGATGTATTTTCTGACGGTAAAAGACTAGCATCATTTTACTTGGACCCCTTCTCACGCCCAGAAAATAAGCGTGGGGGCGCCTGGATGAACACGTGTATAGATAGGGGTTACCACAAAGGCACACTTCTAAAGCCAACTGCCTACTTAATATGTAACTCCACTCCACCAATGGATGGCCAACCATCATTACTAACCTTCAGAGAAGTAGAAACATTATTTCATGAGTTTGGCCATGGCTTGCAGCACATGCTCACAAATGTCAACGAATCGGGTGTTTCCGGTATCAACGGTGTGGAGTGGGATGCAGTGGAGCTACCCAGTCAGTTTATGGAAAACTGGTGCTATCATAGTGAGACTTTAATAAATATGACCTCTCACTTCGAAACTGGCGAAAAAATACCGGAGACTCTTTTCAAAAAACTTAAAAAGGCAAAAACCTATAGAGCAGCATACCAGATGCTCAGACAACTCCACTTTGCCACCATCGACCTAGACCTCCATGACAACTTCGACCTAACTAAGGATATATTTAAATATAATCAGAATCTTGCCACGCAAATTCTGGTTAACTCCATTCTTCCCGAAGACCGCTTTCTATGCAGCTTTCAGCATATATTTGCCGGAGGATATGCAGCGGGATATTACTCGTACAAGTGGGCCGAGGTCCTTAGTGCTGATGCATTTAGTGCGTTTGAAGAGGCTGGCCTAGATAACGTCTCAATGAGGAAAGTCGGTAAACTTTTCCAAGAGACCGTGCTATCTCTTGGCGGAAGTCAGCACCCTGAGGAGGTCTTTAAAAAGTTCCGAGGTAGAGACCCAGAACCGGAGCACCTCCTCCGCCATAGCGGCTTAATATAAGCGAATAAGGTAACCTGGAGCCCGTATGAACGAATCAACATTGAGTGCCATGGCAGCCATTATCGAACTAAACTTCAACTTGGCAGAATTACTAGTTATTATAGTAATTATCAGTAGCATTTTGAAGGTAGAGGGCCGCAACGATTTCCTTATAGTTATCGAATGGATTGTTTACCAAATGCTGAAACCGATAACATTCTTTTGGAGAAAACGACCAGAAACTCAGGTGGATCCCGCTTTGTTTGTACTACTGGCTATTCTAATACCTGCCCAACTTATTTCCGTCGCCTACTTTCGAGGGATTATCTAAGCAAGCTCGACTAACATTGCAATCCTTCAAATTGTTTCATAGAATGAAAGCAAAGTTAGGGAGAAAACATGGTCATACTAAATACCTTGTTCGATGTTATTAATGTGGTCTTAGATTTTGTAAAAATTCTTGTTATCGCCTCTATCGTTGTGAGCTGGGTGGGGGATCGTAATAACCAGATTGTGCAAATGATTACCTCAATTACGGAACCAATATATAGGCCGTTCAGGAAAATTACCTCAAAACTGCCTGGGCCGTTAGACTGGTCGCCAATACTAATTTTTCTCGCCATATTTGTAATTCAAGCGCTCATTAGGAATATCCAGATGACATATCAGCCAACCATTGGCTTTCAGTAAGCCAAGGAAAAAAGAAGAGTGATTAGACAAATAGCTGCGATTACAGCAGCACTAGCAATATTATCAATTACACCGCAAATATTAAAACGACAGGACAAAAGACCAACTGCACTCTATCAAAACCCACCACTAAGCTACCTCTCACCAAAAGTCATAAAGTTTATTTTTTTAAATCATGAGGAAATTTACCACGATTTTCTTCATATCTGGCTGATTCAAGCTTTCGCTGACCCAGAAGTGCCAAATGACTTAATCAGGGCAAAAAATATGGTTGCATCTACAATTAAACACATGCCAAAAATCGAAACTCTGTATCTTTTGTCCTGTTTCACAATGATAGAAAAATTTAAAGCTTACGAAGATTGTAGGCTAATACTAGAAAAGGGTTACGAAGCCATACCTAACAGTTTTAGAATCCCAATGACCCTAGGCTACCTAGCAGCCTTTAAACTTAAAGATAATGTCTATGCTTCTTATTACTACTTCAAAGCTTCTAAAGTCCCGAGAGCACCCGAATATGTCAAAAAAGTTGCCTTAAAACTATACAAGAAAGAGAAAGTAGACAGCCTGGAGTTACAGAAGGCACTGCGCAAAACCATCGGCAAACTTTATGACTCCAGGTATTCTCAATTCCTAGAAGAAGCGGGCGAGAAAAAATATGACAAAAAATAATGCTATCGAGCTAATCAATCTAACAAAAAAGTACAGGAATCAGCTTTTTGCTGATAGCGTTTGTTCTATTGAAAACCTTAACCTCGGATTTTCCTCAAATAAGATAACTGGCTTCCTTGGTCATAACGGTGCTGGCAAAACCACAACAATTAGAACTCTGCTAGGTCTCACCAAGAAAACCTCTGGAAACGTTCTAATTTTCGGAAAAGCCATTAATAGACAAAATATTCGTAAAATCGGCTATCTAGCTGAAAGAAATAAATTCCCCCAAAACTTGAGCCCAATGGAAATAATGCACTTTCACAATAGGCTATTAGGAGCTGATAAAGAAAAGGCAGATATCGAGGCCAGGCTAAAAGAGCTGGGCCTATGGACGCACAGAAAAAAAAGAATTCGGCAGCTATCTAAAGGCCTATCACAAAGGCTGGCATGGGGCATTGCTACTCTTCACAACCCTGAGATTATCATTTTGGATGAACCTTTCTCGGGATTAGACCCACTGGGAAGAAGTCAGGTAAAACTTTGGCTATTACAACAGAAATCGAAAGGAAAGACAGTTATTCTCTGTACTCACGAAATTGAGCAAGCCGACGCTATATGCGACGAAATTGTAATCCTAAAAAAGGGTAAAGTCGTCCTAGATACTGCAAAAAAGCCGAGAAGAACTTTCTGGGAGCTAGGTGTTGAATCCATCGATAAAAGTATCGATAAATCCATTTTCTCAGCCGCTCACCAACTAGAGTCAAACGAAAATATTACAAAAGCCAGCTTTATATCGCACCAAGATGCAGTAAGGGCCCTTCATCGATTATTCGAAAAGAAGGCACACATAAATTTTTTTAGAGAAACTAAAGAGAATATTAACCACTACTTTGGACAAGAAGATGCCTAAAAGCCTAATCATAGCTGGTGAAACTTGTTTACAACTTCGCAGGGACAAAATCTTTGCGCCAGTGCTAATTGCGGCTTTGGTAACAGGGGCTTTAGCCGCATTAATCAGTGGTTTTAGTATCGAAGAAATTACCAAAATATATCTTGATCTAGGGCTTGGCCTATTTCACATGACTGGCATTACCATTGCAATCATGTGGGGGGGCCAAACTCTATAGCAACTCTTCCTCTGAGTTCTGCGCCGGTCATGAGACTCTTCTATATGGCCTAGTTTCTAGACAACAATGGTTAACAGGTCGCTTCATAGGCTTAAGCTCAACACTTATCATTATTGGACTTATACTAACGACTTCATGGTTTACTATTGGAGTTCTATTTAGAACAATAAACTGGCAAAAAGAACTACTCCTGTTTCTTCCATTTCTCGGCTATCTTTTGGAGTGGATAGTTATGGCCGCAATGACCATGCTAATTGCTGCATCATCAGGTCAGGCAGTGACATTTTTTACCAGTTTCACACTATGGGCTCTTGGTCAGTTTGCGAAACCAATTTATGAAATTTTAACTCCTCAGCACCCAAAAGTATCTTTTCTGATTATTGGCTTTATTAAGGAAACTTGGAACCTGAGTATATTCGGAAATATAAATAACTTTGAGGACTTAGCTTATGCCAGCTGCTACGCAGCAGCCCTCATAGTAGCCCTTCACTTAATGACTGTCGTAATTTTCAGGAAAAGAGATATCATAAATTGATTTAAGTTAAACAGTTTGCTATGTCTCTTTGTTACCAAGGGAGTAGTAACAGACACATGCAAAGAAAAACTGAAAAAGCCAAGGCCCAACAACTAAGGCAGTCAAGTTGGTGGAAGACTATATGTCAGAGAACTAATTGTTATTACTGTGCAAAATTAATATCAGGAAAAGACGTGACCATGGATCATATAGTACCCATAAGCCGCGGTGGTCGGTCTACACGGGGGAACCTAGTTCCTGCATGCAAGCCATGCAACACTATCAAAAAAGATCGAACCGCTGTGGATTGGCTTCTTGAAAATTAAATAACCACTAACCACTAACCACTAACCACTAAAGTGACAAGTCTTCATTAAAATCCATATCACTAATAAAAACACTAAAAGTTGCACATATAACCAAAACTTGCTCTGCCCTTTTGGAGCGCCTTTGTTTTCTTTAGCTTTCCGCCGCTGCAAAGTCCGTTGCTTTTCTCGCTCATCTGCAAGGTTATAGATATTATTATCGTTATCTGAACCGTTAATACCCACAAGAACACCAAAGCTTAAATTTAAAAATGCTACTCGAAAATATTACTGCCTTGTCTTAGCCTATATTAGTATCACACAAGAAGACAGTTCTTAGTCATAACGCAAAGGAACTCGAGCATAAAGAGGTTGCGTAGGCCTGGCTCCCTTGCCAACCTGACTCTCTAAATGCTCAATGTACTTTATCGAAGCTCCCACCGGTTGCCGCAAAACAACCCAACTCCGACCTTCTTTACAGGGGGGAATTGTATCGGAGCCAGGGTAAAAATAATAATTCTTTCTCCTTGGAATAAGAAGTCTTAAATCCACTCCCATCAGCTTTGAAGCACCAGAAATCCCCTTAGCTTTATCGACAATTTGGCGAAAAGGTTTTAAGGCTGAGCCAGCCTCCAAAAGCACCGATACCCATAAAAAGGACTCTCCTTTATAGCTGTGATAGAGCTGAAGCTCACCATCAAAGCTATGACCCTCTATAGAGTGCTCAGAGGGAGTCCGGAGAACAACTCGCTCCAAGACCCATTGTTTTCCTTTAAAGTAAGCTACATTACCGGGAATAACTTTGAAAGTAATCGAACCTCTAGCTAGGTAAACCCTGCCAGCAGAAATACCATAATTAAACCGAATACTATGTAAATCTGGTGATGAGAAAGATTTCGAGAAATCCACCGGTGACTGATTCAGACCAACTTCGCAAGATAAGTAGTCTGCTGATAGATCTCCCCAATTTTGTGGGCCATTGTCACCATCATAGCTCCATTTTTTTTTTTTGTTCTGAGCTGGATAACTTT
>Ga0099800_1184_pt1 | contig 16852 bp, 12 predicted proteins | sample Uncmet6_SortRC_1_FD_89868 | JGI IMG/M metagenome (GOLD analysis project Ga0099800, IMG submission 89868) | Marine eukaryotic communities from CALCOFI LINE 67, Pacific Ocean - CN11_C50_N6_SortRC_1 | ecosystem: Environmental > Aquatic > Marine > Oceanic | place: Pacific Ocean: Monterey Bay... | reverse complement strand
ATGTTATAAAATGGTCACACTAAATTGAGAAGTCTACGTGCAATCATCGAAACGAAATTCATGTGCACTGTGAAATTCGTTGAGTAGATCGAAGTAAGGTAACTGATTGAATGGTGCGAACGGGGATCGAGGCGTCTCTAAGACATGAAACCATGGACTCGTTTTCTCTGTCTGGTAGAGATTAAGCTTGAAAGCCTCGCCACCGGCATCTTCAGTTTGTCCAGCGTTGCGTCTAGGAGATGGTGTGCAAACGTCACCAAAAGAAGGTTGAACAGAAAAATTTGTCTCGATATTTTCACAACTCGTTTCTTCCTGCAGTTCGGTTGTCTTGTGATACTCGTCGGCCATTGCAGTGACTATTTCCCTACAAAAACGCCAGATCAATTCGTTTGCACAAGTCGAAGTTCCGCCTGCAACCACACATGCAATACCAACATGGTCAATACCAGCAACTAAATCGCTATCCGAACCGGTGATTCTTCCAATTATTGACGTAATCCGAAAGACACGGTAAATTTGCTCCTCGAAGTCCTCTGGAAAACTAACATCAAACTTCTCGTTGGCCTGAATACTTCTGTTGAAAATGTCTGAAAATGCCTCAAATGACAACACATTTCTAAGCATACCATCAATATGTACAGATGTAACTTCAGAAGAGTAAATCGACAGCAGAAAAACAGCCCAGTTAAGATTTTGATTATCTCCCACGCGCCGAAAAAAAGAATCTCGCGCTTGTATGATGTCAACAGAGTCGCTAATAATTCTATCCAAAGCAGGCAGTGTGACATTCAGAATATGAGAACACAATTTTACATCTAAGTCCTCTGGAAGGCGGTTCACGAGCACTGTCACTATTTCAAGATGCCTTAGCTTCTCGACATTAAATTGGCCATTCCCGCAATATGCAAGAAAAAAGTCGTGAAGATCATTAGCATTCGATACTATATCTTGCATGAGTGAGTGGAACTCACGGCCGGTGAACTCTTCACAAACCATCCCCATCTTGTATTTCGTTGCAGTTCCAGACATCCTGGGGCTTCCGTTTAGTCCAAAGAAAAAATTGGATATAATTCTGACAAATCTATGAGCACTTGTGAATTGAGCAAGTTTTTCACCAAGCTTCTAGTAGTAACGAGAAACTATCAAACTGTTTGGCGAGGCTCGGCGAGGCTCGAGAATGATCGACGCTGTCGGTCCCAAAGATTGATCCCGGGTCGGGAGGAAAGCGAGAAAAAGAGAAAATTAAATACTGAAGTCATTGAATGCTAAATGTCTGGTGACTTTTTCCTTCCTAATTTCTTCGAGGGGGCTGCAGATCGCTCTGAGCGATTAATATCATGTCTGCAGCTTTGTTCTGAGACTTCCGAGGGACGGAGTCCATGGAATTTAAGGTCGGGAAATGAGCTTTACCGTTTGGTAGACAAGGGCTTGTTATATCGAGAAATGTGGCCAAATTTTTGTAATGAAGGGCTTTCAGGGTGTGTTGACACTATTCTCACCAATTTTTCTGAGTTTTCTGGTCGTCTTTCCCGCGTTGAGAACATGATTGAGGTGAAACGTGCTCCTGCAGATGTAACTGTGGCCTTTTCTGATATAATTGGCAACCTTAAAAACTTCGGTACAACAAACCACACTAATTTGTATGTTTTTGCCTGCATTGGCGACGACCTGCGTGTCATTTTCATAGAAGGTTCTGTGATCAAGGGTGTACTGACGGTCAATAACGATGTTACATTTTTTAATGAACCCGAGGAGGGATCTCTTCCCGAGTTATTGTTAAATGCTACTGAGTACGAGGAGGCCATTGTTGTTGATATATCAATAGTAGTGGTTATTCCTGCTAAGTCGACTCATTTGAAGGACTTACTTGATGGCAACCTTTTAACTATGCGAAAGAATCAGAAAGCGGCCAGTATTCTTTGGTTGAGAGAATGTGCACTTGGGGCTGACCAAAAAACTAATGAGGGAGTTGAAGAGCCAAGTGAGCATATTTTCATAAGACCAGAGTTGAGGGGAAGCGACGAATTGTTGATGCGTTCTCAAGATGTTGACAAGCTCACTCATGAAGAAGAGCAATTATATACTCATCTAAAATCCGAAAATGATCCTCTTCTGAATGAATTGCTAAAATCAATTGAAGGGGAAAATATCAATGATTATGCGCGACGAGCAACACAGGCTGTGAATGGATTTCTGCTGGAGCGACTGTATGAGCAAGCAGGACTCGAAAATGTTGAAAATGAGTCGGCGACTGCAGTCATAGACGGGGAGATTCATGTAACTCCAGTGCCTATAAATACTGATGTGTCGAATTTGGAATATTCTAAAGTCGATGCGCCTACTGGTCTGGAGCAAGAGGAAGCAGCTATCTCCACACCCTTGAAGCCAACTCCTGGGCGTTGCGTGAACATAGACCCCTCTGAACGATTGCCCTCTTCTTCGCCAATTTCTAAATTGAGTAGTAACCCGTTGTCAGAGAAGAACGCGTTAATTTGGCCTTCGTGCTCTCCTTTACGTATTCTCCCCGGCAGTGGTAATTCTACATTTAACCGTAGTGAGAGTGATCTTGGAGGCGTTAAAAGAAGAGTCGGCATCGACTTAGCCTTACAGCGAAGTGCCATAGAGAAGGAGCACTCAGGTAAGATATATTTCATTTATTAGTCTTCCTCCATTCTTCTCACTTGCTTCTTCCAAAGGAAATGAAATTTCGAGGCGAGAGAAGCGAATTAAAATTGGCCGCTCCGTATTGCATGGGTTCTTGAATCGAGAGAAAGCCCAATATACAATGTCCAAAAGCCCATCTCGGTCCAACACCTTGAAAGCAGTTGAAGATCTACCCCAAGGCGTATCGAAGGTGTCAAGCATATGTCGCAAGGAAGAAGAAGAATTTTCTACGGCAGCAAAAGAAGAGAATGGTCAAATGTCTCTTGACAACTGGTTGACGTCTAAAAAAGCTGATGAATTGCCCGATCCTCCACAGAAGGCTGTCCAGCCGACTACCGTTCATGTACTCCCGGCCATCACGAGCCCAAAAATACTGGCGAATGATGAAAGCAAAGACGATGCATATGACTTCGACGAAGATTCTTATGAAAAAGACCCTTCAATAGTAATCCTTGCCCCCAAGCGCCCTCGGAGAAAGAAAACTCCCACGAATGATACGCAGACGATTGAAAATGCGCCCCTCGCCAACGAAAATGAAGAAAATGAAACTGGACCATGGGCAATGACTTTCGACTTTACAAATCGTAATGGGGTAGGGGAGAAGAAGAAAGCAGTCAGCATTAAAGCTCGGCCGTTGCCTACTCGAATGTCGCCTACTCGAACGAGTAAAGGTTTTCAACACGAATCTCAAAAAGTATCTCAGACTACATACGCCCTAGAAGAACCACTGACCAAAACGGACATGGCAGGGTCCTTCGCTTCAGATGAGAATGTCTCTCAGCGAAAGTTATCTAGAAGGAAAGCAGCCGAGCCCAGAGTAGCCAACGCCTTGACAAAGTCTAAGTTGACAAATCACAAGCAAATAAAAATTGCGATATCTTCAGTGTGCCTAGCTGGGCTTCATTTCCTGCACGATCGTACTGCGACTCTGAAAGCTATCGATAGATTGGCTCAAGAAGAACCGCGGACGATATACCGATTTCTTATTCTATTGCAGTCGACACAAAGTATGGTATATAGAGGTCTCTACGGACTCGATTCGTGTACCAGAGAGATAATAAAGCTGGTGGGGAAAGGGCCGAAAATCGTGAATGCGGACTCCATCAAGGCGTTTATCAAATTTGAAACTTCAACGAGGACATTCAAAGCTCTTCCCACCAAGTCGATCAGTGACACAGTGGACGCAATAGTCATTGAACAAGCGAAATCGCGAAAATAGATGTGATTTTAATTAATGTTTAATTTTGGGAGTGATGGCCTGATATTCACCAAGTAGAAATTATTGAAGTCTGAATGAAATGGCTTATGCTAACCACGTTCTGTGATCGGAAGAATTTTGAAGATCGCGCATCTACTCTTTAAATTACCAGGTGATGAGCCGTCTAGCGTTCTATATCACGCTCAGTTCTCGTTTTTACATGTTTGAGAATGTTCGTGTACCATCGGCTCACATTGTTGACTATGCGTAGGCTATGTACTATGTTTTATTGGGTGGGCTATTTGTTGTTTCGTTCAAAAAACAAGATGAGATATTCATAAATAGGGAAATGGGTATTCTCGCTTGGATAGCTCAGTCTCGTCACACGTGGGTCCTGGTGTCTTCAGTGAACCGATAGGGCACACTGGGTGAATTGGAAATAACAGATACGTCGAAGAGGTCTCGTTTTCTGACCCTGAAGAAAAGTAAAAATAGTTTATTATTCACAAATAAGAGTATAATGTTCTCTATATCTTAAAACGTTTCCACTTTTCAGTATTCATTATTATGGTTTGCTTCGCAGTTTTTATAAGGCCGAGGCTTCGTAAGGTTTTGATCATTGCTTCTCCGGTGAGTCCAACGACTTTGATTCCCGCAGTATCTAATGATTTCAGTGATATTGGATTGTCATGTTTCTTTTGCCTCTTGGACACAGCAATCAACTTATTGTAGAGTGTTTTCACATCGGAAAATTTGCATCGGCCGCGAATTGAAGTAGGTACTGAATTGAAATCAACCTCATTAAATCCAAACGTCCCACTGGTCTGGACCGATGGTTTCGGAGAGTTATTGAGTAGGTCATTGGGCTCTTCCTTCCCAACCTTTTCATTTTCACCTTCGCTGGCTTCATTTACATTTGTTGTTTCGTTTCGCTTGTGTTTGACACCGGTGTCGTGGCTACTGATGTTGATATTACATGCATCATATGCGGCAGACCATTCGCTGGTGTCGAAAGCTTCACTCTTTGTGCTATTGAGCATGTTCATAATATTTTCGGAATTCTCAATTAAGTTTTCCTGGAGCAATGTGGCTTGTACTCGTTTGTCTTTCATTAAGCGCGCTTTTTCTCGTATTGATTGGACCTTCCCATCTAATTGCTTTACCCTGCGCGTTAATGAGATGGAATCTGGTACTTCAGGCCCCGCTGCGCGTAATTCTGCTTCTAACCTGTGAGAAACATACTCAAGATCGTTCACTACCCTTTTGAACTCCCTTTCAACGACGGAAACAGCGTCCTCCATTGGGCTCCCCAATGTCTTGCCAACTGCCTTTTTTCTCCCTCCCACAGGAATGCACCCCAACAACCCAATTGAAGGACGAGTGACGACCCCTGCTATTTGATGCCCGGGTCGCACGACTCAGTTGTGGCTCTAAGGAAAGCCACACACACTCTTGTTAGGAAGACAAAGAGGAGACTCACGATGAAATTCTCTTCCGCCTCGAGCAAGCCGAGGAAGCAGAGGAAAGCTCATTTCGGAGCGACTTCTCATGAGCGCGCCCGCCGTATGAGCTGTGGTTTATCTAAAGATTTGTTGCAGAAATATCACGTTCGCTCTATGCCTGTCCGCAAGGACGACGAGGTCACAATTACCCGCGGGAAGAACAAGGGGCTCGAGGGAAAGGTGACAGCTGTGTACAGGAAGAAATACATCATTCATGTCGAGAGGGTTGAGGTAACCAAGGCGAACTCTCAAGTGGTTCCTATTGGCATTCAGCCCTCTAACTGCGTTATCAGCAAATTGAAGCTGGACAAATCCCGCAAAGCCATCCTGGAGAGAAAGAATCGCTCGCAGGACAGGAACAAGCTGGCAGATGTTGATGTTTCGAACATGGCTGGTGTGGATTGAAAGCTGAATGTGTCTGTTGGGATGGCGGGTGAATTGGGGTGCTGTTTGGATATCATTTAGTTTTGTTCAAACAACATCCCTTATTAAATTAACGTGCCATTTCATTTTATAGAGGCTTTAGCTGCCGCTGTCTATACATCTCTTCGTGTGACGTAGGGTGTGCTTCCGGGTGCAAACTCTTGGGGTCTTTATTGTGGCTACCCCTCAGCTAAAGAGTCTTCCACTCGTTCTCCAATTTGACACATCACTCTTGCTAGAGAATTAATCTTATCGTTTGAAACTTCCAGTTTTATATCGTTCTGTTAGTATTGATGACACCCGCGGCACGTTTGTGACCCTGGACACCATCAAGGCTGGCCCTGAACGCGTGCACTCACCAGGGTCTTTCTCCTGTAGTCTTCCAATACGTCATCGAGTAAACATGCAAACACTCACAGCTGTAGCACTGGGACACCATTCTTCTAGACTCTACGCACCTTCCGGATTATTTGACTAAAGTCAAGCTGATCTAGCACCGGTTTATCACAACACTACAGGACGCGGAATTAAAATTTTCAAAAGAGGTCTTATGGGAAGCTGAGAGTCGAATGATCGTTGTAATGTGATATCCCAAGTGATGGAGACTAGAAAACTACTCTACATAGAGTAGCCATACGTACGTACGGTCCGACCTGATCCACTAATTTACAGTGGTAAAATGAAAATGTCCCGAGTCAGTCTCACGCCTTCGCTCAGTTTGCACATTTTCATTTTGATTTGAAAAAGTTTTTGCAGTCGTTATCATGAACGCGTCCGAGAACTTTTCTCTGACTCTTGTGGGTACGGGTGAGAGAACAACCATTGATGAGCTCAGAGGCGGTCGTGCGCTAGTATTGGACCTTTGGCATACGAAATGCACGCGGTGTCCTGCTGCACTTGAGAAACTGAATGATATGGCTTCAAACCCAAGCTACCAAAGCGTTAAATTTGCATCATGTGCCCTGTCACTAGGCGATGGAAATTTTGATTTAGTGCAGGACATGTGCGCCGACGAATGGGACAATTTGACCCATACCTTCATGCAGGTGGAAGATAAGGAGGTTGCCAAAACTGTTTTTGGCTTTAATGCTGTACCTTTTGTTCTTTTAGTGGATACAAATGGTATTGTAGTTGCCAAAGGAGATCCGAAAACCGTGGATTATGAAGTCATCTTAAAAGCCAGCGAAAATATGGGCAATCTATCCAACTCGACTCCGGCAGTTCTCACCTTTGACGAAGACTTTTAAAAGTGTTTAAAATATCCTCGTAGCTTTGACACCTTTTTGGTTCACGAGTGCTTCTAAATAGACTTGGTGAAACCCTGAATGGGCGTTGCGTTTTGGGGGCTGTCCGATTCCGAGGACTTGAGCCGTCACCCGCCAGGAGAACTGCTCTCTTGATCACATTCTTTTTAACAAATATATGAGATTAGTACTGCAAAAAGAAAACTGAAGAAATGTATCATCGAAGGGTGGAAGTTCCTCGTGTATACACCATTGGGAGCGTCGAGTACTTACAGATGGATGAAGGACAAACCTTCAACAATAATCGTTTCAGAATGCTTTAATGAGTGAACCCGTGACCATCATTTCATTCCAGATCCTCGACGAGTATTTCCTAGGCCCAAGCTCGATTGAATAGGCTATTCATAGTGAATATCAGGGCCGTAATCGACCAATTTGAAGGAGGGATGACAGCAATGCCCTTTCAACTTCTGGGATACAATTTTGCGACACCGCAACCAGTTGGAAGGCACTCTTAGAATCCACTCCATAAGATGTCATTGGATATACCTCACCTCTCGAGTCGGGTTTAATTTTGTTAATAATCGACTAAATATGTACGACTGGTTGTGCAATGCGAGTACCAGTCGACCGGGAAACATAGGAATCGGTCCCGAATAATGTGGGAATTTCTTCAACTGGCCAATGGAAGGCTAGATCAATTTCCTTCAATTTTCATCTTCAACTATAGTTGATTTGGCACAAATTGGAAGGGTGTTTTATGTTGTAACTGTGACACTACCGACCCTACTAGTGCCAGTTACACTTCCCGAGTCACCGACAGCTCCAGCACCCATGCACTTCCCAGTGTTAGTCCATAGCTCACAGCTGTTCACAGGATACGAAACTGAGGGGAAGAAGAAGGCATGGTGTCTGATAACCAGGATTTTGAAGGCAGAGTGACCAATAACAATCATGGGATTGGGTTGTTGAGAGTCTGTATGGTTTTGTCTGTTTTTCTATCCGTATGAGCTACCACGGTAGTGCTATTTGCTCTCATAGCGGCTTTCTTATGCTATGCTTTCGGCTGAAATCGGGTTCTTGTCACTCTCTATTGCATAATTCTTGCAGGCGCTTGCCCTTCTCGATTCTGAACAGGTGTTCTTCATCGAAAGATTACTGCTTGGACTTGGTGCGTGCTCATGACTACGAGAATTACCTCTGTGGGCTTATGTTCCCTATTGAAAAACGCCGGGCTTTTTATGCTATTCGTGCGTTCAATTGTGAGGTGGCTATGATTAAAGATCAAGCTAATGCCAACGCAATGACTGCGCGCATCCGCTTTCAGTGGTGGACCGACCAATTAGAAGAGCTTTACGCCCATAAGCAGTTGGATGCTGCGCATCCAGTTGTATCAGAGTTGAAATTGGCAGTAGATGAATTTAGCTTGACAAAGCGGTGGTTTGAAAGATGCTTAGAGGCACGTCAACGTGATATACACAGCGTTCAGATTGGGACAATGTGTGATTTAGAGGATTATGCGGAATTTGCTCACTCAAGTATCATTTATCTTTTGCTAGAGATCATGACTGTACGAGAAGATTTAGCTGACTATGCAGCTAGCCATGTAGGTGTTTGCTGTGGAATCACAACCTTGCTCAGAGGTACCGCTTATCATAGTGCTGGTGGATCGATTTACATTCCAAACGAGGTGATGGATAAATTTGGTCTCTCTTCGCATACACTTTTGCATGGGCCTGCTGATGCCACCCAGCGCAAAGCACTGGAAGAAAGTGTATTTGATGTCGCATCGCAGGCGAACGCGCACCTTGAGAAGGCGCGTCAACTTGTAAGCGATGGCCTGCCAAATGGAAGTATACACGCGCTGTTGCCCGGTGTGAGTTCTTCTCTCTTACTGGAGAAGTTAAGAGAGGCGAACTTTAATCCATTTGATTCGCAATTTGTTGAGGCACAGAATCCACTTCGGTTGCAATTAAGCCTCCTAAGAGCTCGGCTACTTTCACGTGTGTAGTGCGCCACGTCGAATTCTTTTAATGTTCCACTAACAACATCGATTGTTATCTTAAAATAAATCACTGTGCATACCTTTTGGCATTTTTAATGCCCTTATTTAGCCTTCCGCTCGATGTGCCGGAGCCTCCAAAATTCTTCTTCGACTTGACTTCCTTGATGACTACTTCTTTGGCATTGGTTATTTGAAAGCGGTCTCCGGGAACATACCTCGATTCTACCCGCTCTTTCAAACTGCCCATCTTCTCCATGAAATCGTGATAGTCGCAGTCGTGTCGCATTAGTCCTTTGTCGTCGAAGTGAAATATCGTATTCGCAACCTGACTCATGAAGTAACGATCGTGGGAGATCACCATTATGGAACCTTCGAAATTTTGAATTGCATCTTCCAACACTTCTTTGGCAGTGATATCTAAGTGATTCGTTGGCTCATCTAAGCAGAGTAGATTGGCAGGCGTAAGCATCATCTTGCAGAGTGCTACCCTTGCCTTTTCGCCTCCACTCAGAACTCTTATTTTTTTATTCACATCGTCGCCCTTGAACATGAATTGTCCGAGCAGTGCCCGAATTTCAGTCAATCCAAAGTCCAAAGGTGCATCCTTCTTGACAGCTTCGACCACTGTTTCATCGAGATCAAGAGCGTCCGCTTGATTCTGCTGAAAGTACTGAGAGACAACATTAGCACTACCAAATTCACTCCACCCCTCCCGGGGCTCCTCCCCTCCCATAATGATTCTCATCAAGGTCGATTTGCCAGATCCATTTGGCCCTACAAAACCTATGCGATTTCCTTTCTGTACGGAAAAATTGACGTCTTTAAAGAGAGTTTGATGCTTTCCCGTACCATAACCGTGACCAAGGCCTTGAGATTCGATCACAGATTCTCCACAGCGAGGAGTGGGGGGGAAACGAAAGCGAAATTTTCTATCTTTAGGGGGCATTTCGATCCATTCATCTCCCCCCTTCAATTTTTTCAAAGCCATTTCTCTGTTTTTGACTTGTTGTGACATTTGCTCATTGTTCGAATTTTTCTTAATCCATTTCTCTTCTTCTTTCACAAATTTATTTTGCTTCTCGTATTGATCGCGCCACGTAGCTAAGCGCCGCCTCCTTTCGATCAAAAACGTCGAGTAATTCCCATCGTATGAAACTGTCCTGCCATCTTCGACATCAACAATTTTGTTGCACACTTTGTCAAGAAACTCTCTGTCGTGACTTACTATTACCATAGGTATGCTCTGGGATCGCAAAAAATCTTCTAGCCAAAACACGCTATCGAGATCCAAATGGTTCGTTGGCTCATCAAGAAGAAGTATAGACGGGCTAAGGAGGAGGATTTTTGCAATTCCGATTCTCATTTTCCACCCCCCACTGAAGCTACTGACAGGCAAATTAGCATCTCCAGTGGAGAAGCCCATCTGGTCCATTACTTTGTCTACTTTACCATCCAACGCGTATACCCCCTTTGAAATTGCCTCATCTTGATATTTTTGAAGAGTATTCAGCGCTTCTTCCATTTTCTTGGAATCGCCAACAGTTTTTGCTATTTCCTCTTCGCATGCTGCGATCTTTTTCAGTAACTCTTGCTCTTCACTGAATGCGGAGTATAATTCGTCTCGAAGTGACCTCGTTTCAACTAGTTCGTCTGTAAACTCCTGCCTGAGAAAAGCTACCCTTAGTGCCTTAGAAGATTTGATAATATCGCCTGCTGTTGGTTCTAAGACTTCAGCGAGGATCCGAAGGATGGTAGTTTTCCCACCCCCATTTGGACCTACTAGGCCCACACGTTGGCCACTCTCCACACCAAAAGATGCATCCTTAAGTACTACAGTGTTTCCGAACATCAATTCAATCTTATCAAGGCCCATACTAATGAAGTTCGGCTGCGAACTTTCCGCGAAGCGTACCCTCGCTGGTGGTTTTTCTTTCCTTACTTTCTCCTCAAGCGAGGGTCCTTCGACTACATCGACCCCCCCATCCTCATCATCCGCATCGTGTTGACTTTTTTCAACCTCTTCGATTTCAAGATCAAAAATTTTTGGAAGTGCTGCCATATCTGTCAAGATGTCAGTGTTAGACGAACTTTCCTGGCTATCCTCATCTGCGAGATCATCCTCCGCCGGATTACCTTCAACTGCATCCAAGGTCCAGTCGAAATCTTTCTTCTTTTTCTTTTTCTTTTTCTTTTTCTTGGTATCGGATGGGCTTTCAATTGAAGCTGCAATGATTTCACTATCTGTACCTTGCTCCAGATCCTGTGACTTGGTAAAATCTGTTTCGTCGTCTTTAGTATCTTTGTCTTCACCCATCATTGAATCAGCAGTGTTTTCTTCATTCTCTAGAGAATACATTAAATCTTCCGAAATCAATGATTTCTGCTTTTTTACTTTTTTCTTCTTCTTGGTCCCCTTGCTATCGGACATGGATTCAGCTTCTTCGACAAGTGTGATATCACTCTCATCCTCATCCAGAGACGATAGAATATCTGATGATACCAAAGTCTTTGTTTTCTTCTTTGCATATAAGGCAACGTCTGAGAAATGACATGGAGTGTGATGTGTGTCTATGGTGATTGGGCTGCGAACATGGGGCCAAAATCGCTCGACACGATGAGCAGGCTTGAAGCTACTGACCATCCAAATAATCCCAACATTGAGGAATATAAAAAGCCTTGACTCGGTCATCTCAAATAAGTTCTAAGCTTCTTTCGGTAAAAGAAACGAGAGCGTCGAAAATAATTCACAGTTGGAAGAGCCGAAGGGAAAGACAGCCGTACTAAACGAATCTGCTGCAAATATGAGTCGAAAAGGTTGTTAGTTCCCAAATCCTTATGAGAATTGTTTTCCTTTCGCTGCCTTACTTTCTCTATTACCACAGCACAGCTAGTCTCGATGCGAGCGCATCAGCAGCAAGTCCTTCTTCACCTCGCCACCTTCAGGCGTGATGAGATTCGACCCGAACTCCCATAGTTTGGGGTTGTTGGAGGTCAAGCCTCTATACGATCTCATTGAGAGCCTTTGCTCCACTCTGTGCATCTTGGCTCATAGTCCAAGTGAATAGTGAACTCACATAATATTATATACCTTCTCTGCATTACCTTACATACCGTTGCCCGGGTCTATCCCGCCAGGCACGGGTCCTTCTGCTAGCCAGCGACTCGTACTTCCAGACATTCCTGGGAACATGCAACCGATAAGCACTTTTAGTGTGTTATCGGTGTTCATTATCCGATAACCTCTTTCTAACCAGAGTTGCCAAGCAGAACAAAGTATTCGCTAGTTAGCGCCGTGCTAACTTTCTCAACCAGAGGAACTTCTCAACCAGCGTAAAACCGCTGTATTCGATAGTGAACGTTCAAGGACCGGTAAACACGGGTCCTCGTTAAGGCGATGGAAATCCACCGACCCGAACTCTTCTGGTGAAAAAAATTGAGTGAGAGGAAGTAAGGAGTGAAGTCTCCACAAATCCTAAACTTCTTCGAGGATCTCGCCGGCTAGAAGTACCACAGATACGGATATAACCTCTCAACATTTTTCACCCCTATCACCATCTTTTCTAGCTTTCATTCGCGATCATGCGCTGTTTTTACCAAAACTGACTTGGAGCTGCAGCCTGTCGCCGCTTACTATATACAGATACTATAGAACGATATCATTATTCATTATCACTCTAGGATGCCGTTACAGACGCTATTTTTGCTTGTTTTCTATTTGAAAGGTACTCTTGGAATGGCTAATGGGCCTGTGGATTTGAGAAGCAGGGCGAGGAAAAACGTTTTGAGCTTTTGTGCTGGTATCTGCTCTTTCTCCATGGCCACTCCCGCCGCCAGAGCTGTCAAGGGCGCTTTTGAATTGGATGCTGAATATTATATCAAGAATCTGTTGAAACTAGATGGTGAAAAGGGTGCTCCCTTTCCCGATAAAATAGGTGCGGGGCGAGATATTGATCCAATTTTTTCGCGTGCAGTGGTCGCAATTGTCGAGGAATGTATTGCCAGCACTGCCCATTGCAGTATTGAAGAAATACGAAGAAGAACTCAAGAACAGCTCAATATATTGTATCTGCCATACTTTGCAAATTTTGTCAGTCTCAAAAATGGGCAAACCTTTTCTGACTCTAACTTCTTGGGAATATACTTGTTCACTCTGTACAAAGTTGCCGAAACTTTGATACCTCAATCTCCCAATAGAGTGAAGTTGCAAGCCGCGATCGGATCAGCCATTCTCAATCAGATTGAAGAGGTTATTAAGATCCCACCCTCTATTCCCGGATCAAAAAAAGAAATTCAAGCAGAGTGGGGTCGATCTGTAGCCGACAGCTTGACAGAAGTTCTCACCTACTTCCAGAGCGTAGGTTCAATCAAGAGTTTCAAATTTGACACAGAAGATCTGCTCGACTCAATCTTCTCAGTTTCAACATGGGAGGCTGGATCACCATTACCAGTGCAAATTACCCTGATCGATCCCGTGTAAGTTGATTCTCGTAACTCCTTTGACATCGTGCTTTCGTAATCGCAGTAAGCTCTATTTTCTACTATTCCCACAGGACTTTGCTGGGCTTTTTAGAATCGACACGTGCAGACACCTTCTTCCATAGCGAATTTGTAGCTGCTACTCTTGCTGCACTTGTCCGTCGACTTGGGTTTGCTGTCTCTTATGAAGGTTTGTTGTTGTTCTGTGTGTGTTTTTTTCCTCGTCTAACTTCACCTTCTTTACTTCATATTCAAGACTATCTTCTCGACGAATTTTATCGAGAATCCAACTATGCCGTTGTGGCCCAAGATGTCCTTCTTGAACTTAACATTAAGGTGCCAAGAAAATGAAACGGTTCATTGTGCTTTCAATTTGATTTTTTTTTTAAATAATAATCGCATATTGATGTAGTTTAGTTCCGGTCTACCATGCCTTCTACTTGTGTTGTTCATCGTCCATGTTTCCACGCATGTCTTGGAAGGAAGGCATATCCCAAAACATTATCTCCCCGGTAGAGCTGACTGATGCAATTGTCGACATATCAGGAGAGATGGCACAAGCATTTACAGTACCGCTATGTCCCTTGCCAATGCCTACAGGAAGTCCTTCGTCATAATGCCAAACTCTCAGCAGTTTATCGTCCGAGCCTGAAATGAAAAACTCGCCTTCGGGTTCAATATCAAGAGCAGTCAAAAATGCATCACCGCAGTCGAGTTCCCGGATAGCTTGGCCATCTACTGCGTCCCAATAAGTAATTTTGTGGTTGGTTCCGCATGTCAGCATTTGCGACTCGTCAGGATGATAAAGAACGTCCATAAAAACATTCGGTTCAAAGAAAGCCATAATCCTCACGCTTCTCGCGAGGTCCCACACGATGCAGCTACCGTCAGCGGAAGCAGAAATCGCCTGAGTGAAGTTTTTGTCGACCTTAATGCTGTTAACTGCACCTCGGTGTTCCTTCAGGCTTGAAATCATGGCTTGATGTTGGCTCGTGATATTCCAAATTCTCACCCTTCCATCGGCACCACCACTTATGATGCGCCAAGGTGCATAGTTGTCATCATCTGCCAAGGCTAAAGCGGTACACATGCCTTGGTGTGCATCAGGAATCAAAAATTTCATTTTCCCCGACTCTGGTAAGAATGCTCTAATTTTTCCGTCGCTCCATCCACTCACGATCAACCCGCCTGACGGACTGACAGAGCATGCTTTGCAATCCAAATTCTTCACTTGAATTCTAAGAAGCTCTTTTTTGGCATTCACATTCCAAATTCTAATGTCTTCTTTGCTTGAGGTGACAACAATATCACTGCAGCCAGCGGGAAAGCAAACTTGGAACACCTCACCTTGGTGGCAAGAAAGTAGCATGTTAATTTTCTTGAAATCCATCGAGACTTGGTAAAAGTTGCATTGGGCAGTGCCAACCATGATAGACTGGCCATTTGGGTGCATAACAAAAGAGGTGACACCTCCTAGGAGTTTGGTCGATCGATCCGCGACAGCACGTAGATTCTGATTAATGAAAGTGAGCGTCCCGTCACCACCTCCGACCAAAATGTTATAGTTGCCGGTGGAGTGATTGACAACACAGCTAATGCAAACAATCCCTTGGGGAAATCTCAGCTTTGTGACCGCACTTACGCTTGGAACAAGAGTGTCGGGGTCATTGAAACTTTTGAACTCGTTCCGGTCTATTTTGAGTTTCACCATGTCCCCCGTTTCAGTACCGCAATAGGCAAAGTGGTCGTCCGGTTCTATAGACATACAGGTAATAGTTCTGCGGAGTGATCCAAACTTTGCATCCATAGGGTGCATCTTTGGGAATCCGAAATCGACTTGCCAGACCCTCAGGTGGCCAATACCCGCCGTCACCAAACGATCATTGCGGTTGTTGAGCCACTTAACGCAAAACGCAGAGTCCTGAGATGCGGGTGCCCCACAGATTGCTGTACCATTTGAAACATTCCAAATCACGAGGGCGTTGTCATCTTGACCACCAAGAGTAGCCAGGTAACTGTCATCCATGGAAAAAGCAAGTGCCTGCACCTTTCCGACATGTTGGAGAAGTTTTCGGATGCGGCAATCATCTCCGATCATTACTTGGCCAGCTTCACACAATTCCATAGCACGTCCGAGATCCCAGATAATGATATCAGCCTTGACTCCAGTGATACTTTCTTGGCCAGTAACCAGAGTCTGTCCGTCATGCGAAAGTTCGATGCAAGTAAGATTGCGATTATGCCCATCCAAAAAGGACAGTTGATCTGAGGGCAAATGTTTTACTACAGCGAAAGAGCCTTGCGGGTAGACAACAAATCGGCCATCCTTGGAGTAATGGAGAGAGTTGACAACTCCACCTGTGAAATATCAGGATGATTTAAGAGAAGACGGGGAAAAGGTGGAAAAAATTACTCACCACTGTATCCAATACTGGATCTGATCTTTAGGTCAGTCATAGTCGCTCACTAGCAGAGTGGCCCAGTCTAAACGCGCACGGGGACAACGGGGAGGGATGAACTAATAATCGTTTCAATTGCCAGCTCTGAGTCCGAGTCGTCACTCTAGTCTCAAATGGCGACTGGGCGGAATGGGGAGAAGGGGCCGAAAAATGGAGAAAGCCCGGCAGAAAACACGGGATAAGGAAGTAGCACCCACTCGAAAAAGAGGCTGACTTGCCTAATTCTAAGATTCGTCAAGATATGCTATGAATTACAACGATTCGTTGGTTCGGCCTTTACGTGACCCACACTTGGTTCCCCTGTTCCAGATTGCTTTGTTTTTTTCCCTTCTATTGGTGGGCTTTCTAGAAAAAGAGATCGATTTAAACATCGAAAGGGTGTGGCAATGGTACTTCTTACCAAGTGCCGCTTTTTCTCACGATTCCTTTGAAGTTATCTTCGCTTCTTTCTGTTTTGCAATTAATATCTCTGTCTGGTACATTCTTGATACAAAATGTTCGAGTGATTGGTTGCATTCCTTTAGATTACGTACTTCGAAGGATATGAAAGCATGGAGAAACGACAATCGTTTGAAAAATGAAACCCTACTCTACTACGTTGGTCCATTCCTAGCCTTCGACTTGATCTTTCCTCGTCGTACTTTACCCGATGCAGCGCCCTCGTTAAGGCTGTTAGCGCTTGAGGTCGCCGGAGCTTTATTTTTTTATGACATATATTTCTATTTTGGGCACAGGTTGATACACAAAATAAAGTGGCTCTGTCAATTCCACATGCGGCACCATTCCATGAAAGTAATTCGTGCTGGGGACTCCGTCCGACATTCTGTGATTGATGGCGCATTCGATGTTGCTTGCTCTGTAGCGGCCCTGAATACAATCAA
>Ga0099800_1183_pt1 | contig 16900 bp, 18 predicted proteins | sample Uncmet6_SortRC_1_FD_89868 | JGI IMG/M metagenome (GOLD analysis project Ga0099800, IMG submission 89868) | Marine eukaryotic communities from CALCOFI LINE 67, Pacific Ocean - CN11_C50_N6_SortRC_1 | ecosystem: Environmental > Aquatic > Marine > Oceanic | place: Pacific Ocean: Monterey Bay... | reverse complement strand
TTGGGTTTAGCGTCAGACCGACGCTGCTTAGAGCTATAGAAACATCGGTAGCATCGGCGGTTGTATCCGGTATTTACGCGGCAGGACACTACGTGTGGGCTAAATACATCTAAGAATAAGAAATGGTTAACGAAAATCATCGATTCTCACCAAAAAAACATCTCCACTTGAAGCGTGTGTTTACTTCTTCCCCGTCACCTTAACCTTCCTGCAAACCTTCTTGTGCACCTTCCAGCTTTTCCTCTGGCAAACCTTATCGCAAACGTAGAAAGACCCGCAGCAGAGCTTAAGTTTAACCCCCCCCTCCCCGTCCTCCTTACCGCAGTTCCCACACTTGTGGACTCAGAATTTTTACCAATTTCCACAGTAATCAATTTCCACCGTAATACTTTCTTCTTGTCGGTTTTACGTTTTACTAACTTTTAGGCCTTTCTACTCATGCACGCAGATCCCCTCGGTTTCCTAGATGGAGCTGATGAGAGTCAGTGCAAGCGCTTCAGAGAGGCCGAGCTCACGCACGGGCGTGTTTCCATGCTCGCCTTCCTCGGCTTCCTCATCGGCGAGAAGGTTGAGGGCTCCAGCTTCCTCTTCGACTCTCAGATCTCTGGCCCTGCGATCAACCACTTTGCCCAGGTTCCCTCGCCTTTCTGGGAGGTCCTCGTCCTTGCCATCGGCGTTGCTGAGGTCTTTAGGGCCCAGGTTGGATGGGTCTCGCCCCTCGACTCCGACGAGAAGTTCCTCCTCCGTGACGACTACACCCCCGGAGACATTGGCTTCGACCCCCTCGGGCTCCGCCCCGAGGACCCCGAGGAGTTCGAGGCCATGCAGACGAAGGAGCTCCAACACTGCCGTCTCGCCATGCTCGCCGCGGCAGGATTCGTCGCGCAGGAGCTCGTCGACGGGCAGACCATCATCCAGCACTTGACGGGGGCTGTTCAAGCTTAAGTGGTATCCAGCATTTGACGGGGGCTGTTCAAGCTTAAGTGTATGTAGAATGTTCTCTAAACCGGGGAAGGTCAGTCGAGAAAGATTTTTGTCTTTGTAGTTTGAAAAGCCTTTAGCCATTTTATTATTATCATCATACGTCACAACAACTCCGGGTGTTCGTGGCGTCGTTCTTCCAGAATGACTCGTACCATGACGGACGATGAGGCTACAAGTAAGATAAAACTCATGCAGTCGTCAGCTGACGGTAGACTTAGGTCATCCGACACAGATTCTCTCCCCCGGGTTATAAGGAAATCCATGAAGGACGACTAAGGCATTGGGAGAGAAAGATCCAAATGCTCCAACGTTGGATTTTGAAAGCACAACAACAAACTTTATATTTCGTCTCGACCTTTATCAACACGTTGTCAATCCTCCTCCTCCTCCTTCTCCTCTTCCCTATTCTCAAGTTGAAATCCGCACCACTTGCTCTCATCAATAACACCCTCACCCCAACCTACACCTTCACCCCAACCCTTCTTAACCTCCTTAATCCTCCTCCTAATTTCCCCTAGTTCCTCGAAAGTGTATGTTTGCATGATGTAGTGTCTGTGTATTGTAGATTTAGGTGAAGATGGTGGGAAGGGATTATCGAATGATGAGGTGGACAAAAATGAAGGAGGGAGGATTAAGTAACCTGTTTTAGTATCGTGGGGAGGAAGAGGGGGGGGGAGGAGAGGATGTGGAGGTGGAGATTAGGTTTAGAATAAGAAGGGGAGGTAGAAGGTATGAGATGGGGGATGATGAGAGGTGATATTGAGGGACCCTAACAGATATTGAGGGAGATGTCGATGATGATGTCGAGGGAGACCTCATTTTATGCCTCATTTTTAGAGATAAATGCGTTTTGATGTCACCAAATGTCTTTAAATTTCACTCAATTTTGTGCGACTTGATCATACAATTCTTAAACCCCTTATTAAACCCTTCTGAAGGGTCCTAAGAAATAGGGCATTGATTGAGGAATTAATTGAGGGAGATTATTTCAGTTACAAAACCCCCGCGATTTTGATAAGCGGTGTTGTACCGATTTCATTAACGGTTACCCTCACTTCCCTCGTCTCGCGATCCTCCTCATTTTGGGATCTGCAAGTGCTTGCCACTAACTCCCTGGAAGATCTCACTCACTAAAAAGCCATTTTGATGGAGCTCCAGGGTACGGTAATGAGGAACTTGGAGAATATGAGGGAGACAACAACGAAGGAAGAGAGGAGTAGGGTGAAAATAGAGCTTCCCAGCGGTTATGGTGAGGTTGATCAGGCAGGTTGCAAGGTGGAGGATGTTGGGGGTGAGAGTAGCTTTGAGGAGGAATGGGGGAGAGGTGGTGTGGGGGAGTTCGTTTGCTTGTACAGTGACGAGGAGGAAGAGGAGGATGAGGAAGAAGGGGAAGAAGATGACGTTGGAGGGGGGGAAGAGGCGGAAGGCTCATTGCTTTGTGGGGTGTGTAAGGAGGAGGAGGGTAGTGAAGAGGGGGAAATGGATTTGTTTTCGATCGACTCTAACAGCGACGACAGCGAAGAGGAGGAGGGGGACGACGACGAGGAGGAGGACGAGGATCTAGTCTCGATTGATGAGGATAGTGACGAAGAGGCAGAAGTTGAAGAGCAAGCTGTGGGTAGTATGAAGGATGGAAAGAAGTTTGTTTGTAGTGAACCTGGATGCAGCTACAGGACAGATTGGAAATCTAACCTCAAGCAGCATCGTGCAAGTATTCACAATGAAAACGTGACCTGGCACCACTGTGAAGACTGTGACTTCAAAGCGAAGCAAAAAGCCAACCTCAAGAAGCATCGCGCGTTCATCCACAACAAAAAGGTGACCTGGCACCACTGTGAAGACTGCGACTACAAAGCGAAGGTAAAAGGCTCTCTCAAGATGCACCGCGCATTGATCCACAATGAAAACGTGATCTGGCACCACTGTGAGGACTGCGACTACAAATCGAAGCACAAAGGCTCTCTCAAGATGCATCGCGCATTCATCCACAATGAAAACGTGATCTGGTACCACTGTGAAGACTGCGACTACAAAGCGAAGCACAAAGGCGACGTCAAGAAGCATCGTGCAAGTATTCACAACAAAAACGTGACCTGGCACCACTGTGAAGACTGCGACTACAAAGCGAAGCACAAAAACGACCTCAAGCAGCACCGCGCATCGATCCACAATAAAAACGTGACCTGGCACCACTGCGAAGACTGCGACTACAAAGCGAAGCAAAAATGTAATCTCAAGCAGCACCGCGCATCGATCCACAATAAAAACGTAACCTGGCACCACTGCGAAGACTGCGACTACAAAGCGAAGCACAAAGGCTCTCTCAAGAAGCATCGCGCATTGATCCACAATAAAAACGTAACCTGGCACCACTGTGAGGACTGCGACTACAAAGCGAAGAAAAAAAGTCACCTCAAGGAGCACCGCGCATTCATCCACAATGAAAACGTGACCTGGCACCACTGCGAAGACTGCGACTACAAAGCGAAGCACAAAGGCTCTCTCAAGAAGCATCGCGCATCGATCCACAATAAAAACCTGACCTGATGATACCACTATGAAGACTGCGACTACAAAACCAAACAAAATGTCAATCTCAAACGACATGTCGCCTCAATGCACTAAAATATCCGCTGGTCCTTCACTAAAAAAAGTCGCCCTTTCTTTTATAGATCGCCCTTCTCTTCTCAACCGTAAGGACTGGTCTTTACACGAGGACTGGTCCCCAACAACTTCAGACCAAACTCCAAAACTGGGGCGGTCCGGCGGTCCGAAATTAATTGGTCACTTGAAGGAATTATTCTTCCAAGCCTTCCTGATTACGCTAGATTAGACCACACTACAAACAGTACGCTACATCCCAAGTAATTTCAACCCTCCCTGTCCTTCAATGGGTCCATTTGTCCCTTTACACACCCCTTCTCTCCCTCCCCCCTCTCTATCGGCCTCTGGTCTCCGTTCAAATAGCTCACTTCTTCCTCCTTATCTCTATTCTCTCGGTTGTTCACTCCGTATGTACAACTCCAAATACCCTACGAAGGTAATAGGATGCATGATAACAGCTAGTCATAACGTATGGTGGGATAATGGGGTTAAGGTTACTATAGACGGGGAGATACCTTCACAGGAGGAGGAGGATATTATAAAGGACGGTATGGCTAGGTGTATGGAGGGGGGTATGGACGGGGGTATGGACGGGGGTACGGATAGAGGTATGGAAGAGGAGGGTAACCATAACCATAAGCACACAAACACACTTGTTCTTGGATGGGACAACAGATACTCAAGCCCTTATCTTGTGGCTGTTATATCACTAGGTTGGGCTGGTCCTGTTAGGACGGTTGGACTATGCTCTACCCCGGTGCTACACTGGTGCGCTGAGGTTGGGGGGGGGGGGGGGAGGGATGGAGGGAGGGATGTTAACATGTGGTGCGAGGAGTTTGGAGGGGCTTTCAGGGAGGTGAGGAAAAAAGGGAGGAGAGGACCAAAGCACGGAGTTGATGGATCGAGATAATCACTGCGCAAGTCAACGCACGCATCACTCAACGCTTCTCTCATTGCATCACTTCACTCACCTTTCCCCAATCCCCCCCACTCCCCCCAATCCCAACCTCGCTTAGTTTATGTCTCTCGTAAAGCCTTTCGGTCCCACCACCACCGTGAACGTCGACTGCGCCATGGGTTCCGCTTCCACCCTCCTCCCCTCCCTCCTCCCTCACCTCGCCCCCTACCTAAACCTCAACCTCCTAAACGTCTACCCCCCCTCCACCGAAGGAGGAGCCGTCGTAAACACGAGGCTAAACAACCGCTGCGGCTCAGAGCACGTGCAGAACTCAAGATCTACGCCCAAGGTTTACAACGGGGACCCAAGGAACTGGTCGGGGATGTCGGCAAGCGTAGACGGGGACGTTGATAGGATCGTTTTCTTCAGCAAGGGAGAAGGGGACGGGGAGGAGGTCAAGCTTTACGACGGGGACAGGGTAAACTCACTCCTAACGAAGTGGATTGTGGAGACTACGAAGGGGGAGATGTGGGGGGGAGGGAAAGACGTTAGGGTTGGGGCGGTGCAAACGGCTTACGCTAACAGCAATAGCACGAAGTTCCTGAAGAAACTAGGGGTGGAGTGTAATGTCGTCAAAACGGGAGTCAGGTGAGTGGGGGGGTGGGGGTGGGGTAACGAAAACCCCCCCCAAAAAAACACCGTTTTGCAGGAGGAGATTATGACCAAGGTTCTGTTAAAAATACTTAACGTCTACTACCCCCCCCCCCCCCCTTCCTCATGATTTCGTCCAGCTCCCCCCAACTTTAGGTACCTCCACCACTGCGCAAGCCGCTACGACGTCGGCGTGTACTTCGAGCCCAACGGTCACGGTACAGTCCTCTTCGGTTCCTCCTTCTCCTCCTGGCTTGACTCACGTTCTAACTCCGAGTCCACCCTCCCGTACTGGGTGGAGGCGATGAGGGCGACGAAGAGACTTTGCAACCAGCTGGTAGGGTGCGCGGTAAGCGACCTCCTCGTTGTGACGGGTGTACTCGAAGCTACCGGAGGGGGTTGGGAGGGATTTTACAACGACGTTACCACGACTATTACCAAGGTTAGGGTACTGGATAAGGGGGTTCTCAAGTGCAACCACAACGAGACCAAGGTGGTGGAACCTAAAGGCATGCAGGGGGAGCTGGACGAAATCATGAGGAAGGGGGAGGGGAGGGTTTTCGTCAGAGCTAGCAACACGGAAGACGTGGTCAGGGTATTCGCAGAAACTGAAAGGGGGGAGGGGCAATGTAAGAACCTCGCGGAGGAAGTTGAAAGGGTCGTTTTGAAGTGGTGCGGGGCTAGGAGCAAAATGTAGTGAATTTATATTGCAGTATCTTTTAAACTTGAATTTAACCGAAACAGGACGACAACGGGACGACACAAACGTAAACGATGAAGGCAAAGACGCTCCCGTTGTACCATCTTATGATCATTCATTTTAAAACGAACGAAACGGCGAGTTCAGCTCCCCAATTCAAGGAAAGAAAAGAAAAGAAAAGCCAACTGTGTTATTGAAGTGTTTCATTCCGTTCCCAGAACTTTGAGGAACGATGATGCAGCCTACCTTGCTCGCAAACAAATCGCCTTTCACGACTGAATTAGAAACAAAACGAGAATTCCACCCCGTACCACCCACCTCACCTCGGCACGCCTTGAGCTAAAACCCAAGTGAACAAGGTCTAATTATCCTCCAAGGTCCTCTTTACCAACTTCACCTCCCCGCCATCGTTTCTTGTTGCTTGAAAACAAATGAGCTTCAACATCGTAACCTGCTCCGACAACCGCGGGAAGAAGACGGCGCCCCGCCACATCGGCCAGTGGACTTCAGCGCCCGGGGTATCAATCCTAACCCAACCTAACTTAGACTGCATGGCAAGCATTTCTACAACAGCCGGTGGGGGGATGGTGGATGACCTGGGGGAGGGGAACGGTGGACCCATGATGGGTTGGAGTGATTACTTCGATGAGAACACCATTAGTTTCGCACTTGAGGGTGACGTCAATGAGGCTGGGGATGATGATAAACTTGAAGGTGAGTCAAGAGAAGTTGAAGAGGTGGAGAAAGGGGGGTTGGGGAGGGAGACCTATGCACGCCGCTACAAATTCAAGTCTAACCCTTACATTCCTCTCCTTGTAGACCTCTTCACAGACGGTGACTTAGACTGCATCTTAGATAATGACAAGACTTCCGACGCTTGGTCCGTCCAGGGTTCCGTCGTCTCCTTGGAGGTCGGTGTCCCTTCATCTGCTGCTTCTCTGTTACCGTCCATGCCACTCAAAAGCTTCAGCCTCGAGGAGGGCGTGGTGACACCGGAGCACCCAGACTGCACGGAGGAGGCGGGGGGGGACGACATGGGAGCCTTTGGGGACGAGATTTTGATGGGGCTTATGGATATGGAGTAGTAGGGAGAAGGGGGGAAGATGGGGGGCCAGAACATAGAAGGCGGAGAGAAGGAGGAAGGGAGGAAGGGGTGAAACCGTTTTTGTAACGTCGAAGGTTAACCGTAAACCATTTTTGATACGAAAGAATGAATGTTACAGAAACTCCAGAATTACTCTCCACAAGACTTTCGGAATCTTCTCGCGTGTTGCGGTTAACCTAAGCGGAGCTTCGTCTGTTCGTTTCCTCTTCAGAATATCCGGTCCACTGGGTTGATTCTCCACGTGATCCCAGGTTCCCTTGAGGCACAGCAGAGCGTTGACGCGTTCACGTATGCGGTGCCACCTAGAATGGAGGAGGTCCTCGACGGTCGACATGTTTTGACCAGCAGCGGCAGAGATTAGGGCGGTGCAGCCCAAGAAGCAGTCTGAACCGATGGAGACAGCAGGAGATAGACTGAGTTTCGTCAGGGCGGAGCAATCCCTGAAGACCAAACGGTCAATCGTCGTCATTGAGTCCGGGATGGTGATGGCCGTGAGGGAGGAGCATCCATTGAAGGCGCCATAGCAAATCTCCGTCACTCCGTCCGGTATGGTGATGTCCGCGAGGGAGGAGCATCTGTAGAAGGCTTGAAGGCCAATCGTCGTCACACTGTCCGGGATGGAGATTGCCGTGAGGGAAGAGCATTCGTAGAAGGCTTGCAGGCCAATCGTTGTCACTGTGTCCGGGATGGTGATGGCCGTGAGGGAGGAGCATCTAGAGAAGGCGGCATGGCCAATCGTTGTCACTCCGTCCGGGATGGTGATGGCCGTGAGGGAGGAGCATCCCCTGAAGGCGTGTTTGCCAATCGACGTCACTGAGTCTGGGATGGTAACAGCCGTGAGGGAGGAGCATCCCCAGAAGGTTTCGTCGGCAATCGACGTCACTCCTTGTGCAATAGTCACTTCTGTGAGTTCACTATTGTCTCTGAAGGTCCCTATCTCGTCTGTGCCATAGTATACTGCTGTTTGGGGCATTTTGGGGAAGGGGAGAGTCCCGAGGTTGAGAGGATCTTTTCACCCGTCTTTTCGGTAACAGTTGAAAGCCCAAACTATCTGATACTGTTTATCTGTGAGTTCCTACATTATTGACGGGAATCAGGAGGGTTAGTGTGGTGTGATAGACAAAGAGCAAGGGAGAGGGTTTGTGTCGGAGGGAGAGAAGGGGAAATAACTTGAACTTGGACGTGAATGGGAAATTAAAAACATCGATAGGACACATTACAACTGGTGAAAGCCTTGGCAACTCATTGTTGTCCCGCTTTACCTATATTTCGATAAGATTTTGTTTGCCAAAACAGATTGGTCTCAGTCCGATCCTCAGATTCTTGGTTTTGCACATTTTCTGATGGTGGTGCCTAAATCCCTCAAGGCCCCTGTAAGTATATTTGACGAGGTGTTCATAGTTATTTAGAGAGCAATTAATGTTCGTTTTGAAATGTTCATGTTCTTTAGTAGTGTTTCAGGAGAATGGAATAGCAAAAGTCAGTTTGGGTCGCCACCACTTGAACTCCTATATTCTCATTTTCCTAACCAAATCCCGCTTTCTCTCCCACCATACATAGATATACTTTATACTATGGTATGGACTTAACATAGGATACAATATATATAACAAAAAGGTGAGTAAATGAGGATTAAATGAGGCCTTAAACAATGGTGCTATGTGGCGAGGATAATAAGGTACAGCTATTTAACACTCCTTACTTACTCCTTACTCACTAAATGTTGCCTCAATACACACTGAATAACACAACTACGAACCATGTATAGGTGATGAACGCATATCCACTACCATTAACAATGGCTACAATCCAACTTGGAGCTGGTCTCCTCTGGATCCTGCCAGTCTGGTTGCTAGGCTTTAGGCCAATGGTGAGTATACAGTGAACCGAAGAGATGATGCGAAGAGCGAAGCGCGCTCTACTCCACTCTACTCCACTCTACTCCAACCCCCGAACCTCTAACTAACTTGCTTTCTCCTCACTTCCTCCTCGCTTCCTCCTCGCTCTCTCCTCCCTTTCTCCCACCCCACTTCCCTCTCCCATTCTCTCAGCCCGTTTTGACTTCATCCTCCTTCAAGGCTCTCGCCCCCATAGCCTTTTTCCACACAGTCGGTCACACCATGACTGTCGTAAGCTTAGGTGCCGGTGCCGTATCCTTCACCCACATCGTCAAGGCTGCAGAGCCTTTCTTCTCTACTATCATACAGGTAAGAGAGTCCCCGTCAAGATGTTTGGAGAATTTAAGCTTTCTTTAAGATTTAAAACATAACAACACCCCTCCTAACACGCTTCAAAAACAACTTACTGAGTAAGGCGATAATGGGAAACGTAGCCCCAATGACAGTGAACCTTTGTCTTATCCCCGTAGTTGGTGGAGTCGCAATCGCATCCATGAAGGAGCTTTCCTTCACATGGACAAGCTTTGGCGGAGCTATGGGTTCAAACCTCTCATTCGCACTCCGTGGTATATTCTCCAAGAAGGCAATGTCTGCTCCCGTCGGCGAGCACATGGGTCCCGCAAATCTCTTTGCCGTCCTAACCATAATGAGTTTCACCTCCATGCTCCCCGTATGCATTTTCTTCGAGGGTAAAAACATGTCACCCTCCCTCGCCTCCGCTTACGATCACTACGGTTCGTCGGATAAATTCTTAACCGAAGTCCTATTCGCTGGTTTATTCTACTACCTCTACAACGAGGTAGCCTACTTAGCCCTCGGTGCCGTGGATTCCCCCACGACCCACGCGGTTGGTAACACTTTGAAAAGGGTGGTTGTTATGGTGGCTAGCGCGGTTTATTTTAAGGATAAAATGACGGGACAAGCTATGGGGGGGGTGTGCTATTGCTATTGGAGGGGTTATGATGTACTCACTTGCTAGTAGTAAGGCGAAGCGGAAGGTTAAGAAGGTATAGTTAGTTGGTTTCTTTCTTTTTGAGCGAAAGGGAAGGGGGAGAGGGGAAAAGTGAGGAGGAGGGAAGGGAACGAAGGTTGACAAAAAGTGGCCAAAACACACGCAATCGATGAGGGAGGGGAGGGAAGGTTGAAAAAGTGTCCAACAACGAAGGGGGGATGTTTCAATTTAAATCCAACAACAAATTATTGCATTCCCCCATCCACTCCCTCGTAAAGCTCCTCTATCCTTCCCTCCTCCAAGTGTATACAAACGGGCGTATGGTAGTTTTCCGGGATGAGGTAAATTCTCCCTTCCCCGACTCCTGCCCCTTGAAACTTATCCTTCGTCCCCGGTTTGGTGAAACCCTCTATCTTCGAAATGGCGTCCCCGTTATCGCAATCGATCTTAAGTACGAACTCCTCGTCGCTAGGTATCGCGTAAAGGCACCCGTCGTCCCCCAGGATTGCTCCCTGAAACTTGTTCTTCCTCTGGTAACCCTCCGAAAACAGCTCCTTTGCCTCCAGCACCCTCACAGAGTCAGTCTCCGGGTCCACCCTCAGTACCTTGTCCGTGTCGCTCGGGACACCGTAAATAACGCCTGATCCCGATGCCCCTCCTCCCAACCACTTGTACTCGGTGTTGGGTAGGCTCCCCTCGCCTAGGATTTTTACAGAGTCGGACCCGCAGTCTATCTTGAGTACCCCAGTCCCGTGAGCAGGGAACGCGTAAACAGCGTCCTCCCTTTCGCTGTATATCCCCCCATGCCACCCAAACCCTTCCGTGCCCTTGTCGCTAACTGTTGTAAGGTCCGGGCCGATAAGCCTCGCCGTGTCTGCCTCAGGCTCGATCTTAAGGACTTTGGTGTGGCCGTAGGGAACGCAGTATATGTGGTCCCTCTTGCTCTTTATTCCACCGTACCACTTCTGGGAACCCTCGAATGCAGGGCCTATACACTCGCAGGTCTCCAGGTAGGGGTGGATCTTGAGGACGCGGGGGGCGTTGGCTGGGACAGCATACATGTAACCGGTGCTGGAGGCGTACTGACCACCGTGCCACCTCCAGCGTTTTACGGAGGGAGGGCAGAGCGAGGAGAGGTCGGAATTACCGAAGGTATGGGAGGTCTGTGTGGAGGTGCTAATCTTTAGGATGGAGTTGGCCCAGCAGGGGATGCCGATTATGTAGTCGGAGGAAGGGGTGGGAATTGCACGGAGCCACTTAAACTTGTAGTCAGGGGTGAAAGGACCGCCAAAACGAGTCACAGTTGAGGTGGAAGGGGAAATATAGAGAGCGCTGTCGCTGTGACTGGGGATTGCGTATATGTCCCCGTTATCTAGCTGAGCTCCTCCCAGGAATTTGTGCTTCATTGCGTCTGGAAATGCTGGTCTGTTTGTTTTTGCCCTGACTTCGTGATGTGATGTCGCTGATATTGCTGATTGGGTCAATTCACGTCGTATTGATTTGATTTTTAGTATGTATGATGATGTTTGTCTATTACTCAGTAGCGAGATCATAATAATTATTGATATTAAGGTCGTATTGACCCCAAGCATGTCCTGAAAATTAGTCAACAAGAAAACTTTGGGGGTGAAGAAAAGGAAGGTTTAGATATTTCCTGGGCTATCGTTTCCGAACCCCTACGATTTTGAGATTTGCGGGTTTTGCCGTATTTCATTAACGATTTCCCTCAATTTCATCGCGATCCTCCCTCATTTTGGGATCTTTAAGTGCTTGCCACTAACATCCCTGGAGGATCTAGGCCATTTTCAGGGAGCTCCAGGTTACGGTAATGAGTGACTTGGGGAATATGAGGGAGACAACGACGAAGGAGGAGAGGAGCAGGGTGAAAATAGAGCTTCCCAGCGGTTATGGTGAGGTTGATCAGGCAGGTTGCAAGGTGGAGGATGTTGGGGGTGAGAGTAGCTTTGAGGAGGAATGGGGGAGAGGTGGTGTGGGGGAGTTCGTTTGCTTGTACAGTGATGAAGAGGAAGAGGAGGAAGATGACGTTGGAGGGGGGGAAGAGGCGGAAGGCTCATTGCTTTGTGGGGTGTGTAAGGAGGAGGAGGGTAGTGAAGAGGAGGAAGTGGATTTGTGTTCGATCGACTCTAACAGCGACGACAGCGACTACAGCGAAGAGGAGGAGGGGGAGAGTGATGATGATGAGGAGGAGGACGAGGATCTAGTCTCGATTGATGAGGATAGTGACGAAGAGGCAGAAGTCGAAGAGCAAGCTGTGTGTAGTATGAGGGATGGGAAGAAGTTTGTTTGTAGTGAACCTGGATGCAGCTACAGGACAAAATGGAAATTTTGCCTCAAGCAGCATCGTGCAAATATCCACAATGAAAACGTGACCTGGCACCACTGTGAAGACTGTAATTACAAAGCGAAGCAAAAAAGCGACCTCACGATGCATCGCGCATTCATCCACAATGAAAACGTGACCTGGCACCACTGTGATGACTGCGACTTCAAAGCGAAGAAAACAAGCCACCTCAAGCAGCATCGTGCAAGTATTCACAACAAAAACGTGACCTGGCACCACTGTGAGGACTGCGACTACAAAGCGAAGGACAAAGGCTCTCTCAAGCTGCATCGCGCATTGATCCACAATGAAAACGTGACCTGGCACCACTGTGAAGACTGCGACTACAAAGCGAAGCAAAAAGGTCATCTCAAGAAGCATCGCGCATTGATCCACAATGAAAACGTGACCTGGCACCACTGCGAAGACTGCGACTACAAAGCGAAGCAAAAAGGCGACCTCAAGAAGCATCGTGCATTCATCCACAACAAAAACGTGACCTGGCACCACTGTGAGGACTGCGACTACAAAGCGAAGCTCAAAGGCACTCTCAAACGACATGTCGCCTCAATGCACTAAAATCCTGTACGTTTATAAAACAAAATATTGCAGGTACATTCCCGAATCACCTCCTCCTCCCCTATCGTCTTTCCGTCGCTTCCTCTTGTCCCAATAAGTTTTGGTTGGAAAAAAGGTTGGACGTCTTTTGACATTTCTCAAAAAGCAACCTCTGTAGATATTTCCTTGGGTTATCGTTTTCAAACCCTTTGATTTTGACATTTACGGGTATTGCCGTATTTCATTAACGGTTTCCCTAAATTTTCACTGCGATCCTTCCTCATTTTGGATCTCTGCAAGGACTTGCCCCTAACATCCTGGAAGATCTCACTCACTAAAAGGCCATTTTGATGGAGGTTCAGGGTACGGTAATGAGGAACTTCGAGAATATGGGGGAGACAACGACGAAGGAGGAGAGCAGCAGGGTGAAAATTGAGCTTCCTAGCGGTTATGGTGAGGTTGATCAGGCTGGTTGCAAGGTGGAGGATGTTGGGGGTGAGAGTAGCTTTGAGGAGGAATGGGGGGGAGGTGGAGTAGGGGAGTTCGTTTGCTTGTACAGCGATGAGGAGGAAGAGGAGGAGGAGGACGTTGGAGGGGGGGAAGAGGCGGAAGGCTCATTGCTTTGTGGGGTGTGTAAGGAGGAGGAGGGTAGTGAAGAGGAGGAAGTGGATTTGTATTCAATCGACTCTAACAGCGACGACAGCGAAGAGGAGGAGGGGAAAGACGACGACGAGGAGGAGGACGAGGATCTAGTCTCGATTGATGAGGATAGTGACAAAGAGGCAGAAGTCGAAGAGCAAGCTGTGGGTAGTATGAAGGATGGGAAGAAGTTCGTTTGTAGTGAACCTGGATGCAGCTACAGGACAAACTGGAAAACCCACCTCAAGAGGCATCGTGCAAGTATTCACAATGAAAACGTGACCTGGCACCACTGTGAAGACTGCGACTACAAAGCGAAGGACAAAGGCTCTCTCAAGCAGCATCGCGCATTCATCCACAATGAAAACGTGACCTGGCACCACTGCGAGGACTGCGACTACAAAACGAAGCAAAAAGGCAAACTCAAGCAGCATCGCGCAAATATCCACAATGAAAACGTGATCTGGCACCACTGTGAGGACTGCGACTTCAAAACGAAGCAAAAAGACAATCTCAAGCAGCATCGCACATTGACCCACAATGAAAATGTGACCTGGCACCACTGTGAGGACTGCGACTACAAAGCGAAGAATAAAAGCCACCTCAAGATGCATCGCGCATTCATCCACAATGAAAACGTGACCTGGCACCACTGTGAGGACTGCGACTATAAAGCAAAGCAAAAAGACAATCTCAAGAAGCATCGCGCATACATCCACAATAAAAACGTGACCTGGCACCACTGTGAGGACTGTGACTACAGAGCGAAGCATAAAAACGATCTCAAAAAACATGTCGCCTCAATGCACTAAAATCCAGTACGTTTATAAAACGAAAACATACATATAAAACAAAATATATCCAGGTACATTCCACAATAACCCCCCCCTCTTCCCGATCGTCACCCCGTCGCTCCCTCTTGTCCCACAAGAGTTTTTTGGTTGGAGAAAAAGGTGGGCGGCTGTGCATTTTTCACAAGGCAAGCATTTTTTCTCTGTAGTTATTTCCTTGGGTTATCGTTTCCAAAACCCTTTGATTTTGACATTTGCGGGTGTTGCCGTTTTTCATTAACGATTTACTTCAATTCCATCGCGATCCTCCTCATTTTGGATCTCTGCAAGGACTTGCCCCTAACATCCTCGAAGATCTCACTCACTAAAAGGCCACTTTGATGGAGGTTCAGGGTACGGTAATGAGGAACTTCGAGAATATTGGGGAGCCAACGACGAAGGAGGAGAGGAGCAGGGTGAAAATTGAGCTTCCTAACGGTTATGGTGAGGTTAAGGTGGAGGATGTTGATGGTGAGAGTAGCTTTGAGGAAGAATGGGGGGGAGGTGGTGTGGGGGAGTTCGTTTGCTTGTACAGTGACGAGGAGGAAGATGAGGAGGAGGAGAAAGAAAGGGAGGGAGAGGCGGAAGGCTCATTGCTTTGTGGGGTGTGTAAGGAGGAGGAGGGTGGTGAAGAGGAGGAGGAGGGTAGTGAAGAGGATGAAGTGGATTTGTATTCGATCGACTTTAACAGCGACGACAGCGAAGAGGAGGAGGACAAGGATCTAGTCTCGATTGATGAGGATAGTGACGAAGAGGCGGAAGTCGAAGGGCAAGCTGTGGGTAGTATGAAGGATGGAAAGAAGTTCATTTGTAGTGAACCTGGATGCAGCTACAGGACAAACTGGAAATTTTGCCTCAACAGGCATCGTGCAAATATTCACAACAAAAATGCGACCTGGCACCACTGTGAGGACTGCGACTTCAAAGCGAATCAAAAAGGCTCTCTCAAGATGCATCGCGCTATGATCCACAACAAAAACGTGACCTGGCACCACTGTGAGGACTGCGACTACAAAGCGAAGGTAAAATGTAATCTCAAGAGGCATCGCACAAATATCCACAACGAAAACGTGACCTGGCACCACTGTGAGGACTGCGACTACAAAGCGAAGGAAAAATACTCTCTCAAACGACATGTCGCCTTAATGCACTAAAATCTAGTACGTTTATAAAACAAGAAATATGCAGGTACATTCCCGAATCACCTCCTCCTCCCCCTATCGTCGTTCCGTCGCTCCCTCTTGTCAACATAGCCTTGATGAATCTCTTCGAACCCAAAAATCTCTTTTTCTCTTTTTGTCGAGAATCCCCAATTTCCAGATTGTGTGTTTAATAGCGTCTAACAGTGTCTAATAGTTGTATAAAGTGCATACAGAGGCAACTCCTACGCATATCAGCGCAAATCAACTTAAATCAGCTCGAATCTCCCCACTTAGTCCTAGAATGGCTCAAGCCTTCTCCTCGAGGAAGAATGCTCCTCAGTCCTATTGTGTCCTTCTTATGTTGATAATATTACTATTGAACGTGAACATTGTTAGAGGAGACGATGTAGATGATGAATGTGATGTAAATGACGAGTATGAATCAATGTCTTGTGATATTATCAACAAAATTGATAGGAACTGTCAGGTGAGAAATATGGGACTGGAATTTAGCTGTAAAGTAGAGCCTTTGCGTCATTTATATGTCATTTTGGGGATATGTACGTCACATACATGACATATACACCACAAATACGTCACATATACACTATTTTTGCTATTTATTGTTCCAATGATGGAGATAACCCACAATGTGGTCTTGCTTATGATATGCGACGTGCATTTCGGAGACACGCGCTATGATATAACGCCAGCAAGCCTAAAATGGCTGCCAAACAACTATCCCGAGGAACAAACACAACCCAATAACAAGCTGTCAGTACTTCACAATGTACCTTCCTGTGTAAAAGTCACCTAACACCCATGTTCAATCGCACTCGATATCCGCTATCCCCCCTCTCCTCCCACACACACACACACATTCGACGATGCAGGTAAGGAAGGAGAGAAGGAGAGGTATCACAAAGTTGTTTGAGATGGTGAATGTTGTTTGTTCCGCTGATGTAAATATACCCAAAAAACTTTGACTTCGTATGATATGCGACGTGCATTTCGGAGACACGCGCAATGATTAAACGCCAGCAACCTTCAAATGGCTGCCAAACAACTATCCTGAGGAACAAACAACAACACCCGCCCCCCACCCCCTACTCCCACCCAACCCAACCCAACCCATCCTTCTCCAACCCCACCCCTTCGCCCCTCCAAACCCCACCCCTTCCCCCCACCCCACCTAGTGCACCTTCTCAAGAGTTTGCGACGAGGAAGGTCTCCAATCCCTCGGTTCAACCCTAACCTACTGCACCAACGGAGTCCCCTCTACAGTTCTCTCGATAATCCTCCTAACCGTATACTCATTAGTCCTCTTCTCAGTCCTCGGTTCAACAGCCGAAGATTACTTCTCTCCTTCCCTCGAGCAGTTTTCCGTATCCTTCTCCCTCCCCCCCCGTTTCGCTGGTGTTACTCTTTTAGCCTTAGGCAACGGTGCCGCCGACGTTTCAGCAACAGTGTCAGCTCTATTATCTAACAAGGAGGGTTACCAACTTGCCCTAGGTGCGCTGACGGGGGCGGCGATGTTCGTTAGCTGTATAGTAGCAAGTCTAGTAATCGTGAAGGCCGAGGGTGTCAGGTGTAAGGGA
>Ga0099800_1181_pt1 | contig 17039 bp, 14 predicted proteins | sample Uncmet6_SortRC_1_FD_89868 | JGI IMG/M metagenome (GOLD analysis project Ga0099800, IMG submission 89868) | Marine eukaryotic communities from CALCOFI LINE 67, Pacific Ocean - CN11_C50_N6_SortRC_1 | ecosystem: Environmental > Aquatic > Marine > Oceanic | place: Pacific Ocean: Monterey Bay... | reverse complement strand
GGGGTGAGGTTAGAGGAGATGAGACTTTTCAAAACTACTTTAATTTGAACTTCCACACTCGGCCCGGTAATTATTATGTTGTAGGTTTCACAGATCTTGCCAAGAAGAATAGAACTACGATTACTGGTCCTAATGAGACAGTTTCTACGGGGACCAAAGTTGTGGAAACCATAGAAGAACAAAATGCATTGCGCTTTAATTTGCAATTTGGTCGCAGATGGAATTGGTTGGGCCTAAGGTTTGGTTTATTTGAATCAACTGGTGGTGTTGGTGCAGATTTCTATTTAGGTGAGAGATTTAGGTTAACAACTGAAGTTTATGAATTTGCAGACAAAGATAGCCCGGTCAGAGATTTTGCTAGGATCAAGGCTTATGCAAGCGCTTTGTTTTTTAATCATGTATATCTTTTTGCTGGTATTGATGATGTGACCCGCAAGAAAAATCCTGATAATCTCACAGAAGACGCCGGCAGTACCTTTATGGTCGGTGCTGGACTATCTTTTAACGATGCTGATCTGAAGGCTCTGTTTGGGGTAGCATCGCTTGCTGCACCTTGATGACGCTGTTTTCTGCTATAACCCTTCATATCCTTATAAATCAACTGAACTCACAATTGAGAATTTAGATAAGATTTATATTATTGCACTAGTCTTAAACAATTAGTCTATTTAGTGCGGCAAAACTGCAATTCGCCACTACGCCTATATTGAATTCAAACATTTCTATAAATTAACTACGATAAAATAAATATTATATATGTATTTTTAAAACATATATAACATAACAACAATATATAAAATATTTATATTTGACTTTATATTTGTATTAAAATATTGTTACACATCAATATATTGCTATTGCTTTATATTGAATTCTCTTATTGTTTTATCGTTGTTATTTGGAGTGGATGATGATTTCGACGCAAAAAGCTTTTGTATGGCAAATAAGATTGCCAAGACTGGGGATTCTTTCTCTATATGGCTTACTTCTTATCTATTTATTTGGCGCTTCGCAGAAGTCATTTGCTGGACAGCTTTCTGATTCCTTAGATGAATTCGTTCAAAAACTGGATAATAAAACCCAGTCCAAATTTATAAGTGACGGCCAGACAGTAGTATTTGAGGATTTAGGCCTTGCGATGACTCCGCCTGAGGGTTGGGAAGTTCAGGCTAGGAGTTGGGGAATGACACTCATTCTCCAGGAGCCTGAAGATAAAAAAGCTCACCTTAAGTACGACAAACCACATTATAGACGCAATATTACAGTTTCGGTGCAGCATCAGGCATCTCCTATTGACGATTATGCTGCGAAGCAATTTAAAGCAGAAATTATCGAAAAGTTAAAGAAATCAGGTGCTCTAGAAGTTCAGGTAGAAGACAAGCCACGTTTTGTCGATTTTAAGGCCAAAAATGATGGATTGGTCTATTATGCATGGTTTAAATATAATGGTTTCGAAATGGCGCAGTCTTGGTTGATGGTTTCTGGAGAAAGCTATCGGATTCAGATGACCTATAGCGACCTGAACGAACGTTTTGAAAGCGATAAGGAGGCTTTTGACTTAGCTTGGCAAGTCATGTCCTCAGTTCAATTACAAGGACAAGGACCGAAAAGGTATAGTGATATTTTGATAGGTTCAGCGATTTTTATCGTGTTGTTGATATTATTTTTACTGATAAGAAGTATACGTCGAAAGCAGCAAATATCGTTATGGGAATCGACCTTAAACACTGATACTGATTCTGATAGTGATTCTTGGTTTGAAGAAATAGAGCATGATATATCTGAAACTGAAAATGAAGACGATTGGTTTCTAGAAGACCCTGAATTTGTTGATCCCGGGCGTGCACACAGATAATTTTCTGATCTAAAATTGAGAATCTTTATAAAGAAAGATGTGTTTTTCATGGATAGAGCTAGTAAATTCGGACTCTTTTTTCTATTATTTCGATGAGCTGGGTTTATTATTGATAATGATTTTCAATTTTTCTTAATGAAGGTAACTATATGGCATCGAATGAATCATTAGAATGGTTTTGGAATAAACTAAATGATCATTTAGAATCTAAAGGTCTGAAGCAGACTAAGCAGCGTAAGGCTATTGTTGAGTATTTTCTCGAAATGGAAAACCATCTTAGTGCTGAAGAGTTATACGATCATATACGTAAAAGTGGTGATCATATCGGATTAGCGACCATATATCGAACTTTGACCCTGCTGAAAGAAGCCGGTTTGGTTGAACAGAATCAGTTTATTGAGAATAAAACAGTATATGAAACTAGGCATCCTGATTCTCATCATGATCATCTGATTTGTATGAAATGTGGAAAAATTATAGAATTTGAGGATAATGAAATCGAAGACTTACAGAAGAAAGTTGCTATAAACCATAATTTTAAATTGGTAAGCCACTCTTTAGATCTGTTTGGTTTCTGTGAAGCTTGTTCCTAGTTAAAAAATCGATATTTAGTCGTTCTTAGGCCAAATATTGTCTAGTTGTAACGGGTTAGAATCCGATAAGCAGCATCCAGATCGTTGCTGCTATGCACCCTGCTGCAAAACTAATCGATAAGATTAACCGTTTAAAAGATAGAGATATTCGCTTGGTATCTGTTGAGCCTGAAAGGATGGGCTTTTCTATGAGAATCTCGCTCATAGTGTCAATTTCTTGCGACTGAATTTGTGGGCTACCTTCTGATGTAATCCGGTTGTCTTGAGAGCTGTCTTCCTTTGGTATAAGACGGTTCTGAAAAAAAGCTGAAATGCTTTCTGAAAATTCTTGCCTTTCTTTTGCCATAATATCAGCAAACGCACCATTTATAACCCAAGGGAATCTGAAGTGTTCCTCTGGATCTCTGTAGGAATGGGTAATTTTGGCAAAACAATGTCTACCTAAAATCTTTTTGATAAATGGCGACTCTATGCGACACATTCCGTAATTACTAATTGGGAAAGGTATAGCCAATTGCACGGCTTCTGAGTTTAGTTGTGTTAGTCGTGCTGAGAAATGTATTTCACAATGAGATTGCTTACTCCTTGCAGATATGTTGATCGAATTTTTATCTATGTCTGAGAGTTGCCACTTTTGAGATTTTAAAATCCGTTCAAAGATAATATCTTCAAGATCTTCTGATAACTTTGGTAGAAGGATTAGTTTATTATTTGGAAAAAATGGTTGTAGCTGTTTGATAGGTGTTTTTTTACCTACAATTACTATTGGTACGTCTGATGGTATATGTGAAGACATTATTTTGAAGGTATTAAGTTTTTCTATTTGGCAGAGTATGTCTTCAATAAATACAATATTTGGTCCGAAAAATTTAGGCTCTTTTTCGATAGCTGCTGTGGTCAATGCTGTTAAAACTTCAAATTTTGGTGCTTTTAATCGGCTTACAAAAAAACTTCTTAGTTTATTAGACTTTGCAGCAATAAATACTTTACATGCAATGCCCTGATCTTCGGATGCTACTTTTTCTAATGCATCCATAGAACTGACAGAGGAGTTAGATGGCATGGACCAACTGCAAATCATACTATGCGAAAATCGGTAACGAAGGTTTTCTTGACCAACTTTTTCTGTTAGAGCATATAGTGTTTTTAACCCCATTGCTTCAAATAGAGAACTGCTTAATTTTATTTTAGTGCCGACTGGTGGTGCTAGTTTAGATTCAATACATAAACGATTTTTTGATATCCAGACGATTCGTGCAGGTAAACTCAGACCAGATATATTGCGTAGTGTCATCCTAGGGTTTGGGAGAGAAAATTGTTGCTGTTGACCAGACGTGGAGAAGAGAAAGCGTTGGAGCCAAGTTTTAATTGGCAGATCCATAGGTATAATATCTCTTAAGCCAGCGCGCCATGCGGTAATTACTGTCTCATTATCTGGGATGGCGATGGATAAGATAATTCGGACACCATTCATATCAGGTAAAGTAGCAAATTCATTGATGAGCTTTTTGGTATCATTAGTGTCGTCACTAATAACGATAATGCCCGCTCTATTGCGGTTATACTCTGCGAGTAGACCTTCTAGGCTTCGGAAAAATATGACACTTAGATCTTTCTTATAAAGGTATTCTGATTTTTTACGAAGTTCTTCTGTTATCCGAGAGGCGATCCAGTAGACCTTTTTTTTTCTCATTTTAGGAGGCTCCGGATAATTAAATGCAATAAATTCATGAAATTCAATTATTTATCGGAAATACATCAAAAAGATTTAGTCTGTTTAATACTATTTTGTAGTATCTAATTTCACTTTATTCTTGGAATGTCATTTTCTTGCAACAGGATTAAATGTTTGCTCATTATAAATAAACTTTGCTACCTTACAATTGATGGCTCTGTCTTTAATGATAGAAATATCGGATAATATAGGTAGCGATTAAGTTACTCAGTCTCATTAGTTCTATCTGGTGGATTTGGGGCAGAGATACTACGGCGGTACTTAATTTTTCCTTTTATCAATCATATTCGATAATGAAGGAATGCCTACTTCGGTGGAATAGACAATCATAGCATTTTGGGTGAAGGAGTGTTTTATGTTTCAGAGCGCTAAGCACTGGACTAGGGGTTATCTACTTTTCGTTTCCTTTATAATGGCTTTAGTCATTCCCGCAAAGGCCTTTGCACTAACATGTTCAGAAGTACGCCAATTAACGGGCTTGTATTTTAGTATGCATTATTCATTTAATTCTTTTGATGATGAATTAAGCAAAAGAACATTAAGTAACTTCTTGAAAATTTGGGATTCTGGCAAATCTTACTTTTTTCAGTCTGACATAGATGAGATTAAGGCAAAATTTGAAACAAAATTGGATGATCAGATTAATAAAGCGGATTGTAGTGCTATTTCATTTATTGTTAATCGATATTCAAAGCGTTTCAGCGAACGACAAAAATATATTTATAAGTTGATTGAGCGTAAATATGACTTTGCGAAAGATGAGTCGATGATCATTGATCGCAAAAAGTTAAAATATACTAAGAATGTAAAGGAAATGAATGAACGTTGGCGTAAAAAGGTTAAGTTTCAAATTCTTAGTCTGAAATCAGGTATGTTGAAAGGCAAAGAACTTCGTGAAAAATTAAAGAAAAGATATGAGTTAGCTCTGAAGCGTCATAATGAGATTACTCAAGATAAGATATATGGATACTTTTTGAATGCATTTGCTACCGCTCTCGATCCTCACACAACTTATATGCCGGCAGACGAATTAGAGGATTTTAGAATTCGAACCAGACTTTCTTTGGAGGGTATTGGTTCTAGCCTAAGATCCGAAGATGGATTTACTATTGTTGTAAGTTTGGTAAAAGGTGGTGCAGCTCAAAAAGGTGGACTTCTGAAAACAAATGACAAAATCATTGCTGTGGCACAAGGTGATGGAGGACCGGTCGATGTGATCGACATGGAGTTATCTGAGGTTGTAAAGTTGATTCGGGGCGCTAGGGGAACAACGGTAAAGTTGACTGTGATCCGGGAAAAGTCATCAGAATCTAAGAAAATAGTGATTCCGATTGTCCGCGAGAGGATACAGCTCGTAGACTCACAGGCCAGTTCTAGGGTTTTTGAAATAGAAATGAAAGGCCAGGGACGTAAAAAAATAGGAGTTATTACCTTACCTTCTTTCTATATTGATTTTGAGGGACGTCATAAGAAGATTAGGAATTATCGTAGTTCCTCTAACGACACTAAGAGAGAAATTGAAAAACTTAAAAAGAAAAACGTTAGTGCTATTATTGTTGATCTCAGAAGTAACGGGGGCGGTAGCCTAGAAGAATCTATTTTCATGTCGGGTTTATTTTTTGATGAAGGTCCAGTTGTGCAGGTTAAGGTGCCCGGTCGTCAAACAGAGGTGTATCGTGATCGAGATAGTAAAACATATTATGCCGGTCCATTGGTTGTGATGATTAATCGCCATTCGGCAAGTGCGAGTGAGATTTTTGCTGGTGCTATTAAGGACTACGAAAGAGGCTTGGTGATAGGAGATTCTCATACTTTTGGTAAAGGTACAGTACAAAATCTAAATGATGTTGCACCGACCTTAGGTGCCGTCAAAGTAACTATTAATAAGTTTTATCGACCTTCTGGAGCTAGTACTCAGTCAAAGGGGGTTGCCTCCGATATTAGATTGCCAAGTTTGATTGATGAATTAGATTATGGTGAAAAGGCATATGATTATGCCTTGCCATGGGAAGAAATTGCAAAAGTCAAATATAAGAAGTTTGGGTTAGTATCTCCCTATATTAAGGAATTAGACGTTCGCAGCAAAGACCGGATTGCAAGCAATGATGATTTTAAAAAAGTAGCTGAAGAAATTGAAAAATATAGGAAAAATGAAGATGAACGATCCCGTGTGAGTTTGATGGAAAAGAAAAAAGAAGATCCTGTCAAAGAGGAAGAAGAAGATGATGAAGAAATTGATCCAGCTGAGCTTCATATACCAATCGAGAAAGATTATTCTCTGCAAGAAACTTTGAAAATTACTGGAGACTATATTCAAATGCTACAGGGTAAAAAGGATCTAGCCCCAGTTTCACTCCTAGGCCTTAAGAAGAAAATGAAGTCAGCTTCCGTAAAAACTAAGAAATAAAATACTAATAGATATTTTAAGAGGAGAAATATGGATATATTTCTCCTCTTTTATTTATATACTATCCGATTTAGTGTTGCTCTGATTGAGGTGAAAGTATTCTCCGTGTTGAGCCATGAGTTGTAGATGACTTCCTTGTTCGATAACTGAACCAGCCTTGATCATTAAAATATTGTCACATTCCTCAATTGTTGATAGTCGATGTGCTATTACAATTAACGTTCTATTCTGCATCATGGATGAAATTGCTGATTGGATCATTGCTTCAGAATTTGGGTCAACTGATGAGGTGGCTTCATCCAAGATTACCATGGGAGGGTTTGTTGATAAAGCTCTTGCGAAGACGATCAATTGCTTTTGACCATGAGAAAGGTTGGCTCCTTGCTCTCTGACTATAAAATCGAATTGTCCGGGTAGTTTGTTGATAAAATTATCTGCTCCGACTATTTTAGCAGCTGCTTCAATCATTTCTTGATTAACTCCTATTCGGTCTAGTCCAATGTTGAAGCTAATAGAACCATCAAAAATGACGATTTCTTGGGGGACAACAGAAATAAACTTGCGCAGTGATTTACCAGAAATATCCTTTAGTTCTTGATCATCTAATTTAATCGAACCTTCATATTTTCCATAAAGTTTGGTGATCAGCTTGATTATGGTTGATTTGCCTGAACCCGTGGCACCTACAATTGCAGAAGATTCTCTAGCTTTAAATGTTATGTTGAGGTCATTTAGAATTAATGGATTATCCGGGTTGTTATTCTGATATCTGAAATTTACATCATGGAATACTATTTTTCCTTCTAATTGATCTATTTTTTGGTTTCCTTCTACATATTCTTCAATATTTAGAATGCCAAAGATTCGATCTATAGATGTAAAAGCTCCTTGAAGCATTGCTATTTTATTACCTAGCATTTTTAAGGGTTCAAATATATTTTGAATGTATTGAATAAATGCAACTAAAAGACCTGCCGATAATTCACTCCCTGGAGATATATATGTGATACCGATCCACAATAGTATACCAATCGTTATAGAAGAGACTCCATCCAGTAATGCAAACATTATGGCATCGATAACAACCGATTTCATTTGAGCATTGCGATAATCAACGGACATTTTTGAAAAGCGCTGGTTTGTACTTTTTTCTGCAGTAAGCAATTTGATGGTCATATGACCATATAGACATTCCTGTGCAAACGCATTTAGGGTAGCGAGCTTAACGCGAGCTTTTAGCATGGCGTGCTTTAGAGCTCTGGAGAACTGACTAATTAACATTATGATTAAAGGAAGAATGACTAGAGTTGATAATGCCAGTCTCCAGTCTAGCCATATAAGGCCAGCTATAGCGCCAATTAGAACTGCTATATCGACTATTGAAGTTAAGACTCCTTGGTTAAGAGATTCACTTAAGCTATCGAAATCACTAGTTGCTCGGGTAACTAGGGCTCCACTCATGTTGTTGTCGTGATAACTTGCAGATAATTTCATGATGTGTCGGATGAGGGTCAATCTCATTTTTCTGATCATTGTATGCACGGTTAGTGCCGATAGCAGACTTTGAACTCCTCTTATAGCATATTCGAGAAGAAGAACCGCCAGATAACAACCTGCGCCAATGGTGAGAATATTTTTATCGCCAGGTATAATCCCTTCATCGACTGTTCTCTTTAAAATAATAGGTAAACTTAGTTGCAGCCCTGAAATTAAAGGTATTAATGTGAGGACGATAAATACGTATTTCTTTTCATTTTTTAGCCATGCCCATAGAAATTTGAGCTTTTTGAAATCGTTAATTATTTTAGCTAAAGTAGCAAAGCTCAATTTTTTTCTCCCGCAGTGGGCATCCATTTGATTTTCAGATCTTGCCATGTACCTCTATCTTTGATGGTTCCATTTTCGATAACAATAACTTCATCACATTGTTCGAGGACAGAGACTCTATGGGATGCTATGATTGCAGCCTTATTTTTTTCATAAAGATTATGAATCAAGTTTTTTTCAGTAATATTATCTACTGCAGAAAGTACGTCATCTAGAAGAAACATCTGAGGGTTTCGTAAAAAAAGGCGTGCGAGAGCAAGGCGTTGTTTTTGCCCGCCAGATAATCTGACACCTCTTTCGCCTATTTCAGTTTTCCATCCTTGAGCTAAGCGCTCGATATCATCTAGTATCTGTGCTTCCCGTGCTGCTTTTTTTAAAGAATGATCTGTAAGATCACTTGAATGACCAAATAAGATATTTTGTTCCACTGACGCAGAAAAGAGTTGTGCTGTTTGTAAGGTATAACCTATTTCCTGTCTAAGCTCTTGATGTGGGATCTTTAAAATATCAACTCCATTTAGAAATATAGTTCCCGGAGGTGGAGAGTATATTTTCGTAATGAGATTAAATAGAGTCGATTTTCCACTCCCTACGCTTCCAAATAAACCAATTTTTTTAGAGTGATTTATGGTAAATGAGATATTGCTTAATACCTCTTTTGGGTTAGGGTGGTCAGAACTTTTTGGATAGCTGTAGCTCAGATTTTTGATTTCTAGCAGCGGCGCATCATTGCTTGGTTGAATTTGCGGCCTTCCTTGCTCTTCGTATTCTTCGTATTCTTCATATATTGGAGATAGTCTTTCAACAGCTGTTTTAGTTCGTTGGTAGATACTAAGTATGATGCCTAGTGAGGTCAGAGGGAAAGCCATGTATGTTAAATAGATATTGAAAGCAACAATATCTCCTACAGTTAGATTACCATCCATTACTTGGCTACCGCCATAATATAAAACTATAAGTTGAGAGATTCCTGTAAGAGTTGTCATCAGAGGAAAAAATAGGGTTCGGATGATGACATTTTTCATATTTGCGACAAAAACCTTGTAGTTTTCAGCCTCGGCTTTTTTGATAAAAGCATTTTCTGCAGCATGTGATTGAATAACGTGAACATTGACGAATGCTTCGGTCACTTTGTTGGTGAGTTTGCCGACCGCCTCTTGACTCTGTCGAGCATACTTTTGCATTTTTGGCATAATAAACCTAGTTACAATCAGCATCGCCGCAATTGGAATCAGGGCTATCCAGGTTAATTTACTATGGACCTCGAGCATTTTAGAGACGGTGAACCATAGTATAAAAAGCATATTTAGAAGCTGAAGAATGCCAAAAGCAAAAAATACTCTGATTTGACCCAAATCGTTAGATAATCGTGATATTAAGTCGCCCATGCCATATTCAAGGAAGAACTTTTGAGGTAGCTTCATAGTTTTTGAAAAAAGCCATGTTTTTGAGGTGGCTTCAAGAGCTCTTCCGGGCCAGAATATTGAGATTCTTGAAATACTACGAGATAAAAATTGCAAACATCCTAAGGCGATAATAGTTATAGCAATTGATGATAAAGCATCTGGAGGTTGTGCTCCTATTTTATTAACTATTTCCTTAATAAGTTGCGGAATTTCGACTGTAATTCGGTTTGTTGCTGCTAGAAATATACATCCACAGAGGTACCAGGGCCATAGAGGCAAGGCAAATTTATGTGCTAATTTTCGAATCGTAAGCATAAAACATCTCAATTATTGAAAAAGGTCTTTTCCATGATATCTATCCTCTCTAGCAGAGAGCTTTGAGGCCAATCTTCAAGATGCGATAGCTTTCCTTCGTTCATCACAATTGCAGTTTCACAAAGCTTCGCAGCATATATTGCTATATGAGTGCAAATGATAGTAACTTTGTTTGACTTTCCTCTATTTATAATTAGATCTTCAAGGGCTTTAATATGGAATAAATCCAGTCCCGAAAAAGGTTCGTCGAGAATAAGTAGATCTGGATCGTGAATGGTTGCTAATGTTAATGCTATTCGCTTCTGCATACCATGAGAGCATGCTGCTAGAGGTTTATTGATAAAGTCCAGGCAATCCCAGTAAGATAGAAGTTCATCAATTTCTTCTTTAGAATACTGAAGCTCATATAATCTTGATCCATAGGCTATAATCTCCTTTCCAGTTACCCATTTGGGTAGTGAAAGGTGTTGGGGCAAATATCCAATTTTTCTTTTCAAGTCATAACGGTCCGGTAATAGTCTCTCACCGAGGAATATAACTTCTCCAATGGTGGGATCTAAATTGCCTGTAATTAATTGAAACAAAGTTGTTTTACCAGAACCATTTTTTCCGAGTAATGCTAATGTTTCACCTTGTTTCATGCCTATTTCAACTGGGCCGAGTTTGAACCCGGTGTTCCACTCTTTAGTTAAAGATTTGGTTGATATGACGGTTTGTTGCATATTTTTTCCTTTAAGCTCGATAAAATCGGTTCTGTTGATATTGATTCGCATACCAAGCTAATATTGGCGCTAGTGCGACGAATGCCCAGTGAGCATAGATAGCTGTCGATAGAAATAGGCTGACTATAATAATGTTAATTATTTGAATCATAGGTCTATTGGGATCAATTTGAAAAATAATAGACGGTATGATTGATGGGCTCAGAGCGGTTATCATAGATAGTCTCAAAATGAGTCCTTTTTGTGTCTGAGGATCGGTTTGATTCATGTAGCCACCAGCTGCTGTGCCTAGGCCAAATAGAGCTCCGAAGATTATACCTATTGCAAATAGAGCTAGAATAATTTCTTGATGTGAAACTCCCATACATTTTTCAGCCCAAGCGTGTTTCATATCTTCTTCCATTTGAATGGCGATAGTGCTTGCTAAAAGCAAGCTGCATGCTAGGCATATGATAAAAGAAAGTACTTCAGAGTATTCAGTTGAAAATAAATACCATTGTATGATTAGGCACAAAACAGCTAGCAACAGGATAGCGCGCGTTAGCTTGTTTCGAATTAGTATCTGTCTGAGGCGCCATAGTATCAAGGTTTTGATGCGTGAACTTTTGTCCGAAACTTGGGAAAGCAGAGGCTTATAGGTTTTAGTATTTTCGGAGTAACCGCTATTCATTAACCAACTTATGGTCCAAACTATAAACATGCCGCCTTGAATCAAAATGGTTGTATTGAAATACCAAGGTTGGAGCCATTTATAGATAAGAGCCCATGGAATAATGAAGGTTAAAGTTAAGTTGGAGATAATTCTCATCGACTTGTAGCTTCTAATCGTGCTCGGTTTTTCTCCAAGCAGCAGAGCCATATGACCAATAGAAGATGGGTCAGTAAATTCTCTCTTAGAAATGCGAGCTCCGATTAAGGCGGAAAATGCCAAAATGGCTAATCCAAAAGACTGTGTCATGAATACACTTGCTGGTGCTGATATTAGGCTCAATTTATCTTTAAAAAAGTCCCGGAAGATGTAGAAGAATAGACCCAATAAGACTGCTGTGCATATACCTACGACTATTTCACGTGCCAAGTCGTACCTGAATTTTCTCAGTGAGGCTTGATAACTAACTATCAGCAATTTGACGGATTCCATATGTCTACCTTAGATTCTTAGAGCCCCTGGGGGCCTGAATGACCAATTTTCCCAGGCTTCAGGCCTTGGCTTACAACTGTATTTTGAGGAAACATTTCAGTTTTTCAATCTCTGGTTGTTCTTTGGTTGCAATCAAATCTACCATATTAATGAAAGTCGTGTTTGAGATGATTTTCTCGGACATAATGGCATAAATAATTGGTCCAGAGGAGTTAAACGAATGGTTAAAGCTGAAACCGTCTCCCTTGAGGCTGTCAGAATTACGCTAAGTCGCGATGATCGAAGCTCTGTGGTGAATCACGGAGGTTGGTGTGTATTTGTCAATGGAGATGGGCGTCACTTTTATGTGATTGATGACGATAGCTTGAGCCCAGTGCCTTTTCAGAGGGTAAACTCATTAAATATTTCTCGTCGATCGATCAAGCTGAAATCCTTCTCTATTGTTTAAGTATCTGTTTTTATAATAAAAAGCGGATTACCATATGGTATTCCGCTATAGATTTGTAAAGAATTGGTAAGTCGAATAGCCTACTTCTTCTTTGCTTTAACAGCTTTTTTCTTAGTAGCCTTCTTTTTGGCTGCTTTTTTCTTAGTAGCCTTCTTTTTAGCTACTTTTTTCTTAGTGGCCTTCTTTTTAGCTACTTTTTTCTTAGTGGCCTTCTTTTTAGCTACTTTTTTCTTAGTGGCCTTCTTTTTAGCTACTTTTTTCTTAGTGGCCTTCTTTTTAGCTACTTTTTTCTTGGTGACTTTTTTCTTGGTAGCTTTTTTCTTGGCAGCTTTTTTCTTGGTAGCTTTTTTCTTGGCGACTTTTTTCTTGGTAGCTTTTTTCTTGGTGACTTTTTTCTTGGTAGCTTTTTTCTTGGCAGCCTTTTTCTTGGTTGCCTTTTTCTTGGTTACTTTTTTCTTAACTGTTCCTGCTTCATCTTCAGCAGGGTTATTTTTAGCCGTAGCTTCCAAAGGGTGCCTCCTAAAATCGTTATGGTCATAAAGAGTCAAAAACATAAACTGTTTCTATTAATAGTGTTACTCAATTTCTAGTTAGTTTTCAATGTTTTGGGTCATAAAAAATTAAATGTATCGATATTATGGTTAACATTTATGGAATCATTTCTCTGTTTCTACCGACCTGATACAATGATTTCTCTTCGTGGTCTTCCTTTGAAACCTATATTATACAAGGGAAACAAAGATATTGCCGTTATTGTCGATACATCAATTAAGATTTTTTATACTAAGCAACCTGTTGTTGAAAAAGTTTCTATTAAATCTGTATCATCACAATTCAAACCATATCGATATAGGTCTTGTTTTCCAAAATCTGGCTTTTTCCAGGAAACTTGAAGAGAGATTTCTTGATCGTGAGTTTTTAGCGTTAAGATGGAACCCTCATCGAGCGAAGATACAGTGATAATGCCTAACCCAGATTTGGAGATATCAAAAGGTTTGCAATCGATCTGTTCTCCGGTTTCTTTAACCGTGATTCGACCGGGTAAAAGACCTGTTAACTTTTTTCGAGGAACTAACCTTTTTTCCTGAAATAGTGGTACACCCACGATAGACCCCTTGGTTAAGGCTAAATTTTGCCGAGTGTGCAACCCTCCCGCTATCTTTGCTCGGAAGTTTCTGGTAAATATATGAGCTGTCTGCCTAAGGCACCAATAATATTAAGCTATTGGCTTGTGTATCTGTGCTCAACTGTTGGATGAAACTTAAAAACTAATTAAAATAATAGCATAGGTCGTTTTGGTTTGCAGAGTAAATTCTGCCTGGTGCCCACTTTAACTCAAATTGCAGTAGAATATATAAAGGGAGTGTCTCCTGGATATTTGGAGGTATTGATGATTGCTATTTTTCCAGAGTTAGCCAGTTCTGCTACTAGCGGTAATATCGAAAATCTCGTTTGCCTCGTGAGGCGATATTTTGGTGATGAGCAAACCTATGCGCCAGTGATCGATCTCTTTGCTATTTGTGAGAGAATGGGATTGCCTGTTCAGCGTATGGAGCATGGTGCGCTTGGTACTTTGGTGGCGAGAGATCCAAATGGTCGGCTTGAAGTTGCGGCTTTTTTATCTCCGGCGATCACTGATTCCTTAGAAGTTCGATTTCATTTAGCACACTTGATAGGGCATTTCTTTTTGCATGTACAGGCACCTGTTGCGCGCGGCGAATGGAGAGATTCGGGATATTGTGATCATATTTCACCCTTGAAAAGGTATGAAAATAGCTTGAAAGGTTGGTCCGAGCATCAAGAGACAAATGAAGCTCTCGAAGATGAAGCCGATCAGTTTGCTGCTGCGTTACTTCTGCCTGGAAGTATGGTGAAGAGAGGCATGCAGGCGTTGAAAGAAGTTGGGAAGGTTGCTGATTTTTTTGGGGTTACTGAGCACCTTTTATCAAGGAGGCTAGAATATTTGGGATTACTTGAAGATGTTCCTTCAAGTTTCATTGACGCTGAGCGAAGAATTGATAATTCTCAGCGAGGTGAAGTTTCAGAGGCCCTTTTTGTTGATTCTGGAAAGAGCCCAGAGCTGAAAGCTCCAGAGAACATCAATAATGTGAAGAGAACTTTAGCGGCATCGACCTGGAAACAGGAACCTGCTTCCTCAGAAAGTGTTGGTCCATCTTTATCAAATTCAGTCGTTTCAGACAAAAGTCGTTTGATGGGCCAGTCTTCTATAGCTCATGGTCATGCTGCTTCCCCTGCTCCTGCTCTAGGATCAAACGTGAGCGCAGAGCAAAGTAATAATTTGAACCAGTCTCAGCAGAAAAAATCTTCAGGTATGGATCTTCTCAGACGACTTGCGCGTCAAATTGATAGTAGTGTTCCCTGATCAATTCATGTAAATCTTCCACAGTCTGAAAATATTTCACAGTTTTTGTAAAACTGTGATCACTAATAACTTGGTCGTCCGAATATTATTGGGAGGCAGATCTTGGCAGAGATTTTTTTGTCACCTCGACAACATCGTATGGATTCATGTTTTATGGAACAATTTAGGGAATATGCCTCTAAGCAGTCAGGCTTGTCTCTATCCGACTATTGGGATCTATATAACTGGAGTATTGAATCTTTTGAGGATTTTTGGGGCATAGCTGCGTCATTTTTAAATATTAAGTTCCACCAAGAACCTCAGAAAGTCTACGCTAAGGGTCGATTATTGCGTTCGGGTGAGTGGTTTCCTGGAGCTACCTTGAACTTCGCCGAAAATCTTATGCCAGCATTTAGTGAGAAAGTTTTTCTTACTGCCTATCAGGAGGGGATGCCTGTTCGATATCTTTCAGGGCAAGATATCTGGAAACAGGTTGCTGGCTGTGCTGCTTCTTTGAAAAAGAAGGGGGTGAAGAAAGGTGATCGGATAGCAGGAGTGTTAAAAAATGGTCCTGAGGCAGTGATCGCCATGCTGGCGGCGACCTCGCTGGGAGCAATTTGGTCTTCTTGTTCACCCGACTTTGGTGTCAATGGAATCGTAGATAGATTAGGACAAATTAAGCCGAAGGTTTTATTCTTTTCTACTTCATATGTCTATAGTGGTAAACAATTCAATTGTATTCCTGTATTAGAAGAAGTTATTAGTCAAATTTCTGGAATTGATACCATTGTTGGTGTCAAAGGTACTGAGCAAAAGGTTGATCCCAGCTACTGGAAGGATTGGGAAACTTTTTTAGATCCTTCCGCATCCCCAGATGATTTAAAATTTGAAACTGTTTCATTTAGTGACCCTTTATATATTATGTTTTCGTCGGGAACGACGGGAGTTCCGAAATGTATAGTCCATGGAGTAGGTGGAACCCTGCTTCAGCACAAGAAGGAGCTGATTTTACATACTGGTCTATCAGAAGGTAAGAAGCTCTTCTATTTCACGACTTGTGGCTGGATGATGTGGAATTGGATGGTTTCCGCTTTGGGCACGGGTGCTGGTATTGTTACATTTGATGGTGCTGTAAACCAGCCGGATTTAGGTGCACTCTGGAGGTTAATTGCCAAAGAAAAGGTCTCAGTTTTTGGAACAAGCCCCAAATTTTTGAGTGCCTGTATGAATGGACAGATTAGTCCAAGTGATGAAGGAGTCGATCAAAAACTTGAAACTATTTTATCCACGGGATCGCCTCTGTTGCCCGAACATTTTGCCTGGGTTAAGTCTCACTTAGGTGATGAACTGCAGCTTTCTTCGATATGTGGTGGTACTGATATAATTTCTTGTTTTATGCTTGGTAATCCCACACTACCTATTCACCAAGGTCAGATTCAAGGTCCAGGCCTAGGCATGGCTATTGAAGCATGGCAAGAAGATGGAACACCTGTAGTGGGTAAAAAAGCGGAGCTTGTATGCACTAAGCCTTTCGTTTCGATGCCCATCGGATTTTGGAACGATCCTAATGATGCTAAGTATCACTCGGCCTATTTCGATGCTTGGCCTGGCAGAGATGTATGGCATCATGGTGATTTTATCGAGATTACTGATAAAAGGGGGGTTATTGTATATGGACGATCGGACGCTACTTTGAATCCCGGTGGGGTTAGGATAGGAACCGCTGAGATATATCGCCAAGTAGAAAATTTGGTTGAAATTGATGATTCCATAGCTATTGGTCATCGCATTGAGGGTGATACTGATATTCTCCTCTTTGTTAAAATGGCTGAAGGTCATACGCTTGATGATCTTTTGATTAAGAATATAAAAAATATAATCAAACGCGAACTCACTCCTCGGCATGTTCCGGCGAAGATATACTCTGTGATTGACATCCCATATACTCGTAGTGGCAAGAAGGTTGAAATGGCTGTTACTAAAGCTATCCATGGGGAAGAAGTTATGAATAAATCAGCCTTGGCTAATCCGGAATCATTGGATTACTTTCTTAACTTTAGCGATATTAAAGATTGATAATCAATAAACTTGGTAAGTGAGAGCTCAATGGGATGCCGATAAAGTACTTCCATTTGAATTCTTGACTGATGAGTCCGATTTTATATGCGAAAGATTTCATATAGCTAAATGAACTGAGGGCTTAGTTCTCATACCTCAGTTATGGTCTG
>Ga0099800_1180_pt1 | contig 17106 bp, 10 predicted proteins | sample Uncmet6_SortRC_1_FD_89868 | JGI IMG/M metagenome (GOLD analysis project Ga0099800, IMG submission 89868) | Marine eukaryotic communities from CALCOFI LINE 67, Pacific Ocean - CN11_C50_N6_SortRC_1 | ecosystem: Environmental > Aquatic > Marine > Oceanic | place: Pacific Ocean: Monterey Bay... | reverse complement strand
CGACAGCGCTTTTGGCACTCGAAGCCATGTCCGACCCGGACCCAGCTTCACCCCGGCAAGACAAGGTACTCATCCGAGAGATTGGGTAATACTAGTAGTAGACGTACATACGTATTAGTAACAAGGTTGATAAGCTCGCTGTATGCTTGCATGATAGCACGAATAGTGCGATTGTTTGAATCATATGTAGTTAACATGAGACTCGATGACTTCGAGAGCAGCTAAGCTAATTCGCTACAACACCGCTACTTCCGGACTCGGACCGACGACACAATGTGATATCGGATGAAGGGTAAGGGTTGAAGAGCACAACCGAGACTTGTAAAGATACGTATAGCTTAGCTTAATGACCACTGAAGGACAAGAATCACAATCTGTAGAGAGAAAGAATGATAATGAAAGAGCCGACGGAGAGAGAGGTCTATAAATGATGACTCAGACAAGTTGAGGTCAGACCCGGGTTGAACGTGTTGCTAGAAATCTTATGCCCTTCCTAAAAAGACAAACGCACTGGAGGTCCAGGAGGTGGTGAACCTCGCCTAGTGCTACTGGCGCAGTTAATGCAAATGGAGAATGTCGATGTCACTCCGTCAGTGCCGTTCCTACGATTATTTCGGGGAAATGTTTTGTTCGAAATTTCGTCATACTTGAGCGACGGGAGTGTAATGTCGCTGTCTAATGCGTCAAGGAATATTCGTGTTCATTTACGATTATTGTGTAAAGCACAAAAGAGAATCCTCAGTTTTAAGGTATCTGATTTTCTTGTCTCGGTTTCAATGGCAAAGTGGGGCGCTGATCGGCTGGGTATGCCCCTGACGATGAAGACTACTGAACTGGCAGTGAAAGGAGGTCAAATTAATACTTTAGAATGGTTGATGGACCGACATGTGCCTCTGCAGATGGATTTTCGTGCCGTCTATGATGATTTTACTGGTGAACGGCGCATTACGAGTTCCTGCAATTTTGCGGCCGATGCTGGGATGTTGAAAATGCTACAATACCTGCGGTCTCTGAAGAAACCTTGTCCCTGGAATGAATGTACATGTGCCTACGCTGCTCGGAATGGTCATTTTGAAGTGCTGCAGTGGGTACGCTCGCAGCCTGATCCTTGTCCCTGGAATGCGTACACGTGCTCGAACGCTGCGCTCAATGGCCATTTGAATATACTACAGTGGGCGCGGTCACAGCCAGAGCCTTGTCCTTGGGATGAATGGACATGTGCAAATGCTGCTGTGAAAGGCCATTTGGAGGTGCTGCATTGGGCGCGATCTCAGCCGAAGCCATGTCCCTGGACAGAGCGAACGTGTACGAGGGCTGCTGAGTTCGGCCATCTGCGGTTACTGCAGTGGGCTCGGTCTCAACCAGAACCTTGTCCCTGGGATGAAGGGACGTGCGCATATGCTGCCATGAATGGACACTTGGATATACTGCAGTGGGCTCGGTCTCAGCCAAAACCATGCCCTTGGAACGAAGCCACTTGTGCGTATGCAGCCTTGAACGGACACTTGGAAGTGCTGCAGTGGGCCTGTTCGCAACCAGAGCCTTGTCCCTGGGATGAGAGGGTGCAGTCATGGGCTGCTCGGAAGGGACATGATGAGATCTTGTCGTGGATCAAATCACAACCCACAATGGGCGTCCTTCCCACCTGGCGACCTTAGTCTCGATCCCGTGATTGGTAATTTTCGAGAAGTACCATACCATTTTCCTTCACCCATGACTAGCACACGCCACGCCTCTCTCTCTCTCTCTCTCTCTTTCTTTTTCGTCTCAGCGCTACCGCTACGCGCTCCACGCTTTTTTCGATTTCCAACCGTCCCTTAGACTAGTTCTCGTTGTTGTGTTAACTCACTGTATAAACAATAGTTTCACCCTCACGCTAAGCTATATAGGTTCTTCGGTTGTAGCTCTTTCGCTAGTCTCCACAAAACTCTCAAGCTCTAGTACTTTCTTATAAGCAATCCTCAGTATGACTCGTACTGGCTAACCGGTCCTCTGATGGTCTGTCAAATATATTAACAACTCGAAGGCTTTTTCCCTTTTCCTAATCCTCGTAAAGTGGGCGGGCCATACTCCGTACCGTCCGCACTGCCAAGTCCAGTAGGCAAGTTGAGAAAGGACTCGTGACATCTACAGTCCGTGAGGGTTTTCATAAGTTTGGGGGTCGATTCGCCCCTGAGGCTTCTGTCACACACTCATCGCAGACAATCATACGAACAAACATGCGGATTTGAGTTGTAAACTGGCAACCTAGCCGGTCACGTTTTGTGTCGTGGTGGTGGCGAGGGGGTGGGTGTTTGTAATGATAATTGGATTGGGGTGGGTGGCCGAAGCCGGTCGTTGCAAGCCTGATGTGCAATAGCAAGAACAACCTTTCCGAACATTCGCAAGCGAAGAGGATCGGAAATGCTCAAAAATAGTGTGATATTAATTCCAGCAGTGCTGGAGCTTTTCTTATCACAGAAAAGAGAACAGATACTACAAAAAGATCGAAGCCAAAGGCTTGACGTTTTCTGCCCCGAAAATGAGAAGCCCGTCAGTTTATCAATTTCCTACTCGGCCCTGTCCTCAAATGAATATTGTTTTCATCCCGGGCCGCAGAACAGATTTGGAAACATTTAATTCCTCGATGAGTTTGAGGTGACTTCTCTCATAGAAGATTAAACTGAGATTTCTGCCTTTTCTCCCGTGTATATTTGTTCCTAATTTTCATCATTGGTCAACGAGGCGACGGTATTCTCTTGTTCGTGCGTATATAGCTACAGAAATTGGGGAGACTCGGTAATCCTTGTGAGTCAATTTGTTTCCCCTCTTTGATCACATTTTTTGCAACATTGGAGATTTATCATTCAAATAGATATGAATGAAATATTGTAGCTGCCTTCTACTTCCCCAATTGTAGTTTAAACTGAAATGCCTTCACGGAGACGGTTCACCTTTGCCCCCCTCTATTTTGCCGAAGACTAAAGACTTCTGCATCGTCGGTGCTTTCCTTTCCCCTCTATCCTCTCTCTACGTAAGCACGGTTATTCAAAGTCTGACTCGCATCATCTGGGCCAATATAGCTAGTTGGAAATCATATTCGCCACATACGATTGAGTCGGGCTTTGTATCGCCGTAGTGGTTGATGACCTTCCTACTATTTATTTCCTCTCTTTTTTCCTCTTTCTCTCCTTATCCCTCTCTTTTCCACAGTCAGCTGTATTGTGGCTACCCTTCCCACGACAGAAGACAGACCGAATGACGTGAAATGACTGACGGCTGCTGTGTCCAGATCAATTTTGCAATTTAGGATACTTGAGGGTAGATTAGGATAAATTCGGATAATTTATATATAATATAAGCTGGTGTTTTGTTCTTGTTTCTGATTCGTCTCATCACAGACCGAAAGCAGAAAAAACTGCCGCCGTGTCTAAATCCTCTTGAGATCCGGGTCGCCCGCGGTTTTGGGTTGTGGATGACCAGGCCGCTCCGAGGGGCACAGAGGGAGAGGCCTGCATGGCGCGTCGGCCGTGGGCGCTCAAGGATGACGCCGTCGCCTGCGGGGGCGAGCGGGCGCTCAGCTGCTGCCCAGAGCCAGCGCCAGAGCCAGCGCCAGAGCCAGCGCCAGAGCCAGCGCCAGAGCCAGCGCCCTTGTTCACCGCTAACCCAGGAGTGTTATGCAGAGAAAGTTCACCCAGGCCCAGTGCCGAAGAAGAAAGCGCAGTAGCGGTTCGGGGGTCACTGCCGCTGGTACTTCCGCTGCCGCCGCTGCTGCTGGGTCTTGAGTGGCCCAGCCCAAGCAGCCCGCCCAACAGGCGGGTTGTGGCCTCGTCGCCCTCAACGGCCAGGCGCGCCTCCAGGCTGTCCAGGAAACTCATCTTGCGCATGTTGCGCTGCAGTACTTGCTCCACGTTGTCCACGCCACTGCCAAGTCCGAGTCCCAACGAGGCTTTCTGGTGGCTCGCCCGAACGAGCTGCTGTTGCTGCTGCTCCTGCTGCTCCTGCTGCTGTTGCTGCTGCTGCTGGCGGCCAGCCTGAGAGAGAGAGACGTTACTAGCACTTTCGTCATCGCGCTCTGACAAGAGCGTGCAGACAGACAGCTCTGAGCGCGCCGACTCGGGACGTCCAGAGGGAGGGATCTGCGACTCGGACTGGCGGGAGCGCGGGCGCTGGCGCTGATTTGGGTTGTTGGTGGGTCCCGCCGCTGCATGCGCTGATGAGCATGCTGGCGAATCGGGGCGAGGAGATGCCCAAGTGGTCGCTACCACTGCTGCTGCTGCTGCTGCTGCTGCTGCTGCTGCTGCTGCTGTCATCTCCGCAGCCTCCTCCTTCTCGACTTGCCAAGCGAGTCGCTCTGCCTCTCGCTGTTTGTTGAGTTCTCTGAGGGAAAGGGTGGGCGCTGGCTTGTTGGACTCAGCTTTGCGTCGCCTACGCTGACCTAGCAAGTGAGGGATGCTCTGCTGCTGCTTCTGCTGCTTCTGTGGAGACAGCGCCCCTGGGTGTGCGCTTTCTTCTTCTTCCTCTGTCTCTGTCTCTGTCTCTGTCTCTGTCTGCACATGGGGCTCGAAGAGACGGCCGTCCGGCAGGATAAATCGACTGTCTTCCTCGATCATATGATTGCCCAAGAGATCCCCGCGTCCTGGTGAAGGTGGAAAGGGCACTGGGCGACGCAACGCAGCTTGCATCGCAGTGGAAAGAGTCGACTCTTCCGTCTTGAGAGCCTGGCGAGAGCGCTGGGCCTCCTGAGCGAGTCGCGTTGCACGCCGCTCGTCTCTTCTGCGCAGCCTCGCGCGCTCTTCACGCAACGTAGGCGTGCCAGGCGCACTGCCATGCGCCTGCGCCTCTGGCTCTGGCTCCTGTTGCTGGTCCTCATTGAAACCGTCTGCGTCTGCGGCGAATGCTCCTTGACGAATAGCACTGCGTAGCGTCCCGAATCGCGCCGCAGCAACCTTGCTCTTGCCCTCCGCCACCCTGCGTATTTCAACCAACTGTGCCTGAGTGGCTGCTCGCTCCGCTGCTTCCCTTTCTGCCGCAGCAGTGGCCTCGGCTTCCAGACGTCTTGCAGTCTCTGCCTCGAGGGCAGCAGCGGCAGCCGCCTGCTGCTCCGCCTGCTGCTGTTGCAAGGCCGCCAACCGAGCTAAGATCTCTTCTTGTGAGCGCCGCGCCTGCTCGCGCTCGGCGGCGCGGGCGGCAGCGCGGGCGGTGCGAGCGAAGGTGTTGTTGCCTGCTCGAGACTGTTCCTCCTGCTCCTGCTTCTGCTCCTGCTCCTGCTCTTGCTCCTGCTCCTGCTCCTGCTCCTGCTCCTGCTCCTGCTCCTGCTCCTGCTCCTGTGCCTGTGCCTGTGCCTGTGCCTGTGCCTGTGCCTGAGCCTTGGACCCAACTCTGGGAGAAACGCGTTGTTGCTCTGGCGGTGGTGGCACTGATGCGGTGTCGGTATCTGAGAAGTCGGAGAGAGTTTCGTGTTCCCGCTCATCGTGTTCGTGTTCGTGTTTGTCCGCGTTGTCCGCGTTGGATAGCTGCTGCTGAAGATGATGGCGCTTTGGGGTTCGGCGCGGGGCGGCCCCGTGCTGAGCCACAGACCGTTTCAGGGCTTCGAGCTCAGCGCGAGCAGCGGATGAGTCTCGTTTTACAGCCTCTACGTTGGCCACTAGCTCCCTCAGTAGGGTAGCTGTCTCCTCGTTTGGCACCAGGGAAGTCGGCCGCGCCTGCGCCTGCTTGGCTTGATGCGCCTGTAGGGGGGGCAGTGTTTCGCTGTCGTCGTCTGCTGATTGAGTGGAGAGGGGTTGCAAAGAAGACGAGGACTGCAACTCCTGTCCGCCTCCATCGGGCTCAGCGTGCCGTCGGGCCCACGCCGGTTGCACATGCATGGCGTTCGGAGGGGCGTTCGCGTTAGAGTTAGAGCTAGATCGTGTGGCACTGTGTGCAGAGGACGGGTCCTTGGAGGGGCCGCTCGAGCCTCTGGCGTTGTCACTGCCGCTGTCACCGCTGCTGCTGCCGCTGCCGCTGCTGCTGCTGCTGCTGCTGCTGCCAATGTCATCGTGATCGAAGAGTCCGGAGGCGGCGCGAGACCCTGTAATGATAGTTAGTGGGAGTGAGAGTGAGATTGGAAAGGACTCGGACTCTTGATGATCGCAGCACTAACAGCAATAACCACTATGCTAAGAGAGTAAACGAAACAAAAGTGGAAACAGAAAAACGGAGCAAAGCAAAGAAAGCAAAGCAAAGCAAAGCAAAGCAAAGCAAAGCAAAGCAAAGCAAAGCAAAGCAAAGCAAAGCAGAATACCGACCTATTCCCGCCGCCCTGTGCGATTCGGGCTCTGACTCTCTCTCTGTCTCTCTCTCGGGCCCTGCTGCGCCTGCTGCGCCTGCTCCCCCGGGACCAGCGCGGGCCCCTTGCTCAGCCAGTTTCTCGCGTTTTCTCTCCAGCTCCGCGGCCTCTTGCAGTTCCCGTTGCTGCCGCTGAAGCTTCTCATCCTCGGCCTTCTCGGCTAGACGCTCCGCCTCCTCTGCTGCCGCTTTGGAGCGCTTGCGTTCCTCAATTTGTTGGGCCAGAGCCGCCTGGCGCTCGTCGTCGGCTCGCCGCTTGTTTTCTTCCTGCTCCGACGCAAAGGCGCGGGCGATCTCAGCTCGCTCGCGCTCCAACCGGTCCCACTCAGTTTTCTCCTCCGCTTCCAGGCGCCGGCGCTCAGCAGCCGCGCGCTCTTTGTTGTCAAGAATCTGGGCTTCCAGAGAGCGGGCGGCTAGCTTCTGCTTCTCCTGTATTTTTTTAAGTATAGAAATATATATGAGATGCCAAGTATGAAATGTGAAAGATTGAATATTGAATATTGAATATGAGTTGAATTGTAGATGTTGGCGACGGACGACTCGGACTCGGAATGAGTACAATACACCATGAGAATACAATACGAAACGTTACCTTGGCCTCGCGATCGCGCTCGTGCTGTAGATCTTCGTCGCTGTTGCTGTGGATGCCCGCTGCGCCGCCGCCGCCGCCGTCTATGCCTCCAAGTACCAATCCGAGCGGGTTGTCAATATTGCCCATAATGCCGATATTTGCCGCTGCTGTTGTTTCTCCTCTGCCTGGCGCAAACGCCTCAATGCCCAGCATACCTGCGCCTACGCCTGCACCTGCGCCTGCGCCTGCACCTGCGCCTGCACCTGCGCCTGCTGGTATAGCCGCTCGTTGGGGTGAGAGTGCACGGGCAGCCGCGGCTCTTTGGACGCCTCTGTTGCCCACGTCGAGGGTGCGTCTCACTGGAACACCCAGTGGACCCATGACCCACCCCTCAGCCAACACACCCGCGCCACCTACCCGGCCGGGAGATCCAAGGGCTGCTCTCCCTCCTCCTCTTCCTCCTCCTCCGTTCAGCCCTGTCCCCTGTCCACCAAAGCCACCTTGACCATGCGCCTGATTGGGGTTGTTGAACATGGGAATACCGCCACCGAGAGGAGCTGCCGTCGCCTGCGCTGCTTTGGCCGCCTGCTCGCCCAGTTGCTGGTTGAGGGCAGCCATATATTCCAGCTGGCTCTGGCGCTTAGCCAACTTGGCAGCCTTGTCGTCCGCAATCATTTGTTCGTAGCTATGTTGCGCCAACTGCCCGCTCATCGAGCGACCTCCCATACCTCTTCGACGACGGCCCTGCTGCTGCTGTTGCTGTTGCAAATCGCCAGCCAAGGCTGCCGCGTAGGCTGCCTGCTGGGCTCGGCGCGTATCGCGTCCTTCGCTGCTGGATGCGCGGTCGTCAAACAACCCTCCTCCGCCTCCATCTCCGGGGCCTGAATTTTCCCCCGCGCCGCCCCGGTCGTGTCCCACTTCTCCCTGCTGTGCATCACGCTCGAGAGCCCGCGCGAAAGCTTCTTGTTGCACTCTTCGCATGGCCTTGCTGTCGGCCTCGTGGGCCACGCCCAACAACCCCAATCCCACGGGCGCATAGCCGTTGGCTTGTCCGTTGGCACTGGTGGCATCCCCAGCACCAGCGCCGCCCAGTCGCGCATTGTGCTGTCTGTCTTGATCAAGCGCCTGAGCCAGCTGCATCTGCGCCGCGACCTTACGCTGACGATCACCACGACCAGCACCTCCCATAAATCCAAGATTGCCACCCCCGGGAGGTGTACTTCCATGCTGCTGCTGTAGGTGCTGTTGCTGCTGCTTGTCTCGGTCAAGTGCCTGAGCATATTGCGCTTGCTGCGCTGCCTTGTGGGCTCCACCATTATCTCCCACGAAACCGAGATTGCCGCCCCCGGGAGGCGTCGGCGCGCTGATACGTCGCTGTTTGGAGAGAATCTGGCGTTGCAGCTCTTGTCCGTACGCCTGCTGCGCATTTTTCCGAGCAAAGTCGTCCCCACCACCACCAGCACCAGCACCTATGAGGCCAATGTTACCGCCGCCCGGAGGAGTTTTAGCAGCCAAGCGTTGTTGCTGCTGCTGTTTCTCCCATATCTGCTGCTGCAATTCTTGTCCATAGGCCTGCTGTGCGTGTTTCTTGGCATCTGACTGAGCCTCCTTGCCGATTCCCCAATCGCCGCCAGCAACTTGAGGTTGCTGCTGCTGTTGCTGCTGCTGCTGTTGCTGCTGCTGCTGTAACTGGTGAGCGTACTCCGCCTGGCCTCTTTGCTTGTCGCGCACGTGCTGCTGCTCGGCGCCTCCTCCAAGAAATTCCAAATTTCCACCTCCCGGCAGCGCAGCTGACAATTGTTTTTGCTCGTGCTTCTGCTGCTGGTGAGCCTCCATTTGACGATGGAGCTGCACGGCGTACTCCTCCTGCTGCACCGCCTTGCGCTGCTGGGCGTCGGCTTCAACTTGTGGCACGAAACCCCAGCCGTTGTCAGCTCCTCCGTCAGGGACAGCTTGCTGCTGCTGTTGCCGTTGCTGTTGCTGCTGCTGCTGTTGCTGCTGTTGCTGCTGTAACTCGCTCGCATACTGAGCATGCTGGGCTTGTTTGTAGTGCCAGTCATTTTGTGGCTCGCTAGTGGGCGGTATGGGTCGCCCAGGGTGCGCTTGTTCGTACTTTGGCACAGGCGACAGCGAGACATGCGATTCCTTGGGGAGATTGGCATAGTGCGTATCGATGAAAGAAGGCGGGGACTGTGGCCGTGAAAACCTAGAGTCGGCTGCTACGGGCGGAATGTGCAGCGGTTCGATTCGTCGGTCCACGACGGGGCTTCCTTTGGGAGCATCGAGCTGCTGTTGCTTCGCGAGAAAAGCCTGTTTCTTGGCTTCGAGGCGACGCTCCCGCTCGGTCAGCTTCGAAGCATTGTTCGGTGCCCATGTTCCTCCTGGTTTGTTTTCAGGCACTTGACTCCCCGAAGAAAGAGGGCCAGGGGCCATTGAGGCCTTCTGCTGCTCCAGAGCAAGCATGTAGGCGGCACGCTGCTTGGCTCGTTCGTCCGCTGTACTCATTTTGAGCTGCTAAACCATCAGTAATATTCAGTGGAATATACTCATCTGTGTAGTTTGCCAGAACTTGATAATGAAACTGGATTCTTGCGAGAGTAATGGGGGCTGTCCAAATGAAAATTGAATCAACTCGAATCGTTGTTCTCGACAGTTCCGAGTCTACAGCGTCCCGAGTCCGACGGGTGGTGGAAACGGCCCGTACTATTAATTAAATCAATATAAGTCCACTGAGACGCGCTCTCATCGCGATGTACTTATTCCAGGGACAAGCCTCTGGTTGAGACCGAGCCCACTGCAGTACCTTCAGATGACCATTCTCAGCAGCACAGATACATGTTTCGTCATCCGGGGATCTCGAATTTCGAACGAATGGATCTCGTTTTTATGTTGTTTTTTTTTATCATCTTAATTAGTAGCACGGTTGTCAGCCTAGAAGCTGGGAGTGCCAGCAGCACGATGTTGATTGAAGAGCCTGCTTCACTAAAGATAACTGCGGCGCGGGCATGCTCACCGCCTCCCTCCCCAAGAGGCCCACTCGGCTGCCTGTCTGACTCAATTGAACTCAACTCAACGCAGCTCGGCTCTAGGCGGCGTCTTCCTGCGGCACCACCTCAGCTAGCGTGGCACCGTCGGCGATTTGCTCGCCCTCTTCGCAGAAAAAGCTCACGATTCCGTCGCAAGGTGCACTCACCACGTGTTCCATTTTCATTGCTTCTAGAACGAGCAGGGCGTCTCCAGCAAGAACCGCCTGTTATATAGAATGGTTTTAAGAATAGAATAAGAACAGAAGAGCAGAGAAGAGAAGGACAGAAGAGAAGAGTTGCGTTAGGCGATGCTATAGCTAGAGGAGGAGGAGGAGGAGGAGGAGGAGGAGGATTATAGACTGTGTACACGTGCCTGTCCGTCCTCCACAGCGCGCTTGACAATCTTGCCGGGCATGGGCGACTTGAGCACAGGCCTTCCGCTGCTCCCCGCGTCCTCCCCGTAGTCCGGGGCAGCGGACAAAAGCTGTGCGTGTGCTGGCGCGGAGGTCGTTTGACCGTCGAGCCACACATCCACAAGCGTGTCTCTGGCGCCTGTTCCTGCGGTGGCATTTGAGAAGGCGACCACTCCGGAGATGCGTGTGGCAAGAGCGCTATCCGCCAATTCTACCGCTAGTCGCAGTGAGTGTGTGCCCAGGGGCGTAGCACTGAGCAGAGAAAGCGTGCGCGCTGGACCGTCGCCGGAAGCTTGGAGTACCAAGCGACCACCGCCGACGGCCCGGACTCGTACCACCCCTTCCTCAGAGCTCTCGCCCTTGGTCTCAGTCTCAGACGCTGCCTTGGCCGCCGGGCGCAGAGCCACGGAGCTGTGCGCCGCGCCGAACAAGCGCCAGTCGTTGTTCATGTCGGCATTGGCGCTGAAGGGTCCGCCTGCGCCTGCGCCTACGGTCTTCGTACCACTGTCGTCGCTTGCAGAGAGCGATTTGAGGGCACCTCGCTCGCGGAGCAGTAGCGCTACCGTGGCCAGTACGTCGGCGCCAGAAGCCTGCATTGCTTGGGCGGATGCCTGCGCCTCCAGTTCCCCCAGGATGCCGGCCAGGTGGTGCTCGAAGAAGGCGGTGGTTGTCACCTCGTGCCTGAATGCCTGGTGCGTGCAGCATTTGAGCAAAAAGTCAACGTTGTTGCCCACGCCCGCCACCTGGAACTCCCGCAGCGCCCGGGCTAATTTGTCCACGGCCTCCTCGCGGTCCTCGCCGAAGGCGACTAGCTTGGCGATCATGGGATCGTAGAAGGTGGATACTTCGTCGCCCGCGCCCACGCCCGAGTCGACTCGGACTCCGGCCTCGGATCCCGAGTCGGCGCCTGCAGTCCAGTACGAGTCGGGCGTCTGCATGTGAGTGAGTGTGCCTGTCTGCGGCAAGAAGTCATTCGCGGGGGCCTCGGCGTAGATGCGCGCTTCGATGGCGCAGCCGCGCACACGATCCAGTACCTGTTGCTGAGTCAGAGGCAGCGTTTGTCCAGAAGCCACTCGAAGCTGCCACTCGACCAGGTCCACGCCCGTGACCATCTCAGTCACGGGATGTTCCACCTGCAGGCGTGTGTTCATCTCGCAGAAGTAGAAGTCGGACGTGATGCTGTCCACCAAGAACTCCACCGTCCCTGCGCCCACATAGCCAACCGCGCGCGCACACGCCACAGCTGCTTCGCCCATGGCAGCACGAACCTCAGGGGTGAGGTTGGGCGCCGGCGCCTCCTCCAACACCTGTGTGTGGGGGAAAAGGGGTGGTTCGAAAAAACAAAAAAAGGAAGGGAAGAGAGAGAGAGCGCGGATGTGAGATGAGAGAGCGAAGGGTGGGATAAGAGGGCCCTTTTGGGCCTGATCAAGTCAGTAGTGGTGGAAGTGCAGTGTGAGTAGTGCAGTTTAGTGTACCTTTTGGTGGCGCCTCTGGACTGAGCAGTCGCGTTCACGGAGATGGAGGACATTTCCGTGTGAGTCAGCGAAGATTTGCAGCTCCACGTGGCGCGGGGCCTGTACCAGCTTCTCCAGTAGCATGTTGTCGTCTCCGAAGGATTTGAGAGCTTCTCGACGACAGGAGGACAAAGCTTCGTCGAAGGCTTTGCGATCCTTCGTCATGACTGCGCGCATGCCTTTGCCGCCACCGCCTGAGACGGCCTTCAGCATGAGTGGGAAGCCCACGCGCTCAGCCTCTCGCCACAGTGTCTCGTCGTCTTGGTCTGCGTCGTTGTGGTAGCCCGGGGTGACCGGTACGTTGGCTCCGATCATGATATCCTTAGACTCTGACTTGGAGCCCATCGCACGAATGGCTTCTGGTGGAGGCCCGATGAAAGTGACGCCTGAGTCAGAGCAAAGCTTGCAGAAGTTGAGATTTTCGCTCAAAAACCCGTACCCAGGGTGAATGCCTTGAGCGCCTGTCTGCAATGCTGCCTGAATGATTCGCTCTCCTTGAAGATAACTCTCCGAAACTGCGCTGGGGCCGATGTGCACTGCCTCGTCCGCCAGTTGCACATGCATACTATTGGCATCTGCATCAGAGTACACGGCTACAGTTTTTACACCCAGACGTTTCGCAGTTCTGATCACTCTACATGCGATCTCCCCTCTGTTTGCTATCAAGATCTTATCGAATAGAGGTGGCTCAGCACTAAATGACCGGAACATATACCGGGCATGTCGCTGAGAGAAGCGAATCCTGCTTAGGAGCATCGCCGACCACTAATCTCAACGTAATCCCAATCCTTTCTCTCGGAATCACGGACCTAAAAAAGGCTGGGTTGAGAAAATTAGTTGAAGTCCCTCAACGCTCAACAACCCATCAGTTTGACTGTTGTGAAATCTTTTGGTGGCAACGTCTTAATTTGTTGATACGTGTGTCTATTCCTACTGAATACAATTAACATCAATTGGGAAACTGTTTTCCCAGCCCTCGGGCCTCAATTTGCTCGTTTCACAGCGCATTGAACGCATCGTAGAATCTCATCGCCAAGTGAGCCTCCACAGGTCGGTTATCCCAGCAGTAAGGCAAGCGAGCAAACCATGGACACCATCCACGCACCACCAAGGTCCTGTCCCACAACAGCTCCCTCAACGACGGAGTTCCCTTTCCCCTTCCCATTACGTATCACTGCAACTGCCCTTTTTTCTCTTTCTCTTTTTTCTCTTTCTCTTTCTCTTTCTCTTTCTCTTTCTCTTGCCACCCTGTTCTCGACCACCAACGTCGACAAGGGTCGGCCGAGCACACCATTCGCCTCGTGCGTCAATAGCCTCGTCCAGCAGTAGGAAAGCTCTGTTTTGCTGTCAACCGTTACGTCCGTTACGTCCGCTTCGTCAACGGTGCCCTCTCGAAGCACTGACAGAGCGAGCGATGCCAACCATGTCAGCGCGGCGGCGCTGGGGCGAGCGCCACAGCTTTCCTGCCCTCTGATCACATCATGAGACCTTAGGCCAACCCTAACCTCAACCCTAGCCCCTCCTGCTTCTTCTCTTTCTTCTCCTCCTTCTTCTCCTCCTTCTCCTCCTGCTTCTTCTCTTTCTTCTCCTCCTTCTTCTCCTCCTTCTCCTCCCTTCAGTAGCTCGCAGACGAGTGTTCTGCGCACTGCTTGTTCACTCGCTCGCTCCTGTTGCAGCTGTCTGTGTGTCGAGTCGAGCACCCGTGCCTGAGCCAACAAGGCCCGCTCGTCAGCCTGTCAATGATCAATGATGATGCATTTGGGTTGTTGAGATCTTGTTGAGCATCTTGTTGGGACGTGACAGTGTACGAGAAAATCAAAGAAAATCAAAGAAAATCAAAGAAAATGGAGTGAAACAGACTTAGACTATGCATTTATATCCACAATCAGCGCACCAGCACAAGTGAAGGTAGATCACCGGGACAGATGGTACAAACAGTTTCACACACACACACACACACACACACCAGGCTTGATGTGACTTAATGACTTGATGCCACTGCTCTTGCGTTGTGACGAGCTCTCTTGGGTATACAATGTCTTCACTTTCGCTCTATGGTGGGAGCAGTCAGACATACGCTTGTAAATTTAACAATCACTGAGCCAATCAGAAGATCCTCTTGCTTTCGTGTGCGTTTGGGAAAGGACTCGAAAAGTGAATTTTCGCAGAACCATCAAGATATCCATCAAAAACAATCACGACTCTTCAACACACAGTGAAACATCAAAGAGAACACAACATCAAACCTCCTGTTCCAATACAGCCTCTACCACCGCTGTGTCTGTCGAGAACGCGCCATTGGCTGCCCGCTCACATAAGTCTTCTCTCGCCACGCGCACAGCCGCCCAGCGCGCCTCAAGCGCTCCATGCGCGCCCACAGCGCCCCGCAGCGCCTCTTCCTCCTGCGCCAGCGCGCGAGATCGCAAGGCCAAGCGCACCGCCCGCGGACAAACTGAGGATCCCTGAGCCAGCAGCGCTGGTAAGGCAGCGAGCGTGGGTGTAAGCGAGACGCGGCCCAGGAGAAAAGGGTTGATCTGTGCCAAAGTTCCTTGTCGCACACGCAGCAGGTAAGAAGAAGAAGAAGAAGAAGAAGAAGAAGAAGAAGAAGAAGAAGAAGAAGAAGAAGAAGAAGGGGTCATCGAGTCAGCAGGTAGCTGTGGCTGGAATCCGACCTGCTGTGGGGCTGTTTCTGTTTCTGTTTCTGTTTCTCGGAAACTCCCAGCCTCTTCGCTGTCGACCTCGACCTTTTCTCGGCTTTCTCCTTTCCCCTCTACTGACCCTTCTTCGTCGGCCCCATCATCTCCGAGAGCGCACCCGGGCGGCAGTGGTTGCAAACGAAGGACACCTTGTCGCAGCAAGGCCATACAAGTCGACTGCGCCAGTACGCTGACGCTTGCTGCGTCAGCCATCGCGGCGGGAGATATCAACAGTCCGGGTCGTATTCGTGCGTCGCAGCCATCTGGTACAGATGCCGCTGGCGCTACTGGCGCCGACGAATCGGACCATGTCGTCTGGGCAAACAAATCGGCCAGGAAAAGTATCTCCATGGGCGTCAAGCTGGACTTCCCCTGCTCCTGCTGCTGTTTCTCTTTCTCTTTCTTTTTCTCTTTCTCTTTCTGTGTGCCCAGAGATAGGGCTCGTACGAGCTGCTCTTCTTCGTTTCTTTCTCTTTCTCTTTCTCTTTCTCTTTCTCTTTCTCTTTCTGTTTCAATTTCTCCTTCTGTTTCAATTTCTTCACTCGTCTGTCCTGTGTGTGCGTCTCCGACGGACCCACTATCAGACATCGATGGGGACGACGATGACGATGAGGATAGCCATGGCGATGGTGACGATGGTAGCGGCCAAGTCTGTAGCAATTGAGCTTCTCGCTTCCCGAGTCGCAGACTGCGCAATGACACGCCCTCCAGTTTTCGCGACGATGCATGCTGCTCTCGTTCATGCTGAGCCAAGTCAATGCCCGTGCTGCCCACAGGAGTCACCAGCACAACCGTCGCCAGCTTTTCGCTCAAAATACTATCTATGAGTGTGGCTCCAACGGCGACGTCGCTCCCCTCCTCTTGAATACTGCTGCTGCTGCTACCAAGTGGAGGCAAGAGCACATCCGAACCCACTCCTTGCAAGATGAGAACTGACTCTAGCGTTGCTGGTTCTCTTGGCTGGTGATGTACGTGGAATTCCGACTCAGAAGTGGCCGTCAGAGGTGCGGTTTCAGATGTCTCGGAGGGCGGAGAAGGACGCATGTCGGCTGCAGTCAGTGCCCGCAGTGCCTCACACACGCGCACTCTAGCGCGTCGCTCGCGTCGAAGACAAAGCTGTACGTCGTCGTCACCTGGCGTCTTGAGCAGCGCGCGGTATGAGTCGCCGAGCTCCTCCAGCCACGCGAAGAGACGCAGTTGGAGAGGAAGAGAAGGCCCGAGGCTGGCCTCCAGCGCCTGCTCTAGACAAGTTCCCAGGCCCTCTGACTTTGCCCGTGTGGCAGTGAGCAATTCTGCACCATGTGACCAATCGACACTCAAGAGCAGCCCTACTTTCTTTCTACCGTGACCCTTGTCATTTAGCGAAGAATCGCCGCTGGGGGTATTTGAAGGGGCAGCCAAGAGACTTCTCACCAATGCCTGTGTTGGAGGCACATCATATGGGTGCCATATGATTTTGAGCTCGGGTCCACAAATTTGGATCGTGGTCACTTCTTTTTTCTGGCCTAGGGCCCGAGCATCGCGAAGGGCATTGGATAGTGCGGCTGTTCGTAACCGAGCTAATTCGTCCAAATTACTGACAAGGGCAAAACCTGAGGAGGCAGTTGCAAAGCCAACTATCCTCCAAGGCAGTCGAGGCATGGTTATACCATCACTTATCTGAACTTTTCAACCCTCGCTCGAATTACAAGCTCCGGTATTGCCCTGGCGCGAGCGCGGGGGGTGCTGAAAAGGAGGTATGGACCGCCTCACTAAACAACCCAGACCTAGTCGCAAAAAACGACTGACTGATAATAAAATATATCCTTCCAGGAAAGGCGTGATGTAAAAGGGGCCTCTTGGTGGAGGTACGCAAAGTTTCAGTCCTCAATTCATGCTAAAACACCTTCAAAATATGTTTTTGATTATACTCAGCCACACAGCTTCGACCCGGGATGCTCCAGGGAGGGTCCGCTCAGGCCCAGTTTGCTAGTAGTTTGCGACTAAAACAGGGCCTTTTCGCAACCCCCGCCGTGGAGAGGGAGGAGTAGTAGGTTTTCGCGACTAGAGCAAGTAAAATTAACAGCCATTATTACAGCTAGGCTGTGTGTGTAGGTGCTTGCTTACATACTACAGCCCACTCACCCCTAAAACCTAACTAAAGCTCACTAACCAGTTGAAGGGGGAAGGGCCGCCGGACTCTTGTGCAGGCAAGGCGGTCTCGTCATGTACAAGTAGCGGTTTGTACAGAGTCAGTCATACGAGTATGGCTGACAGTATTTCGAAATACATATGCTTACATACTTTGCTTTTAAACTGTAACGAAGACTGCTCTCTGTACACTTTGGAGACAACCAGTAGGCACACTTTGAGAGTTCATGATGCTAAGGGACACAGAATGATTCCAACTCTCAAAATTTCAAACGCTTCATCGACATCTAACGATTCTTGCGAATGTTCTTCTCAATGTCATTGAATTCTTGGAGGAGGCGCTTCCTTCTCTTCTCTGGGACGGGGAACTTGACCCCATATGATGTGTAGTGGCCTGCAAGTACGTTGATACTAGTGTACAAAAGCGAGTAGGACTGCTTGCCGTTGATA
>Ga0099800_1179_pt1 | contig 17113 bp, 15 predicted proteins | sample Uncmet6_SortRC_1_FD_89868 | JGI IMG/M metagenome (GOLD analysis project Ga0099800, IMG submission 89868) | Marine eukaryotic communities from CALCOFI LINE 67, Pacific Ocean - CN11_C50_N6_SortRC_1 | ecosystem: Environmental > Aquatic > Marine > Oceanic | place: Pacific Ocean: Monterey Bay... | reverse complement strand
GGTTCCATACGACCCCTCTTGGTTGGCTTATCAGCTCCGCAAGGTTGTGGAAAGACAACGGTAAGCAAGTGTGATCATATTGTTCCAATCAGTCAAAAGTTTTAACTATTTTTCCCGCTTTTGTTGTTCTATTGAAGCGTAGCTGACAAATTACATGGCTGCTCTGTTTAACTTCGAATCAAAACAATGTCTCACCGTTTCCATCGACGACTTTTACTTGACGAAAGTGGAACAAGATGCATTAGCAGAGAAGACAAGAAATCCACTCCTGCGTTTCAGGGGAAACGCAGGATCGCATGATTTGTCACTCTTAGAGAAAACGCTAGCATCTCTAAAGTATTGGACAGGGGCCGTGAGAGTGCCAAGATATAACAAATCTCTTCACTGCGGCCGTGGTGATCGTGAGACAATTGATAATTGGACTATAGTTGAGGAGCAACCCGATGTGGTTATACTTGAGGGTTGGATGTTAGGTTTTTCTCCTCTAGCTGACAAGACGATAGAGGAAATAGAGGCTCATGAGGTTGGTATCGCAGATGTCAACTCTAACTTGAAAGAGTACAAGGCAGTGCATGAGAATGTGGACGTATGGATAGTTCTTACTGTGGAAGATGCCGAAATGGTGCGAGACTGGCGACTTGAGGCGGAACAGCGCATGAGGAAAAGTGGAAAACCTGCCATGACCGACAAAGAGGTAGACGAATTTGTGTCAATGTACATGCCAGCCTACCGAACGTACTTGGCGAACCTCTACGAGGACGGTCCTGATTCTATGCCCAGTCATGTACCTTTACTCAAAATTCCAGTGAACCGTTCTAGATTTCCTACAGATCCCGATGCCCTGAAGAACGATGTTCGTAGTGACTAAGCAGCATATGATATCCCGATTCGTATCGAAATCCACGCATTTCAGCAAATGGGATATATTACAATTTGATCTTGTTAGCAGACAATTGTCCGAGCGGGAAATTTAGGCCGTAGATTCGGTTAATTAAATGAATGAATCATCACGTCCTTGTGTACTGCATTATCCAAAACCACTCCCACCACCGCGCGAAGATTTGATCTTTTTTCGCATCTTAGCCTCTTGTTTAGCAGACATAATAGGTGCCCCGGCACCACCCTGCTGGTTAGCATCTTTCATAGCATCCATGTCCATGCCCTGCGTTGTGGTGTGGCGGGCGAAGTGAGTTGTTAAAGTGAGTGAACAAGGACAACTTGATACGGTAAGACCTTTAGGTTTTGGACCATCATCTTTCGCATGCCAGCGAATTCGAAGAGGAATGAATCAATTTCGATCTTTCCGAGCCCAGTGGCTTCAGCAAGGCGGGCACGTCGATCGGCTGCTTCGAGTAATTTCTCTTTGTTCCCACCGGTGCGCGTAATAAGGTCTGGGTCAGAGCGCTCCTCCTCACTCATGGCCCCGATGATGGTCTCATATTTCTTCATCTTCTTTTCCGCTTCAAAGATTTGGTCGTCTGAGATCTTTCCGGCCATACCTATTGACGAAAAGGAATATTTTGGTCAATGGCCATGTGACAGTGGTCATAAGAGCTTGAATTATACCTGGCATCATGCGAAAAATACCGCCCATGCCTCCGATGTTTTTGACCGCTTGCGATTGTGTCAAGAAATCATTGAAATCAAAACTCCCCTTTTGCATTTTCTTGCTCAGATCTGTGGCTTGATCAATGTCGATGGCCTGGTTTGAGAGTAAATGTGGATCGAGTGAGCAAATGAAAATCATATATGACTGACGCAAGCATTTTTTAATACCTTCTGGGCTTTTTCAATGAGAGACGACACATCGCCCATGCCAAGAATTCGTGAGGCCATTCTGTCGGGGAAGAAGCCCTCGAGGTCGTCCATGCCTTCGCCGACACCAGCAAACTTAATCGGTTTGCCGGAAACGCCTCGCACACTCAATGCAGAGCCACCACGTGTGTCTCCATCCAACTTGGTCAAAATGCTACCACTGATGCCGACATCTTCGTTGAATCGCGCGGCCAGCGTGCCAGCTTCTTGACCTGTCATCGCGTCCACCACGAGTAGAGTTTCATCCGGTGTGATCGCTGCTTTTATCTCTTGCAACTCTTTCATCAATGCAGCGTCTACGACTTGTCGCCCTGCTGTATCTACAATCACTGTATCAAAGCCCTGGATGATAAAATTGTTAGAATGGTGTATGGTCATGGAGATGGAGAGTTGAAAGAGGCACCTCCGACATCGCCTTACTCATTGCATTTCGACATATTTTCACGGGCTGGGTACTACCCTCTTCGAAATATACTTCGACGCCAAGTCTCTCACCGAGCGTACGCAGCTGCTCTACTGCCGCAGGCCTGTATACGTCCGCAGCGACCAGTAGCACCTTACTCCCGTAACCTGTCGTGCGTGCATAGTTGGCAAGCTTGGCGGCGGCTGTTGTCTTACCAACTCCCTGCAGCCCAGCCATAAGAATTGTGCTCGGGCGCCCGTCGGAGCGTTTCACAAGATCACTGCGCTCTGAACCCATAGTTTCGACGAGTTCCTTGCCTAACAAGGAAATGAATTGCTCTCCTGGTGTTTGGCCTGGCTGTACCTTCATTCCAACAGCGCTAGCTTTTACCTTACTGATAATACTATTTGCCACCTGCAAATTAACATCAGCATCAATCAGAATAGTCTTGACTTCGGACAGCGTATCTTCTATATTGGCCTGATAAGAAGGTAAATTGGAGGAGTGGAGTAAAGAGTACATTTTGACGATTTTAAGAGAATCATTCTCTCACCTCTGTGATGGTCGTTTGTCCAGCAACTAGCTCAACAATTCCGCCGAGTTTCTCAGAAATCCCTCCAAACATGCTTCTTGCGGTCCACTGCTCTCTCGGGTTGCCCACGTCAACACTGGGCCGCAGAACAACTGGACGGCCGGTGATGCCATGCTTGAAAGAATTCCCGCCAACAAACAGGCTGCATAAAATGACCGCAGTATAGATCATCGGGTTGGATATGAGAAGCACAATGGCCGAGTCAAAGCAGCAACAACTCAGTCTCGGACCTCTGACTCTTTCTACTAACATGGCGGATTCGTCCGATCCTGAGATCCTTATCTCTTTGTCTGCTTTCTGGACCGGACGTTGCGAGTAATTTTTGGAAGACCAAATGCGGTTCCCCTCCCTAGGATATATGTATACCTGATGACGTAGGGCTTACTTCAGCGAAATCGGCTATATGGGAGCTGCTGCAAGCTTTTTAGGTCTAAAGGTCTCCTTCACTGCTGCTGACAAAGCTTCGAAGGAGGACGCTGCCGAGGCTGCTGCCCAGAAGGCTGCCAAGCGCAAGAACTCACTTGCTTTGTCCATAAGCAAATTTATGAAAGTAGATAATGACAATTATCAGCCCCTCATCCAAGAAGTTAGAAAGCACAAAGATGAACAGAACCCAGCCAGAAACAAACCTAACAATCGAGACGACAAATGGTCCAAAGCTGCAGCCGCAATATGTCAAGGAAGCTTCCGCGAGCTGCGAACACAAGTCGTTCTGAATTTCAAAACTATCAACAGACACTATAAAGACAAATTTCTTGATTTCACTCTCCTACACCTTGTGTGTCAGGAAGGTTATGTAAGAATGCTAGAATTCATGCTGGATCCTAAAAGTCACAGCGAATATGATGAGACGGTCATTGATATTGAAGCTCTCAATACGAACAATCGTACTGCACTACAACTTTGCTTTACTCCATCTACGGGCACATATTGTGCCACACACTTTGGTATCAGCGAGGATTTGATCCCACTTTCTGAACGCCCCGAAGATGTAGAAATTCAGTCGGATTGGATCCAGCCCCAGGATGTGACCTCACGTGAGAAGTGTATCAATATATTGGTGGATCATGGTGCCAATGCGAACGTACTTGATATGCACAATTATTCGTGTTTGCATTACGCCGCAATGTACGGTTGGGAAAGTGTGGCCCGTACGTTAATCAATGCAGGGGTAGAAATAAACATACAGACTGCTGCAAGTAAGACTGCTCTACACCTCGCTGTTGAGTATATGCACGATGATGTAGTGCAACTTTTGACATCCACTCCAGGAATCGATATTGATTGTCAAGATTCCGAGGGTTTCACTCCTTTGCTGCTAGCTGTCACCATGGGCGAAATTGGTTATGATATCGCGGAAATTCTGTGCAAAGCTGGTTGTGACGTCAACATTTTGACGCATCGGCGGAAAAGCGCTTTTATGATTGCCTGTCGGGCCCAGATTCTCTCTCTGATCCACCTCTTGATGAACCACAAGTGTGTCCGAGAGCCAGGATCTTTGAGCTTACTGGATGGTGAAGTAGAAAAGGCTGTACAAAAGCGAATTGATGCCGAAGAAAAGAAAGCCGCAGCTGAAGCTGCTGCGGCGGAAAAGGCCAAACAGGCTGCCATCGAAGCTGGCAATTACGAAGAGAACCCTCGTGGGAATCGCAACAAGTCCCCTTGGGGCGCTTGGGTTCAATATGAAGACAAGCGGACTGGTAATATTTTCTACTACAACCAAGTCTCGAGAACATCGGTTTGGAATAAACCGAAGGACTTTAAAAAGGACCACAAGAGACAGGTAAAAAAGGTTACATATGGTATGCATTTTTACCACTAGTAGACGCATTTTCGAATAGGCTTGTGGTATCATTAATGTTTAAAAGGTCGCCAAGAATGCGTCACTGAACTAAATTTCAAGAAGCGTCGCTATCGAAGCACCTTTCGCGTACAGGAGCGACACTTGGCACCACACATAGGGCAGCGGTAGTGAGTACCATGCTCTTCAGCCGTGTCAATGGCTGAACGCAGACAGAAGTAGCAGAAAATGTGCCCGCACGAAGCCACGTGCGGGCACTCAGCAGAAATGCGGCTGCAAGCACTGCAAGCGCAGCGATTAGTCAGCTCCGATGGCACTACAACTGCCGAAGGTTTCCAGCCTAACCAGGTTCGCAGCTCATATGACAAGTCAATCATGGTCAAGCGAGCACTCAAAGCCAGGCCTTTCCAATCTAGACTGGTTGCTAATGAGCCAAGAAACACTGAAACTACCTCCCACATCAGTTGGCGTTGTCGTACAAAAAATAGAGCATTGCTTGGTACATCTCGGAGGGCACTTCCCCTTGAATTACCCCATTCGTTCCCTCTGCTGATTTTTGTCTCTAGCGAGGCGGCTCGGTAAAGAAGAGATGGGAATTTGCCGGACAACAGGAACGCGAGGAAGTTTGCCGATTTGGTTAGTTTCACAATGAACTCAATAATAAGTAATGCTCGCCATGCTTTTCGTTGGCTAGTATGCATCGGAAATTGAGACCATCTTTGTCGCATAGCCAGTAACTTGACCTTGCGGAACAAATAGACGAGGAACAGGCTGCATATCAGCCTCCGGCGTTGCACACTTCGAAGACCGATGTTTAATGCGAGCATTCCAGGCGTACATCTGTCGAAAAGCAAAGCTGTAGCAAGGTAGTAGGATAAGGAGCATACGAATTCCAACTCAGGAGCATAATTGTCGCGTAATTGCTCGCTCAGAAGGCCCAAGCCCTTCTTGGTGTGTTCTACAACGAGCTCACGGAGCTTCTCGTCGATTCGCAGAGCGAAAAGTTGATGACCAATACCAGGAATATTCATGATCGACCTACATTCTCTATGGTGTTGCGTCAGCGAAATGCCTGAGCCAAGAAAAAAAATACCGTAAAAGATTATCTCGTCTGTGAAATGAGACGCGGCCCACGCGAAATCTCCATGCCCCCTAGCATTCCACCATATAGGCACTTTTCCCCATGGAAGGAGAACACAAAAATACATACGAGGAGACACGCTTGAAGAACATTGAACGGAACCAAAATTTTCTAAAAGAGATTGGATTGCATGGTACGTATTGTGTTTTCAAAGTGGCATTGGCACATTGCTATTTGCAAAGTGAGACATAGTTAATTGAGCCGTCGTCTGTATCTCATTTTATTCTTTTCAGACATAAAGCAGGATATTAAGCCATCCAAGGCGGGTTTAGCTTCACGAAAAAGGGCCCATGGTGTTCATGAAGTTGTAGCTCCCTCTCGTCGCTCGAATCGCCTACAACGAGCCGAGCCAGAGCACCTGCCTCTGAGTCATGATGAGCTCGATACTTTGCTTGGTACCGCTGATCGATTGTGGGAGCACAAAATATCGGCGCGGCGCACAGTCAAATCAATACTAGCTTCAGATCCTTGGTCTACACTTGAAAAGGCCACCCCAACCCCAGATGCACCTGCTTTTTCTTCGTCGAAGTCAATGACAAGCAATTCTGTACCTCCTCCGAGCTTAGATAGCTCACGATCACTGAACGCAGAGGTTTCTTTCTTTCTAGATAGACTCGCAAAACCATTGGGCGCTCCCACAAAAGCATTGGTCATGCAAATGGCACACCCCAAGAAAATGCCTAAATTCAGCAAATATTCTGGAGTAGTTGAATGGCAGAATGCTATATTTCTCTGGGTCAATATAGGACAGGTGAGTGTTTCAGGTTGAATGTTACTTTGTTCGTGAGACCGTAGTGACTGATATCTCCGTTGACCAACACTCCTCTACTATCGGTCTCATCGACTACCCTCTCACCTTCAACAGACTGGAAAAAGTGAATACCCCAATGAATTTCGCACAGGTGGCCAACTCATGTCGTGGTTTGGTGGTAGTCGTATGCATGTAGATACTCCTGTCATTAAGCGACTATGTAGTTTACGAAAGGGGACCGAGGTGCTCCTGTTTGTACGTTTCGAAGGGGAAAGCTACACTTGCCTTGGTCGAATCAAACCAAATTTCTGGAGCTTTAATTCAGTTCCGATTTCATGTGTCTGGACACTCTTAGATCATGAAGCTCTTAGTGGTACTCCGTACTTCAAAAGAGTACTCGCTTTACCTCATAAAGGCAAAAGTAAGCAAAAAAACTAAAACACTTATTTCCACAAGGATACAAGTATCATGTTAAGGCATAGCATAAATGTGACGAAGGCATTATTTTGATGTAAGTGGTCTATAGCCTTTCCAATCTCCAGGCGCGATATAGCCACTTTTTTCCATATGGTCAAGGATGGTCGAAGAGGGCCCATCGGAGTGAAGTCCGCCAGTTTTCGCAAGTGTCAGCTCATTGCAGCGCGACAACTTTGTCCGGGCTAGCTGCCAGTCACCAGCTACATAAGCGTCGACCCCTGCACGGTGAAGATCTTTGAGTTCTGGGGTGAAGAAGCTGCGTAGTCTCAGCAAATCATAGTCATGTTCCATCACTTCAGCTGAATCTGCAGAAGGAGTACAGAAGCGGCGAGTCGAAGACCTGATTCCTTGGTTGTGGGACCCTTGTTGATCACAGTCATATGTGTATATGCCGATTGGGTTCTCAGAGCCCTTAACAGTTACTACATCTACACGGCGACAATTGTGTTTCGCTGCTTCCGACATAATATCATAATGTGTCTGAGATATCAAGATAGGAACTTTGTACTGCCTACTTGATGTTTCCAGACGAGCTGCCATATTGACGTGTGGAGATAGATAAGTGGCATCTACTTTCTGTACCGAGCCAACGGCCCCTTCGATGGCCCAGCCTGCATGTAACCCAAAACCCATCGACACATCGAAGCCAGAATCACTGTAGTGGCTGAGGCGGTGATCTCTCTTGAATTTGTTGATATACTTCGATCTGGGTAGTCCAGCAATTACTTTCAGAAAGCCAATCAAGGCATGATCAGCAAGGACGTCTACTCCTGGAACGCGGCGCAAGTCTATTGCTTTTTTCTTCTGTATGCGGCTGTTCGCCAGACCACCGCCCATCACACTCATAATTTCGTCTTCGTCACCTATCCTCCATATCATCAGAAATGCATTGCCCAGGTTCTTATTGCACTGCCCACTCCACTCGTGCACACATCCGTGCACTAGCTCAGCAATATTATTGATGAAGTGAAGGATATCTTCATCTAGATGTCTGCTGGCAAAATCGAATTGATGTACATCGCAGAATCCAAAAATACCGTAGATCATGAGCCCTGGTACCATTGGGTCAAACGACTGTCCTATCAAATTAGAAGACACAATATTGGCGCCAGCTTCACCAAAACCAATACGTAGTAATTTGGTAATTCTTTTGATTGCCGACTCAAGTAAAATCAACTCATAATTGTTTTCATTGGAGTTAGTCTCGCCATTAGGATCATCATCATCAAGTGGCTGTAGAGGGTTTTGCGATACTTTTTGCATCATCTTTGCCATCTTTTCTATTGGAGCCAGCACTAATCGTCGAGCGTCGTTGTTGAATACAGTTGATGCAACAATTATCGCGAAGGAGATAAATATTGTCAAGCAAAGCTGATATACTGCTTCATATCTGCGCAGAGGTTGGATATTAAAGTGTGCCGATGACCTGAATAGTGTTGTTGAGTCATTGAAACCACCAGATACCCACTCTGAATACGATACAGTGACGATATCGCCTAACCTTAATGTATCTAAGAGGTCTGGTCTATGAACAAGAGGCACCCCTACTGGGGGCTCTATTTCAAGTGACAGCAAGAAAGGCTCTCCAAAGCGAAGTGCAGTTTCTTCTTGGAAAATTTGAGTGCCCAATTCGCGACTTCCATTAACTCCCTGGCTATTGTACATATTTAACAAGCTTGTTCCGAGTTCCATTTCTTCATCAATCACAATGTACTGCAAAAGGGAGGTTGCGCAAAGCATGATCAAGATTATTCCAATCACTTTGCGAGTTATTGACTCCGAAAGATGTTCCCCAACGTTCGACTCTCTGAATACCACGGGAGTATCTTTACCTTCGATTTCCCCAACACTGGCATTTGTTTTTGTCAACTCTTCAATTATTCCAATTTTATGATCTGCCTGTGCTTTTCTTTTTTTGGCAAGGTTAAACAATTTTATCACACGCACAAGACGCACAACACGAACTAACCGACTCGCTTTTGCCCATTGTGGGTCGATGGACAACTGATCATTCATGTTTTCCATTCCAAAAGCTTTGGCTGTCCAGCTCACTTCAGGTATCATGGTAATCACTGCAAGTAGGTCAAGATAGAAGTAAAAGTTGCCGAGATATCCCGAGAATTTAAGTGGGCACAAGGAATGTATCTCTGTCTTAGTCCACAGCTCCATCAAAAATTCCCATATAAAGAGAATTAGACAAAGTCCGTTAACGATCTAAATGTAAACAAGTGAGTAGACGGTTAGAGAAACGAAAAGAGAAAAGAAGCACGCGCTGGGTGCTCTTTGTTGCTTCCAATAAATCAATCGGCAAACCTGGAAGGTACCATCATAGATTTTAGGGAACCACAGTATACGCAGCTCATCACCGATGAGTACATAGAAAGTTATTGCCATCATAATATCTTGAAAATGCAAAGTGACACCATATTCGTTCAAAAGACGGCGCATTTCTGTTCGTGCGACAGTGTGACCCCTTCCGGCGACCTGCACACATTTATGTTGAGAGCATTCGAAGAATGTTTGATTCGCTGACTTGACAAGCTCTTGAAAGCTAGATTCTTTGTGATTTGGGGAATAGTTCATGATTTCAATCCCTTTTCTGGCCCAACAGGAAGTTGTACTCTCTTGTAAGTACCAAGGTCTGCCCACCTTCTCCGGTCCGAGTCGGGAGTAGCAAAATCTCCTCCATGTGACGAGATTTAGTTTCAATTTTTTCAACGGGAACACGCGGCAATGCAGAACAAGCTCGCGATGCGATTTCAGTGAAGAGTATTTGCATTATCGGATCATAGTGATTGCAGGATAGGATGGGAAGTGGCGTGTCAACCATCGACCGCTTGCGAAAGACACTTTGTATTCGCGCATATAATGTCCGGAAAGGGAAACCTGATCAGACATTCGAGGAGCAGTTCATTGCTTATGCATATCGCAAAGATGCGAAGACATATATTCAAATTGATGATATAAAAGAATGTCTCTCAGTGGACGCCCCTTGGGTAGATCAACTTCTGCTTCAGCTCTTGGGCAACTGCTCCGCTGGGGAGGTAGATTTTGACAGTTTCATTGAATTTCTGGATACAGGCAATGCTAGTGAGCTCCAGAAAGATTTCAGTGTCGTGAATGACACAAAGTCAGGAAGGAGTGTGGTCTCCGGTGCTCCCAAGTCGATTAAGAGAGTGCATTCACTGAAGGGCTTTTCAGCTGCCCGCGCTGAGACCCTGCCTCCAATTGCGGCACATATGGATAACCCACCTACTCCTTCAAGTCCTCCGCGCCATTCTCAAGGCTACACGAACTCGTCTGCGGAGCAGGATCTCGGCGGCGGCAGCAGCAGCAGCAGTATATCATCTCTCCCACCCATCGTGCCAACACAAGTCACTGCTAGCAGCGACGCCGAAACTAACTCGACATCAACAGGGCCATCTTGTAACTCATCTGTTGACTCAACCGCGCTTGTTGAGTCTAAGGGGCTCTTCGTTGCACTGTCTTCCAACGATGTAAATAAAAATGTCGTCACGCCCAAGGCAATGTGGCGCAAGTCAGAAATTGTCAGACAAGAGCGCACAGTTCATTATGTGACAATTGATGATTCAGGCCAGCAACAAGAGCTAACGGAAAAAGAGACGACTCAGACAGAGGTTTTGCACATGGAATGCCGTGAGACTGGTGAGTTTGCACACCGTGAAACGACTAATTTCTCTCAAATTGAGACGTTCAACAACGAAATTGTGGTGGATGAAAGTGGGAAGGAAGAGTATGTCCACCTCAAATCCGTCGAAGACGAATTCGAGTACATGGATAGCACCATGCCACAGCGAGCTGCACCGCCAGAACAGGAGCAGCAGGAGCAACAAGAGCAACAGCCTATTGAATCCCCTGAGAAAGCCGAGAGCGGAGGCGATGATGGACCACCGACGGGCAAATCAGACGAGCCCGTCGGTGAGAGAGAAGGTGAGGAGTGGGCACCTCCCAGTCCAGATGCATTCGATGATCCCGAATTTGCCCGCGCGTATGCAGCGTACATGGCGGAGAATGGCGGGATGGCGGAGGGTTTCGAGGTGGATCCTCCTTATCACCATTTCCCCTCTGGTATGAAGGAATCACTATTTCAGCAAGCCGAAGAAGCAGGTGCCGATGAAGACTACATTGCAGAGAAAGGTGAGTATGAACAAACTGAAGGAGACGATGAAATTCTCTTCTTCAACAATGTGGGCGTAGCGGTGGATCCAGTCGAAGGAACAAGAACGGAGAATTTCGCAGAATGCGGAGCAGCAAACACTACAACTCCAACACCAACAGATATTGATGTGACTGATGCAGCGACTGATGTTGATGACACTGGAATTGAGTCAATGAGGAAATTGAAAGAAAAGGAAATAAATAAATAGAAGTGCTGATTTTATGTTAATCGAAGTTTACTAATCCAAATCTGACATATCTCTGTTGCTGTCAACAGTCATCGCAGATACAGCTGCCCAAGTAGCAAACCTTTTCAAGCCATGCAATCCAGTGCATCCTATCATCCCCGCTCGCAGCTCTCAGGGTGGTACTCAGTAAATTGCCTCTACCCACCCCAGTCGAAGGCGAATAGTAATATATCGTGAATTCTCGATTCTGTCTCGAAGGTGCAGAGTTCGTAGCAATTTTGAAGATGTCCTGAAGGAATAAGACACGACAACAGAGTAAACAATTTTGTGAGTAAAAAGATAAAAAAGCACATCAGTGACTGGCACACCTTAACTTGAATCGACTTCCGCAGTGCGATCGGAATTGCACCAAACACAGAAGGCTTATAGCTCATGTAAATATTGAAATAGATGTCTCCTTCCGTCCTATTATCGTCTCCAGGAAGAAGCGGCCTACACTGAATGACACAGTATCTCTTGAACCAGAACCCTGATTCTCCTTGCTTTTCAAGTTCCCCACATTGTGCGAATCCCATCAATTCACCGACTTCACCCACAGACTGAGGAGACATGGCAGGGTCGTCCAGAGCCGCAGGTAAATCAAGCTTGCTGCGAAGTGAAACAAAATCACAGAGAGATGAACGCCCTGGTTGTTCCATAGTATTGTTCTTTCCGCGGTACTTCTCACTTTTGAAGACGTATGCCTGAGGTTTTGCCGCCCCGCCGACAGTTGACAAATCGTCAAGTAATCCCCTGTGAAAATTGCCAGATCTATCTTCGACCTTCTTCTCTTGAATAAGATAGCGCAATTTTTTCGAGTCTACAGGGTAAAATTCTGCTTTGTGCATCTCTCCCGCTCGTCCATACATATCGTGCCAATCGTAAGGTATGGACAGATTTTCCTTTACGCTATCTCCAGCTTTATCCTTATGTTGTTTCTTCCCCGTGCCTTCTTCATCCTTTTCCGGACTCTCATTGCTACCTGCCCTTTTGTTCGCTTCCTTGCTATTGCGCTCTTTGTCCTCTCCCGCCACATTATTCTTTCCTTCTGTTTTGTGCGCTTTGTGGCCAACGCGCTCTAGCTCCATAGCAAGAGAAGTGTGAGCTGTGTGCTCGTCACCCCAATCGCTAATGGAAGTATCACTTTCAGATGGGACAGGGAAGTCAGATCGACTTGCATCTGTTCCAGAATAGCGACGGTCTTCCCTTTCTTTGTCCTTTGGGTACGCCCTCAGAGCTCTCGTGCGTCCCGGAGGTGATCTTCTGCCTGGAGCAAGCTTTGCTGGCGCTGATTTTGGAGGAATTCTGCGTTGAATTCGCTGAGGAGTTGTGGTTCTGGAACTAGCGCGCGATGAAGGTGGTGTCTCATCTGGAGGTGCCATCCAATCAGACAACTCGTCGGCATCACGTCCTTGCATGATGTTTAGATTTTGAGTCTGTGGTTTATTTTCCATCGTGTGATAAGCTGTAACCACCGGCTTGGTCATTTTGGTGGCGCTCCCCCCTTCATTATTCTCTCCATCGTGACCTTTTTGGTTTGCTAACTTGACAGTATGACGAAGACCAAGCTTTGGCGATGGACTCCTTTGAGAAGGTAGAGCATTGACAGGCGCCTGAATTAGCCCACTTGATATAATTTCCTTCCTTGCAGCAGCTATTTTATAGTCAACGTTCTGCTTCGGTGAAGGAGGCCGAGGAGCACTCTTGCCAGTCACACTGAAACGCCTCTTCATTTTACCCCACATTGTCTGTTTTTTTTTCTCGTTAGGAGCTTGCTTTTCAATTATAATCCCAGAAGCTGTTTCCCTACTTATCATCGATCTCCTCGCTGAATCAGGAGAAAAGACAAGAGATGGACCAGGATGGAGGGAAGGCCGCAAGGGTGAAGGTAGCACAGGTGGAGAAGTTCGCAAAGCTGGAGGACTTGGCAAAACCGGGGAAGTTGGCGAAGTCGGAGAAGTTTGCTCACTCGTAGAGGAGGGCGCAGTCGGAGTAGAGGGTAAAGCTGGTCGTGAAGTTACCCCCTTCGGCGGAGGCTGAATTTGGCGTCCTGTCGTTAGCTTGTCATCATGAGGCCAGCGCGGAGGTGGTAACTCTAGTCCTTTTGTTCCATTCTTTGAACCACCCTTCGTATCCACAACTCTCTTTGTGGTAGCCAAGGGATCAATCGTGGCATCCGCTGGGCGAGGATTGCCAAGGGTCCCAAAGTTAACCGTGTCGTCGCCCCTACTCAGTTGGACATTTTTCTCCAGTGAAGCGAAATTCTCCGTATCTGCGCCCTTTCGAGGAGAAGCAGAGGTCTCCGTGCTAGAATCAACTGCGGTTAACGAGAAAGCATTCTTAACCTTCCCGGAGGATGCGGGTGGTGGAATCGGCGGAGGGGCAGTAAAGTTCCCGGGTGCGTTGGATGGAGATTTAGTTGTTGAACCCTTTTCCGTTGAACTACTTTCACTAGGCTTGTCGTCACTCTTAGAAACCCTTTCTGCCCGGTCTATCTCTCCCTTTGAAACGTTACCCACTTGAAGAACTTTGCTACTCACTCTCCTAATGACCGGTTTTGGGGGCATAGACGTAGCCTCTTCAGCTTCGGCTTCAATCTGGCTTTCAATCTCATTCTTGGCACTGACAAAAGCATCAAATTCAGCGTCGTCCCCGTGAGAATCCACACCTTTTACTATATCTACTGAGGCAACCTTCCTCCGTGCATTTTCCCAGTCCATACTGTCTCTTCCCCAATCATCATCAGTTGCATTGTGCCTAAGGCGAGGCATATGTATCTTGTCTTTTTCTTTCGAGGCCTTCTCCCAGTCTGTGCTGTCTCTCCCCCACCCATCAACGATGACACGTCTATTCGTTGGCTGGAGTAGATCCTCCGGTGTCACCGTTGGTAGACTCGGTGGAAGGGACTGAGACTGAGAGATGTCCTCGGAGTTGGCAGGTGGATCTGATAAAAATGCACGCACAGAATGCACAAGAGCGTCCCAGGACAAGTAGCTACCTAAAATACCATCTGTCCGCTGCTGTGCAACTATTTCAACCATTGCCTCCGAATCTGTCGACCAACTTAGGTATCGACAGAGCGTTTCAATATCAGCTAGTTGGTTATCTCCATCATCGCCTCCGTCGGTTAGGAGGCTCTTTTCGAAGAGCGACCTTAATATTTCTGTAGTCATCAAAGGTATATTCGATGAATCCATACGTGCGAAGGTTCCATCAAGTGATTCTTCCACACGTGACCAATCTTTTATATCTCGAGGAATCTGGTTTTCATCAGTCAACACGTTACTACCATGCGAGAGGATGCTATCCTGCGCTGATATTTCAATGATACTTTGTTCCCCATGCTGTGATAAATTATGACCAGAGCTTGAGTTGAGAGACTTGTTGATCTGGCTGGCATTCACCGATGGAACAGTTGGAACATTCAGACTGATATTCGCGCTCTCATCCACCGCTTTTGACCATTGGTGTTGTCTATTCTTAACAGTCGCTGCGTGTGACTCGTCACCACTGTGGTCACTCCCATCTGAAAGTTCTAGTTCCTCGAGGTCGTTCACGGAAGAAGATGCCTTCACGTCGTGCGATAGCATCTCGCCTCTCAAAGTTTCGCTCTCGTCATCTTCCTGAAATTTGACACACTTACCTTTTGTTGTCGTAGGAGTATGCCCCGCTGCAACAATTCCCTTCCAGAGGGTAAGTGGGTCGCGGATGGGCTTCTTTCTCGCTGCTGAGTGGAATTCATGGAATTTGGGGAAGAATCTACGTGCACAAACACCAAGATGACAGATATCTTCTTGCAATGTGTCATCAACTTCATCGACTGTGTAGCCGAGTACTTGCAATAGAAGTAATCGTATGGCAGACATTGACTGTTCATTTGCATTCGCAAAAATTTCCATGGCAGCAAAAAGTGCGCCTAGCATGTCAATAGTAAAGTATGCCAGTCCTAATCCCTCGAAATTGAAATCAACACGTCGATCGTTCGCATCCAGACCATGTTCGCGGGCTTCGTTATCAACGAGCTCAAGCAAATCTTCCCTCTGTTGAAATGTCAGCACGGGGACACATCGTCCAAAGGCAGTGTGCAAAGATGTCCATATGTCACTGTCGCTATCAACATGCTCAGCCGACTCAGAACTTGCATTTCCTTCTGCTATCAGTGTAGAGAGTTTATCGTTGAACTCTGTGCGGGAGATAACAAGCGTCTCCGACATCAGTGTCCCCGAGCAAATAACATCCAAAATGGAAGATACACCTTTCGATACATCGCTTGTAAAGGGAAGTGTTTTCGTTTTCTCTCCAGATGTACGTGTCTGTGGCTTTCCGCCGCCGAACCACGACCGCATCACTGCACTGTGCGCGAAAGAAGATGCGATTTGCGATTTGCGATTTAAATATTGTGGTATTTTTGAGCCTGATCAAGGGGTGTCTGGAGGAGAGAATCCAGGCATGGAATCTCGACGCTTGCGCCGAGCAGCCAGGAGCGCTCTAAAACGTCTTGACTTCCCCGCTATGAAATGATACTTGTACAGCCTAAGTATAGAGCTATGGTGATTTTGCTGCTTCTCGTTTTGGATACAGCTTCATTGGTCAACACAATTGGGCCAATCGCAATTCTGCGTCGTGACGAAGATATTTCTATAGTGGTCCCCGAACACGTTGAGAAAAAAGCTATCAAAAATTATCAACTTAACGAGCCCGGTGCTACAGGAAAGGTCAATAAAGTGAATTTTGATGACCCAGCTTGTGATGTGGATGTCCGCTTACGCTGGGCAGCTTCAGTGGGCAGCTCTGTATACGCTCCTCCTGTCATTTTCCCATCTGGGCTGAATGGTGCCAAGCAAATATTCACGAACACATTTCACCAATTTATGGAACTTGTCGGGTTTGATGGTTACAAGCCATGGGGTTGGCCTCTAACTTTTGAAGGGTCCTCTTTTATGGGAAGCCCAATCTTGCATGATATCGATAAAGACGGTCTTAATGACATAGGCTCCATCGACAAAGAAGGCAACTTATTTTGGGTTAGAGTTGGGGACTATGGGCAATATTTGGACGACTTTCACGTCAAGGTTCCTAAACTCAAGGTGAAGAGAGATTGGGCTGACCATCTCGACCCTAAATGGGCTGATCAACAGGTGATGCTATCCATGTTTGACCACGAAGATCCACAAGATTGGGAAGTCAACCGTGCAAACGTTGCCAAAAAAGATGACTTGGGACTTGGTGGCCCAGCTAATGTTTTACAGGCATCTTATCCCGAATTGAAACGGAGGAAAAGTGAGAAAGGGGCTTTCGACTCAGATGGGCTAAACCTAAAGCAGCGACGTCTGGTTAGTGAACCGTCCGCCCAAAGGCAAATATCAAAAGACAATTCTGAAGACGTTTCTGAAAATGAACCCGGCTCGGTAGAACATAAGGAAGCCACAGAAAGCTACTACTCAGGTGATGATGATAATGAATCTGGTTCCCATGATGACTATGTGGACAAAAGGTGAGAACCCTGCGAAAATAATAGCATATTTTATTTTATTTCTGATACCAAGTTTGATTCCTATGCACAACCCTCAATAGACACCACTACGGCGACAAGGGTCCGAGAAGTAGTGGGTTTTACACAGATGATGGTTCTTCTTACTTTCCCGGCTCTCACAACGCCTCAGATTGGGTCTTCGTGGATTCTCACATTCTCGGGAGCCCTACACTCGCTGACATAAATGGCGATGG
>Ga0099800_1178_pt1 | contig 17117 bp, 17 predicted proteins | sample Uncmet6_SortRC_1_FD_89868 | JGI IMG/M metagenome (GOLD analysis project Ga0099800, IMG submission 89868) | Marine eukaryotic communities from CALCOFI LINE 67, Pacific Ocean - CN11_C50_N6_SortRC_1 | ecosystem: Environmental > Aquatic > Marine > Oceanic | place: Pacific Ocean: Monterey Bay... | reverse complement strand
TTATAAATACATATAAATAAATACTTTATAGGTAATTTTAAAATCCTGAAATAAAACATATTATTGATTATATGTATATGTTATATATACGTTTATTTTAAGACAATTAATTATAGAAGAATAAAAATATGAAATTGGCAGTATATGGCAAAGGTGGGGTAGGTAAATCAACAGTAAGTTGTAATCTTTCAATTGCTCTAGCAAAGCGTGGTAAACGAGTCCTACAAATTGGGTGTGATCCAAAACATGATAGTACATTCACTTTGACTGGTTTCCTAATTCCAACGATTGTAGATACCCTTCAAGAGAAGGACTATCATTATGAAGACATTTGGGTTGAAGATGTTATTTATCAAGGTTTTTTGGGTGTAGATTGTGTAGAATCTGGAGGACCCCCAGCAGGAGCGGGTTGTGGAGGTTATGTTGTTGGAGAAACTGTAAAACTTCTAAAAGAAATAAACGCATTCTATGAATATGACGTAATCTTGTTTGATGTAATTGGTGATGTAGTTTGTGGTGGATTTGCTGCTCCACTAAATTATGCAGATTATTGCCTTATTGTTACTGATAATTGTTTCGAAGCACTTTTTGCAGCAAATCGTATTGTTGCATCAGTACGGGAAAAAGCACGTACACACCCATTGCGTCTTGCTGGGTTGATTGGTAACTGTACACGTAAACGTGATCTAATTGATAAATATGTAAATTCTTGTCCAATGCCAGTTTTGGAAATTATCCCAATTATTGATAGTATTCAGTTTTCTAGAATTCAAGGAAAAACTATTTTTGAACTGGCAGAAAGTGACCCACAATTGGGGCTTGTTTGTGATTTCTATTTGAGTGTGGCAGATCAATTGTTGACTAATCCAGAAGGTGTTGTTCCACAAGAGTTGAATGATGAAAATCTTTATCGACTACTAGCTGCGAACGATCAAGTAGAAACTGAAAGTTCATCTAATTTGGACTTTATGATGGTTTAAAAAGTAAAAAACTAAATTATAGTAAAAATTATTATGAGTAATACAAAAACTCAACTAACAACTAATACTTTGAATTTCGAATGCGAAACAGGAAACTATCATACTTTTTGTCCAATTAGTTGCGTTTCATGGCTTTACCAAAAGATTGAAGATAGCTTTTTCCTAGTCATTGGTACAAAAACTTGTGGATATTTTCTTCAAAATGCTCTTGGGGTAATGATTTTTGCCGAACCCCGTTATGCAATGGCGGAATTGGAAGAAACTGATATTTCTGCACAAGTTAATGATTATCTAGAATTGAAGCGTCTTTGTCTTCAAATTAAACATGACCGTAATCCAAGTGTTATTGTTTGGATTGGTACCTGTACAACTGAGATCATTAAAATGGATTTGGAAGGTATGGCAAGACGACTTGAATCGGAAATCCAAGTACCTACTGTTGTCGCTCGTGCAAATGGTTTGGATTATGCATTTACACAGGGAGAGGATACAGTTTTGGCGGCATTGGTACACCGTTGTCCTACATTGACTCCTGCGGATCAAAATACTTCGTCAGTGAATCATTCACCATTGGTGCTATTTGGTTCTGTACCATCTAGTGTTGCCACTCAACTTGAGCTTGATCTAAAGCAACAAGGTATTACTGTATCGGGTTGGCTACCATCTCAAAGCTATTCTAAACTTCCTAAATTGAGTGAAGATGTTTATGTTGTTGGTGTAAACCCATTTTTGAGTCGAACAGCAACAGCACTAATCCGACGTCGAAAATGTACATTGATTGGGTCGCCTTTTCCAATTGGACCTGATGGAACTAAAGCTTGGGTTCAAACAATCGCTGATACATTGGGCATTAAAACTCAAAGGCTTCAAACCCGTGAACAAAAAGTTTGGGATAATCTGGAAAGTTATTGTGAGATTCTACGAGGAAAATCTGTATTTTTCATGGGAGATAATCTTCTTGAAATTTCGCTTGCCCGTTTTTTGACGCGTTGTGGAATGATTATTTATGAAATTGGTATTCCATACCTTGATCGACGTTTTCAAGCTGCTGAATTGGCGCTTTTGGAAGCAACTTGTATTGAGATGAATGTACCAATGCCACGAATTGTTGAAAAACCTGATAATTATAATCAAGTTCAACGTATTCGTGAATTGAAACCAGATTTGGTTATTACTGGAATGGCGCATGCTAATCCACTAGAAGCACGTGGGATTAGTACTAAATGGTCAGTTGAATTCACTTTTGCACAAATCCATGGCTTTACGAATGCACGTGATATTTTGGAATTGGTAACACGCCCATTGCGTCGTAATAATGCACTAAAGACCCTTCATGATGAACAATCTTTGATCCCAGAAACATGGGCAAACCGACGTCAATAGGGTTAATGGGTAAACCATGTTTTACCATTGGACAGTTTTGAGTTATGAACTATAATATATTATAATTCTGGGCTTATCGTCTAATGGATTAAGACAGGTGCCTTCTAAGCGCCTAATGTAGGTTCGATCCCTACTAGGCCCAATCTATTTATGAACTTTTTATTTTATGAAACTTGCTTATTGGATGTATGCTGGACCAGCACACATCGGTACTTTGCGTGTTGCATGTTCATTTAAAAATGTACATGCTATTATGCATGCTCCTCTTGGAGACGATTATTTTAATGTTATGCGTTCAATGTTGGAACGTGAACGTGATTTTACCCCTGTTACTACTAGTATTGTAGATCGACATGTTTTGGCCCGCGGATCACAAGAAAAAGTTGTAGAGAATGTTACTCGTAAGGCAAAAGAAGAGAATTCTGACTTGATTGTTTTGACTCCAACATGCACATCAAGTATTTTGCAAGAAGATCTTGCTTTGTTTGTAGATCGTGCAAAACAATCGATTAATTCAGATGTTATCCTAGCTGATGTTAATCATTATCGGGTTAATGAATTTCAAGCTGCTGATCGTACATTTGAACAAATTGTTAGATTTTTTATGGAAAAATATGAAAAATCTAATTCAATTAAACAGAAAACTGAACAACCATCTGCAAATATTCTAGGGATTTTTACACTTGGCTTTCATCATCAACACGATTGTCGCGAATTGAAACGTCTGCTAAATGGTCTTGGAATTACAGTTAATGTTGTACTACCTGAAGGTAGTTTGACTAAAGAAATCCCAAACCTTACTAAAGCTTGGTTTAATCTTGTGCCATATCGTGAAATTGGATTGATGGCAGCAGTTTATCTAAAGAAGCGTTATAATATGCCATATGTTTCAATTGCACCAATGGGTAATCTGGACATTGTAGAATGTGTACAACAAATTAGTAGTATTTTGTCACAAGCTGACCCATCTAAAGATTGGAATTTTGATGATTATCTGGATACACAACTTAAAGTTGTATCACAAGCCGGTTGGTTTGCACGTTCTATTGATTGTCAAAACCTTACTGGTAAACGTGCAGTTGTTTTTGGTGATGCAACACATGCTGTTGGTATGACAAGAGTTCTAGCACGTGAAATGGGAGTAAACGTACTCTGTGCCGGAACTTATTGTACACATGATGCTGATTGGTTTGGAGAACAGGTGAAAGGTCTTACTTCAGAAGTTTTGGTTACTGACGATTACACTCAAGTTAGTAACATAATTGCGCGTCTTGAACCAACCGTTATCTTTGGTACACAAATGGAACGACATATTGGAAAACGCTTGGGAATCCCTTGTGGTGTAATTTCTGCCCCAGTTCATATCCAAAATTTCCCTCTAGGTTATAGACCATTTTTGGGTTATGAAGGAACAAATCAAATTGCTGATTTGGTCTATAATTCCTTTACGCTTGGAATGGAAGATCATCTGTTGGAGATTTTTGGTGGTCACGATACGAAAGAAGTTATTACTAAATCACTTTCAAATACAAGTGGTCTATCTTGGAGTAATGATGGATTGACAGAACTAAATAAAGTTCCTGGTTTTGTTCGAAATAAAGTTAAACGAAATACTGAACGTTTTGCACGTGAACAAGGTTTTACAGTCATTTCTGCTGAAACCCTATATGCAGCTAAAGAAGCTGTAACTTAAATCAATTAATTTTTAAATTAATATTGACCAAACTGGATGCCTAACTATAACCTATAATTAGTTACTTGGGGTGTGGCCAAGTGGTAAGGCATCTGGTTTTGGTCCAGACATTCGGAGGTTCGAGTCCTTTCACCCCAGAATAATATAGAGATAGAGTAAAAATAAGATATGGTTTTAATTTATTGCCAAGAACCAGATTTGAACTGGTGACACGAGGATTTTCAATCCACTGCTCTACCAACTGAGCTATCCCGGCGTAATTCTATTATAACAAAATAGAATGGTAAAAAAAAATTTTATTTGTATTTTTTTGGCTATACCGCTGGCCGGACTTGAACCGGCACGAGTTGCCTCAACGCATTTTGAATGCGTCGTGTCTACCATTTCACCACAGCGGCATATACTTATTCTTAAATAAGAATAAGTAATAAAAAAATACTTAACCTGCTGACTGTCGGTTAGATTCTGCCATTCGGTGTGTTTCTTGTCGTTTTCGAACAGCACCACCTTGACCTTGTGATGCATCAATAAGTTCATTAGCAAGTTTATTTGCCATTCCAACATTTGTTCGTGCACGTGCAGCTGAAACCAGCCAACGGATAGCGAGAGCTTTACCTGTCTCAGGTTTAATATCACGTGGTACTTGTTGAGCTGAACCACGGATTCGACGAGCTTTAACTACTGTAGATGGAGTTGCTTGATTGATAGCTTCATCCAAAATTTCAATAGCATCTTGATTTGTTTTACTTTCTGCTAGTTCAAGAGCTTTATATACTAGTCGATATGCCAATTGCTTCTTTCCTAGTTTTAGTACATGGTTAACTAGGTTTTGTACATTTGAGTTTTGGTATTTAGGATCGAGCGGTTGTACTCGTTTACCACTAATACGTTTACGGGCCATAATAATAACTATATAGTTCTATAAAGATGATATTGATAGGATATCAACAGTTGACTTATTATAGTCGATGTTGAAAAGTATATCATCTCTGATCCTATTCTATAAGCAGTTTGACCTATTTTCAAAATTTTATAGGGAAAAAGTTAATATTTAAAATACTTATAAATAAGTTGTACTACAATACATATTGTATAAATATATTTTTTATGCTCAGATTGATATTAACCCTCTCATTCTTGGATCATTTTGAGCGTTGGCTCAATTTGAATGGCACCACAAACTGCAACTATGACTAACTCCGGCTTCAAGGCCGGTGTAAAGGACTACCGTCTAACGTACTACACTCCTGACTACGAAGTAAAGGAAACTGATATTCTAGCAGCTTTCCGTATGACTCCTCAGCCAGGTGTACCTCCAGAAGAGTGTGGCGCAGCTGTAGCAGCTGAGTCATCAACTGGTACTTGGACTACTGTATGGACTGATGGTCTAACATCCCTAGATAAGTACAAGGGTCGTTGTTACGACCTAGAGCCGGTACAAGGTGAAGATAACCAGTACATCGCGTACGTAGCTTACCCTCTAGATCTATTCGAAGAAGGTTCAGTTACTAACCTACTAACATCAATTGTAGGTAACGTATTCGGTTTCAAGGCACTACGTGCTCTACGTCTAGAGGATCTACGTATCCCTCCAGCTTACGTTAAGACTTTCTGGGGTCCGCCTCACGGTATTCAGTCTGAGCGTGACCGTCTAAACAAGTATGGTCGTGGTTTCCTAGGTTGTACTATTAAGCCTAAGCTAGGTCTATCTGCTAAGAACTACGGTCGTGCAGTATTGGAGTGTCTACGTGGTGGTCTAGACTTCACGAAGGATGATGAGAACGTAAACTCACAGCCTTTCATGCGTTGGCGTGATCGTTTCCTATTCATTGCTGAGGCTACACACAAGTCTCAAGCAGAGACTGGTGAGATCAAGGGTCACTACCTAAACGCTACTGCTGGTAACTGTGATGAGATGCTTAAGCGTGCAGCATTTGCTCGTGAGATCGGTGCACCGATTATTATGCATGACTACCTAACAGGTGGTTTCACTGCTAACACTACGCTAGCAATGTACTCTCGTGATAACGGTCTACTTCTACACATTCACCGTGCAATGCACGCGGTAATTGACCGTCAGCGTAACCACGGTATTCACTTCCGTGTACTTGCTAAGGCTCTACGTATGTCAGGTGGTGACCACCTACACTCAGGTACTGTAGTAGGTAAGCTTGAGGGTGAGCGTGAAGTAACTCTAGGTTTCGTAGATCTAATGCGTGATAACTTCATTGAGAAGGATCGTTCTCGTGGTATTTACTTTACTCAAGATTGGGTATCAATGGGTGGTACAATTCCTGTAGCATCAGGTGGTATTCACGTATGGCACATGCCAGCTCTAGTAGAAATCTTCGGTGATGACGCTTGTCTTCAGTTCGGTGGTGGTACACTAGGTCACCCATGGGGTAACGCTCCAGGTGCGGTAGCTAACCGTGTAGCTCTAGAGGCTTGTACTCAAGCTCGTAACGAAGGTCGTGACCTTGCTCGTGAGGGTGGTGACGTAATCCGTGAAGCAGCTAAGTGGAGCCCTGAGCTAGCAGCAGCTTGTGAGGTTTGGAAGGAGATTAAGTTCGAATTCGAGACTATCGATAAGCTATAATTAGCGCTTTAAAATTATTTCGATATAAGTTTTAGGTTTTTTAACCTAAAGCTTATATTGGGGTAATTCCCTAAAATAAACTTAGGGGGACTTGCACCCCCATCTTTACGTTTTGTAAACGTATGCTCTAACTATATGAGCTATAAGTTTAGTCAGTTTTTTGACGAAATATTAAGTATCATTGGCTAGTCGACCTGTTGTTTTCAACCAATTTCTTGCTTCAATATAATTTGTTGGATCAATTCGCAAAGCTTCAAGCCAATAATCAGCTGCACGGTCAAAAAGTGCACGTGCTACTTCAGCTTGTCCCAGACTACGAGCTTGTTCACCTCTATAGTGAAAAATTACTGCAATATTATTCAAGGCTTGTGGCAAAAAAGGATTTCTTTCCAAAGCTTGATAATAATATTCCAGAGCTCGGCTATGATCGCCGTTACTAGTATGAATCAAACCAATATTGTAAAGAATAAACCCTCGGTCATAGGCATCAGATTCAAGACGGAGTGCTTGGTAATAACTTTGAAGTGCTTCCGCATATTCTCCTTCAGCTTGTGCCGAAAGTCCATCACGGTAATATGCAAAAGCTTCTTTTTCTTGACGAGTTGTTGGAATTGCTTGAAGCAAAATATCAGCAATAACACCAAAAGTCTTATCAATAAAATTATCATTTCTTTGTGATCGTGGCATTTTTTATTTTTAATAATTCAAATAATTAAGTTCAGTATATATTATAGCCAAAAGTTGCACTTATTCATTAAAAAAGGGTTATAATTATATTTGTAGGTAGTTTGTTATAAAAAAAAAGTTTTAATTTTCAATGCTAACGCTAAAAATTCTTGTATACACAGTTGTGGTATTCTTTGTTTCGTTGTTTATTTTTGGATTCCTATCGAATGACCCAGGTCGTAACCCAGGTAAAACTGATTAAATAGAAGCGATATTTTAGCCCCATTATTAGATTTTTAATAGTAGGGGCTAGATTCGAACTAACGACCTTAAGGTTATGAGCCTTACGAGCTACCAAACTGCTCTACCCTACTAGTCTATAATTTAATTGAAATTTTTTAAAAAGTCAATATTTATATTATAATAATGTTGAACATATATACGGGATGTGGCGCAGCTTGGTAGCGCATCTGTTTTGGGTACAGGGGGCCGCAGGTTCGAATCCTGTCATCCCGATATGACGCTCTTAGTTCAGTTGGTAGAACGCAGGTCTCCAAAACCTGATGTCGTAGGTTCAAGTCCTACAGAGCGTGAATTCTCTAATTCATTTTTTAGCGTGTCTATAACTAAATACAATATTTTAGTTTATATTAGTTCGCTTTTATTCATAAATAAAATTACAATAGCCTATTATGTCTTCTTACCTATATTATGCAAAATCATTGGGTTCGTGGTTGACAAGGTTTAAATCGTTTGTAAATTCTCCTGTGAATATTCTTGAAACTCCAGCTCAAGAAATTCTTTATCCTAGGCTAAAAGCAAAAAACGATTCAAATTATGATTCCATTGAACCAATGGTAAACTATCTATTGACACCAAGTTCAAAGATGGTATCTGGTAAATTGCAAATAAATAAAAATGAACTACAAGTTAACCAATTGCGCAAAAAAGCATTTAAATCACTTGTTTCATTGCGGGAAAAACAACAACATTATATTACATATAATTTTGATGTATACAATACTTTTTATGTACCTTTTTCAACATTCACAGTCAATGAAGAAAATCCCCCAGTAAATTCACAAGAGAAATATCAATTTTTTGAACCTCAAAAGATTGATATTAAATGTCAATCGATTAAGTCGATTAAAACTAAAACTACAAATAAAACAAAGAAAACAGAACCAAGCTTTATAAATAAAGTAAATCTACCAATTAATCCAGACGGTAGAATTAACTCCACAAATTCCAAAGGTACATTGTCTACTTTTGACTGGTATTCAAACTCTTACAATCCAAAATTTCTAACACAACAAGGTTATATTAATCTTATTGCACAAGATTCATTGTCAAACGACCGAATCCCAAAAAATTCATCTTGGCTTTCAAATCAAACTATCCATTCTTATGGATGTTGGCTTGGTCTAAGTACATTTTGGGATATTCAAGATGAAGTGATTAATGAAGCCGTTTTGGAATTGGTTGGGGATGCTGAACAATCAATTAACAACTTTTTGCTATCAGAAGATTTGCCAGATAACTTTAATCAAATTAAATCTCTACTGACTGGGCGTATTAACTCTTTGGGACTATCAGATGATACACAAACCATTCGCAACTATATTCATCGTATTGCATTGGAAACTTATAAAGAAAAACTAACTGGCTTTACGAAGAAAAAACCAAATATTACATCACAATCAAGTGGGCTTATTAAACAACAGCTTGATTCTGTTCTCAATTTGTCTAGCGAAGGTTTGTCAAAGCTAACACAACGCTCAAGTTTGCTAACTCGATTGCGAAAACATACATATAATCAATCTCAAAACAAACTCTCTTATGGATTGCCAAATTCTGTAATTAACCGACTAAATCTTTTTAGTGCCAATTTTGATTTCGACCCATATAAATATAATGCCCAAAAACAAAAGTTGGAGTCGATTAATACCATTGTTCAAAATAAATTGGTATATTCAAGTGGAAATTATATTGATCAAGAAAAACTTGCTTGGCCACGTTATCTGGCAAGATACCGTTTTAATAGCAATACCCCAAAAATTAAAAACCCATATAATGGATTGAATAATCTGCATAAACCGACTAAGACCAGACGTTCTATGTGGGTTTCTAAACCTGAATCAGTAGATCGACTAACACTTCCACATTCACAAATGCTTGGCTTGACCGGCGAAAATAAATTTACCAAAAAAGGACAAAAAACCAATATTCATGGAAATTGGCTAGTTACTCCACAACCATCTCAATTTATTAATTTGCCTATTTTGTATATTTGGTGTCATGCAGGTTGGGTTTTTGGTCTACTAACAATTTCTTTGACCTTTAGTCCTTTTCTACAACGACGCAAAAATAGCCGAACTAGTGTTTTGGGAGGTAAAAACTATAATGCTGAAAATGAAAACTGGCTAGATAGTCTAAATTTGCCAGCTGGTTATAAAAATCAACTAGTAGTAAATAAGTTTCAACAAGTGACTGCTACACTAATGAAATTTATTAGTGGTTCTTATTCATTGGTACCTGTTCAATCATCAGATTCAATTCAATTTAATAAGAATGCACGTTCAAAATCTTTTATTCAATCACTATCAGCACATAATCGTATTATTGCACTGAAACTAGTTATTAGTCTAAGGGTATTGTATAGAAGTTTTAGTTCTATTACTAAGAGTTACACCGCACCTAAAGGGCTATTGATCATTACACCAAATAACAACGAAGGCCAATACTTCGCTCAAGTAGTAGCAAATGAATCTAAGATACAATTTATTCAAATTGACCAAAGTTTCCAAGATGCTTCACCAGTAGCCCAATTGGAACTACTAGCATGGTATGGTAAAGTCTATTCAAAAACAAAATCCCCTTGTGTAGTATTCATTCAGAACATTGATACCTATGGGTTGAGAAGTATGCCTTCGCAAAACTTTATGTCTTCAAAAGTATTTAATTGGCAAACAAAAGATCAAAATATAGTAAATAGAAAACCAAATACTAAGAGTGGAGTCAATTTGATTAAATCATATAAACCTTGGGCTCAACAATCACGAAAAATTTTTAGTGCACTATATAACCGACCAACTGACGATAAATCAATGGAGTCTGATTCAAGTGTTAATGTAACTTTTTCACCAAGTTATGGTATTATCTGGGATTATGCTTTGAATCAAGTAACACAAATGCAACAAAATTCAAATACTAATTCAAGTTGGATTAATCCTAATCTAATTCGTAAAGATGACTCAATTAATCGAATGCTAGCAGCACTAGACGGAGTATCACGAGGCTCACGTCTTCACGTTTTTGCAACAGCTTCTAATTTTAATAATGTAGATCCTGCACTAACTCGGTATGGTCGTTTGTCAGAAGTTGTTTTTATTAAACCAAGATCTACAACTAATCGTACAAATTCTAATTTTAATACAATTCAACAAAGCAACATTGTTAACCAACTACGTCTAGTTACACAAAACCTAGATTCAACAAACGGTTCACTTAGCTCAGAAATTATGTTGAAATACAAACAAAACACAAAAGTGTTGCGACCATCATTTAATCTGAATGTAGGAAATACAGCGCATGGGTATGATTTGAGTCCACAAACACCTCTAATGGTTGCATTGGAACATATGATTAATTTTAACCAGTCGAAACGTGTTGAAGTACTTTATAAAGTAGGTTCTCATTGGGTTGTACCAGCTTGGTGGCAAGTTCAAACCCAAGAACCATCAGAATGTTTGCCAAATTCCTGGATGCCATGTCTAACAGAGCCAAGTCTGAATACAGATTTGGGACAAGCAAAACTACCAGCAGTAATTGGACGGTCATAAAAAAAAACAACATTAATGGCAAGTTTTACGTTAAATGGTCTATAATAAGATTAGACTAGTTTTCTTATTTAATCATAAAAATCTAGACAAATTACAAATAAACTTTACAGAACAAGAATGGTTCAAGAAAATAGTCAACCACCTGCAACAAACGAATCTCGGGTTCTTGTAATTACATCTGGTAAAGGAGGAGTTGGAAAAACAACAGCTGTAGCCAATATTGGAATGTCAATTGCTAGGTTGGGTTATCGGGTTGCACTCATTGATGCTGATATTGGATTGCGTAATTTGGATCTTTTGCTTGGTTTGGAAAATCGAGTTCTATATACTGCAATGGAAGTAATTGATGGTAAATGTCGTTTGGACCAAGCTTTGATCCGAGATAAACGCTGGAAAAATCTCGCTCTTCTTCCAATTTCTAAAAATCGTCAACGTTATAATGTTAATCGAACAGGGATGGAAAACTTGGTAAAATCAATTCAAGATCTTGGTTATCATTATATTTTGATTGATTGCCCAGCTGGTATTGATGTTGGTTTTATGAATGCAATTACACCAGCTAAAGAAGCTGTTATTGTAACGACACCCGAAATTACTGCGATTCGTGATGCAGATCGTGTTACTGGTTTGTTGGAATCAAACAATATTTTTAATGTTAAACTATTGATTAATCGTGTCCGTCCAGATATGATTAAAAGGAATGATATGATGTCAGTTAAAGATGTACAAGAAATGCTTAGTATTCCGTTGCTTGGTGCAGTACCAGAAGATACCAACGTAATTGTGGCTACTAACCGTGGCGAACCTCTTGTCCTTCGTAAAAAACTGACTCTTTCAGGTATCGCCTTTGAGAATGCTGCACGTCGCTTGATTGGTAGACAAGATTATATGATTGATTTGGATACGCCCTATAAAGGCCCTATTGAAAAGGTTTACGGGCAACTTCAAAATATCTTGTTTGGTCAAGAAAAAGTTTAATAAAAAATATATAATGAGCATAGATCTTCTTAAAAGGAAGAAATAACAGAGTTAGCTTGCAAACACTTCACTCTTGTTTTAACAAAAATGGGATTGCCTTGGTATCGTGTTCATACCGTTGTTCTAAATGACCCAGGCCGACTAATTGCTGTACACCTAATGCATACAGCACTTGTATCAGGTTGGGCTGGTTCAATGGCTCTATATGAGCTTGCAGTTTTTGATCCATCAGATCCGATTCTTAATCCAATGTGGCGTCAAGGTATGTTTGTTCTGCCTTTTATGACACGTTTGGGTGTAACTGAATCATGGGGTGGTTGGAGCATTACAGGTGCTTCAACTGGTGACCCAGGTGTATGGAGCTATGAAGGTGTTGCGGCATCACACATTGTCCTTTCGGGCCTTCTATTCATGGCTGCAATTTGGCACTGGGTTTTTTGGGATCTAGAACTATTCCGTGATCCACGTACTGGTGAGCCAGCACTAGATCTACCAAAGATTTTTGGTATTCACCTATTCCTATCAGGCCTACTATGTTTTGGTTTTGGTGCTTTCCACGTTACGGGTCTATTTGGTCCAGGTGTGTGGGTATCTGATCCATATGGAATTACAGGTTCTGTACAGCCTGTTGCACCTGTTTGGGATGCACGTGGCTTTGACCCTTATAACCCTGGTGGTATTGCAGCACACCATATTGCTGCTGGTATTCTAGGTATTATTGCTGGTCTATTCCACCTAACTGTACGTCCACCACAGCGTCTATACCGTGGTCTGCGTATGGGTAACGTAGAAACTGTTCTATCAAGTAGTATTGCAGCAGTTTTCTTCGCTGCTTTCGTAGTTGCTGGTACTATGTGGTACGGTTCAGCTGCAACCCCAATTGAACTTTATGGTCCAACTCGTTATCAGTGGGATCAAGGTTTCTTCCAGCAAGAAATTGAAAAGCGTGTAGCTACAAGTTTGGCTGAAGGTAAATCTACTTCTGAAGCATGGGCTCAAATTCCAGAGAAACTAGCTTTCTATGATTACATTGGTAATAATCCAGCAAAAGGTGGTCTATTCCGTGCTGGTGCAATGAACAGTGGTGATGGTATTGCTGTAGGTTGGCTTGGTCACCCAGTATTTGAAGATCGTGCAGGTCGTGAACTATTTGTTCGTCGTATGCCTACATTCTTTGAAACTTTCCCGGTTCTTCTTGTAGATGAAGATGGTGTAGTTCGTGCTGATATTCCTTTCCGTCGTGCTGAATCTAAGTATAGTGTTGAGCAAGTAGGTGTTAAGGTATCATTCTACGGTGGTGAGCTTGATGGTCAAAGCTTCAGCGATCCAGCAACCGTTAAGAAGTATGCTCGTCGTTCACAATTGGGTGAGATTTTCGAGTTTGATCGTGCAACACTTCAATCAGACGGTGTATTCCGTAGTAGCCCACGTGGTTGGTTTACTTTTGGTCACCTTTGTTTTGCTCTATTGTTCTTCTTTGGCCATATTTGGCATGGTGGTCGTACAATTTTCCGTGATGTATTTGCGGGTATTGATCCAGACCTAGAAGAGCAGGTAGAATTTGGAGCGTTCCAAAAGGTTGGTGATGAGACAACACGTCGTCAAGCTCTTTAATTTTAAATAGTTGTATTAATAATTTGTGGGTTGATTTTAACCCACAAACAATCAGTATTGAGGAATAAAAATGGAAGCACTAGTTTATACATTTTTGTTGGTAGGTACACTAGGAATTATTTTCTTTGCGATTTTCTTCCGTGAACCACCACGTATTGCAAAGTAATAAGTATTATTTTGTGTTAAAAATTATTTACTAATTTTTTTAGTAAAATTCGATAGAAGGCTAATTTTAAAAATAAAAGGTGATCCAAATATTTGCTTATGGCAACTCCATCAACAGCCAAGGACCCTACAAGTAAAGTAACAGTGCTTGGTACAATTCTTAAGCCACTAAACTCTGAATATGGTAAAGTAGCCCCAGGTTGGGGTACTACTCCATTGATGGGTATTTTTATGGGCTTGTTTGCTGTTTTTCTTGTTATTATCCTTGAGATTTATAATTCAAGCGTTCTACTTGATGATGTAGGAATGAATTGGACAAGTATTTCTCAATAAAAAAAAATCATAAAAATTGATTTTTCTCTTGAAAAGGTGTTTTGGTTTAGTTTATTAGACATTATATGGAAGTATTTGCTCAACTAACTGCAGTTGCATTTGTTGTACTTGCTGGTCCGGCGGTAATTATTCTAATTGCAGCACGTGACGGTAATCTATAATTAATTTTTTAAATTGAATTTTTCTAAGTCTCTTTAACATATTTAAAGAGACTTAGAACTTCAATATTTTTTTGACTATATATAGATAATATATATACTAATATTATAAATCCTCAATAGCTCAGTGGTAGAGCAATCGGCTGTTAACCGATTTGTCGTAGGTTCAAGTCCTACTTGGGGAGTGCTTAAATGGGAATAGATTTTTCTTTAAAATAGTAATTTATGAGTAAAGTTTACGATTGGTTTGAAGAGCGTCTTGAAATTCAAGCTATTGCTGACGATATTACTAGTAAGTATGTACCTCCACACGTAAATATTTTTTATTGTCTTGGTGGTATTACTTTTACATGTTTTTTGGTTCAAGTAGCTACAGGTTTTGCTATGACGTTTTATTATCGTCCAACAGTAGCAGAAGCATTTAGTTCAGTTCAGTACATTATGACTGATGTTAACTTTGGTTGGTTGATTCGTTCTATCCACCGTTGGTCTGCAAGTATGATGGTTCTATCTATGATTCTTCATGTTTGTCGTGTTTATTTGACAGGTGGTTTCAAGAAGCCACGTGAGCTTACATGGGTAACAGGTGTAATTATGGCTGTTTGTACAGTATCATTTGGTGTAACTGGTTACTCCCTACCATGGGATCAAGTAGGTTACTGGGCTGTTAAGATTGTAACAGGTGTACCTGATGCAATTCCAGTAATTGGTGGTCCTCTAGTTGAACTTCTTCGTGGAGGTGTAAGTGTAGGTCAATCAACTTTGACTCGTTTCTATAGTTTGCATACTTTTGTTCTACCGCTGGCAACAGCAGTATTCATGCTTATGCATTTCCTAATGATTCGTAAGCAAGGTATTTCTGGCCCACTTTAATAAGCTAGAAAAACGTCAAATTTTTAATTTAATTTAATCGAGGATATTTAATTATGGGTGTTACTAAACGACCAGATCTAAGCGATCCAGTTCTACGTGCAAAACTTGCTAAAGGTATGGGTCACAACTACTATGGTGAGCCAGCTTGGCCAAATGACCTTCTGTACATGTTTCCTGTTGTAATTTTGGGTACATTTGCGGGTGTAATTGGTTTGGCAGTAATGGATCCAGCTGCAATGGGTGAGCCAGCTAACCCATTTGCTACACCACTAGAGATTTTGCCAGAATGGTACTTCTATCCAGTATTTAACCTACTGCGTACAATTCCTAATAAACTTCTAGGTGTAGTTCTAATGGCAGCAGTACCTGCTGGCCTAATCACTGTACCTTTCATTGAAAACGTAAACCGTTTCCAAAACCCATTCCGTCGTCCAGTTGCAACATTGGTATTCCTAACGGGTACTGTTTTTGCTATTTGGCAAGGTATTGGTGCAACTATGCCAATTGATAAGGCTCTAACACTAGGTCTTTTTTAATAAAATTTATATGGATATTACAGCATTGTTTTCAACTGCTTTTATTTCATGTTTGGTTTTGAGTCTTACAGGTTATTCAATTTATGTAGGATTTGGCCCACCTTCAGAAGATCTACGTGATCCTTTTGAAGAGCATGAGGATTAAAGCTTAAAATATAAGTTGGTAATTTTTTAAATAAAAATTATCAACTTATATATTGACAGACATTAGTATACTAATGTATACTATTTATACAAAAAGTTTCGCTCTCCTGGTGGAATTGGTAGACACGCTGGTTTTAGGAACCAGTGCTTTTAGCATGAGGGTTCAAGTCCCTCGGAGAGCAAATAAAAAATAATTATGGTCTAAAAACAATTTGACCATAATTATTATTATTTTACTATATTTTTACCAGCTTGCTTTACGTACTCCTGGCAACATACCGTTATGTGCTAGCTCACGTACCAAATGACGAGACATTCCAAATTGTCGATATACAGCCTTTGGTCGGCCAGTTACCGAACAACGTCGTGTTAGTCGTGTTGGGGAGCTATCACGTGGAAATTCCTGGAGAAGTCCTTGAAGTTGAACGCGTGTTTTATATGAGCTTGAACGCTGAATTTGTTGCTTCAACCAAAGACGGGCTTGATTATAACGTTTGATTGAAGTTTTACGATGGTTTTCTTTAGCAATTAGACTTTTTCGTGCCATGATTTCAATTAATATGGTATTGGTTTGTTTTAGTGATATTTTAAACAAACCTATCTATTAATTTATCTAACTCTCTCAAAAATGTCAATAAATGACTTCAGTTATTAACTTCCCAGACGAAAAGCGTCTAGAATCATTGCTAGTAGTGTTCCTCTACGGATACGTTGCAATATTACAAATTCTTTTCGTTTTATATTAAAAATTGGTAGTAGTTCCAAAATAACAACAGTACCCCAAATTATCCAACCTGGAGGTTGAAAAATAGCAACCAAGGAATTTCCAAAAATTAGGCCAATTACCAATTGGTAAAGCGGTATTAGACGTTGAATCCAATTTTTATTATTATTCTTTTTATTAGAATAAAAAGTCATATTATTTAGGGTTCAAAGCGTTGTAGAACACGATCAACAATTCCATAGTTTTGTGCTTGTCGTGCACTCATAAAGAAATCACGATCAATATCTTCAGCGATTCGTTTTACACGATTACCTGTTCGGAAAGCATACAAATTAGTGATTTGGCGTCGAATACGTAGAACTTCCAGTGATTCGCCAAGAACTTCGTTTGCTTGTCCTCGGGCTGCACCTTCAGGTTGGTGAATCATAATAC
>Ga0099800_1176_pt1 | contig 17165 bp, 25 predicted proteins | sample Uncmet6_SortRC_1_FD_89868 | JGI IMG/M metagenome (GOLD analysis project Ga0099800, IMG submission 89868) | Marine eukaryotic communities from CALCOFI LINE 67, Pacific Ocean - CN11_C50_N6_SortRC_1 | ecosystem: Environmental > Aquatic > Marine > Oceanic | place: Pacific Ocean: Monterey Bay... | reverse complement strand
TCCACTGATCCATCCCTGGCCTTCTTCCAGGATGCGATCCAAAAGTCCTGGTAGCCAAGCGAGGTTTGACCAAGCGCGTATTTGCTCGGGGCTGTAAGCCTGAGCGGCCTGCGTTTGGATGGCATCCACGTAAATCTCGCGCAATAACGGGGAGTCAGTGGGCTGGATAGGGCGCATAGGAGCGCTTCGCAAAACGTTGCAAAGCAGGTAATATGTGTGTAGTTATTAGAAGCTGATGGATTCCACTTCTCAGCCCCATGGCGATTGGTTCCAAGAAGGAGCTTCAGAGCAAAGCAAATCTGGACGTTTTGTAGCTGCTGAGCTTCTCAACGGCCGTTTGGCCATGCTCGGCTTTGCGATCGGTCTACTCACGGAAGCATTGACAGGTCATGGCATTCTGAGCCAATTCACTTTTGGCGTTTTAGGCATTAATTGATGACTGATTATTCCGTTTGGATCTACGCAATGCTCGCAGTGGGGGCCTTGATTACAGCAGCTGTTGTTTACACTCTCTCTCAGCCAAGCGACTTGCCATATCTGAAGAAAAAATAATTTCACATCGTAAAAGATGAAGCCCCGTAGCATTGCTCGGGGCTTTTTTAATGGTTGTTTTCAAGTTCCATTTGTTCTGGGATCTCAACGTGCTGTGTTGAATCTTGCAAAAAGCTGTTTGCTATGCAATATGTCAGTACCAAATGTCTTAGTCGCAGCAGCAGCCAACCTTTTGAGCGATACTGTTTAATGCAGTCACTGCATTAAACAGTAGTATATGTTGAGCTTTTTTGTTAGTAATAAATAAATGTACTTTTAAGCATGTCAAGTTGTTTTGATCAAATGAGGGAATTAACCCTCTCTTGATCAAAGTAGCGATTGAATTGTGCTTTTGAATCTTTTGTTCTTAAGCGTTCTCAATCGCTCCAAGCTGGATATTGGTCATGGTGTCGGTGAGTTCGCCAATATCGAGGAGCCCTTCGGCACTAAACCAAGGGGCGTTGGCCCAGCTGAAGCCTTCCCCAAAGGTGTTGTCTGGTGCAACGACGTACCAGTGGCAAGCCGTGTCAGGGACGTCTACAGCGCATTTCGACCAATCGTTTGACCATTGAGGGACCTGAACCCACATCACTGCAGCGAATAACAGCGAAACAATCGATCTGAGCATCTAGTTCCTAAACGGTTTTACATCGTAATGGAAATTTAAGAATTTTGGGCATTCCAGTTTTTGCCCAATGGAATCCGATTGAATCAAATGCCAGTTGCTGCAGCCTTTTTGGAGGCAGATCAACCATGGGGGCAAACGCTAAGTGGTGTCGTAATCGATGGAACAGCCCCGACCTGTTGGCTGAGTGAGGATGATTAAACCCATCAATCAAGCGATGATTGGCAAAATGGCAATCAATTAAGAAGATTTTGCAAATAAAATAGCGTTGAAATTGTCAAATATAAAGTAAAAATTGCTATTCAAGTCGATAACGAATTCAAATATTCGCGAATTGATTGAATTTAACTATGCTTCTTGGTATTGGAGGGAATATTTTTATTATAGCTACATAGTAATGAAGCAAAGTCTTAGCTTCCTTTTCTGGCATGCTTTTCGCGGGCCTGACGTCGCTTCATTGCGTGTAAAAACCCTTTTTCAAGCGATGTAAGTTTTGGATTGGATTCGCCAATTGCATCGTGAGCACGTTGCTTTGCGTCATCAATGAATTTATCGCCTTTGTCGAAGCCCATGTAGTTTTCGCGTTTCGTACAACTTAGTCACGCTGTTTGCGCTTGACATCATTGTCAGCTAATCCTGTGAAATGCTTGCGACCATTGTCGGGCGTTGTCATTAAGGGGTTTGAGGACCTTATTCAATGAATCGTCAGCTCGTACTTCCAAAGAATGAAAACAGATTTCGTTTGTTTACGACCTCTCTCATGGTGTGGGGCAGTATCGCTGTTCTGATTGCTTGGGGTGTTCGGAGTGCATACCCAGCGATCTAATAGCGCTCTCTGGCTCTGATTCGCTCGATGCCATGCATCCCTAGGCATGGCTGTTAAAACCTTGCCCGTGTTGAGCTCAATGCGCTTGAGTGTTTCGAGGGGTGTCTCATCCTTCGTGCACTGTTGCCTGAAGGCCAAAACTTATGGCAGAAGACATTCAGCAAACCCATCCGCTCTATGCGTCGGATCGGGACATTTTGGATTCTTTGCTTGGTTTTGAAGGTGCTCCGGGCCCCGACCAGCTGACCGCAGCAGCAAGACTTGCGACGCGTTATGGAGAGTTCCCTGGGGCTGATGACATCAAGGCAGACTTGGAGAAAGTTGTTGCTGGCTGGGGATTGACTCGGGACACTCTCAATCTTCAATGCAGAGAGATTTGGGCAAGCGGTTGGCGTCCAGGGCAAAGCCTTAGTGATGAGGTGGGATCTGGATCCGATGTCAGTGATTCGGAAGCGTCCTGAGGATGGGGAGCTTCAAGAGCATGTAGAGGGCAATTCTTAGCGTTGCTTTATTAAAGAGGCGAAAATAGTTCGTGAATGGCACACCATGCATTGTACTTTCCTTTAAACAAATGAGCACTATGTGGCAATCAAAGATTATTTTGGTTGGTTTTTTGATATTTAGCAGGATCTATTGCTTGTTAGATTTTGATCATTGATTTAACTTGCTGTTTGGTGCAGTGGGTCCCTTCGGATTGCTAAAGCTGTTGCGTGTTGTGCGTGTGGATCTGTCTCGTTTTCGAGGTCTTGTTAGTGGCTTGGCTTAGGTTTTGCCTCCAATCGTTGATGGCTGGCCAGGCTCTTAATCCTTTTCTCTGCAGAGATGAGAAGACTTGAGTGGCTGAAGAAATCACAATTAAGAAGATTGCTGTTTAGAAAGGAATTGTTTTTGAGTTGTCCATGGATTTGATTGCGTTGTTTACTGCGGCTCCAGCGGCTCCCTATGCCTGGTCCCTTGTGCTGGCTGGCGCGGTTGTGATTGCCAGCATTGTTCCTCTCGGTGCGGCGCGCTCCCAGGCTGACTTCACCATCGCTGACATGGATGCGCCTAGGGCCATGTTTGATCGTTTGCCCGCCTGGGGTAAGCGGGCCACTTGGGCCCATCAAAACAGCTTTGAATCATTTGGCCTCCATGCACCCGCAGCGTTGTTGGCTCTCATTGCTGCTCTTCAAACAGGACCCTTGCCAGGCATCGCCGTAATTGTTGCACTTGTTCAACCGATCCTGCGCCTGGCTTATATCGGCGCCTATGTCGGCAATGTTGCAGCCTTGCGAGGCTTGTGCTGGGCTTCGGCGCTGTTCTGCACAGGCATTCTGTACGTGGAGGGGCTGAAGGCTCTTCTTCAATCGGCCTGACCGACCAATTCATCAATCCTCGCTCGGATTAGCAGGCATATTGAAACTTTTAAGTTTGATCACTGCTTGCTAAAGGAGCACCATTGTTGTCGATCAACCTCATTGAGATCGTGGGGTTGGCTCGCATTCAGCGGAAAGAATCCAATCAATGGATCGAAGTCGATTAGTCGAAAAAGAGAAGGCTGACCACTTTTCCCATGTCTTCTGCGGTTCTACAACTGGCCAACAGCGTTTCACTGTCATGAAACGCGAAACAAATTAATTGATCACAACGGTTAATAATCTCTTGGTTGCAAAGACTGCTGGCGATGGGCAAGGGCAGATCATCATGCTCAGGTTTTTCGATCAGATGGAGAACCTGATCAAGTTGCTCACGAATTTCAGAGACTTGGCGATCGAGACTCTGTGGGAGCAGCACGGTGAGTCGTTCTCGATCAACAGCCAACACCCCACGAATTACAGCTGCATTTACGCCCTGAGAGCCAGAGGTCAGCAACGTATGACCTTCCTGAGCCAAAGATCGAGAGATCAGCTCCACAAGGTGGATTGCGACAACCGGCACGTGGCGGCTGCCGAGAATGGCAATTCTTCGCTTGCCTTTGTCCTGAAGCAGGGCAAGTTCTTGGGCAAGCGTGTCGACCCTGTCGAGTGCAGGAAGATCAAGAGAGCGGCTCAATGACATCCCACTGGCGATTTCAAACGCTAGCAGCGGCCCCCGAGAGAAGCGTGACCCGGTGAGCGCTTCGGCAACGCTCAGCTAACGGCACGAAATAATTCGCTGAGGTGGCAGTGCTCTTCGACGAGTCGGAAGGCGTAGGTGGCCTTCACTGTTTCGTGGAGTCGCACATGTCCGAAGGCCTGTTCGATCACTTCAACGGTGGCCAGCGTGTCGTGTTCAACCTTCAGAAGTGGGACCTCTAATTCATCTGCTCGATTGACCAGTTGGGGGAGAGGCTCTCCCGCGCCGGTGAGGATGAGGCACTGCGTTGAGGCCTCCAGAGCTGCGAGCTGAATATCGGTGCGATCGGCACCTGTTACCACCGCCATGTTGCGCCGCCGCCTGAAGAATTCCATCGCTGAATTCACATTCATGGCTCCGATACTCAGGGTCTCAACTAGGAGTTCGAGGCGTTCTTTACAGCAAATCACTCGAGCATCAAGACGTCGCACCAGCTCTCCAACGGTGACGCTGCGTAGAAGGGGAGATCGGGGCATCACCCCGAAGACCTTCAATCCCAGCGCCTGTAGAGCCGGCACAACGTGTTGGTTCAATTCCTCGACTTCATCGGGTGTCACCGCATTCAAAACAACACCGGCTAGTCGGTCGCCGAGCTGATGCTGCGCTGCGAGTAGGGCATCAACACTCCGGCTGTCTTGCCAAAGATGCACAAGGATCACAGGAGCATCGAGTCCTTGGGCGAGTTGTACGAGGCTGAGGCCGTACATCAGGCCTTCATGAAGGCTTCCTGCCGCCTCGAGCATGGTGAAGCTGTCTTGATCGTTTTGCAGATCGTTCAGCAGCATTTCGAGCCCTGTTCCCGCATCCAAATTCCCCTGGCGCAAGCGAGTGTCGGCTGTCTCTGGTGAGAGCAGGTGGAGAGACGGAATCAAGCGGGACTCGTCGATCCCAAGGGTTGTGCCAACGAATCGCACGTCGTCATCAATCAGCGGATCAGGCAGAGGAGAGCCTTTGGCTGTCCACTCAAGACTCGTGGCTAGTGGTTTCCCAAAGCGAACAGTCCGGCCCTCAGACAGGAGATGGCGGGCTAATCCGAGTACGAGAGCGGATTTGCCGCTGAACGGCTCACAGGATCCGATCAGCAGTGTGTTGCCCATGCAGGAGATCCCGGCGTGTTCAGCAATTTAGAGGTCAAGCCCCGTTGTGCTGTCATCGTTGAGGCGGAGAAGGGGTGAATGGTTTCGGCCAGGTTGCTGCCCCCCGATCCAAGTTCCCTCTCATGGCCAATCAGGCGTCTCCCTCTTCTGCTTCATTTCTCTCAGGGCGTTGGGCCGGCAGAACAGTGGGAATCACTGGAGCAAGTGGCGCGCTGGGACGGGCTTTAACCAAGGCTCTAATCGCAGAGGGCGCCTGGGTGATTGCTTTGAGCCACAGTCCGCCACCCCAAGCTCAAACGACAACGGATGAGGCTCAAGAGTGGGTGCGTTGGTCTTGCGGAGACGAGCTTCAGCTCGATTCCATTCTCAAAAGAGTTGATGTGTTGTTGTTGAACCACGGCATCAACCCTGGTGGTGATCAGTGCCCCGCGACTCTCTCTAAAACTCTCGAGGTGAACGCCTTAAGCCACTGGCGTCTGATGCAGCAATTTGAGGCCATTGCTGATCAAGACCAAAATCGCGATCAGCCAAGGGAGCTCTGGGTCAACACCTCAGAGGCCGAGATCCAGCCGGCTTTGAGTCCTGGCTATGAGTTGAGCAAGCGCTTGATCGGTGAATTGGTCAGCTTGCGTTGGAACAATCGAAGCGCGACGCAGCGTCAAACTTTGCGGTTACGCAAACTTGTTCTTGGGCCGTTTCGCTCCAATCTCAACCCGATCGGAATTTTGACATCAGCATTCGTCTCCAGACAGGTGATTTGGCAAGCAAATCTGGGGGTCAACTTGATCATCGTTACCCCCAATCCACTGACTTACTTACTAATGCCCTTCGTCGAACTGGTCAGAAGGGTTTATTGCCGGTCATTAAGGGTCAACAATCTACGCGATCGGTGAGGATTTCGCAACCATCAGACGTCACCACGATGGTGTGCTCCCATTGAGCGGAAAGACTGCCGTCCTTGGTGACGACCGTCCAGCGGTCCTTCAAGGTGCGACAAGCATTGCTTCCTGCGTTGAGAATCGGCTCAACAGCCAGTGTCATGCCTGGACGCAATTTGACGTTAGGAAGATCGTTGGTGCGGAAATTAAATACCGAGGGCTCTTCATGGAGATTCCGTCCAACTCCATGGCCGGTGTAGTCCTCCACCACACTGAATTGATTGGCTTTGACGTGATCTTCGACTGCTCCAGCAATGTCGAGAAGAGTGTTCCCGGCACGGATCTGGGAGAGTCCAGCCATCAATGATTCCTGGGCGACCCGACTGAGCTTGCGGGCTTCTTCGGAGACGTCACCGACGCAAACGGTGATGCAGCTATCTCCGTGATAACCGTCGAAATAGGCCCCGGTATCCACTTTGAGCAAATCGCCAGCATGAATGACCCGTTTGTTGCTGGGGATGCCATGCACCACCTCGTTGTTAATGCTGGCGCAGATGCTTGCTGGGAAGCCGTGGTACCCCATGAAACTTGGGGTGGCGCCCATCTCCCTGATGCGGCGCTCCGCAATGGCATCGAGGTCCCCTGTGGTCTGGCCTGGCTCCACCAGCTCCATGATTTCGCGCAGGACGGTGGCGACGATAGAGCTGGCTTTCGCCATGATTTTCAGCTCACGGGCCGATTTGATTTCCACGCCACGTCGCTGCTGGATGCGTGGGCCGGTGGCGGTGACAGTGGACCCCTTTGTGGAGGCCAGGAGGTCAGCGAACAAATTCATTGTGTTTCGGCGTTTCTTGTTTCAGGCCGTTAAAGCAAGCCGCATCGGCGGAAGCTCTACAGACAGTCTTCCTGTCACGCTATCAATTGCAATGGAGGGATCGACGGTGGCCCGCTTGTTGGTTCGCGTACGCCAATGGCATCGCTTGATGGCTCCTCTTGTTGTGCTCCCTTTGCTGGTGACTGTGAGCACCGGCGTGACCTATCGGTTGGCCAAGGACTGGGGGGGGTTGAGTCGTGAGCAGGTTCATTGGTTAATGACCATCCATGAGGGCGAGTGGCTTGGCCCTGTCCTCGAACCAGTTGTGGTTCTCCTCAACGCCGTGGGCCTGTTGTGGATGCTTGCAACCGGTGCCTGGCTCCTCCTGCAAAGCTTCCGAAGACAATGGATTGCGTTTAGGAAGGAGGCTGGGGGTTAAGCTGGTTGTTTGGCGTGTTACCAGGAGCTGGGATGGCGGTGGACCCTATAGAGACGTCTGTGGACGAAGCCACTGAGGCGACCAGCGGAACTACTGCTGTTGCTGAAAAATCAGCGGCAAAAGATTCGAAGAAGTTGAGTGCTTACGCACTCATTAAAGAATTCGAAGATGCACAGCTGAAGAGTGATCTCCCTGAGATCTACGTCGGCGACACCGTGCGTGTTGGTGTTCGTATCAGTGAGGGCAACAAAGAGCGTGTCCAGCCCTACGAGGGCGTCGTGATCGCTAAACGCCATGGAAGCCTTAACCAAACCATCACGGTGCGCCGCATCTTCCAGGGCATCGGTGTTGAGCGGGTTTTTATGCTCCACAGCCCACAAGTTGCTTCGGTCAAGATTGAGCGTCGCGGTAAAGTGAGACGTGCGAAGCTTTTTTATCTGCGGGACCGAGTGGGCAAGGCCACTCGTGTGAAGCAGCGCTTCGATCGCTGAGGCTTTCGCTTCAACGAATTAATGCCATCGTTTTTCGATGGTTAAGGGGTTCATCGCCTTGCGCCGTTAGTTCAGTTGGTAGAACGCAGGTCTCCAAAACCTGATGTCGGGGGTTCAAGTCCTCCACGGCGCGTCCGATGACCCCTTACTTGCAGTTTTCTTGATTTCGAGCATGGAGTTAGATCTTCAACCTGGTGATGTGGTCAAAGTGCTCGAATCAGCCGCTCTCGGCTGGGTTCGTGCACGAGTGATTCGCGTCAAGTCCGGTGGACGAGTCGTTGTCCAAAGTGATCAAGGTCGTGAATTTACGGCCCGAGGCAATCAAGTGCGTTTGATCGAACCAGCTGGATTTAGTAGTCCTTAAGCCCATTGTTTTGACCTGTTTTGGTCCTTCAGCCTCCCCATTCGGGGAGGTTTTTTTTGTTCGACTTGCGTGCGCATATCAAAACCATGGCATTTTCATGGCTTCATCCCTGTTGGTTCGTGGGGGCTGGCCAGTAGAGATGGGGGCAATCAAGCTCGCGCTGTTTCGATCTGACCAGTGATCCTCAAGATTGCAGGTGAAACGTTCTAAAACGTTGGCGTCTCCTCGAGTTTGTTGACGGAGGGCAGGGCGGCAGTTGATACTAGCCAAGTCGCACTAGCGGCAAAGGTCACTCTTTGTGGGTAAATCTCCCTCATTCGAGTTCAGCCTGGGACCGTAGTTCAATCGGTTAGAGCACCGCCCTGTCACGGCGGAAGTTGCGGGTTCGAATCCCGTCGGTCCCGTTTTCATCCCCCCGGCTTAGTGACGGTTCGCGTTCGTCTGGCCCCAAGCCCCACAGGCACGCTTCACATTGGAACGGCTCGTACGGCTGTTTTTAATTGGTTGTTTGCCCGTCATCAAAACGGCAAATTTTTGCTGAGAATTGAGGACACGGACAAAGAGCGCTCCAAGCCAGAGTTCACGCAAAATATTCTCGACGGTTTGCGCTGGCTTGGCCTGGACTGGGATGAGGAACCGGTCATCCAAAGCGAGCGGATTGAAGCTCACAAACAGGCCATCAGCCAATTGCTCGCTCAAGGTCTGGCTTACCGCTGTTATGCCAGCGAACAGGAATTAGATGCCATGCGTGAGGCCCAGAAGGCCTCAGGCAGGCCTCCTCGTTACGACAACCGTCACCGCCATCTCAGTGGTGAAGAAGAGGAGGCCTACCGGGCTGAAGGGCGAGAAGCGGTGATTCGTTTTCGGATTGATGACGAAGCCACCATCGTTTGGACCGACCTGGTGCGCGGTCCGATGCAATGGCGCGGCGCCGATCTTGGTGGCGATATGGTCATTGCCAGGCGAGCTCCTGCAAACACGGTTGGCGACCCGCTGTACAACCTCGTTGTGGTTGTTGATGACGCCGCTATGGCGATCAGTCATGTGATTCGAGGTGAGGATCACATCTCCAATACGGCCAAGCAACTGTTGCTGTACGAGGCGCTGGGGTTGAACTGCCCAATTTTTGCTCATACGCCTTTGATCCTTAATCCAGAGGGACGCAAGCTCTCGAAGCGTGATGGCGTCACCTCTATCAGTGATTTTCGGGCCATGGGTTACACCGCAGAGGCCTTAGCCAATTACATGACCCTGCTCGGTTGGTCTGTTCCAGAGGGAACAGAGGAACGGTTCACGCTTCGAGAAGCCGCTGAAGTTTTCAGTTTTGATCGGGTGAATAAAGCAGGTGCCAAATTTGATTGGGACAAGCTCAACTGGCTCAATTCCCAGGTTTTGCATGGTTGGTCGCCAGCCGAACTTCTTTCAGCAGTTGAACCCCTTTGGCAGAAACAAGGTTGGATTGTCAACGACCCTCTTTGGGCAAACGATTTAGCCGTTTTGCTCGGACCTTCACTCACCTTGATCGAAGACGGAGTGACGCAAGCCAAGCCCTTTTTTGAAGAACCTCCCTTAGAAGAGGATGGGCTGAAGCAACTAGATCAAGCAGGTGCCCGTCCTGCGCTTCAGGCACTTCTTTCCGCTCTTGAGCTGAATGCTTGGGATGGTTTTGATGTTGAGCGCGCCCAAACCTTGCTTAAAGATGCGGCCGCCTCCGCTGAAGTGAAAAAGGGTGTCCTAATGAAGAGTCTTAGGGCCGCATTGCTCGGTCGGCTTCAGGGGCCAGACCTCATCACGACCTGGGCGTTACTGGCCCGACTCGGGCACGATCGGCAGCGCTTGCGTCGTTGCTTCTGATACGGCAGAGGCCTTGGCGTCAGAGGCTTCTTCTGGACTTTCTGCAATTAGGCCAAGGATGCGTGCCAAGGGTTGCGCTGTTAGTCCTTGAATTCCCACGGTCATCAAAATTGTGAGGAAGACCAACCCTTGTAAACGCCCTGCACCCAAAATTCCAGCCTGTTCAAGGCGGATGGCAAACAAGGAGGCCACAGCTGCTGTCACGATTCCGCGTGGCGCCAGCCAGGCCATAAACAACTTTTGCCGCCATACCAAGGGCAAACCGATTGTGGCCACACTCACGGCGACTGGACGCACCACAAACATGAGCAGCAAGACACAGCTCACACCGCCCCATCCGAGCGGACTGAGCTCAGCCCATGACACATCAGCTGCCAGGAGTGGAAACAGCATGGTGATGGCAAGTGCAGCCAACTCTCGGATCAACTCATGGAGCTGACCGGCTTCTTCGGTTGACCGACGCCCGACCATGACGCCCGCGGCAACGGATGCCGGTAGGCCTGATTCAGGCAGAAGCCATTCGGCAATCGCGTACATGAGGAACAAGGCCCCAAGAGTGAGCTGTAGACGCAATCCGACCGGTTGCGAGGACTTAAGGCGTCGTAACCCCTCTGACAACAGCCAACCAACCGTGACACCAATCAGCACTCCTCCTCCGAGGCGTGCCAGCAGACCTTGGGCTAATTCACGCCAGCCATGGAGGTCTCCCAGCGCAAGTTCAAGGAGTAGCAATGCCAACACAGCTCCAATGGGCTCGAGCACCAGTCCTTCCGCTTCCAGCACATCTCCAAGGGGATGAGCTAAGCGAATTTGTTTCACGATCGGGGTGACCACGGTGGGCCCAGTCGCCAGCACGATGGCGCTGAAGACTGCTGCTAAAGACCATCCAAGGCCAGCGAGCCAGTGCGCTGCAAGGATTCCAGCACCGAGAGAAATGAAGATTCTCAAGACTGAGATGCGAAGCACGGTGGCTTTGATCGTGTCTCCAGGTAGTCGAAGGTTGAGACCTCCGTCAAACAACACCAAGCTCACCAACAGTCCGACAATGGTTTGCAGCCCTTGTCCAAGATCGAGAGGTTCAACGAGTCCTAGGCCAGAGCGCCCGATCAGCAGCCCTGAAAGAAGCAGCAAAACCACGCCATTGATATTGGATAAAGCTGCTAGCAGTCGCGCCCCTGCACCCGCAAAGACCGTGATGCCCCAAAGCAGCCCTAAACGCTCAGGCGTCATCGATCAAGGCGTATTGCGGTTCCACCCGCATTCCGATGACGGCATCCGGACGCACAACAAGAAACTCACCGTCTAAGTCACTGAGGGGGACATTGACAAAAGCCCCTTCAGCACTGGCATTGACCAGCCCTTGATACCAATCCTGGAATTGATCAAGTGACGCGAAATGCACCACTTCGCTCTGCCCGCCAGACAGGTGAAGGGAGATCCGATACCGGCGCGGAGTGCGGTTCATCTAGGAACCGTACTGCCCAGGCAACTCTCTGCACATCAGATGGAAGGTAGAGGGGGTGGCGTGGATAGCCCGCTTTGGTCAAGCCAGTCACGAAGGGGGGTGAAAGCACTCCTCGTCGATCACTGACGTCGTTCAACATTTTTAAGACCTCTGCATCCCGCTGCCTCAATCCTCCGCCGACCCCCCATCCCAGCCAAAGATCCCATTTGGGTTGTTGAGCCCACTGTTGGAACCAGCTTTGCAAGATGAGATCGTTCTCAGCGCCGATGGGCTCTGCGCATCGGCACAGCAGGGAGGGGGAAGGGGAGATGCGGGCAAACAGATTCAGGACCACGAGATGGTGATACCCCCATTGGTGTGCAAACCCTTGAAGCCGTCTCAGGGTTGGGTCGTCTCGACGACCATCCGCTCGTGACGGATTCAGTCCAACGAACAGAAGCACCCGTCTCTGCTTCGAGATCTGATCACTGGATTGAATGGGGCGATGCAATAACCAGCGGTAGGCACCGCAAGAACTCAGTGCTGCTTCAGCTTGCCAAGAGTTCAAGTGCAGCCTCGAGAATCCTTCCACTTGCCTTGCCATCGCCAAAGGGATTCACAGCTTTTGCCATGGCGTTGTAGGCCTCACTGTTGTCTAACAACAGTGAGGCTTCACGGTGAATGGCTGTTGGGTCAGTCCCCACCAATCGGGCTGTTCCGGCGTCAACGGCTTCGGGGCGTTCGGTGGTTTCACGGAGCACAAGAACCGGTTTTCCAAGAGCTGGTGCTTCTTCTTGTAACCCACCGGAGTCAGTGAGTAAGAGCGTGCAACCTTTCATGGCTGCCACCAAGCGGTCGTAATCCAGAGGTTCGGTCAGCGTCACGCGTGGATGGTCACCTAAAAGTGCCTGGAGGGGTTCACGCACGGTTGGGTTGCGATGCAAGGGCAGCAGCAACACGGTGTCGGGATGGCTGTCGAGCACACGAAGCATTCCATCCGCAATGTTCTTGAGTCGGTCTCCCCAATTTTCACGACGGTGAACAGTCGCCAAAATCACTCTTTGCGTGCCCCAATCGATGGCTAAGTCGCTCAAAGCAGGAGCGCGTTCTGACATCCGCAGCAGGGCATCGATCACGGTATTTCCCGTGAGCATCACGTGCCCAACAACCCCAGATGCTTGGAGGTTGGCTTCGGATTGCTTGGTAGGAGCAAAGTGAAGATGCGAAATTTGAGAAATCAAACGCCGGTTGGCTTCTTCTGGAAATGGATCAAGAAGATTGTCTGTACGCAGTCCAGCCTCGACGTGGCCCACAGGAATTTGCTCATAGAAGGCAGCGAGGGCTGCAGCGAAGGCCGTGGTGGTGTCTCCTTGAACCAGCACGAGCTGTGGAGGGAACGCTTGAAAATCATCACGCAAGCCCTGCAGCGCCGCACAGGTCACGTGGGTGAGGGTTTGTCGTGGTGCCATCAGATTGAGATCCAGATCGGCGCTCAGGCCAAACAAATCCATCACTTGAGACACCATCTCCCTGTGTTGACCTGTCAGCACGACTCTGGTTTCCAAGGCCTCACAGGCCCGGAATTCTTGGATCACAGGCGCCAATTTGATGGCTTCAGGCCTCGTGCCCAAGACGATTGTCACGCGTGGCAGGCGAGCCATAACCATCCAGATTGTGAGCTAATCCTACGGTTGATCTCGCCGGTAGGTCTTGGCATCAACTTGCCAGATGACCAACCGTCGCGAAGCTGCATAGAGCGGACACCATCAGCATGAGTCAGCCCGTTTTTCCTCCTGGCATTCCAGCGCGGCCAACGTTCACAGCTTCTCCAATTCAGCAGTCGTCGGCTTCGCCACCCCCGTCTTTAGAGCAGATCGTTCGTATCGCTTATGACCAAGGGCATTCCGATATTCATCTTGGGATCGGGGAGAGCCCACGATTTCGAGCTCGTGGCGAGATCATTCGCTCCGATTGGCCTCCCACCGAACCGAGTGAGTTTCAGGACTGGCTAAGGGAGTTGCTTACGCCACAACAGATCGACCACTTCAGACAGTGCAAAGAATTCGACGGGGCTCATGCCTTCCCTTTCGTGAGAGTACGCATCAATTTGTTTGATGCTTTGAAAGGTGCCGCGATGGTATTACGGCTCATTCCTCAAAAGATCCTGTCGCTGGATGACTTAAAGCTTCCGCATGTTCTGCAAGAACTTTGTGCTCATCCAAAAGGATTGTTGCTTGTGACTGGACCTACCGGTTCAGGTAAGAGCACCACGCTGGCAGCCATGATTGATTGGATTAATCGCAATCAAAGTAGGCATATTCTCACGATTGAGGATCCCATTGAATTTGTGCATGAAAGTCGGCAGTCTTTAATTCGACAACGTGAGGTTGGTCGTCACACGCTTCAGTTTCACCATGCTTTAAGAGCGGCGCTGCGCGAAGATCCTGATGTGATCTTAGTTGGTGAAATTCGTGACAAAGAAACGCTTAGCACTGCGATGGAAGCTTCCCAGACTGGACATCTTGTCTTCGGGACGCTGCACACAAACTCAGCGGTTAAAACCGTTGAACGTGTTTTGGGAATGTACCAACCAGAAGAGCAAGAAAGTATTAGGCAATCTCTTGCAGAATCATTGAAGGGAATTATTTCCCAGGGATTAATTCAAAGTACTGGTGGAAAGAGGGCCGCATATCACGATCTGATGATTAATACTGATGCATGCAAAGACTATATAAAAAAAGGAGCTTTAGATGATGTGGAAGACATCATGCAAAGAAGCGAATTTGATGGAATGATGACTGCTAATCAGTCCCTGCAACGCCTGGTTGAATCTGGTCAAGTTGAAGCCGAGAAGGCGATAGCTGTAAGCCCTCGCCCGAATGAACTCTCCCAGGCTTTAAGAGGCAGGGGTTGAGGGAGTTCAGGCTGCGTTATTGAACATCCTGACGATGAAAAGCGTTGCCATGCCAATGGATAAACCGAGCATGGCTAAGCGCCCATTCCAGATTTCAGCTTGTGGGGTGAATCCTCTCTTCCAAGCATTCAATTCGATGGGATCGATGGGCTCTGCCACAACCTTTTGTTGGAGATCTGTTTTGGGAGCCATCGGAGGATCTCGGGGGAGGCCATCTTAAGAGAAAATTTTAAAAGGGGGGTGTAGGGCCATAAAGGCTTAATGCTTTCTCTAATGGCCAGCGCGCCGAGACGCCTAGCTCTAGAGAGCTGGGCTCCACGCCGCTTGAGAGCCGACGCAATGCCGCTACGGCAACCATTGCAGCGTTGTCTGTGCAATAGGCCAAAGGGGCGATATGCACAGACACCCCCTTGGTCTGTCCGACAGCATGCATTTGAGAACGCAAGCGATGGTTCGCGGCAACGCCACCCACCATCACTAAATGCTTAAGGCCCAGCTCTGAGCAGCAGCGCAAGCTTCGCTCCACCAAGACATCGGCCACAATTTGCTCGAAGCTGGCCGCAAGATCCGCAAGAGGAAGCTCCTCGGACTCACTCTTTAGGGCTTCCACGTGTCGAAGCACCGCAGTTTTGAGCCCGCTGAATGAAAAGTCATAGGGGTAGAAGCCTCCTTCTGGCTTGGAAACCCGCCCTTTGGGTAGCCGAAACCGTTTGGGATCACCTTCCCCGGCGATGGCCTGAATCGCAGGACCTCCGGGGTAGCCCAAGCCCATGAGTCGCGCCACTTTGTCGAAGGCTTCGCCGGCAGCATCGTCATGGCTGCGCCCCAGGCGTTCCATCTCTCCATGCAAATCCCCCCGAATGAGTTCGGTGTGCCCGCCACTCACAAGAAGCACCAAATAAGGCGCTTGTGGTGGGTCATCTGCCAAAAACACCGATGCCAAGTGTGCCTCGAGATGGTGAACGGCGAGGAACGGTTTTTGATGCAGGGCGGCCAGTGTCCGCCCAGTAATAGAGCCCACCATCAGGGCTCCCACCAGGCCAGGTGCCACGGTCGCCGCGATGGCATCGAGGTCTGCCGCAACAAGACCTGCGTCTTCTAAGGCGAGCTCCACGAGCCTTGGGAGCGCTTCCACGTGCCGGCGCGAGGCGATCTCAGGAACGACCCCACCCCATTTCGCGTGCTCCTCAACTTGAGAGGCGATGCCATGGGACAAAACCGTGAGCTGGTCGCCCTGCTGACGGAGTACCGCCGCGGCTGACTCGTCACAACTTGTTTCGAGGGCAAGCACTGTGGGCATGAAGATGGAGGGGGCTCCCCTACTGTCCGTTTGTGACATCCTGCCGCTTTGGGGCAGGCTCAACAGGAACCGTTCCGATGCGTCGTCTCTTCGCTATAGCGCTCTCGGCCCTGCTGGTGTTCGGCTTTGCCCCCGTCGCCAAGGCGGATGTAGCTGGTCTGACACCCTGCGCCGAAAGTCCCCGTTTTCAGCAGCGTGCAAGCGCTGCCGCCACGCCTCAAGCTAAGGCTCGTTTCGAGATGTATAGCGAGGCCGTATGCGGTGAAGATGGGTTGCCTCATTTGATCGTGGATGGTCGTTGGAGCCATGCCGGTGACTTCGTCTTCCCAGGTCTGATGTTCCTCTACATCACTGGATGCATTGGCTGGGCAGGTCGTGAGTACCTCAAAGGCACTCGTGGCACCAAAGAGCAGTACATGAAAGAGATCCAAATTGATGTGTCTCTTGCCTTCAAGTCTGTGCTGGCATCAGCCACCTGGCCTATCGCTGCTTTTGGTGAACTCACGAGTGGCAAATTGCTTGAAAGCGACGACAAGGTGACGATCTCTCCTCGCTGAACTCGCTCTACGAAGTCCTTACCTTTCTCACGATGAAGAAATTCCTTACTACTGCACCAGTCGTTGCCGCGATTTGGTTCACTCTCACCGCCGGAATCCTGATCGAGTGGAATCGCTTTTTCCCAGATCTCCTCTTCCACCCCATGGGCTGATCGTTCCGTCCTTAAAACCATCGAAAAGGGGCCCGTTGTGGCCCCTTTTTTATTAGGTAGCGGTCAAGTTCATCTTGTTCTCTAATTCGGCTAAAGCTGTTTCAAGATCGTCGTTAACGATGACAGCATCGAATTCTGTTTGAGCTGCTAACTCGTCTTGTGCTCGTTTGAGACGACGCTGGATCGCCTCTTCTGCTTCGGTCCCGCGGCCGCGAATTCGTTTCTCAAGTTCCTCCACGCTTGGTGGTGCAAGGAAAAGTTGAATGGCTTCTGGCAAGCTTTTTCTCACCTGCCTGGCTCCTTCCAATTCAATTTCAAGAAGAACGGGAATTCCGTTTGCAACGCGTTCGCTAACAGGTTGCCGAGGTGTGCCGTAGCAGTTACCAGCGAATTCAGCCCACTCCAGTAAGCCACCACTTTGAACAAGTTCGTTGAACCGTTCCTTGGAGTGAAAAAAATAGTGAATTCCGTCGATTTCTCCACTGCGTGGAGCACGCGTCGTGGCCGATACGGAGAGCCATATCTCTGGATGACGCTCTCTCAGTCGGGCCACCAAGGTGCCCTTACCGACGCCGCTAGGACCGGTGAGCACCGTGGGCCTGGCGATTGATCCATCAAGAGCCATGCGTTGCTTGAGACTGCATCGCAGGGTAGGAAGGCTTCTTGTTCAGCCTGCTTCTCAGGCAATCCATGGTCAGCCAAAGTCCGCAAGTGATGGATCTCACCAGCCTGAGGGCTGTGCTGGCGGATTTGCGTGCCAGGCTGCTACCGAGCCGGTTTGAGAA
>Ga0099800_1175_pt1 | contig 17301 bp, 4 predicted proteins | sample Uncmet6_SortRC_1_FD_89868 | JGI IMG/M metagenome (GOLD analysis project Ga0099800, IMG submission 89868) | Marine eukaryotic communities from CALCOFI LINE 67, Pacific Ocean - CN11_C50_N6_SortRC_1 | ecosystem: Environmental > Aquatic > Marine > Oceanic | place: Pacific Ocean: Monterey Bay | collected... | reverse complement strand
ATGATTCCACCAGCGAAGCTGGAGTCCACACCGAAATGGATGCCACCGCCAAGGCTCTCAGCAGCAGTAGAGTGTCCTGCCAGAACCTGAACATTAGGGGCAAGTTTCCCATGAGAACATCCAGGAATAAAACAAGCATCTCCAGCGCCACCAGACGCACCACCTGTTGAAATAGAAATCAGCGCTGGAGCGTCAAGAAAATTAGCATAACCGCTCGAAACGCACACATCACCGCTAGTTGCGCCGTCGCCGCTGCAGACAGCAACGTGGCCACTCGAGCCCCCGCTACTCGCGCCGGAACAAATCGACGCATCCCCACCTGCGACCTCGCGACCCTCCCCTGCTATAATCTGCACTCCGCCACCCTGGCGGCCACTTCCAGCCACGCATCCAACACGACCCCCACTTGCGAGAGAACCAGCTCCACAAGAGCCAGCGGCCACCTCGACGTCCCCGCCATCACCATCGCGCGACGTGCCACTGCGAAAGCTCACGTCGCCCGCCTGCTCGCCTGTGCCGCTCTCGAGGCAGACGCCTCCACTCGCGGTCCTCGCAGGCCCCGATAGTATTGAGATGCCTCCGCTATCTCCGACGGTGCTGCTAGTTGCCGTGTGTAGCCCCGCCGCACCGCTCTCCAGACAGTGGCCACCGCTTCTGACGTCAGCTCTCCCACCCTCAGCATCACTACTCGAACCTGCGCATGCTCTGAGTCTGCCGCCGGAGCAACGCCCGTCCCCGCCGGATGCCGAGATCGACCCGCCTGGCGCGACAGCAGTCGTTCCAGTCCCAGAAAGGAACTCGAGCTTGCCGGCGCGAACTGTCCCCCATGCTGCCCCGAACTCGATCGACCCACCGACAAGTCCATCGCCACTCACGATGGTCGCATTAGTTCCACCACCCTGACTCGTCTTTGACGTTACTTTCACATCACCTCCTGTTTCAGACTCGCTCGTGCCGGGCAACACCACACACGAGCGCGACTCCTCCGCCGACCCACCCGTCGACATGCAGACCGACCCCGTGTCTCCAGAATTGGCTTCCCCACTCGCCAAACACAAAGCACCGGTCATGCTCCTGCCCATCGAAGATGCGTCTCCACCAAGGAGATCCACAGCACCAGAGTCGTGGCACCTTCCCTCACCACTACGGAACAAGACTGCGCCGCCGACGTCGATCCCTATTCCACCGGTCAGAGTCACGCCCCCACCTCGACCATTGCCATCGAGCACCGCTCCGCCACTAAGCGTCACGCCCCCCCCCCGCTGCCTCGTCTGACGCTCCGCCGCCACCGCTCAAGCAAACTGAGCCACCCGCCTCTCCAGCACCGGCGGAGGTCTCTATCTCGCCCACACGCCCATCTGCGCCCTTCGTGCTCAGCAGCACTGCTCCTGATGCACTCCCGCCAGCTCCCGTTGAGACTGCGATCGACCGTTCCGCGTCTAGAGCAACGTCGCCCCCCGACGATGACGTGCTCGCACCACCATGAACATCGACATTGTCACTAGCCCCCAAGGTCGCAGCGCCCGAAGAGAGAGTCAGCCCCCCGCCATCCTGCCCTCGACCTGCACCCAACGATGTCGTTCCACCAGTGGCAGCGCGTCCATCCGAGTCTCCACCGGCAATCTGAAGCTGACCGCCAATCTCAGAGCCACGCCCAGCTTCTTGCACAAGATTCCCACCTCCTCCAGATGCTCCACTCGACCCGGACACGAGCACCACATCTCCACCTCGATGCTGTTGCGCATTCCCAGCCCCAAGGGCCACGTTACCACCAGATCCCTCCGATGCTGTACCCACATGGATCGAGCCACTGCCGGCGACACTCCCCGCGCCGCTCCCTACCACCCCGATACGTACGTGTCCGGACCCATCCATGGACGCTGAGCCTGTTGCTACGTGAACATCGCCACTACCAGAGGCAGCCCCGGTTGCAATTGACGTGACTCCACTTGACCCGGCTTCACTGTAGCCACTCTCTAGATTCATATCACCACCAGGACCGACCACACCAGACCCACCTACAACCCGAGCTGCCCCCCCAGCTAGTGTGCCCGCGCCACTATTCAGCTTCGCCATCCCGCCCTGCGAGCTGCCGTCGCAACAGGACCCGGACCGTACTGTGATAGCTCCGGCGTCACCGCATCCAGACTGGCCGCCTTTGAGCTCCACCGAGCCGGTGTCTCTCTCCCCCATACCCGTCTGCATATTCACTGATCCTCCAGCCCTGTTGTCAGACATCGTCGAGCCGGTAGCAATCTCAGCAATGCCACTCTCCAGGCCCGCGCCGGCATTGCTCGAGGTAGCGACGGTCACATCACCACTGCGATCACCATGAGCACATCCACCTCCGTAAACCCGCACACTACCACCAGATCCCCCAATCCCAAGACCAGAGGCAAGAGAAGCCTCACCTCCACATCGACCACAACCAGCTTTCATGCGAGCTGCACCAGCGACCCCTGCACCATCGAGTGGCGAATTACCGCCAAGAAGATAAAGTTGATCCCCACCGTCGTGTACTCCCGTCCCCGCGCACAGTGATACATTGCCACCAAGATCGCCGCGTCCACCATTAAGGAACGTGGACCCACCAGCACTCTGGTGCCTACCTGCGCCCGAGCTCATGGTCATCAAGCCTCCTCTACCCCCATCACTCAGATTTCCAATCCTGAGAGCAACACAATTGGCACACCGGCTGGGTCGTGACTGCACCGTGAGACAGCCGGAATCCTCGGCGTCTCCCGTAGTCATGATGACACGTCCACTTTCCCTGCTTGAGCGAGCATGACTGTCGCTCTCGACAAGAACACCTCCAGCCTCACTCGAGCTACTTGATCCACCACGAAGAGACATACCCCCACCTCCCAAGCCACGACCCGTCCCTCCACGTAGCTCAACTCCTCCGCCACATAGACCACTGCCACCGCCGATGCAGGCACTTCCTCCAGCGTGAGTTGCCTGGCCACTGCCACCCACATCCACCACAACACTGCCCCCCGAGACGGCTCCCGCACCGGAGATGATGTTGCCCGACCCTGCGCTACCCGATGGGGACTCGGCCGTTTTCATCGCAATAAGACCTCCCTCCCCTCCCTCCCCAGCATGAAGACCAATAGTTCCAGATTGAGGTGCTCCAACTAGAAGCGATCCACCATCAGCGACCACACTGTCTCCACCGCCCAGGCCGACGTCCCCGCCCGTAGCACCGTCGTGGCAGCTACCGGCTGCTCTGATCCCGATCCATCCCCCATGACTGCTCACTGATTGACTCGACACGTCGATGGAACCAGCTTGCGACTTCATGGATGAGCCTGCATCCAATGCGACGTCCCCAGCGCTGCCGCAGCTCCCAGATCCACCGCGAAGCGAGATCGAACCCCCACACCTACCTTTGCCGCCAGAGACTCTGATTTCCCCACCACAGTGGTCTTGTACTCCCCCCGGTGTTGTCGGACCCGCGGTCACAGACAGACCACCGCCGCGGAGGGGACCTTCACTACCACCGACACCGACAAGGATCCGACCAGAGCCAGATTTTGCATCACCAGACGATAGCTTCACTCGTCCCGAAGACCCCGCCATCGCCAAGCCGCTCGAAACGCACACATCACCGCTAGTTGCGCCGTCGCCGCTGCAGACAGCAACGTGGCCACTCGAGCCCCCGCTACTCGCGCCGGAACAAATCGACGCATCCCCACCTGCGACCTCGCGACCCTCCCCCGCTATAATCTGCACTCCGCCACCCTGGCGGCCACTTCCAGCCACGCATCCAACACGACCCCCACTTGCAAGAGAACCAGCTCCACAAGAGCCAGCGGCCACCTCGACGTCCCCGCCATCACCATCGCGCGACGTGCCACTGCGAAAGCTCACGTCGCCCGCCTGCTCGCCTGTGCCGCTCTCGAGGCAGACGCCTCCACTCGCGGTCCTCGCAGGCCCCGATAGTATTGAGATGCCTGCTCGATTGTCCGTCTCTACATTCATCAAAATATGGCCACAGTCTGCGCTGTTGAGCAGGAACAGGTTTCCTGCAGAGCCTTTGTGCAAACTTGCATCACCACTGCGCATTTTTACTCCGGACTCGTAATCGTTAGATGATGCAGATTCGATGGAGACCATCTGGTTGTCGTGCTGCATCTCTCTCCTGGCTTCAATTGAGAGGCCACCCCCTTTTGAGCGGTCTTGACCATGTGCTTTGCCACTTGCAACGGCAATACTATGAGCGCCGTGCACCAAGATGTCACCCGCTTTTAAGGTTGAATCCGCCGACCCACTTGGATGATTTGACTCGCCGGCTTCGATTTTGATATCTCCAGCGGAAGCCTCGCGAGACTCGCCCGTCAGGATGCGCATGGAACCTGATGAAGAAGTGGCCTTTCCGGTACACAGCGCCGCACACCCACTCTTGTAGCAACTGGCTGGTGAAGACAGAGCGATTCCAGCACCGGCACTCTGCGAAGTAGACCCGGAAGAGAGTGACGTCGGTTCGGCATCACCTTCACCTTTCCCCCCTGCTAACACTGCCATTCCGCCAGTACTAGAAGCATCGCCTGCGTGAAACTCAACTGAGCCTCCATTGAGACCCATTAGAGAAGAGCCTATAGCTAATTGGATGGCTCCACCAGCACCACCTTGACCATTGCCACCAGCGAAAGAGAGAGACGCACTGTCGCTTGTCGCGGCCCCGATGCAAAAGTGACATGTGATGCCTGAAGCGACGATACAACCACTTTGATGACCGTGACCGCCCTGTAACAAGACACGCTCGTTTGCAGATGCGATGAGAGCTTCACTATTGCTAGCTCCTGCGTGCATCTTGAGCTCGCCTGAGGCACCGCCCTCCCCTGATGCAACTCTAATACCACCTCCAAAAGAGACACCTTTCTTGCTAGCACCTGAGCCTATAGCGACACATCCCGATTGAATGCTAGATCCTACTCCAGTTCTGACCAAAATATCACCAGTTCCATCGTGGTCATCAGAGCGGATGCGGAGCGTTGCTGATGTCATATCGTTCCCCTTCTTGATCTGGTATCGGGCTGTTTGTGCTTGAAGGCCTACAATAGCATCTAGGGCTAGCGACATCTTTTCAACTTGGTGGAAGTTTTCAAGCTTGAGGTCATTTCCCGGAAGCGAGTACGATGGAAGGATAGTGACGTGCTCAGGAAAAACTTCGCGCAAGTCCTGAGCAACGACACCGCGGACTTGGGAGGTCCCACTCCCGCGCACAGAATGCCACTCGTCTGTATAGGCATAGGTCTGAAGTCCAACTTTGGTTAGCCGCCGATGTATGTCGTCAACGTCCACTCCACAGATGTCTTTCTTAATACGATGATCGGAGGAATAAATTATTTCAGTTGCCGTCGTAAAGTCAGCATTTGAAATCAACATGGAAGTGTTTTCTGCCGCCGCATCGTAACGGAGGCGTACGTCGAAGGGATCGTGGGTCTCGCTGCAACTAAACCCAATGCTATTCTCCCCCCCATCAGTCACGAGTGAAACCAGTCCTATCTCACCATGTGTACCGGCAAGAAACTCAATGCGCTCATTGCTGACGCACGCTCGAGCTGATGAGGGTGCTGTTGCAGTCATCATGGTCGAACCTGCGCTTCCACCGCCAGCAACCACGCGAGCATCTCCCGTGGCTGCAGAAACACAGTCATTCGATGCAATCACTGAGAGAGTGCCTGTCCCGCTGCAGACACCAGCCGCAAGGTTTATCAGGCCGCTATTTCCAACTGTCGTACCACCCGTAGTTATGTCGATCATGCCCACTCCAAAGTCACCCCCCTGCGTTGCCACAGATACTGCTCCAGTGACCCCATCATCTGTTCCACCCGAGGTGGCTGCAACAGTCGAGGCGAGGGCACCTCCACCAGCATATACTGCAACGGCGCCGCCACTGCAGGCGGCGGCGCCAGCCTCGACAGACAAGGCGGCAACATTGTTCGCGATACCAGTCTTGATGCCGAATTGACCAGCATTAGCCGTAGTTGATGACCCAATCGTGGCAGCGACGGTGCCACTCGCCAGGGAGTCAGCTGACAAAATACACGATGGAGAACTATCGGCATTCAGTGAACCACTACCCAAATTGACGTTGCCACCAATGCCCCCCGCACCAGCAACACACGAGATCACCGCATCTCCATATCCGCAACCTGAGACTACGGAGACACCTCCGCCGCCGGATGTAGACTGGTTTGCCTTGATCGAGATGTATGCCGCGACACCATCTGTTGACATTCCAGTGACAATCGTAGCAGCCCCTGTTTCACTTGCCGTGCCAGTCGCAGCAACTGCAGGCGCACATGCTGCCGCGAGAGCGCACGTACTTCCGGTGACGGCTGTTCCAGCGCCACCGATGATCAGTGTATCGCCCCCGGTAGAGCCACAAGCGGCAGTCGAGATGAGGATTTCCCCCCCCAACCGCATTTGCTAACTTTGCCTCTGCCACAGAGACTGTAGCACTGGAACCTTCGTCCGCACTGCTGCTACCAACAGCATAACTTACACTACCAGCACCCCCGAGCGCATCCTCTGTTTTGATCAAAATAGATCCAGCCGAACTACTTCCCTCGGTATCGCCAGAGGCAATGTTCACAAAACCAGTAGCTTCGCATGATTCCTTGGATGCTAACTTCATGGCGCCCGTCGTTGCTCGCAAGGCTGATCCCGACATCAGGTTGAGGTCCCCACCAGACAATATTGTCGAAGCAGTGGCACCAGCAACAGCAGTCATGGGAGCACCTTTGGATTCGGACGAATCTCCACATGCGATTGTCGCGGTCCCAGCACATGTGGTACTTGAACCTGTTGAGACCTTGATTCCTCCAGAATCACCAAAAAGAGCAGTCCCAGACTGCAAGACAACGGCGCCGGAACCGCCGACGCCGGTGCCATCAGGTGTAGTCATCTTTGCGCTACTACACTCATCTGTACTGCTTGAAGCTGCTGACAACTTGATTGACCCTCCCCGACTAAGAGACGACATCCCTGCACAGAGCAATATGCTCCCAGCTGCGCACGTTGATCCGGCCGCGTCTTGAGTAACCTGCGTGGGTAGCAGCATATAGAGGCAGCTGATTGATTGGGCGCCGGGAAATCTAAGCGACGTTGTAGCTGCCCGATGTCATGTAAATAGTGCCACCGATCCCACTCCATGCAGCTCCCACCGTTGCACTGATATTCCCGCTACTGCCCTGGGGGCCAGCTCCTGTAGATACGATGATCCCACCAGCATCGACTGCCGTCGTGGATACTGAAGCACCTTGGCTGGTCACCAGGGAAATGGCCCCAGTCGCCCCTGTGACATCACAGCTAGTGCAGGAGCCTGAAGTGAGCGTGATTCCCCCTGATGCGTTCACATCACCAATTGCGCCGCATCCAAGCGGGCCTGCAGTCAGGCATACGTCACCAGAAATTCCAGAATTGGCGACGCCAACCTGGCACGTGAGTTTGCCAGTTGCAGCAGACCTTGATGCGCCTGTCGCAAGGGCAATGACACCGGATCGGCAGCAGCCGATACCAGTGGAAAACACCAATGCACCACTGGCCTGCTGGTTCTCTCCTTCACCGGTCGCAATTTGCGCCGTGCCATTGGAGGTGCACCCAGCTTCAAGTGCAACAGTCCCACCCGAGCTCCTTGAGGCACTGCCACTCGAAACAGAGATGCCATCTGCGGCAGCAACTGACACGGAACCAGAACTGGACGTCGTCGAGGCAGCACACACAACAGTATTTCCAGCCAGCGATCTCTTTGAATCACCAGCAATAATGCTACTGTCCCCACCGCCGACACTGCCAGGAAAAGACTTGAGAGAGATGGAACCGGTAACGCTTGTCGTTGATGCGCCCGTACTCAGGGAGATTTCTCCGGCCAGTGCTGCTGCCTCTCCACTGGCGAGTTGAACAACGCCAGATGCAGCAGCGTCGGTAGACGACGACGAAACCTGGAGGCTGGGACCAGGGATCTCATTGTCATTGGCACAGCTCAGGATGGTGAGGTGGCCCCCATCAATACCGTCACCGGCAACGAGCGAGAGTCTTGCAGTAGAGCTGCTACACATTGCAGCGGACCCGACTGCAACACAGATATGACCGCCTTCTGACACCCCAGCGGTGCCTACATTCACTACAAGACTCCCCGAAGCATCGCTGGCAGACGTCCCGGAGCGGAGGACGACCCCACCAGTCCCAGATACCGCGGTAGCAGATTCAGTGATCAATTCAATGGAGCCACTCTCTGACCCTACACCGGAAGAAAGTCGCGCAGCACCCGAATTTTCTCCTGCTCCGGCACTTGCAGAGACGGCGCCTGCACTTGAATCGACCCTACCCACAGATATGCAGCAGCACCCCCCTTCCAAGCTTGCTGCCCCGGAGCCAAGGCGCAGCATACCGGAGTCACAACTGCCTGTGTGGCCCGTCAAGACATGGATTCCCCCAGTGTTCAAGTCTGTGCACTCTGTCGAGAGATTCACGAACCCAGTTGAACCAGCAATGGCACCTCCAGCGAGACACTCCAACGCACCACCATCTGAGGTTGTGGAGCTACCGCCCATACTAACAATGTTACCACCCGTTGCTACCTCATGAGATCCTGCCCGCAGACAAGCATGACCACCACGTGTGGCTGCAGACGCCGAGCAGCCCGCAGTGGCCGCAACGTGAGCATCTCCTCGAGCAGCAGTCGCATTGATGGCACCGGCACCACCGGCAACAGTTGCCCCAGTCGCTAGTTCCATCGAACCAGAGCTGGCGTGGGTTGCAACGCCTGTCTGAAAGGAAATCACACCACTTGAACCAGCGGTGCCTGCGTTTGCCGACGTGATCTGCACTGCTCCACTTGTCGAAGTAGCCGATGCACCAGACCGCAGAAAGACATCGCCACCAGTACGGAGGGCAGCCGCGCCACCAGCAAGTGCGGTAGTGGCTCCCGTCGAAGCCTGTGAAGCCCCACACCCCATGTGAATCCCCCCAACAAGCGCTGTTGCTAATCCTGTGGCGATGATGATCGAACCCGAGTCACCCGCAGCGTTGCCAGTATGAAGCATGACCATGCCAGTGTCATACATGTTGGCTGTAGCAGATGACGCGCAAGCAATGGTACCAGTCTGGTCCACCGCGCTCCCCGATGTGGCGGATATGCCACCGCCTGAGTTATCCCCAGTCTCACCGGCACCCAGAGCCACAACAGCGCCACCGCCATCGGAGGTGGATCCAACAAGCGCATGGACGTCACCACCACGGCCAATCGACGCACAGCCCCCTTGAAGCATCACGGTGCCAGCAGTGCCCTGGTCGACAACACCAGTTCTGAATATGCAAGTGCCTGTAGCAGGACCCGACGCCGTAGAGGCATTCACAGCACCAGAAACCCCATCGCTAGACACTGGCGTGCCAGAGGCAACTTCTACCAAACCACTCCGACCGGATGTTGTTGAACCACCTCGAATTTGCACTTCACCACTGGGCACACAGTGAGCAGCAAAACCTGCATTGACACTTATACCACCGCCGAGAAGAGGACTGCCACCAGCGAAGCAGCTGATGTCACCGCCCTGTTCCGCAGTCCCGGCAGCTACTGCAACATCGCCGCCGGTCGTTCCTGCACCAGCGGTGAGACCAATCATACCTCCATTCCCAACCCCCGCCGCACCAGAGACAAGAAGCACCGCGCCACTTACCCCACCCGTGGAAATGCCAGACGCAATTCGCAAGGCACCAGTCGTGTCACTTGCGTTCGAGGCAAGGGCGATGCTGCCACTATCAGAAGCAAGAGATGAGCCGCTCCGAATATTCACTTCACCGGCTGTCTCTTTGGATTCTCCAACGTCGATGTATATGGCATTCTCTGCGTCGCTAGAGGCCGCTTTTCCAGCTACGAGGAGAGCAGCGCAGGATGCGCTGGCGGCGGTACACCCAGACATGAGACTAGCGCTTCCTGATTCACCGCTGGTGCCGTCTCCCGTAGAGAAATAGATGCCACCTGAGCCATCAACAGCATCACTCGTTCTTGAGAAAGCATCTCCAGACACAACTCCAAGACCTGTCTGGATACGAACTTTGCCTCCAGCACGATTTGTAGCGCCACCGGCTGCGAGTGAGATGTTGGGAGCGCCACAGCAGCTGCTCCACGAGGCACTAACAAGTACCCCACCTCCCAAGAGACCAGGACCGGCGATGATGTTGGCAGTTCCAGCAGTAGAAGATACTGCAGTGTTACCGGCAGACATGCTGATAGACCCCCCGGTCATTTGGGCTGATCGGCCGGCAGCGAAAATGATGCCGTCACAAACATCTTGAGAGCCACCGGCGGTCGCGTAAGTCGCTATGCTTATCGACCCAGTCTGCTCATCTGATGTAACTCCCGTGTCGAAGGCCAAATCACCGCTCGAGCCAGAGTCTAAGCCAGTATTAGCTGTATTAATTGAAATGCGACCACTGCGTGGACCTAAACCACCGCGTACAACAATGTTGCCACCAATCGTATCAGTTGTCCGGCCTGCCGTAGCAGCAATACAACCACCGTTTGCGCCTACGCTAGTACCAGCATTGAGAGTCAGGCAACCGCCAGCACCACCCGAGTCGGCATTGCTAGTTGTAGCTAGTAGCGACCCCGAAACACCAGCTGAGGCAGTTCCCGTGCCGATGACAATAGATCCGGAGTTGCCCATTGTCCCGCTGTTGGCGGTGGCAATCCCAACGCCACCAGACGAGCTACAGGCTGTCGCACCAGATCTTACTGTGACGTCACCGCCAGTTCGCGCTGCTTTGGCATCGCCTAACACGGCACCAGCAACTATGTTGATAGTACCACCACGCCCAGAGTCGCCGGGCGCCACGCATAGCCCTATGTCGCCACCATGGCCATATGTTGCGGTATTTGAACCCACATAGGCGGCACCAGATTCACCCGCGGTAGTGATGCCAGCAACGAGATCTATGGAACCTGATAGACCAAAAACACCCGCATCTTTCGTTCCAAGAATCATTGTACCACTAGATGCACTTAGCGACAACCCAGTGGTGATGGTCAAACTGCCACCAGACGAGGCTCGAGCCTCGCCACCACACATTTGTGTCGAGCCACCAGCAGCGCCACCTGACATGCCAGCGCTGACACGCGTGTAGCCACCAGAGCCTCCGACCGTGCTGAAACCAGAGCCACTAGAGGCGTGCACTGCACCACCATCAGCATCCTCAGCAAGTGTCGCCCCTCCACGACACACGAAATCACTCCGAATTTCTACACCTGTTCCAACATCAAGCGCCATGGTTCCAGCGGCGCCGGCAGAAGCATTGCCCGTGGAGAGAACGACAGATCCGGAATTCCCATACTCTGATATGCCAGTGCAGCAAGCAATCGCACCAGATGCCAGTGTTGCTGGACAGGTGGCGACACAAATAACGCCAGACGTGGTCAGTTCAGACTTGCCTGAAGTTATAAGAACGGCACCGCCGCTACCCCGATCACCACCACCACCCCCAGCAACCAACCTTGCTTCACCACCAACGCCCCGAGTTGCAAGCCCAACAGCCAAAGATATGGTACCAGCCGCACCGCCCGAGGCCGCGTTCGACTCCAAAGATAGTGTACCTGAGCTACCGCCAGATGCAGACGCTGTTCCTGTGGAAACAGCCATCGCGCCAGAAACCCCAGTCAAGCCGGCATCCGCAGTGCACAGAAGAACACTTCCGCTCGAAGTCTGAAGCCCGTCCCCGGAGAGCACATGACATCCACCGCCACGCCCGTGGTCGGCAGGTCCCGCGCTAAGAGAATTGTCACCGCCGGAATTCGCACTATCGCACCCCATGGCAGCACCGCCCGCAATAAAGAAACCACCCCCAGAGCCTCCATCAGTCCCAACACGTCCCTCGGTTCCGGCACCAGCCATCGCACACACGCATCCACCATAATTGGAAGCAGCGATGGTCTCCCCTGCACGAATGTAAACAGCGCCGCCTGCTGCAGAGTTTCCTCCACCAACGGCAACATCGACGTCCCCACCGGTGCCACTTAAAGCAGATTGAGACGAGCAGAGAATGCAACCAGAGTCACCGAGTGAAGATGCGCCCGTCTTTGCGCGCATACTTCCGGACTTGCCATTGTAACCAGAATACGCAGTTGCCACGCGAATCAATCCCGAAGAAGATGCTTGACCGTAGCCTGTGACAACCTCAAGTTCGCCTCCCGAGGCAGCGAGTCCATACCCACCGTAAGCACGCACATGTCCCCCAACATTATATCCGCTGCACGTGCCCGAGGCTTCTCCTCCGCAAAGGAAGACACCGCCGCCGCGGCCACCTCCATAGCCGTATGCGCTGCTACCATGGCCGGCAAGGATGCAGACCGATCCTCCGATGGCCTCGTCGGCAGAAGTCTCACCAGCTAGTGTGAGCACATCACCACCATCCTCAGAATTACCCTTGCCGATAAATATCTCGATAGCACCACCCGCACCCTGTGTGGCAGCTCCGGTCGTTGCGGAAATGCCCCCCGACAAACCATTCGATGTTGTTCCTGTAGCGAAATGTATCGATCCAGAAATGCCAGAGCGACCAGCATTGATAGTGTCCAATGAGAATGTTCCGGAGGTGGCAGTCGATGACCAGCCGGATGTTACTTCTACAGCACCGCCCGTTTTGTCTGACGCCCCGCCACCTCCGGCTGCTACTGCGCTTGAGCTTGATATCACCACAACATCACCGCCGACCCCAGAATCACCAACCCCGAGAGCACAGTGGACGAAGCCTGCACGGCCCCGCAGAGCCTTGGCTGTGCGAATGCGACAAGCACCTGTTGCACCACCTGGGGCATCCTCATCGAGCCCAGCAGCGCCTGTTGAGAGGTCTAAGGTGCCAGAGACGCCTGCTTCGCCAGCATTTGCCGTGGAAATGTCAACAACCCCAGATGACGTTCCCTCGCCGTACCCGCTAAGTGCTATTGCCGCGCCCCCGCATCCTGTTCTCGCAAAACCACCAGCACACGAAATGTCACCGCCGTCGTCCCCTGCCGAGCCACCAGCTGCACCGCCACCGAGAACAACGATAGCCCCGCCGCATCCACCGCCCCCAATGTTGTTGTCTGAACTCCCCTCTCCCGCAGATACAGAGACAGTACCACCCACTGCGGCATCTGCCATAGTTTCACCAGCAGCAATAATCATGTTACCACCGTTGCCGGAGTCGCCTATACCAACGTGAAAGCAGATGGCACCAGAACTTGCACTAGTGGCCGACCCGGATCCAGGAGAGCCGCAGGTGGCTTTGCCCGTGGTGAGAACCATAGATCCCGATGCACCATTGCTCGCCGTGCCAGTTTCAAGTTGAATTATCCCGGAGATACCAAGCGCACCAGCATGAGGCGTCCCAATGTCTACCTGGCCTGACGTTGTAGCTGTCGACACGCCAGTCGCAAGAGAAAGGTATCCACCGGTGGTATAATCGTCCGATTTGCCTGATATAATCTCCACACTGCCACCTTCGCTAGAGTCACCAAGACCGACGCACATTGAAACACCGCCCCCGACGCCGTTCTTAGCTTCACCAGAGAATATCTGGAGATATCCGCTTCCACCGAGGGCACTCGACCCAGAAGAAAGGACAATCGCACCTGAGACTCCCCGACCAGCGACGTTGCCAGTATTAATGAGAAGGGGCCCAGAAGACGCAGCGCCAGTCACTGAAGTTGCAACACGGGCGGAACCACCAGACCCCGCACATGCGGCCCCTCCACGTATGATAGCCGCGCCACCTGCATCAATTGTGCTCTCACCACGTGCCCGACCACCGAGAACTATGGTCGCTCCACCATCGCCACCATCGTTGCTGTGAGGGCTGGTACCAGTACCAGCCGATACATGCACCGCGCCACCCCTGCCAGCCCAAGCTGCAGCTCGACCGCCCTCCAGACCGATTCCACCCCCATCAAAGCACGAGGATCCACCACATGTAGCGTCTATTCCACCACCGGTGCCAGCTACAGCCGTGCCTGTTTGCACCAAGATAGCGCCACTTTGGGCTCCACATCCAGCACCAGACCGGGCAACAATATCACCACTGGCCGCATCTGCTGGTGCAGTTTCCACGATAGTGGCACCTCCGCTAATGCCATGCATCGTATCACCGGCGCTAATCGTGACCAAGCCACCGCGGCCATTTGTGGCACTACCACCGGAAACATGAACAAGACCACCAAAATTGTCCCTCGCACCTCCACATGCAACCCCACCAAAAGCTTTGATGGGACCACCATCACCACCCGATGCCGCATCGCGTGAACGGCCCACACCACCGAAAGCGTTCACATTCCCGCCCGTTGTTCTCCCTGTGCCTGCTACAGCAGCAACAGCCATTCCATCATCAATCCCGCTAGTGCCCACACTCGCGACAACGTCTCCTACACGCGCGCTCGCTTTTCCATCGCCAGATCGAAGGGTTAGGATTCCAACACTTCCCGTGTCGGTCACGCCCGTCTTCAGGCGAACATCCCCGCCATGACCATCGTCGGGCGCACTCGCTGACATAACGACGCAGCAACCGCCACTCCCGGCCGATGAAGAACCGCTTTGAACCACGATGGCACCGCCGGTGGTTTGACCACAACCGCCAACTATGCGAGTAGCGCCGCCGCTTGAAGCCAAGGCATTACCAGCAGAAGCTGTGATAGCAGCAAGTCCATGTGATGCAGTTCCACCACCAGCCGTGCATGCGATGTCAACGGCATTACAACGTTCTGAGGCGAGTTCGATGCAGCCACCCTGCGACTTGCCTTTGCCCGCTTCCAGAAAAATGCAAGCAGCGACGTCCGCAATGCCGCTATTTACGCAGACGGATGCTGAGCTACCTTGAGCCGTAGTTCCTGTTTGCAAAGCAACGGCGCCGCTTTGAGTGGCACCACTCCCTGTACGAGCAAATATAGTAGCGGCAGATTCACAACAAGGGGAGCTAGGTGTCAACACGCGGCAACTGCCCGGGTGCCCAGCATGGCTGCCTCCAGTCTTGAAAGCAGCGATGGCCCCAGACTTCGCCATGCTTCTGCCTGATTCAACACAAACTCGCGCAGCGGGACCTTTACCCCCACTGAGGCCGCGTGAGATGCTGACATCCGCGCCCCTGCTGGAGGTCCACCCAGCGCAAATGCCGACAGCCCCCGAATCACTTTTTATAGAAACACCAGTTGTCACAGCAATAGCGCCACTGGCACCGCAAGGGCTCGAGTTTTGCGTCTCTAGGGTGACAGTGCCGCTTCCATCTAGGCCAGCACCAGTAAGTGTCGTCACCGCAGTACCGTCCAATAGATCTGTGTTGCCGCCACGCAGACCGATGTTCCCACCACGCCCACTATTCTCCGCACTTCCACCTATCGCAACGACTGCTCCTCCACAAGTTGGGTTTGCACTCGTTGCCTGGCCACCGAAAAGCATTGCATTGCCACCGGGGGCACCGGTGCCTGGTACAAGGATGACGTTTGCTCCCTCCCTCAGGTAGGTAGATCCTGCCACGAAACTAATGGCTCCCACAGTAGTATCAACCACCCCGCCAGTCTCCATTGACACACTTCCACTATTTGGCGAAGCTCCTGTTTGTATAGCGATGTCACCCGAGTGTCCGCCTGCATCGCTCATCCTCGCCGTTGAGACTAAAAAGGCACCAGAATCACCATCCGCACCGGTGTAGAAGTGAATCTCACCAGGAACGGTATCGCTCCGACCGGCCTCGAGAGCCAATTGGCTACCATGCCCAGAATCAGAAAATCCAACCGCAACACAGACTGCACCAGCAGCACCCGCTGCGGCGCTAGTCGCAAATTCGATCCGCCCGCTAGTGACATGTCCGTCACCTGTACTCAATCCCACAAAACCACCGCTTGCCGCAGTAGCACATAAATTGCCGGCGAAACGGCCCCCGCGGCCCGTGATGAGTTGGAGCCCCCCACCCCCTCATATGCTGTTCCCGCGGCAAGTTCTGTGGAACTCCCCACCGCGTCTCTGGCGCCTGAGTCAAGGCTCGTACCCGCAGACAGCAGTATATCGCCACCTCCACCACCTTGGAAGGGATCACCACTGCCCGCCATGAGCATCAGTGTACCACCCGCGGCATTGACACCCTTACTTGTGCCACTTTCTAACGCCACATCACCCGCAGATATCAACGAGACGGCCTCGTCTGACACCAACAATTCAAATGTTGTCCCCGAGGATTGCAAGTGGCCACCGCCAAAGAGCCCATCAGGCTCTAGGATGAAGTCACCCACAACTCTCGTTTCAGGCACCCATGAAGCCGGACATGGAGCGTCAAATATTGTCCCGTGACAATCGCTTGTAAAGATCTCGCTTAAATCCAAGCAGCGCTGCTCTGACGCGCACCATGCACAAGACTCATCAGACACGCAGCCCCCGCAGTCTCGGTGGTCCTCGCAAACGGGTTCCTTGGGGCAGCTGGCGCTGTCCCCAAGCCACGTGGGACACGGCGATCCACTCAGTGGACCGCTTGGGTCGCCACGTAGGCAGGCCCCCGTGGATAGGCAAAATCCGCACCCACTGCTCCCAGCACAGTCAGCGCAAGTTGCCTCAAGCCCGGCCAACCCACCCGAATCGTAATCAAAGGACCGAGATGGGCAGTAGTCATCTGAGAAGACAGACACAATTTGAGCAAACATGCACAGGACTCCGTACGTTCGAGCGCAAGTAGCCATGATACCATGGAGTTGCGTCCAGCGCTCGCCCCCGCCTCAGTCACACGGCCGTCGCGTAGCCCTATACTACCTAGGTACAATAGAGAGGTTCAGAACACGGCAGCTATTTCATGCCGGGCGGCGGACAGTAGATTCGTCACAAGTAACAAAAGATTCGTCACAAGTAACAAAAGATTCGCACGATGGGTCCGCAAGTGCATGGAGAGAAGAAGTCCTGTCGACCGTCCGTCCGTGACCTGTCTCGAAGACTTTTCCCTTGGTCTCCCAGAGGGGCAGCCCCTTGCCTCTGCTGAACACGGGGCGCATCGTGCAAAATTCCCAGCGCGAACGCGCCCGTGCGCGACGAGAACGGTACAGGGGCAAAAGGGGTCAATTCCCTCTATCCGGCAGGGGAATGTCTAGATGGTACAGTGGAGCTGGCCAGGTAAATCTATTGTCCTAGTACCTCTACTATTTCTCTACAGTTAGCCTTGTTTATATCCCAGCTACAAAAGATATATCCAAGATACAAGTATGTACAAGGGGAGTTTCTCTCTCTCCTTCTCACACACTTCCCGACCCGGCCGGTGAGAAGCTCTGCAGGTTGCAGAGCCCCTGGT
>Ga0099800_1174_pt1 | contig 17451 bp, 6 predicted proteins | sample Uncmet6_SortRC_1_FD_89868 | JGI IMG/M metagenome (GOLD analysis project Ga0099800, IMG submission 89868) | Marine eukaryotic communities from CALCOFI LINE 67, Pacific Ocean - CN11_C50_N6_SortRC_1 | ecosystem: Environmental > Aquatic > Marine > Oceanic | place: Pacific Ocean: Monterey Bay | collected... | reverse complement strand
GGAACGCATCAAGAAATATGCCAAGGGAGGTAATAAGGTTGATATCAACGAACAAGAGCTGCAGCTGCTGCAGGATCGCATGGATATCTTGGCGCGGCACTTGCAGTTGTCAGACATGCTCACCAACAACTCTAGCCCTGCAGCGGGTGGAAGCGGAGGCGGCGATTGCTATCACTATCCCGGTGTCGCGCTCGCCGTACTGGAGGGGTTCGATGACTGCGCCACGTCATTCGCGGCAGTGGCCAGGGCGATAGTCGAGGCGGTGCAGGTAAACGAAACGAAGCAGCAGCAGCAGCAGCAGCAGCAGCAGCAGCAGAATTGCATCATAGGTTCGTCATCAGAATCTTCGAAATCGTCAAAGGCGATGTCGGCGCTGCTGGAGTCGTTCGACGTGCTGCAATTCAAACAAGCGCAGTCCGAGGCCATGATTGGGTTGGCGGGCGGTGCGGCGACCCAGGGGGAGGCATCGGCGATTCGTGAGAGCGGTGGGGATCCGCACCGTGTGGCCTGCGTGCTCACCCATCGCATCGCCGTCGGGCGTGTACTCCGCATCCACCGGCTGCGATCCCAACTGAGACGACGAGCGGGGATGGCTTCGAATGCGTCCGGTGCTTGTCGTGGAGCTTCGTCGCGCGACGAGTGTGGTTGGGACGCCTGGAACGACGACATCGATAATGATGATGACCCGTGCGAAGATCTCGAGAGCGAATCCGCGTGGCTGGTGTTCATCAAGGGCCTCAAAGAAATGGTCAAGCTGCTCAACGAATCTATGGGGCCGCCGGCGACTCTTGCCGTTGCCATAGCTGCAACAGGCGCAGCGGCTGCCGAAGCAGAATCGGCGGCAGCGGCATCGGCGGCAGCGGCATCGGCGGCAGCAGCAGCGGCAGCAGCAGCAGCGGCAGGAGGAGGAGGAGGAGGAGGAGGAGGAGGAGGAGGAAGAGGGAGGGTAACGGCGGGGGAGAGGGCGACTGCAGCAGAACTGGTGAGGGCGGAGGGGCAAATGTCGGCGATTTGTGGCAAGCATGTGGTGGCACTATGTGGCCTGCTGAATTTAGCGCCTTCGTCGCTGTCGTGGGCGCTCTCGCACATGCTGAACCTCGTCACCGTTACAGGTGCAAAAGAGGAAGGCGACGACGGCAAGCATAGTGCGCAAGAAAGAACAAGAAGCGCCGCAATGACCGGTGGGAAGGGTAGCGCTGTCATACTCATTCTCAACGCCTTCAACGATGCGAGGGCCGACGACGATGATACTGAATCGTCGTCGTCGTCGTCTTCGTCGTCGTCGTCGCAAGATGCATTCGATTCGATGGAAGCACCAATGACCGAGCCCATCGACTCTTCGACGCCCTTATCACCATCGTCATTTTTGTTGTCGTTATCGTCACCGTCATGGTCGTCGTCGGTGTCGTCCAGGGATAGGAGCTTGGCCTTGTCGGCGGAGACCCGGGTGCTATCACGGGCGCGGGTGCTGATGGAGGGGGCTGCGGGTCCGGGCAGCGACCGCCTGCGGGACGCCCAGAGCTGCGTCACGAGCCTTCCGTGGTCCTCACAGGCGCAGCAAGCAGAGCTCCGCCTCCTCAGAGCCGCCACCCTGCTGCGCGACCTCGGCTTCTCCGACGCCTGGCCGATTTCTCCTCCTCTTCTTCCTTCTCCTCCTAATTTGTTGTCGTCGTCGTCATCATCGTCGTCATCGTCGTCGTCGTCGTCGTCGTTTCCATTGCGGGGAGCAAGGTGTGGACTAAATATAGTACGTGCGGCACTCTTCGAGAGGCCAGACTTGTACAAACGTGGCTTGACGTCGGCGTTGGCGTCGGCGTCGGCGTCGCTGTCTTTGTCTTCGGTGCATACAGCCCGCCATTCGATGGCGGGAATTAGGTCCGACACGACCATCGGTGACCTGTTTGGCGGCGGCAGCAGCGGAGATCGCCTTGCCCCATCTTCACCCTCCCCGCCTTCGTCTGATTCGTCGTTGTTGCCCGGTAAGGCCGATTCTCTGCTGCTGGAAGTGGCCGCTTTGGTAGGTGCAACGCCTGCAGAGCAGCGGGAGGCGCAGGCGCTTATCGCTCAGGTGGCACTGCTTCACGGGGACCTCGACACAGCAGTGCAGCGGTGCACGAAGGCCGTTTTGTCCCTCAAGGAACGCGACAACGACAAAAACGAGAACAGTAAGAGCAATGTGTCGCTAGCGCGCGTAGTGGTGTCCGTGGTAGTGGCTGACGCAACGATCCTCTGCGACGAGTACGATGCGGCGTCAGTGGCGGGGCGGCAGCGGCAGCTGGCCAAGGCCGCGATTCTGCTCTGCGGTTTTCGCAATGAAATACAGAGAAAAGATATAGGCGAGGAGGAGGACAAAGACGAGGCCAAGAGCATGAGACCTGGCGAGGACAGGATCGCAAGTCTGCTGGGTCAGCTCCTGGAGGTGTGGGCGCGGCTGGACTTGGCAGCATCGCCGTTCGCCCGAGAGGGGCTCTCGTTAGAGCACAAGAAACAGCTAGTGGATGCCGAGGACGTAGCTAGGCGCGCCGACCACGAACAACACAGCGACGATTTGGACACCATAGACACGGATATGGAAGACAAAGATGTGGAGGAGAGTATCAATGATCTGCTCTACTCGATCGACGACAAGGTAGAAGGGTATGACAAGAATGAAAGCGGGAACAAGATAAAGAACAGAGACGACTGCTCTTCGCCTCCCTTCAGCGTTGATGATGATAAGGGCGTCGGCTTCACCGACGATGGGTTGCTCGGGAGGCTGGGATTCTCGTCGGCGACGGCGGCGGTGATGGCACTGGTACGACAAGATCAGTGGGGTCAGAATAGGGCGGAGTCCTACGACGGGTTCGGTGGTACTAGCGCTGGAAATAGCAGCGATAGTTGTGATGGTAGCGGCGGCGGCGGCAGCAGGTGTGGCAGGCGCATGCTGCTGGACGGTGCTTTCTCGCTCCGGAGTTGCGAGGACGAGGTGCAGTTGCTGAATGCGGCACTGCGCTACAAGATGCAGCGGCTGCTGGTGCCGCCTCCTGAGTCTCCTCCTGATGCTCGTCATGTCCCGTGGAATGCGGCAGCGGACGAAAGCACGAACACTGATGCCGACGCCGACGCCAGACTCCGTATCGACGAAGGTGAAGTGGCAAGCGATGGCGATCCCCTGCTCATGTCCATTGCGCTGCGGCGCCTGCGTGGCGTGGTGCGGATAGCGCAGCGGAGCGACGATGAAGCCGGTGGTGGTGAGTGCCGTGACGACAGTGCCGGCGATGAAAGTGGCGGCATCAGCGGCGGCGGCTGGGGCGGTAGCAGCGTTCGTGTTGGTAGTGGTGTTTGTGGTAGGAGTAGCGTGGTCGGGTCGTCTCTCGAAGGCGAGAGTGCAGTGGTTCTGGGCTGCCTCGTTGCCCTCTCTCGCTCCACTAGTTGCGCCAAAGAGGTGTTCGATCGCGTGCTTGGGGAGGCTTTCCAAGATGCAGTGACAGTAAACGAGGCTGCTGTAGGGGCACCATCGCTGCAAACTCCCTCGTTGTTGTCACCGTCGCCAGGCAACAGCAGCACCGGTGATTTTACGGGTGTCGTGGCTGTCGATGGCAATGCGAATGAAAAATATGCCGGAGAGGGAGAGGAGGATGATGAGTGGGTACAGCCCTCAGCGGAGGCGGTGCGCCAGATCGAGCAGATGGGTTTCTCGAAGTCCGCAGCCAAGCGCACGGCTATTATGACGAGGAACGCACCCCTGGAACAGGCACTCAAGTGGGCCATAGCGCACGCCAACGACCAGGACTTCAACTTACCGCTCGTCCGAAAGCAGCGCGGCAAGGGCCGATCGTCGATTTTGTCTTGGACGTCGTCTTCATCCGATCTCGTTGAATCCGGCCAGGCGGAGCGGAGGGCGCTATTGGTCGTCGCCGTGGTGGTCGTGTCGCGCATCGCACAGCGCTTCTTTGCCTCGGAGCTCCTGCCGCTCATCTCACCGCCACCCCAACTATCAGCAGCCGCAGCATCTTCAAGCCACGCTGTCGCCGTCGCCGCTGCCGCCGCTGAAGTAAATATTATTAAATGGCCGCTGCGCTCCCTCGTGGTGGCCACAGCACGCGCATGGCAGCAAGAGCAGCAGCTGCGGCGGCATCGTGGAACGACACGAGGCGGTGAAGGAAAAGGCGAGGGTAATTTCACCGCTTATGATGTTTGTCTAGAGCAGCTGAGACTGCACTGTCGACGAGAGTGGGAGGCCCTCTCATCATTTTCGTCGTCGTCGCCGTCATCGAAGCAGAATAATACTAATAATAATAATAATAATAATAATAATGCGGCAAATGCGGTGCCGATCGCCGCACTACTGACAACGCTTCGGCTAATGGGTGCCACGGCTGCCAATACCGCTGTCGTCGACACTGGAATAGTCGATGGGTTCAGTGGTGCTTCAGGGAATATCTGTGCCATCGGTGCCAGCAACACTTATATAACTAGTGCCGATACCGCTGCCTCTGTCGATGCATTGTCGTCGTTAACCCCGGGCTCGGCTTTTGTGAGCGCTCTGGCTGCTGAGGCCGCCGCCTCCGCCTCCGTCGCCGCCGTTGCCTCTTCTTCTACACTTGCTTCTGGAATCACCGCCGGCGCTTCGACATCGGTTGACAAAGCACTTTCTGTCGACGAAGTGACTGATGTCAGTGGTGGTCGAGCGGTGTCGGACGTGGAATTGGAAGCTTTGGTGGGTCTCTACTGTGGCCCATCGCTTCTACCTCCTAAAGCTAGTGCTAGCCTTTGTAGCGGCACTGGTGGTACTGATGCTGGAATTAATGGTGATGGTGACATTTGTTGTGGCGTGCTGTCGGCGAGACGGGTTGCGGTGGCGTGTTGGAGGGCGGCGTCATTCGCGGCGGGGACTAGCAGCAGGGGTCGCGGCCGGCGCGCTCTCAAGGACGCCCTGGTGATGGCGCACATCGCGCGGTCTCGAGTGCTCGACCCCGAGCGGCGGCGGTATCTTCAAACGAAAGCCGAGACATTGGCAATGACGGCTGGTGGCGGTGGTAGCGAGTCCGATAAGTGGTTCTCTGGCTTTGCCGACCTTCTCACGGGTGGCGAGCATCGACAAGAACCAAGAGGCCGCGGCAGCGGAGGCAAAGGTGGCAACGTCGAGGGGAAGGATGCTATTGCTGGTGCTCTCGATCAAGAAGAGAATAATGTGAAGAATGAGGATGAGGATGAGGACACCCTCCTCTGGTTGGTGGATGATTGGCGCCTGGTAGCGAGACACGCCATCGCGCTGCTCTCCGATGGCCACATTGCTCGGCTCGTGAGAGGAAGCGGCGACGGTGGTGGAGGTGGCAGGCTGGCGAACAGGCTCGCGAAAAAGCGATGTGAGTCCGAGGCCGTGGCAGTGGTGTCGCTCCGCCTGCGTGAGGTCGGCGGATGCTTCTCAACGACGGAAACTGGCGTTGGCGATGACATTGAAGATGGCCAAGGCGCCAAAGGCAGCCGTTCATGTGACCGTCGTAATTGTCTTCAGCGCTTGCGGCGAGGAGGCGATAACGATGACGGTGAGGGAGGAAAGCGGCTCTACGATGATAGCCTCCCTGAGGGCGCCGCGGCCGTCGATCGCTTCTCTATTCTGAACCTTCTCTTCGGGCGACACCGCCACCCTAGCAATGCCAAAGAAGGTGCCGCTGATAGTAGAGGTGTCATTTATGGTAATGTGGGCGCCAAGGGCGGCGACAAGGCAGAGCTTTCATTATCAGGCGCTACCGCCTCTGTGTCATCGCCGTCCTCCTCCTCCTCCTCCTCCTCCTCCTCCTCCTCGTCATCGTCGTCAAATTCGTTGTTGGGCCCCGAAGTTGGATTCCGCCAGTTACAGGCAGTACGATTGCTTCTGAAGCGGTGGGCTTCCGTAGACGGCCGGCGTCTGGCTTTGCTCGAACTGCTCTATCGTCTCCTCGCCGACGTCGACGCATCCGCTACGATTCTTTGCCTTGCCCCACCGCCCGCTGCCGCTGTGACCAATGGTGCTGCTGTCGCAACGACTACGCCGACACCGGCAATCATGATAAAAGCCAAGGGAGCGCAGAAGAAGCCGCCGCCCGTCCCCACCGCCGCTACGGCCGCCGCGAATCTGCTGTACCGATCGACGTTGAAGCAGCACGCGCTGCTTTTGCGGAGGCTTCTCTGTCTCTTCGACAACTCCAGCACCTTGCTCAAACGAGGCGACAGTAGCGGCAGAGGCGGCGGCGGCAGCAACAGTGGTGATGGTCGTGATAGTGGTTGTGGTGATGGTGACTGCAGTGGACTCGATGGATGTCTCAATTTCAAACGGGTCGTCGATTGTGGCGCTATACGTACGGTCATGGTCATGTGCGCCGTCGTCGATGCCGATGAAGTAAACAGTAGCGGTGGCGGTGAGTCGTGGGGTGGAGAGTTGGAGCAAGCGGCGCCGTTATGGGTGGCGAAGATTCTGATGCCCCGCATTAAAGCGGTGCATCGTATCGGACCGATTCCGTGCTTCGATTACGGCTATCGAACTGGCGGTAGGGGCGACGGCAACAACAACGACGACTTTGACGACGATGGCGATGAGGATGCTTTTGAGAAGGAGAAGGATGATACCAAGAGTGGCGGTGGCACTCTGCTGGAGGTGTCGTGGGCGGCGTCATCGGAAGAGGCGGCGATCGTCCTCGATCGCGCTCATAGAGTCGCTAAAATTGCTCATCACCTCTGCAGGCAGAGTATTAGTAGGAGTACGTCCATGACCACCACAAGTATAAGTAATGCTTATGGTGGCAGTGGTCGTGGTGGCAGCGGCAGTGGCGGCCGTGAACAAGACGACAGTGATGGTTCGGTAAAGTACGCTGCGGCCGACGTCCTGAGCCTGTTCGTGAGGTACGCGGTGACGCAAGCCGTGCGAGACCGCCGCCGCCTGCTGCTAGTAGAGTGGACTAATGCCCAGGAAACGCGCACGAAAAGGGCAGCGCCTGCGGCAGTGGCGGAGGAGAAAGAGACAGCGAGTGAGCAAAGGATTGCGACCGACGACGATGGCGGCGGCGACGATTGCGTTCATGGCAACGCAGGCGGCGACGCCCACGGCAAATGGCAGGAGCAGGGGCAGCAGCGCGAGAGGGAGAACGCGAAGTTAGATTCCAACAGCGGTAGCGACAGTGTAAGTAGGCATTCGGGTAGCGGAAGCGAGAGCGATGACGATGGGGACGGCAGCAGCGGCGGTGCTGATGGCGGTCTGCGGCTGGCCGGCAACATCGCTGGGGGCATCGCGGGCGCGGCGGTGGTGATTGGGGACATCGCTGGGTGGGGCATTCGAGCTGCTCAGTCTACTGCCAACACTACGGCTGTCACCAATGCTGCCACCATGGCGAAGGCTGCTGCCTCGACTGATGATGCTGCTGATGCTACTGCTGCGGCGGTGAATGACAATGACGGCACTACCAACTTCCGGCTAGCGCTAGATGGGCTCACTCTGAGGGCAACCACCGTCGCAGAGGCATCGCTGTCATCATCTTCGTCTTCGTCTTCATCTTCTTCCTTCGAGTTGGACGATCCCGTGGCGCTCTGCGTGCGTTTGCTGGCGGTGCCGCTGATATACGACATTGGCACCTATTCGGCAGCCTGCAAGTCGAAAGTGAAGGGTGCAATGGTACCAGCCCAGCTATGGGCCATTGTTCAAGCCACAGCCATCGCATCGGAGAAGGAGCACGATCGCCGTCGTAATTCCACGCGTCAGCAGCAGGTCGAAGATTCAAAGGACTACGCTGAATGGGAATACCCGATGAAGCAGAAGGGCCACCCGAAGTCCGCAGCCCTCGGATTCACCACCACGACGGCATTGATGGCAGCAACGACGATGGGGACGGCGACGACGGCAAGTGTACGGACTGCGTTACTGATGTCACTCGATGACCGGCGACGGCTTGTTGGTGCAGCAGCGAACGCCGCAAAGGCCACCATCGCAGGCAGTCTATTGCAGGGCTCGTTGCACACCAGAAGGTGCGCGGCGGATTCACGGTCGTCGTCGTCCTCCTCCTCGTCCTCCTCGTCCTCCTTTTCGGGAGATGACGAGGAGCTGAAAGAGACGCAGCAACAAACTGGGGCGCTACTCTCACTCTTGCAGCAGTACTATGCGGCAATGGACTCCATCGATGCCAAGGAGTTTGAGGACAAAGACGAGTTCGACACTGAAGGCGACAATACAGAAACCCAAGACAATGACAGGGATGGAAACGAGGAAAGTGCAGGCGTGAATGATGTGGGCCGTGAGCGGTGGGACGGTGAATGTGCCACGAGCCGCATCGTTGAGCGGCTAGAGGGTGCCTTCAGTGCAGCTATGGAAGAGACGGCAGGCGCGGCGTCTTCGTCTGAAAGCTTCGCGCCCGAAGCGGTGGCAGCATCGCTCCGTCGCGCCATCGCCCGTCGCTGCGTTGACATGCCAATCACGTTGCGTAGCCGCTGCAAAGTTGCCGCTACCTTCATCGCCAAGCTGGGGGGCAGAGCCTCAGAGGAAGATCCATTATTGATATTCTCAAAGCAATACACCCAACTCGCCGCTAAGGCTGAAGAGGAAGAGAGACTCATGACCGAGGCCAATGTTGCTGCTGCTGCTGCTGCTGCTGCTGCTGCTGCTGCACAGGCAGATGAAGAATTAAGATTGGAGATTGAGGCCGAGGCTGCGGCGACTGCAAACACAGAAGAGGTACCCAGACGGAAGGCTCATGTGAAGGGCCAAGCTGCCGCTGCCGCCGCTGCTGCTTCTGCTGTACAGGCAGAAGTGGAAGTAAGATTGAAGGTAGAGGTCGAAGCTGCTGTTGCTGCTGCAGCAGCAGTTACTGCTGCTGATGTTGCTAAGAAGGATGCGGAAGCACAAACGAAGCGTGAGGCTGGTGCTGGTGCTGCTGCCGCGACTTCCGAGGCGGAAACGCAGTCACTACGTCAGTACGATACCGAGGGTGCTGCTGCTATCGTTGCTGCGAAGATTGAAGAGCAATCGAGACTTGAGGCAGAGGCAGAGGCTGATGTCGCTGCTTTCGTTACTGTCACTGTCGATACTGCTGTAGCTGCAGCTGCAAAGGTGGAAGATCCCGCTGCTCGTGTAAAGGTAGAAGAGGAAGCGAGATTAGCTCGACTAAAAGTACTTAGTGACATGGGATCCAAAGAGTATCGTGGCAAGGAAGGAGATGTCTTTGGAGACGAGGACGTGACGGGTGGGGGCGCTTTGTCGGCCACTGTTCTGACGGTGTCTCTGTTGCCGCCAGAGGGAAATACGCGAATGAGAGTTGCTGTAAATGGCGATGAGGACGATGACGGCAGTTTGTTTGACAATAAAGAAGCGGACTGGATTGCAAAAGGCGGAAGGCAGTCATCGTGCTTGGCAGGCGATGTTGACCCCCCCCCCTGCAAGCGGTGAGATGGTCGCAAACGACGATGGCGGCGAAGACAACAATGGCGATGATCTGTTCGATGAATCTGACGAAACTTGGGGCAGCGGTAAAAACTCCGCCCCCATCACCGTTCCTGCCACTACTCCCGCCACCGCAGCCGCAAAAGCAGAAGCTGAGCCTGCAAATGGCGGGGCAGTGGATGATCATATGCAAAGCGTGGACGGCCGAGCTAAATATGCCAAGGATGTCGATGACGATGACGACAGCCTGTTCGAAGACGACAACGGAAGCAGGGGTCTGTCGTCGGCCGATGCGAGTGGCGGTTCAAACGAAAGTCAGCACGCGCATGCAAGCGAAACAAACTACGACGAGAACGGCGACGACGATGAAGACGACCAACTCTTTGAAGAGAACGACGATGTGTGGGGCGCCGATGGTGCTGCTTCAGTGATGTCAAAACCTCTTCCGGGTCTCCCTCTTTCTTGTTCCGTAGCTTCGCCACTGACGCTGCTACCGTTGACACCGTCGTTGGCCTTGTTGGCATCTTCTTCGTCATCATCGTCGTCGGGCTTTCAGGAGAGCGAAGCTGAGCTGTTGTTTCGCAAGTCACAAGCGCTCCTGCAGCAGAACCACAGCTTGTCTACCGAGACAACAGCGATGACAAAGAAAAAATCTAATGCGGCGAATGCGTGGTGGTGGCATCGTCCGGAACGTCTGACGGTGGACCAGTTCGAGGGCGAGGTGGCCCGGGGGGCGCTTGTAGAGCGGCTCCTTGCCATGTCCGCCACCGCCACCACTGACGACGACGACGCTTCCGCTGATAACGACGATGCCGAGGAGCGAAAGACGCTGAGGCTGCAGGAACGGCTATGGGCAGTAGCCCTTCTCGTTGATCTCTGGGCTAGTGAGCAACAGCAGGGAAGTACCAGAGAGGATGCATTCGCGGTGGTGGAGGAGGCGGGGTCTGCGCTGTGGTATCAAGGTCACGATCGGCGCTCCCCTGGTATCTTGGCCTTTCCTCTTCTACCACCACTACCACCACCATTACCAATGTCCCCGGTCCTATCTGCATCCTCGCATGCCTCATCGTCATCGTCATGCTTATCCTTGTTGGTTTCCTCGTCTATGAATATGACGTCGCCAGTTGCATCGGCTGCTGCGGCCTTCTTGCCCGGTGCGGTGCTGAAGTTGGAGCTGCGCGTGTCGAGCGATTTCGCGGCTTCAGCGGCGCTCCGTTCGTCGCGACCCCTTGTCATACGGCGAATTCTGAGGGAAAGCATCTTTCCCAACGATGACGATGGCAGCGGCAACCGGGAAGAAGTACTCGAAGGCAAAAGAAGCAGGGGACCGCCAGGAACAAGAGCAGTCAGGACATCGTGGTCGCCGTTGTTCTCCTCGTCATCGTCGCCGTCAACTTCATCGTCGTCGTGTGCTTTGCGGGTGTTTGCGGCAATGGCGCGTAGCGGCGCGTGGTCGTTGCTGCTGCAGTCTTTGCGGGTGCTTTCGAACAACGTGGCACTATCTTCGGACGACGCTTTGACGCTGAGTCGCATGCTCGTGGAGAAACTCACCGCTGTTCGTCTCCAGCAGGCGGCAGCGACCAAGAATCAGCTGCAGCAGCAGCAGGCGGCGGCGAATGAGGCAGTGCGGATCATGAAGTGCGGCTTGCTTCTGTGGCAGTACGATGTGCCCTACCTGTCGGTGCTTGCGGCGGCGGTGCAGTGCTTCGCATCGATCAATGCGGCTTCAGGCAGCAGCAGGAGGAGGATTGGTAGCTATAATCGCAATGAGCGAGAAGTATCCTTCTTATTGGATGCGCTGGATGCGGAAGCGGCTGTGCTGGTGGTGGCGACGGGCGGGATGGCAGCACTCACCGCTTGCGCCGAGCGCTACGAAAGCAACTTCACTGGTGACAGTAGCTGTCAAAATCACCACAGTCACGCTCAACACAATTGCCAAGGCTACTGCGATGAAGGTGTGGTGGGGAGTGGTGACGGCTTTGCGGCGGCGGTAGTGTCGCGACTGGTATCGCTCGCCCGCCACGCCGCGGACCCCATCGGCTGCGGGGGGCGCGGAGGGGCGCCTCTCACGCGGTTGCTGCCCCTGAGGGTGCACGGCCACCGCCACACCACCGACCGCCGATACCCCTTCTCAACTTTTGTCTCGGTTTCGTCGTCGTCGTCGTCGTCGTCGTCGTCGTCGTCGTTATCGTCGTCGATGGTTGCGAGCATCCCCGCCTTGCCGCTGCTGGCGGCGTCCCTTGTCTGCGACGGGCGCGTGGCGGTAGCAGGCGGTATCCTCTGTGCTGCTGCGGGGACGCACCCGACTCTCCTAACCGCTGACGGCACTCGCGCTCTGCTGGAAGCGGCGATCGCCCAGTCCATTGGCACGCGCGATTGCCTCCGCTCCGGCGGCACCCTCACTGCAGCCAACGACTGGACGGACGGCGCACGCTGCGGTGATGGCGGTGAAGAGGGGGGGCATAGAAGCATGGAGGAGGGGGCATCCAAACCCAAAGGGGGCTGGACCCGCGCCGTTCGCGTCGCACTGCGCCTTCTCCACGAGACCTAAAATTTAGAAAGAGACGGGGGGCTGGTGTGTGATGGTGTTCTTCTCCTTCTGGCTTCTGGGTTCTGGGTTCTTCTGGTGGTGTGTGGTGTTCTTCTGGCGTTCTTATCTGGTGTTTGATAACATAGAAGAACAGAATAGAACACAGGAGACGGGGGGACTGGTGTTCTGACTTCTCCTTCTTGGGTCTTGGGTCTTGGGTTCTTCGGCCGGGTTCTTCTGGGTTCTTCATGGCCCTTCTTGACCAGCGTTCTTCTGCTTCTGCCGTTCTTCTGGTGTTCTTCTGGTGTTCGATAACAGGCACCAAACACTAAAGTCCATTGTTAAGATCCTTGATTCTCTGGCCACATATGAAAACGAATCATCCACTTCGGCTGGAAGACGAAGAAATCTCCCAAGAAAGGAGTGCGGCTTAACCCTGGAATCATTGCCACCATCTACGAAAAAACAAATTACGAGATGGAGTCATCAGAGTCAAAGACCTGGTGACAAAGGAAAAAGGGCAGTGTTACCTCAAGGAAAAGGATACCGGTAATAGGAACCTTCAGACCAGCTGAAGTGGATAAGGAAAAACAAAGACTAGGAGAACATGGGTAGCGGGGGATTCATCCCCCCTACCCCCCGGTTTTCGTAATGAATGAGGATTCAGCCGAAACCAGCCAAATCCATTGCCCCCACAAGGCGGCCCCGCGTCGACCAGCCGACTTCACAGGCGTGTTCTACGCCCCCGAGTATCCTTTAGATGGCCTAGGTTCGGTCTCTTTCCTCCAAATCAGCTGGATCCGCCCAAGTGGGGACATGCCAGTTTCGCTGACCCAGAACCCACCCCAAGGGGGCATTTTTTTTTACCAAAAGAGGGCGCATTTGGCGCTTTCTCGGTGAGCTCAGCTCGGGGCTTTCTCTGCGGTCGCTCTGCGCTTAAATACAAGAGAGATAACAGAAATTTCTTATATCAGACGTTTTTGTTTCGCTTTTTTGAATTTTGCCTCTCGGTCAGTGACGACAACCTTAGGAGCAGCAAAAATTCGTGCCTCCGGTGAGGGCAGCTGCTTGCGGCTCCCCGACAGCGAGCTGAGCCGCATCATGCGGTCCAACCTCCACAAGCACGTTCGAGAGAACTCGTGGGTGAAGAGCGAAGAGAGTGGCATCGGCAAACTGCGCGCCCTCGGGCGCAGGTCGAGCCCATGGGGTGAGAGTGGGTGCGCATCTTTTAAAAATGACCCCCTAGATGGCATAGGGCGGACCTGCCGACCTCAAAATCGGCCTCAACTGGGGGGATAAACCAGGGAAGGGTCTAACGAACGTGTTATAATTCGATCGCCGTCCGTGGGTAGTATACTTTTTGGTTTCGTTCCGCTGATCTAGAACTCACCCCTTGTGTCTTTTGGGCCGCAGGCCACCCGCGCTAGCGGCGAAAATTTTCACCGCAGGCAGGGGCTTTTACCCACGGATATGGTATTTTTACCTGTCATTGCACGCGGGTGCACTTCCTCTCTTGGCTGCTGGCTGCAGTGGTTCTCTCTCCCCTTCCCTATCACCAGTGCGGGCATGACGAGAGGCAGCGATGTCCGGTCGAGCAGCCCCACGTCGAGGCGCGCCTCGCCGAGCTCCCCGTTGGACATCCGCGCCAGCGTGAAAATTTTCACCGCACGCAGGTGCTTTAAACCACGGAAATGGCATTTCCGCACCTGCCACCCACCCGCCACTGCACGCAGATGCACCCTCTCTCCCTGCAGCTCGCCGTGGCGCTTCTCCCTCCCTCCCTCCCGCTCTCACCGCGTGCGAATGGAAGGGCGGCATTCAGTCGATCAGCCCCACGTCGAGGTGCGGTCTGCCGAGCTGCGCTCCGCCCGCCTGCGGTCCGCCGAGCTGCGCGTGCCCCAGCTACGTCGCCCTAAGCTGCAGCGCCAGCTTAGCCGAGGCGGTGGGATCATATCCGTCTTTTCCATGGCCACGAAGCCACACGACGCCCAGCTGCGCCGCACCCTCTAGCGGCTCTAGGGGCGGCATCTCATCATCCGTACTATCGCCCTCCTCGTCCAGGCCTGTCAGTATCACATCATGCGCGCCGACCCTTGGTGCCTGGGGCGCATGCTTGGCGGAAGCTCTCCCCACATGATGCGGAAGCTCTCCCCACATGAAAGAGAGTGTGAGCTTCCAAAGGCTCCCACGAAAGAGAGGGGAAAAAGTGAATTTTTTTTGGAAAATCTGAGTTTTGTTACCAGAAACTAGGGTCCCTAAGAGCCACTAGGAACCCTATTTACGAGAAAAAATTTCGGATTTCGCACAAAAACCTTCGATTTTCGAACCCCAAAAAATTTAGATCCGATTTTTCTGCTCCTCCAAAAATCTAATTTGGTTCGAATTTCGAACCCCCCAAAATCGATTTTTCCAACCCAAATCTGGATTTTTCCACCCAAAATCTCGATTTCCCCCCCAAAAACCTATATTTTCATGTTTTGTTTGGATCCATAATTTGGATCTCGAGGAAAAAGTTCTACTACATAGTAGAAAAATTCAATTATGAGATCCCCAATTTTTTAAAAATCCATTTTGATCTAGAAAGTCCTAATGAGTTTACTACTATTCATAAATTCTCTAGAAAAGTGATGGTAAAAACGGCATTTATCATTGTTAATAGGTGAACTTTTAACTTTTACTTTTTGCTACTATAGAAAACAGCCTAAAGAATGGATTGAAATTCTAAAAATCGGACCCCAAAAAATCAACCTCTAGGTCCAAAAAATGGACTTTCGTAAATAGTGGCTCTAAGGAGCATTTTAAGCTAGTTTTCGGCTCTGGTAACAGCGATTTGGCCAAGATATGGCCGCTCAAAAATTGGCACTCCCCAGATTCCCTCTCAGGTTTCGCCTTATGGGATTTTGCCTCCCGAGCATGCCTATTTGGCTGGTTTCGGCTGAATCCTCATTCATTACGATAAGCGACGATAAGGGCCCATCCCTATTATTTACCCTCTTCTAGTACAAATCAAACTTTCGAAATCTTTGACTTTGGACAATTCTTCCCACGCCCTCCCGCCTCAGCCCGTACGGTCTTCAGCGCAACGGCTAATTATGGCAAAATTGATAGTGATTTCTCTGCTAACCACAACGTTGATCAGGCACCGCATCTTTCTTCCATAGCACTCGTTTTTCAGCGAGGCGTGCCATCAAAGTTTCTGTACTTCAACAAATTCTTGCTCTCGGGAGAATTGGGGGAAGGCTCAAAGTTCGACCCAGACGGACGCTAAGAAGCGTGCTGACACGCGCGCCGAACGCGAGGAAGGGAATGAAAAGCACCGTGAGCAGGTTGATGCGCGTCGTCGGCAGACTCCTTCTGCTGAACCTTCATCAGGGTCGGAATCTGGCTCGGCATCTTCTTCATCATTGGCGTCATCATCGTCGTCATCATCATCATCATCATCAGGACACGGCCAGACGTGGCCCTGGCACCGCCGCTCAAGAAGCAGCGCGTGCTGCGGCCGGATAAGTCCTGGGCGGCAGGGTCGGCATCGGCGTCATCAATTGAACTAACTTCCCCCTTTTTAGTTTTCTCTCGGGTAGTTTTGCGCCGCAGGCAAAGTAGGCTCAATTTCTCTCTTTTGTATACGCGAAACCAAAGAATCCGAACAAATGACCAAAACAATGGCGAAGTCGCCCTTCGTAGCCGGGAAGTCGGACTCGCGGCAAATAAATCAAAGTTTCTCGAGACGATGAAGCCAGAGCAAAAATCCCCGGTCGACTTGGAGCAAATCTCGGGGTTTTGTCACTGGGCGTGCGGGACTGACCCCAGGTCGTACCAGAGAAACCGCCGCCATGTCCGTTACTGCCGTTATCCGTTATACAAACCGAAACGACAAGTGAATTCATCTAGGATCACTCGTTAATGCTAGAAGCCGGCTGCTATTTTGTATCACGTGTGGAGAGTACTAACGGGTTGCAAATACAGACAAATCGTCCAATCGTCCGCACAGCAGCAGACACATTTACATTTTACATTTTATGCTTAGATTGGCTCAGGAACAGTATGGACCCTGCCCTGATGATAATTTAATATGTTATGGCAAGAGATCGACTAGAATTCTACCACCATCCAATAAATTGGTCTCTCTTCCACCCTCAACCTTAATAATTCTGTGGTTTCCCCCATGGTTTTCGGTTCCCTCTAATCCCAGGGAAAATCCCCTGTTTCGTGATTTCAGGTGAGAGACTACAGAACACAGCCCAACTCGCGCGTTGTTCCACCGCTTTTTCGGTGGAACAACCTGAAAGCCGTAAATTGGTTTTTGTTTCCTAATATCCAAGGATCCGAAAACCCACGGTGCTTCCAGAAATTCTTAGTTGGGCGGCGGTATAAAAAATCACAAAAAAGGAAGTGGATCAAAGACAAATGACGGTTGCTCATTGCAAAATGCGTCGTGCTCGTCTCCGTCGTTTCGTGGTGCGGCACACGCCGCGCAGCGAGCGGCTCCGAGGGTGCCTTCGTGGCGCGTCATGCGACGCACGCACGGAATGCTTCTGATGACTTCCTATTGTCTGCTTCCGCTCACATCAGCAGCCCAGACAGCAAACCCAGACGTTCGCAATGCAGCCTGCAGCCTCCCTGTTTCTTTATCATGTTTCCGATGAGACCCAGCGACCAGCAACTTCCATCAGGTATCATTTTCCGTCTTCATTGCATCACTTCTGCGTTATCACCAATCATATTTGCAGAGAAATTTCATCATAACAACCAGACGTGATCTAATATCTCCCACTCGGTACTTGCCCGTCTGCTTCCTTCACCCGGATGATGCGCGACCGGCCACCCTCGCACCCTCGCACTGCCAGATCCCCTGTCCATGACTGCACATCTACCCATAAACCGAGGCGCCCTCTCGAGAATCCGGCAACGTGCACAGTCGACTACTGCCTGACTCTAAGGCGGTTCATCCTTCACTCCTTCACTTACCTACCTACCCTCTGTCTCTGTTGCAACTTTCTTAACCCCGTCGCTGCACAGGGCAAGTTGCACGTGCAGCAGTCACCAGGCGCGATGCCGCGGGGCCATCCGGGCTTCACTCAAAGGCGCTGACGCGCTGATGAACACCTATCGTAACGTGAAGGCCATGTTCGTGCCCTCCGGGCGCGTGTTGGACGTGCAAGTACGGGGGGTGAATTTTTACAAGAGCCGAGCTCACTGCAGCACGCAGGTGGAGGGAGCGAGAGCGAAGAAGGGGCAGCAAGAGCAAGCGAGAAGAGAAGCCAGATGAGAGGAGGTGGAGATAGAGATGAGAGATAGAGAGAAGGACATGGAGGAAGAAGGGGGAGCTCAGAGAGAAGAGAGAAAGGAGGCCCCGTAATTAATTATTTAGCTTACCCCACATCCCCACGCAATTCACCCGAATTGCATTTAAATCGAGATCACGACGTAAGGGCGGCGGAGACAAATAATTAAATTTTTAGCTAAATAAATCTTTTCAAACTAGTTTGAGCGGCAGGCTGTTTGTCCAGTCGCTCCGCTCCGTCTCCTTCTCGAG
>Ga0099800_1173_pt1 | contig 17563 bp, 17 predicted proteins | sample Uncmet6_SortRC_1_FD_89868 | JGI IMG/M metagenome (GOLD analysis project Ga0099800, IMG submission 89868) | Marine eukaryotic communities from CALCOFI LINE 67, Pacific Ocean - CN11_C50_N6_SortRC_1 | ecosystem: Environmental > Aquatic > Marine > Oceanic | place: Pacific Ocean: Monterey Bay... | reverse complement strand
GAGTTCCTGGGGTGAGAGCTTGTGGACAGAACTTCCTGGACTTCGTAAGGCGGACAGAGCGCCACGTGATACCACGGGTTGGACACTTGTGGATGGTGGATGTGGGGTGCCGATGTTGAGCGTGGCGGACATTGCGATGGACTGGGTGGAAAAGATGTCGGGGATGCCAAATGAGGCGTACCGTTGTAACAGGGCCTCCGCTGTTTCCTTGGCTGATTTTTCCCTCGTTGCTGCGAGCCAGGTGTGGAATGTGGTGGGATCCGTGAAGACCATGATATATCTTTTCCCATTGTTGTCTTCAGGCATCACTATAGTATCTACCTCGAGTACTATTCCTGCTTGGTACATAGGTACGTGTGCCATTCCTAGATGCCGGCTCTTTCTCATTTTCGGGCATGTCTTTATGCACGTTACGCAGTTGGCGATGAAGGCCTTGATGTCCATCTCCATGTCTTTCCAGTTATGGCCATCGGCTTTCATCGATGCCATGGTCTGATGTAATTGTTTGTGGCCGGCCAGCAAATTGTGATACCGGGCGATGATGAGGCTCTTGCGTGCACTCATGTTCGCAAAGTTGAGTGCCGCGGTGGACATGAAGATTCGGGATAGCGCATCTGGCAGCTTTAGCACTTTTCCTGGTACGTGTTTCAGTGAAAAGTTATACTCCGCTAACTCGATCCTCCATCTCGTTACTATTGCGCTCTTCTCCTGTGACATCCATAACAGATTTGCATGGTCCGTCAACAAGTAGAAGTGCCTTCCGAGGAGGATGTCCCGGTTTTGGGTGACCACAAAGAACAAAGCGAAGCACTCTCTCTTCGGTTGGTCCCATCTCTTCTGTGTGTCATTCAGCCGTTTACTGACAAATCGCAATATGGTATCCCGCTGAACTCCTCCTCCGTGTGCCTGGAGGTCTCGCAGGGACACCAATTCGGTGCGCCATCCTCTACGAGCAATTCTCTTTCGAGAACGTTTGGGCTTTATTTAGGGATCGCACCGATGGGAATTCTTAGGCTAGTGCGCCAGTTTTTCCAAGAAAGGGCTGTCGACCAGGGCACATCTGCGGTCGGGGAAATACGCCGCTTGGAGAACAGGGAGGGTGCTTGGAAAGAACAGACCTTTCTGCAGTCGGAACGAGATCCACAGGCGAAGCACCAATAGCACTGTCGCTGCTGGATCGAAGAGCAGCCGCAGAACTGAAGAAAGTGGGCGCCCTCACAGAAGAAGCCGCATGCCAAATCACTCTGGGAAGCGCAGCAGTAGGGGTCATCGATGACGCGATAACGGAGGTCATAGCCATCGACGTCTATTTCCACACAGAAGGAGGAAGAATAGCACAGACACCCGCACGGATCTTATGTGCCATCGTCGACCTGCACAGAGACGGGAATGGTTACGACCTCATCATAGGAGATGAACACATAGCAGAGTACAATCTACTCACCTTCATGCAGGACCCAGACGCATGGACCAGCATCCGCGAGGTGTCAAACTATGCGTTTGTCTACCCTCGCACTTCTGACTTCGAACTTGGAGCCAAGTTCGAGTCGGGAGTGGAGACTGAGATTCTGGTCCGAGTCGGATTGGAGCTCCCACTGGATCAGAACTCATTCTGAGAAACTCCCTAGCGTTGCGGGCGGTAGAGTATAAGATTAGATATTTAACATAAGTGAAACTGTCTGAATCTTATAATGTCAGCAGTTGACCTGAACGTTAATGCTGAGACGTCATGGGACAGCCTTGCAACCTGCTCCCAGGCCAACCTCTTACATAATCTTATATTGGTGCTCTGTAATCGCAAGGGAGACTGATTTCTCAGAATTCCTGATGTCGTACGTGCAAAGGGTGAGGTTTAGCAAGTTTCCTCCCCTTTTTAACTTGTGAAAGGACAAGGAACTGATCAACCTTCGTCCGATTAGCTTGGCACAGACATTGGGCTTGCGCATTTCGACAGTCGGGGATGCTCTGGAAAGCCAGGATGCAGCCATGTCAAAAGCTGTTGAAAGGTAAGTATATGCAACCTGTATGTATTTTATTTCCCCGAGGTGTCCAGCAGTGTTTTGGCGATGACGGCGTTGTTTTTGTTGGCGTCGTTGTAGCCGGCGATGCTCGTCGTGACCACCGAGTGTGTATTGGCCGACATTCTTGGTTGTCCGTGCAGCTCCTTTGTCCAGTCCGTGGCTGCGCTTCTTGGTGTGAACGCATTGCTTGTGATCCTTATCGCTGGGGTTCGCCTTGGTTCTTTGTGTGTGTGCCAGTACTGTGCGGGCTCTGGGTTCGGGTCGGCACTGAGTCGTGGTCCCTCTCCCTTGCCCTCTTCTCAAGGCTTCAGCTTCTGTCTTCCTCTCGCCAGCGCCTCCTTGAAAAGTCGTCGGACATCTTCCATCTCTGGGTTGTCGACCTTTGGCTTGTGGCAGTTTCGGCTCATGTGTCCCCTCGTCCCACAGTTTAAACAGCCTTACGTGGTGAACCTGGCATTCTGCTAGGCTTTTCAGAACTTGCTGGAACAGGTCGTCTGTTCTATAAGTTTTGCTCTGGTGAGGTCGTCGTACGACGCAACTTCACTGCTGTCGACATGCCTCCTACATAACCAAAGGGAACAAGTATTCTAATAAACCCCATAATTCTAGCAGCTTCATCAAACACCGACAAGTAAAACACTTCATCCAAGCAAAACCTCTCATCTCTCACCAACAGTATCAAGAAGGAATAACCCAATAGACTCTCTAATCTAACACAGACCAACAGAGGGCCGGTTAGCCAACACGAGTCGTACAGAGGACTGGTTCACAGAATCCTTGTAGAATAAGAAAGTACTAGAGCTTGAGAGTTTGTGGAGACTAGCGAGAAGCTACAATCACAAGAACCCATATATCCTAGGTGAGGGTAAACTATTGTTTTTATACGAGAGTTTACACAACGACGAGAACTAGAACCGACTGAACAACCAAATCGATCGAGCAAAGCTTACTTCATTGAGAGCCTTTGCTCCACTCTGTGCACCTTGGCTTATAGTCCAAGTGAATAGTGAACTCACATATTATTATACCTTCCCTGCATTACATTACATACCATTGCCCGGGTCTATCCCGTCAGGCAAGAGACTTTCTGCTAGCCAGCGACTCGTACTTCCAGACATTTCTGGGAATATGAAATCGATAAGCACTTTTAGTGCTATATCGGTGTTCATTATCCGATAACCTCTTTATAACCAGAGTTGCCAAGCAGAAGACTATATTCACTAGTTAGCGCCGTGCTAACTTTCCTAACCAAAGGAAACTTCTCATCCAGCGTAAAACCGCTGTATTAACGTTCAAGGACCGGTAATCACGGGTCCTACTGTCAGGGTCCCTGGATTTTGAAATTCCCCTTTAAGTTTCCAGCATCTCTGTACACTCGGGAAAACTAGTGCACTCGATCTGATTCCGCTTGTTGGACTTGTATACTTCTGTACCATTTCTTAGATTCAGCGATTTGGTGAAGAATTTTGATCGGTCCCTCACCCAGAAAGAATAGCTGCGACGAACGACGGTATAGAAAATGGGAGACCTCCAGCGTGAGAATCCTCTTTTTGATGCACTGGTGGCGATGAACGTGCAACACAATGGAATTGATAACGATCACACACTTCTACTCACTCTTCGTATCTTAATGGGATCACGACTTGCCGGCAATAGCAACCAGGAAAATTTTTTACACTTCGAAGTTACTGATGACAATAACCCTTTTTTCCTTTACATCTTAGATATCTCTGATCAAGAATTCCATATACTGAAGAGAGATCAGGCAATAATAGTAGATTTTTCTTCATTTTCATCGAAATTCATTGAGCTCGTCGCTCTCTGCCAGGGATCTTCCACGGCCAAAGGTGGCAACAGTATCGGTGCATCCCGAGATTTAATTGGTAGCGAAAATGGTATCAATTCAGTCGTAGATGTAGCTCATATTAGCCCTGCTGTTGGTTGCGATGGCCTATCACCACCTAGTAGCTCAGACTTTTACCTGAGACTAGACATAGAAAGTGGTGTTCTGTCCATCGTGGAGTCCAACTGCTTTAAGCAGATCACGCATATTTCACTTCGTCTGCGATCTGGAAATGACTCCTGTATCAAGGCTTACTTGGCGTCTCGTCTGAGTCATTCCCTGAAGATTCTGCGGAGAAATCAAGGAGAACTCTCGAACGTGACAGATAAGCTGGCGGCGGAACACTTGATGCGGCAGGCTATGAGCGAAGAGCTCAGCGAACTGCGAAAAAATCGCGATTTGGACTTGCACTCAGCTCAGATATCACACACAACTGAAGTTTCGGCTCAGCAAGTGGCCGCTACTGAGCTATTAGAGAAGACACGGCGTGAGCATGAGTCATACACGACAGATATGCGCACGCGGTTTGAAAACCAACTCCGCAATACCGAGGCGACTATCCGCGATATCGAAGGACGACTGTTACATGAGCAGCATGAGCGACAGGCAGCTGGATTCAAAGTTCGGGAACTAACCAAAGACAACGAAGCACTTGTATTAGCTAGGGATAGGCTGTCAAGCGAGAACGAAGACAGCATAGTAATTCGGTGGCAGATAGAAGCTGAAAAACAAAGACTAGAGAAGTCACTAGTGCGTAGTGAGACAACCAAAGCAGGGCTAGAAACGCAATTACAGTCACTACAGCACCAGCTGCAACAACGGCAGCAGTTACTCATATCTTCCGAGGAGACGAAACACCATCTTGAGGCCCAGCTCAAGCTCTATACATCGAGCTATGACGCGCTTCAAGATAAATTACGCGGTGCTGTGGAAGAAATACAGCGTGGTAATAGTGTGATATCGGAACTACAGAGCCGTCTTATTCACTTTAAGGACAAGGTAGCAAATAAGAATGAAGTGATTCGCAGGCAAGAGACAATTCTTAGAGAACGAGCGGATGCATCTACGACAATACAGGCTCATCTCAAGAATGAGCGGGATGCGCATGCAGCCACTCGTCTCGAGATGGAACAACATCAACTCAAGCTACAGGTAACCAAACAGCATGTTAAGGAAAGCGCCTCTGTCATCGAATCCAACCAGGAAGTCATCTCCTGGTTGAACCAAGAGCTTAGTCGCTATCAGCTTGCAGGGCCTCTTTTTGGCGGAGAAAGATCTCCTTCTGCTTCTATTTTCATGGGCTTAAGTAAACGAAAGTCGGGAATAAGGCCATGGACCCAGGAACAACAGTTCACCGGCCAAAATGCAATTTCCCCCTTCCCTTCCCCGTCCACCGATGTCGCAATGGAAGATGATGACTTGATTAATAGAGAAAATGAGAACAATGAGAAGATTACTATTACCCCCGGCTCAGGTAGTACAGTTCAGACGCTCACGACTAAGGAGTCTTCCTTGGCCTTCCCTCTGGGTCCTGATCGCGTTTTCCCCAGTGCAGCTACGACAGCCATGGATCTGAAACTGTTTTACAAACAGAGTTTAAGTACAGGCGAAGCTCATGGTGATGGCAAAGGTATTCCCACTGCTGCCGACTACATAGCATCCTATCAATTTCTTAAGGTAAGATGATTACTCTCCCGTGGACCTACAAGCAAATTGTGGAAGTATTTCGTATAGCTATGACAGCCTTTCCTCTCTTTCTGTCTCACCTCATTATGTCATAATCCGCCTCAAGCAGACACAATGCCCCGCTGCGCTTGGAGGTATTGATGGTGCAACTAATACCCTGGGCTTGGACGGTGGATCCGTTGGCTATACCGGAGTTACAATGGAAAATGAAGGAGAAGCTACGGTTGGACCTTCATTAAGTGGCAGGTATTACAGCTGGCAAGAAGAATTTGGACTTTCAAGGAAATGAGCTCTAGCAATGGATAATTTGATTGTTCATCAGAGCGAGTAGACATAATACTCTTTCCATGATGAATAATAGGTCAACAATAGCTTGATATTGATGTATATGCCTCCTTGAAAGTTTGGTTGATCGATCTGTAACGTTCTGTCGGTTCTAGTTCTCGTTGTTTGATGCTTTAACTCATTGAATAATAGTTCACCTTCACACTTGTACATATGGATTCTTTGGTTGTAGCTCTTCTGGCTGGTTTCCACGAAATACCCAAGTATTTTCTTATCTCATCTCCCCTGGATTCGGCTATTGTACGACTCAGATAGCTTAACCGCTCATCAACATAAAAACATTTACTGCGAGTCCGACTACAATTGCGTCGTGGTTCGGGCCCTCCTGCGCTGCCACTTGAAGGCTACTTACCGGTTGACCGAGCAAGGCGATGGCGGCATCGATGGCATCCATTGCGCTAGCCTGCCGACGGTACTCAGGCAGAGCTTCGCCATGCGTGCCACTTGGATGGAGGGCCAGCCAGGCATTCGGCTGCTGCACCCTGGATTGTTGTTGGCGCGGCCGGAGCTTTCGGCGGTTGGCCAACGTGGCGGATTTCAGCGCATCATAGCTCAGCGTTTCCTCAGTACCGGCGCTCTGAACCAAGTGTATTCACGCACGACGTGATGGCCGTACTGGCAAGGCTCACCGTCCTGGAAGATGCCGCTGCAGGGAACTTGGCTTCCCCATGGCCTTATCCCCGCCGCATGGTCGAGCACAAGTTCATGGGGCGGCTTCTAACCACGCTAAGACAACGGTCTCATGCGGATGTTTTGGGTGACGACGCTGCGCGGAGGGTGGGTGCTGATCCCGGGGATGGTCGCAAGCTGCCAACAAGTAGTTGATAGAGAAAAGAGATTTAATTGATTAAATCTCTGCCCCGAGGAAACTGGCTCACGATCAATGCAGCGATTGATCCTTTGAGCCGACTCGGAACAGATCAATAAGATCTACACAACCCAAATCTATCTCCGATAGTTTGGCACTCTGCCCACACAGCGACAAAAAATTGTCAGCTGTGCTCACTGAACTTACTATTGCGCTGCGCGGCGTAATTGTTTGTAAAAATTTATCTGCACCAGCAGTCACGCCAATGTCGAAGACGGCAGTGCAATTAACACTTTACACAAATGTAAATTACCCCCTGGTGTTCCCTCTTCTCCCTTTGCTTCCACATACCCAGCGTCTAGCACTGCCTTGTGTTCAGGCGCTAAGCCCTCCCTGAGATGCCTGTCGACTTTGTCGACGCGCTGCTGTTGGTAGGCGAGCTCCTGGGCGCTGAAGCGCGGGCCCTCGTGTAGTACCGCCCCAGGGAAGGCGTCGCCGATCAGCACTGAGTCGGAGCTGGTGGCTTGCTCAACTGTGTCTTTGAAGGAGGGGGGTCTTTGTGGCTGCGTTTGGTTTTCCTGAGTCCCATAGAGGTCTTCCCCGGGCGGGTCTACCTGTTGCAGTGGCGAGTTCCCTCCCGTGTGGAGTGGTGCCTGGAGTTACGCGGACGACATTCTCGGCGCGTCTTCAGACTTGGAGTCCATCAAGGGTGCCTTTGCCTCCCTCAACTCCTCGTTGAGGGTCATCGGGCTCAGGACCAACAGCAAGTCCATTCTCTTCACTGAGAAACATTCAGCAGAAGCAGAAGCGGCAGCCGCAGAGATGGGAATTCAGTTTGCCCATGGGGCAATTGATGTGCTCGGCGGGCCGGTCGGGACCCAAGAGGATTCCAAGAGCATCGTGAGGGCATCATTGGAGAAGATAATATCCGGAATCAATAACTTCGGTTATTTGCTCAAAAGCCCAACCGAAGCCCTGGACGAGGGCAACCTCCTCGACCCACAGCTGGCCCTCGGAGCCATCACCAAAGCGCTCAATGCCAGGGTGACCTTTTTAGCAAGAGCAGCCAGCGCTGAAATGATATCCGACCAGTTGGCCAACTTCGATCAAGCCATCAACCGGCTACTCGGGCAGCTGATTGACCCAATGGCGGACGGCCCCAGCTTGCCAGCCCTTGGAGGAATTGTTCGCTCTCTTCCATTGAGGGTAGGAGGGCTTGGATGCTATAGCTTCGCGGGGGAGTACCACCAATACCAGACGAAGTCCGCGGCCATCCAAACCATCAAGGCCCTCGACAGCTTTCGGGATGAAAGCGAAGGCTTCGGCTTCGCAGCCCGCCAAATTCTGAATGATCGCCTCGAAGCGGAAGTACGCCCGTCCCTCGACGACACTCGAACCTTGGCCGACTCTTGCGGGTATGTTAGGACAAACCCCGAGATTTCACTGAGAGAGGAACTCGAAAACGTTCGCCAGCAGTCCGAGAAAGATTACAACGAGCGAGTTGACAAAGTCATGCAACCTCACACCCAAAGGGGAAGTGGGACACGCATCTCCAGGTATGAGAGGCAGAGAAACAGAGGGGTTGAGCCATTCAAATTCGGAAGCATAACACCGGAAGACCAGATAGACTCCGCGAATGAACTTACTGCCCACAAGAAGCGGTTCGCCATCTCTCAAGAACAGCGTGCTAGGACACTCCTTGCATTGTTGTTGGCTAACCCAGCCACGCGGGCCAAAGGGGCTTGGTTCCAGTCCCACTTACTGCAAACCTCCAAGATTTCGCCGCTAACCTGGAGAGGCTACATCACATCAGCCAACCGCCTAGGCCCTGCAACAACGCGTGGCGCCCTAGAGAGAGATCTCCTCTGCCACCTCGTGCCCGAATCGCATCGGGATGAACTCGATCCGACGAAATGCAAGAACGGGAAGTCTTTCCTAAGCCCGCAAGACGCCTTCCATGACCTCTCGTGCGCAGGGTCCGAAGACCCCCAGTACGTGCACCGTACACCGCTCCACAATGCGCTCATCGACGCTTCATGCCATCTCCTGAAGGACGAGGCACTAGCTCGCGCAGTCACCCGACAGTCTGTCAAGGACGCGGAGCTTCATTACCCCACCGGCGATTATACTAAAAACAACAGCAACTCACCCGCAGGCGTAGGTAATGATGACCCAAATTCCGGAAGGACAGAAGATGCTAGCCAGGATCCCGCAATACTCAGCCAAGACACTGATGAACAAGGAGTCGATCTCTCGCCTTCTAACGGACAGGAGGACCCTAACCACGCCCCCCCAGTGAATCAAGCTCAACGACCCCCGGTAAGGGCCGAGGAGAACAGGGAGCGCATACAGGGGAGGCCAACATACGTCGACTTCGTTTACGAGATCCAGGCTCAGGGGAATCGAAATCCGATTCAGGTGTTTTGTGATGCCTCCGTTGTCAACCCAGCCTCTGCGTCCGCTGCGCTTTTCGCTTCAACCTCTGAGCGCAGACAGTATAAAGAAGAGCACGACGGACAGGAGTACAGTGGACCCAAGAAGAACAGTCTGAGACCACGTGCGGATGAGGCTGCAGTGCAAATGATCGAAACCAAACTTCTCAAGTATGGAAGAGCATGGTCGGATTATAAGGATGAGGAGAGGTTTCGGGGTCAAGAACAACCCATTGTTGAATGCTGGGTGTTCGACATCACCGGAAAACCAAGCGACGAGCTGAGACACATTCTTCGGAAGCTTCAAGCGGATGACCCGGGAGGCGCTAAAAGGAAGCGTATTCTCACATATCTTACAAAGGTAAGGACCTTGTGTGCGCGCGCATATGGGGCTCCTGCCATTCGTGGACCAATTAGGGATAGTTATCTATCTTTTTTGCCTACTAGAGTACATTAAGTTGGCTCTCTTTGGATCACAGGAGTGATCTATTTTATTTCGGCGTTAAGTTTCGATTGGTTTGTAGTTCGTTATTTAGATTCGGCTTTAACTCTAGTCCCAAATTCCCCAAATCTATCTCCGATAGATTGGCAAAACTCGGGACAACCTTTTTTCTGGTTCATTTTTTGCCGAGTACGCTTCGGTGTTCTTCTCTTTCATTCCAATTATTTTAAGAAGAAAAAATGCTTCTTCATCTCTGATTGTCTTAGATTGTGGTGTGTGGCCCAGTTTTGAGCCAGACGACTGCTTACAGGCTGCGTGGTGAGCCTCGAACGCGATTTGGCAAATTTCATGCATGCTCTCTTTTCTCTGCCGTAACGAGGAAATGACAACTCAATCAACCAGAAGGGTGATCTTCTGGAGTATCGGCAACTTTGAAAGGGCGCTATTGTGTCTACTGTGCCAGGAGGGCCGCAGACTGAGTACTGTTGAGGAGGCTCTTCTCGCAGGACCAGCGAGAGGACCTGGAAAGTCGTCAATACGACACGCGATGCAACGTGATGGCCAGCTTCGACTTGATGGGTACGTATTTGACGTGTTGGCGCCACAAAATACTTGTAATGAGGACCTTGGTTGGTTACGACAACATCCTCGTGTTTAAAGCGTCGCGTGGCCTCCCAGAAGCCATTCTTCCTCCAAAATCGAGCACATTGCGTTTTACATTAACTATAACAGCAATAAAAATATAAAAAGAACATGTAGGAACTAAAAATTAGTTCTAATCATGGATGCACGTGTAGCAGTGTTCATTCCTGATGAGCATTCTGCTTGTGAATGGTCATGTAATTAACGCAGTCTTCTGTGGCGCAACAAACGAAACGACACCTCTTGAACTTGCATTTTGTGAAAACATCGCCAGCTTCTATCTTACGATAGCATACGAAACACTTTTTGATATTAGGCTTGGATTTGCTGATGCTTGGTAGGATGACTACTTCTGGGGCTGCTGGGGCTGCTGGAGCTACTTGGACTGCTGGGGCTACTTGGACTGCTGGGAGTACTTGGACTACTTGGGCTGCTTGTTGACGGACCATCTTTGCTTGTGCTGTCGCTTGCTCTCTCTCCCATATATTCTTCTCCTTCTTCCTCAGCTGCAAACTCAATTTATCTTCATCGAGCATCTCCTGCTTTTCGACCAACTCACGCGTGATCATCAGCGCTCTTTGGTTTTGAATTGCCCTGTCGGTGACACATCTCTGCTTCGTACTAATTTCAGTGTTGTCTATCCCTTCGTGACCATCAAAAAAATCTTCATAAGATCCCTCGGAGACCCAGCCAACCTTGCTCACTTCCTCGGCCATCACGACCGGACATTGGAGCACTAATCTGGCTTGCTCCTCGTTGAGCTCACTAAATCCAGGCCACACGCTTGACATTCTTGTTCCTACCCGTTTTCTCTCCCCCATCGGCCGCAGCATTCTGATACTTCTGCATGGTCCTTGCCGACGGAAAGGACACCACCGTCGAGCTATTGTTGTGACCACCAGACTTGACGTTCATCGCGGCCGCTCCAAAATTACCGGGTCCCGAGTTTCCAGCTCTTAAGCACTCCATATTGTGCTGCTTAGTCGCGACAAGGGCCTTTAGCTCAGCTTGCTCGTGCTCGGTGAGGTACGGCTGCCTTCCCACCGGTTTTGGACGAGGAACTACTCCATTCTTTTTCTTCACTGTGTACCAGACTCTTTTAGGAAGCCCTACTTTAGATAACGACTCTTTTAGATGTTTTTGGGGTTCATGAACGAATTTTCTGGCCAGGTGAAACTTCTCTTGGTCATTGGCCAAGTTTGGGGGTCATTCCAACTGGATTGAAGAGTTTTAATCTGTTCAACTCGAGCTCATTTACCATTTCGATCCATTATTCTTCACAATGATAGCATCCATGTGCTCTCAGCAATTTTTTTGAAGTAAAAAATCGCAAGTTGCCTGAAGTAGAAAGTTCAGCACAGATCCAAATTTTAGAGCCTGAAAAGCACAGTCAACGGTATTTTTCAAAGAATCACTTAGTGTTGCATGTGATCTTCCCCAGAAGTAACATAAAAATTTGTCTTATGCCTTCAGCATTTTAGTAGAAGGCGGAATGAGAGACGCCTACAAATGGCGATGAAAAAAGGTTGTCCCGAGTTTTGGCCGTGTCCCGAATTTTGTCCGAGTCTTGATAATTAACTTTCAGTACGGGTCGCGAGTCGAAAACTCGTCCCAAGGTGCCGTATTTTGTTCCAGGGCGGCTTCAATGAGGACCCTGGTTCGCCAATTTTCCGAAATGTCGGGAGAATGATGTCGGAGCACGAGAGCGGCATGAAGGAGGTATAAGTTTTCAAGTCGCGACCCGTACTGAAAGTCAAAATTATGGGTTGCGCGAACACTAACACTCTACTAGCACGAACTCAATTCATGAGCTGGTGCAATTCGTTCGTGTTCGATGATGGGTTCCTCCTCTTCTCTACTTCAACCAACAGGCATGATTGGGCTACCTTCTTCCCAACCTGCTCTCCAGTCATTTTCTTCGCTTCTTTTTCCTATATATCGTCACTATATCGTCACTCTGTTCTCCATTATCCCATGAATAGAGCCAAGCAATGGCGTCTGCATCCTTGTCTGGGATTTCCTGCCGGAATCCTTTGTCCTTGCGGCAGCTGGTTAAAACCGGTATTTTCTTTACTAGTTCCATATTTTCGCCCACAACTTTCTCGAATGACATCATTATCCGTGCAAACTGATTCATGGTCTGACATGGCCCTGAAAGTAGCCATGAGGTGTGTTTTCGCTCACCTAAGATTCATTTCAAAATCCGTCAAAATCTGTCGACGCAATTGTTATCCGACTCGTAATAGTTAATGAGCGACAAAGGACCCTGTAGGTCCCATCACCGACAGAGCTGCCACTAACACGTTCATAATGAGTGCGTGACAATTTCTTAAGTATTGAAACACCTGAGCCAATATTCGCCACAATACAAGGGTGCGTGCTGTTATTGAATACTTCTTCATGGGTGAGATGACACCTCTTGGTGAACTCTTTGTTATCACGATTGCAGTGAGATCCGGCGAACGACGCACACTTCAACAGCATTGGCTTGCAAATGGATTGAAAATAAGTCACTCGGCTCCTATTTCTTGATCTCAAAGAGGGAAAAGTATAATGGAACCGGACCGAAATACCCCGCTGATTGGATTGATGGTTGGTGTTAGAATGCACAATCGAAAGAAATCGAACTTGGAAGCCTGGTTTCTCGGGATTTTCTGGCCAAAAACAAGTTTGTGCCTGCTCGGTGCAAGTTTCCAACACACAAAAATGCTCAAAACGCCCGCGGTGGCGAGAGACGCCAGCCAAAAGAAAGAAGTTTTTACAGTTATTTCGGGTTGCGCTGATCTCTCCTTCGAGAATAATAAATCCTTGGGAGTGTTCATTTTTCGGATTTTGAAGAAAGTTCGCCGTGTGTAATAAGTACTCACATCATCGTCATAACGGTGTGAATTCATGTTGCCTTCACAGTAAAGTGTATTTCTACATTGCTCAGAGCACGAGAACAACAAAAGGCCTGGAATCCGTTATTTGATGATGCAAGCCGAATCAAGTCAAGATAAGCCAAGTCATGAAAGGCTACGAGAGTTAGATGACTCTTCAAAATTAAAAAAAATTGAAACCGAATGAAGCCTCTATATCTCTTTAATTCTTGTACTCCAGTCTGAAATGTACAGACACCATCAGTTCCATCCGTGACATAAATTGAAAATGGTGTCTCTTGCTCGCAGTGCGTGAGACCACGAACGATTATAATTTCATTAGGATCTCTTAATAGGTGAGACGTGATTGACACTCGAAATTGAAGTTTTGAAAAAGGATTAAAATCCTTGATAATATGGGTATCGCAGTGGTTTTCTATTCTGTCTCTATTTTCCCCTGCCTTCAGAGCCATACTTTCCCGTAAGTCAAAAATTTTACCCTTTGGAACCCGACTGAACTGCACTAGAGCAGCTTGCACCTGAGACGAAAGACCTTCTCCAATGACTGACTGAAATTTTTTCTCTCTAAAATTATTTTCATCGCTTGTTTCTGCTTGGAGAGACAAAGAGTGTCCGATTGGAAACCAAGTTATCGAATGTTCGTCTATGCAGGACCGAACATAAAACTCTAATCCGTCATCGTCATCCCTATCTTGCTCCCAGATAAAGAAAATATAGAAGAAGTAGTGCCATAGATTGTGATCAGTTTTCAAGTGATCCAGAAAGGCGCCTTGTCCGATCTTTCTATTGAAATCAATATCACGGAGCCCACATAGAAAACATACCTCACATTTGTCAATCTCTCTTTCCAACCTAGCATACCTTATTTCCACAAACGTGTCTATCGTGATTCCTTTGACTATGTTCAGCATCACAAACATCAATACAAAGTAGATAACGACGAAAAAAAAACGAACATTAAATATGCTAGATGCTACTTGGTCATCACCAATATCTCCTTCTATACCATAAAGAAGATGCTCTTTGAAGCAACTCCATACATTGACACAAAAATCATCGACCAGAAATTTATCAGAATCGAAGTACAGAAACTGTGGGAAAGGAATGAGATACTGAATTGGATTGTTGAAATCGAATAAGAATACTTACAACGAAGAATCCGGTTACAAATTGAATGCAGAACATCACACTCGCTGCGATGAGTAACTGCTTCCAGGGATAGACTACAGCCTCAACCACTCCTTTAACTGTGTCGAATTTTACAACAATATCAAGCAAAAGAAAAGGCCTTAATACAACAACATCAATACTGAGAATAATAAAAATTGAGAGAACTGAATAGTACACCATAATAGGATCGGTAAAAGTGGCTGCAAATGGACGTATATAGTCCCGTAAAGAGACGATTTCGACGAGATAAAAATTCACAGGACTTCTTATCACAAAAATTGTGAGTACTGTATACAATGCTAGGACAGAACAGGCGAGAAGGAAAACGAAAATGGTGGTCTTCATGCGATCAGCCATCCTGAGACCCGAGTCAGAACATGATTTGATTTCGTCATCTTCCGAATATTCACAGTTCAAGCCAATCGTATGGTATTGTACTAACATTACGAAATTGATAGCTGTAAAGAGAGATAAAATACACCAGGCACCTAATTCTTGAAATTTGCTATTGAAATACAATTCGAGCCCAATGCAATTGATATAATTAAGATGTAATACCTGAGCATATATATCTGTAGATGAAGCTAAAAGGCCCAGTAGTTTGGATTCGTGCGAATCCCGCTCTACGTTGTCAACAAATCTACCCTTTGCGCTATCTGGTATGTGGTGACAGATTCGCGGAATACTGAAAAGTCGCCTCTGCAATTGCCCACGCCATACTACTTCTAAAGAACCTAGATGATCATTCCCTCGCAAACTGAACCCGAACATTTCAATTAAAATTATTGACTCGTCATGAAATTGTTGCTCGCAATCTGAATTTGAAGAGAGTCCAGGGTCATTTGAAACTGTATTTCGTAGAAATTCGAAATGAAATGTGTCCTTGATGCGAGCGTAAATTTGTGACAACGGATTTCGCCCTTCAACGAGAGCTTCAATGATCTCAATGCATACTAATTTAAGTGAAGTCAAAGTGTCTGACGTATACATTGAGCCACCAATTATGCGATTAATGAGCTTGATTAGATCTGTTTCGAAGACGAAGTACTCTTGGTTCAGTTCACAAGGCCCTTGAATCAGTTCCAGTATAGTTGCGTACAATCCGCTGCAGGCAATGAGACTGTGCTGATTACGCTCGGGCTCTAAAATCTGTGCATAATCAATTAACTTATCGATGATATTCACATGAGTACCCAAAATGGCATCTCTTAGTAAATCTTGATTAGGTTTATAGTGTCCTTCGCACAGAAGTTGAAGGAAGCGAATAATAATATACTCCTCAGGCAATTCATCTATTTCAGTCTTATCTGTACTATGCCATGACATTAGCCCATCGAGAATTCTTATCACTTCGACAAAAAAGTACGATGAATGTACGACCAAGTGAGAGTAAATTCGAGTTTGTACCACTAAATTTCCCCCTTCTTTAAAGAGCTGAAAACGTGGGATAAATTGAGAAGAAAAGAGTAAAGCTGTACTAAGATCACTTACCATGGCAACACAAAGATTCAAGGCTTCAATTCGGTGGAAAGGTAAATCATCTCCGGCCGAGACAACAATATTTAGGCACACTTCAAGAATTCCTGCTTCACAAAGAATATTCATAACATTTTCCGCCGCTTTATCTTCAACTCCACCACCGTCTTCATCCCTCTCGGAAATAGACATCTTCCACTTTGATTCTATTAGTGAGCGGAACAGTCTCAAAAGCCATAGAGAGTTTTCAATTTCATCTGAGTGTCCTTTTCTCCTAAAGATTTCTTGAAGGTGTGACACTAATTTTCGCAAAAAGTGCTCATATCGCACGTCGTTCAAAGAGAGTTCATACTGTGAGGTGATACTATCAATTTCTGAATTCAAGACATTGAAACTTGATTCTCGCAATCTATCTATATCAGAGTGTACGGTGATAGATTCCCAAAAATAATTACGGATTTCATCTCTTTCAGTAGAAAAAATTGGTTCCCTCGATAAGAGTCTTCTCATTCCATCCACTGAACATACATTTTCGCTCTCCATGAAGTTGTCTAATGCTTCAAGAGTTGACGAAATCAATTCTAAGTGTGCGATACTTAGTAATTTTGATCTAGGGCTGAGAAATTTGGCAAGCTCAAGACGTATCCGGCTAGAAAACTCAGTAAATTGCTTCAAACTGATATTTACTGTGATCTTTCCCTCAGTCTCTTGAAATTTCTTTTGAGTTGACACATTTTCGAGGATGGATAAGTCTAAATACTTTCGGAAAAATCCATTCAGAATCATAATACTAACGATGGAAAACTCGACTAGTTGCAGATGACTGTAAGGTGAATTCATGTCATTTTTCTCCATGTACACAAGCATCCTCCGCGCACTACTTAATGTCTCAACGAAGCTGAAGAGTAACGTGTAGACAACTTGTGAACGATTCAAAGTATACACAGGAACATACACATCAATAAAGGCATTGAGAAAAAGGAATCCAAGCGCAATCTTTAGAATTAATAGACATCCTGGATTCAAGAGGAGTTCTATAATTTCGTCATGGCTCCATACGTCTTGAATTATACCTTCCACTGCAAATGCATTCATATGATTACCATAAGCGCAATGACTGAGCACACGCACAAACTCTAAAGATGATCTCAATTTAAATGGTAAATGATCATCAGAAATGTCTCTAACTGAGAGATATGGAACCATACAGCCCCTCAAGCTATCGAAAGTTTTCGACGATGCAAAGCAGGTCAACTTGCGGGCAATTTTCGATTGATTGCCATCAATAAAAATGCCAGTGTCACATGATGCAATACTTTGGAGTAAAATGAGATAATCTGGCTTCAATTGTCGATCACGTCTGATATTTTCTAAAAGAAATTTAAGGAGAGAACAGTGAGATCGATACATCAACGACTGGTTATTGTAAAGCATGGAGATCAATATGGTGTAAAATCGATATTTACAACCCAGTAGTCCGATGTATACATCAAGATTAGAATACAACTCTTCTTGAATACGCTTATTCCCTAATGCACTCCAGAATATCACATCAATACATTTATCCAGTATAGAATTAAATGTAGAAGATTTTACACCATCAAGTATAGTTGTGGAATATTTCTTTATTGTGTTGTGCCAATACGCCAAGAAGCCACTACAGTAGACAATTTCTTGTGCAAATTTTACTGGTTGGTACCGAAAGTTCAGAGAAATAGTGTCATACTGATGACGTAAACAGTCTATTAACTGATCCAGAGCTTGAGACGTCAAGTCTATTTCGCTTGAGGCATTTAGTACTAAACAATTATCAGATTCC
>Ga0099800_1172_pt1 | contig 17645 bp, 22 predicted proteins | sample Uncmet6_SortRC_1_FD_89868 | JGI IMG/M metagenome (GOLD analysis project Ga0099800, IMG submission 89868) | Marine eukaryotic communities from CALCOFI LINE 67, Pacific Ocean - CN11_C50_N6_SortRC_1 | ecosystem: Environmental > Aquatic > Marine > Oceanic | place: Pacific Ocean: Monterey Bay... | reverse complement strand
AAGGTGTATGACGCATACGATGAGGGCGAGGCGCCGCCGGAGCCGCATCCTGTGGCGCTTGAGGTGGCTGATGAATCGAAAGGGATGGGGGAACTGCGGACGCTAGGATTGCTCGAGTGTTAAAGGGGCTCTTCGAAGGCCGCTCAAGAGTGCGAGGGCGTCCCTCGATGGCGATGAGATTGTATTTGGTGTATCATTGAAGGTTGTACAGCTGTACAGTAGGCTCTTTCTGGAAGCGATTATTGGTCTGGCATTGCCTCGCTGATTTCCGATCATTTCTTGTTCGCAGATCTCTGTCGAACTTTTCGATGCAGTCAAAAGTCGATACCACCCGGCAGTCAAGGTTGAAAATTCCGCCGCACTCAATCGACTCCGCCGCTTGTCGGCGCCGTGACGCGTCCGAAAGCCTTTCGTTCTCCTGCTCTGCGATTCGTTAGCTACGACACACGATCTCGTTGCTTCTGCGTTGCTTCTGCGCTGATCAGTTTTCTCGTTGCCTCACGGTCCGTGATTCACGGAATAAAAACGGATGAGATGACAAAGGGCGCAAACGGCGAAGAGAGGGAGGGGGAGAGAGAGAGAGAGAGAGAGACAAGTGTGTTGTGTATGCCTGGAGAGTTCCGCGCGGCAGCGAGGGCAGGGGCAGCGAGGGCAGCTGCGGTGGTACTCAAGCGACCCACGGAACGGTGCCATTCGGCCGGTTGGTTTCGTCGCGTGAGGTCGAAGGGCATGGCGGTGGCGGCAACGGCGGCGGCGGAGGGCGCGGAGCAGCCCGCGAAGAACAGCGGCTACAAGTTCTTCGAGAGCATTGGCAGCCCGAAATATCACGTCGCACCCATGGTGGACCAAAGCGAGCTGCCATTCCGGATCCTCTGCCGGCGCCACGGGGCCACCGCCGCGTACACGCCAATGCTCCACGCGCGCCTCTTCCTCGAGAACGAGAAGTATCGGGCGGAACATTTCACGACCCTGCGCAGTGACGCTGCAGCGGCGGCAGAGCAGCACGATCGTCCGCTCTTCGTTCAATTCTGCGCGAACGACCCGGAGATCCTCCTCGGAGCTGCCCGGCTTGTGCAGCCCTTCTGCGACGCCATCGATATCAACTTCGGCTGCCCGCAGCGCATTGCAAAGAAGGGGCGGTACGGCTCGTACTTGATGGATGATATACCTCTCGTGGAGTCCCTGGTGCGCACACTGCACGAGAACCTCGATATACCGGTCACCTGCAAGGTGCGCATCTTCCCCGAGCTCGATAAGACACTGGACTATGTTCGGCGGATCGAGCGCGCGGGCTGCCAGCTCCTCGCTGTGCACGGACGGACCAGAGAGATGAGGAGGGCCCGGGACTTTCGCGCGGACTGGGACGCCATCAAGGCGGTGAAGCAGGCGTTGAGCATACCAGTCCTCGCGAATGGCGACATCCGCAACCTGGACGACATCGCACGGTGTCTGGAATACACCGGCTGCGACGGCGTGCTCTCGGCCGAACCGCTTCTTATGAACCCTGCGCTCTTCGACGACAGGGTCTGGGCCGAGGCCCGCGCGATGGGGGACGGCGCCTTGGACGAGAACGGCATGCCGCCGCTCAGCTGCTGTGAGCTGCTCCGTGAGTACCTGACGATATGCCGGTCGCACCCCGTGCCATTTCGCATGGTCAAGGCCCATGTGCACAAAATGCTGGGATCGTGGTTCCGCGAGCTGACGGACCTCCGAGACGAATTGAACCCGCTCCATGGCCCGGCAAATTGGTCCACCGGAAACAAAGAGTACTCGAAAGTGCTGGATGCGCTAGACAGTCTCGTCGTGCGGGCGAGCGAGCGCATCGCTGCCGCCGTCGCGGCGGGCCGGAGCAAGCCGACGCCAGTGCCGAGGGACAAGAAGCGGGACGCAGCGGAGCAGCAGGCGGCGAAGGAGGAGGCGATCCGTCAGCAGAAGGAGGAGGAGGAGGCACTGCTCGCGTTGGACCGGCAGCAAGGGAGTGCGGCAGAGAAGCGCGCTCGGATTGATGAGGCCTCTGTCGCGGGGTAGCAACAGAATGACGCTGTGTAGCCATTTTTTTGTGGGGCAGAGGAGTCGTGACAGTACCTTACACTGACAGGGAGAGTCACGAGGCCTTCTTTGTCTTTGTCTTCTTCTTCTTCCCCTTCTTTGCCTTGAGGTTCCGTCCGCCCATGATTGAGCAGAATGACACGACCACCTCCCTGCTCAATTTCATCGCAGACACGCGGAAGGTCGACACGTTCGTATTTGCCTGAAGTGCGGGCATGAGAAACTCGAGGGCGTCGCTGCCTATGAAGTTCCGTTTCAGGTCGATCTTCGAAACGTGTCTGCTCGCCGCAATTCCCCGGAAAAAGTCATCGAGGCTCTCGCGGTGCAACGTGCTGTGGAAATCACTGTCAGATATGGTGATGTCATTCGCGGCGAGGTTCAGGGACTTCACTGTCGTAAATGGTGACTGCAGCCCAATGCCAATGGAGGACAGACCGCGTATTCCAATATAATTGCCCTCGAGTACCAGCGACTCCAGCTGGTGTAGCTTCGGCGCCACAGCGGCCACCACCGCCGTAGCCGTAGGCGGGAAGTGCGTCGTGACGGAGTCGTTCGTTGCAGCAGTCACCGACTGCAATGGTAACGACGAGACTGTGTCGACAAGGGGGGGCGCTGCAGTGTCTGTTAGAGCAGCAGGCTTCCCTGTAGACGCCGTCCTCATGATCGTGGCGATGTCGGCGATACTATCGCTTCTTTCTCGAACGAATTCGATATGAGACCCTCTCTTCCGGACATCGGTGCCCGTTCCAGCCGAGGCTTTTGTCTCAGTGCCCGAATCTTGTCCGGCAACGAGCTCCGCTAGGAGCGGGCCGGACGCACCCGTGAGCCCGGTGTACCCGAGACCGAGATGCTTGAGCGTTTTCAGGGCTGCACACACAAAAACCAGAATAACGCAGAGCGAACGCGTGAGAATCACTCTGATTGCTTTCATGTTCACCGGGCCTTTTGGACGAAAAACACACACAGAGACAGAGAAAGAAATAGAGAAAGTCGCCTCAACGTACCGTGTAAACCGCTATAGAGGGCGGCGAAGCCCACGTCGCCGAGTGTGCTGTTGTTCAGATTGAGCACCTGGATCATGGTCGTGCTGTGCGCCAGAGACTCCGAGAGCGATGTCAGCTTCTCGATCGAGAAGCAGCATTGGTCGTTCGCGTTCCTGGACGGATTTGCGTGCGAGGCGCCGAGAACTTCTGATTCTCCAATGTGCGTGGCAGGTCCCTCTTCTTTATTCCCGTAGCTGGAAGATAAATCATGGCCATCACCGAATCCGTAATCGTGATTTTCGGTTCTTCTTCGGTCAGCTCCTGTGCATCCATCGTACATGCACATGGCAGTAGGCCGCTCCGACAAGGGCTCCGCGGGCTCCGTCGCCGTCGAGACGGGGCGGGTCATTGGCTCATCCGCGAGCTGCCGTGCGCTCTTGCCGACGATCTCAACATGAAGCGGAGAAGAGGCTTTCGACCATCGAAAGTCTCTCTTGTGGTTCAGCACCGAGCATACCACTTCCAGTATAGCGTCGTTGGACTCCGTCACATGCATGTCCCCGAGGACTTCGCCGCGGCGCAATGGCAGACTGCTCACCGGCGTCACGGTGCCCCAGAAGCAGAGATTCTTAGCGCGAGGGTACTCGATGAGGACATCCGCAAGAGCGCGCAGCGACCGAGGTTTCAGATCGTCGACAATCGCGAAGACCTCTGCACCCTTTGGGCCGCTCTTCTTCGATTTTTTCTTCTTCTTGCCCCCTTCCTTCGGGTCTGTTTCTCCCTGCTGTGTTCCCACCTCGCTGATTACCCTTCCAAACGCCGTCGACACGCGTTCATTCGGGAGGCATTTGTGCACGAGTCTGCATTGATTCAGGTAGTAATGGTACGCAGCCTTCGCCTCCCCGGGATAGTCGATCGCCTTCGCCTTCTTCACCTTCTTCTTCTTCGGCGGCATCCTTTGCAGAAAAGCCTTCCAAGCCGCGGCCGCTGTCTGCACGCTCTGTCGAGGCGCAGCGGACGGACGACGACGATCCTCCTGGAGGGCGCCTCTCAGTCACACCGCGCCGTGGGCTCCACTCGAGCCGTCCGCGTTGGGTGCCCGCCCCCTTCCTAAGATCAGCTCCCCGAACGGCTCTTCGGTCCCCTTTCTTCAAGGTAGACGACCGTTCCTTGCCAAGTCACAGACTTCAAAGCAAGGCATAATGGCCTCTGCATGGACTCGTACTACAAGTACTTGACTGAGTCCTTGGATGACACGTGATGTCGATGAAAGCGATCGCGAGAAGGCGATCCAAAGTTATCCAAGTTCTTCTGGTGGGTGTGTGGGGGTGGGTGAGGAGGCAAATGCTGACCGATTCGACTCGATTCGATTCGCGCATATCTACGAGTATTTCTTTGCGAGGGTGGAGCTCATGGACGGACTCGGATCAATGCAGTCCCGAGCCATGATTTTTTTTCTTTTTCGTTTCTGTTGACATCAGTGATGACAACTCATTGAGGCGGTGTCCACATTATACTTGGACCCCCCGCGGAACAGGGAATAGAGTTCTAGTTTTCATGAATTCATTTGGCAATGTACCAGAGACTTGACGTAGCAAGTACTTGTATGAGCAGTGGGGGCACATCGTGTGCGCGAATTGCCAGGCTGCGTTGGCAGGTGCTGCTGTGCAGGTGCTCGACAATTGTCGTCCTTCCCGAATTGTCCTTCCCGAGGCGATTTGTCAGAATACTGAGCCGAAACATGCAGAAAGGAAGGAAGAAGCAAAGTGTGACAAAGGTATCGAGCCCACACGACGATGCGTGTGGGCCCGACGAAGGAAACTTATTGATGGAAAGAACTACTAAGAGAGTGGCGTTGTGCGTGGCTACGCCATCCTCTTTCTCGATTACTGTTTTCCTTACAGACATCAGAGGAAAGCCATGATCACTCATACATAAAACCTCAAATGTAAGTAGTTGCAGATCGCGTCCATCATATCTCTGTACAGGAGAATGATGTCCACGTGAAATCAACACACATACGTTCCCAAGTTATAGACAATTATCTTTGTCATTTCCCAGAAAACGATTGAATAGAATTCTCTCGCTCCGATGAAAGAAAAGATGAAATTGTGGCCGAAATGAAAAGTCGCTGAGTCTCTGCGGCTGAAAGAGCAGGGGAACGATACAGGGAGGGAGCGCGCAGGGGACGGCGTGTGTGTGTGTGTGTGTGTGTGTCACCCTCTACCAACACGCATATTTCATTTGAGTCATTTGGTGCGTCCATCAGAAGACAGAACGGATGAACGAGAATCGATCAAGCAGAACATCCGGACCGGCAACAATGGCGATGAAGAGCAATCGGCATAACAAACTCGCACGGGACGTCTGCGTCGCCTCGGCAATTCTGCTCGCAGTGCTGCTGTTCATATATACAGCTTCATTTGGCGCTGAGGAGGAAAAACAGTCCTCCTCGTCGGACAAGAAGCACATCGACGACCAGGAGGCGTTGCTCCACGAGCACGAGGCGTTGCTCCACGAGCACGAGGCGTTGCGCCGCGAGAACGAGGCGTTGCTCGCGAGGCTCGAAAATCTCTCATCTGGCGAAATGTCGTCCGAGACACCAGATGAGAATCTGAAGAGACCACAGCCAATCCCGCAGAAGGCGGCTGCTTCGTCCACTGCGTCAACAGATGGTGATGCATCGTTCGGCAGCAGGAAACGTTTGATGTACAATCACATACCGAAGGCGGGTGGCAAATATACGATTAAAACCCTCCAGGAACTCGTACCCGACGAAGATTTGACAATTATAAATGAGTGGGGTAGTTCTAAAAGGAAAGGGAGAGAGACACACTTCGTGATTGCGAACTTTCGTGAGCCCTGTTCGTACTACGTGTCTCTGTGGCATTTCAACGTGCAAAAGAGAGGGAGAATAAAAGTAGCATTTGAGAAAAATGTGTTTCCCGTTCATAAGGATTATGAGAACATCTTCACGGACAGGGACCCCAACAATCTCGAAAGCTTTGGGAAATTCTTCGGTGTCCTTAGGGTACGCTCACCCCCCGTCCAGTGCTCCCACTCTCGCGCGAAGCATCCAGTGAATGTACTTGTATCATTTCCTGACAGATGAAAAAAACACATGTATTATCACGTCGAGCAGGGCATCTGGAGTCGGCGGTATAATAGGTCGCTCCCCGATCTCAGCGTGGACTGTTGGGTGCGCACGGAGGCGCTCGATCAAGACCTATCGCGCTGCCTGCGGCAGTACGAGGCGCAGGGGGGCACGCTGGCGGCTGGCGCTTCTCAATTCATTGAGGAGCATGGAGATGCGCTTCTAGAGCAACGCGTGCATCCGAGCTCCTATGATCACCCCTGTTCGTGGTTCTTTAGCGAGGGGTCGAAAGAGCGGGCGTTCATCAATGAGATTGACGAGCCGATGTGCGGCATGCTCGAGGGCGGCTGCGACTGCTGCGGTAAAGTAGTACCGTATCCGCCCGTCAAACCCGGGGCAATGTGGCCGGCGGACTTCAACGTGGATCCACAAGTAGAATCCGAAGAGAATAAGTACTGGAATTATTGAGCTTCTCAAGTAGTTATGAAGCGTCTTTAACCGATTCAGATGCCGAAAGTCAGGAAGTCAGCAAACCAGAACATCGTGAAGCTCATTTTTTTAACACATTTGTATGACATACGATCCGTGTGGTTGTCGATTCGCCTTCCCGTCAACGACGTATGCACTTTCGTGGCAAAAAAATATATAATCAAAAATCATCCACGGTACACCTTACACACTTGGATCTTTCAAATCATGCCCCGCCGCCGATGATGAAACTGTTCAGCGTGCCGTCTTTGCCCTTGATGTCCTGCCTCGCCAGGCGCTGCCGCTCGTCGCCGCTACCGCAGTCCGCCAATGCGCGCGCGCGCGGCGCGTCGCTGCAGGCGCGGTCGAAGCCGAGGCCGTGGATGAGCCGAAAGGTGTTTTCACTCTTACCACCTGCACGTGCTGCGGCTCGCCGCTCGACTCCATGCACGACGCCGTGATCACGGTATCCCCGAATGACCATAGTCTCTCTCTCTCACACACACACTCTCGAGCTTATCTCATTTGATCGGATTCTCTAGAGAGACTCTTCCACTGCGTTCGAACCTCCGACACGCGTCTCTCCGAATCTCATCGAGTCGATTTGATTTCACAAGTGAAAGTACGGAGATATTCGATACATTCGATACAGAAGGCAACTCACAAAACGACGAGTATCCCCGGGAATAGTTTATGTCTCTCACATCAACATGACGAAGATGATGAACATGAGAAACACATGAGTTCGGGTGTGGCTTTTCCATTATCCGAATCGCGTGCTGGAGATACTGAAATGAATCATCGGACGGATATTTGAAGATGTAAAAAAAGAAAAAAGAAATACTTGGCTGAGCCAAAGTCCACGCAACTTCTTCAACTTGAACTTGTCAGTCGAATATCTATTGTTTTTTTTTTGTTGTATCTACACTATGCACACGAGAGTACGTAGTCTTTCGCAGCTGGACATCGACGGAAATTGTGGATTCAGCGTTGGATTGTTCATGTTTCACCTGAATAGAATCATTCCAGTCCCTTCAGAGAAGAAAGACTTCATTCTAACGAGGTTCCTGTCATCATCATCCTTCCGTTCAGTTCAGTTCCGACCAGGGACGCACACTAACAGAGAAGAAAGAAAAAAAGACAGGATAAAACACACCGCGGTCCACCGAAAAACACGGCAATCATGCTCATACGGCAACGACCATCGCTCGGGATCAGAGGAGTACGCCACGATTTTTGTAATATCGATTGCAGGCAACTGCGACGAATATGCCGGCTTGAATGCATGCAAGACTGGCACCAATCACGAAGGACCTCGTCACTTCCAAGTCGTGACGAAATATATTGCATGAACCCAGCCAGGACAATCGAGGAAAGGCTGCCTTCGACTCCTCAAGGCACTTCTTCTGACGGTCGTGGTACGTCCTGAGCGCATCCCGCCAGTTCCCGTCCCTTGCCAATACTGACCATTCAGGGTGATCCTCGCTCACCTGATCAAGCGACGACACCTCCATCAGCAGGCAGAGCTCCCTCTCTACGGCCGAAGCGACAAAGGCGTTTCCCTCAATCGACAGATGCAGGCCGTCGTTGAGGAAGCGATCGACGCCAGATGTCCCCGCCGCTGCCTCTGTCATCTCCGCGTGCAGATCGAGCGCCCGCACATCAAGCTTCCGTGCGAGGTCGACGACGGCGTCTGCGTACGTTCGGGCTCGATCGTTCGTACGATCGAGCTCGCTCCCGTCGTAGTTCTCGCGGACGTATTCAATTCGCATGCCCTCCGCGATCGGTGGAGGAGTGATCATCAGCACCTCGGCGCGTGTGAATTGCGTACGCAGGTTTTCGACGATCACCTCGAGATTCTGCGTGTACTCGTCGACGGGTACCGACTGGCCGCAGCTGACACTCTCGACCACGGCGTCATTTGCCCCGAGGAATATCACTACGACGGGAACCGCTGCCCTTGTTCCGCCGCCCCTGCCGCCGCGAAACATGATTTCATACTCGAGCATATGTCTCAACCATCGTGAGTTGTACCCGGAGAGGCCGAGGTTGAGAACATTGCACTTTCTGCCGAGCTCGTTCGAGATGCGCGCAACCCAACCTAAACCTTCCTCCCCATCGGCATTCCGCGCGACCCACCCCTGCTCCGTCAGGCTGTCATGATGTCGCCGTGCATCACGTGATCGCAAACTCAGTCATCGCCCCGCAGCAACGCGCAACCGCCGCGGAGACGTTCTCATACTGGGCGGAGGAGTCGCTGCCTCGTCTGATGCACACGCTCACTGCTTATTCAGATATATTGTCACACAGAGAATAGTAGAACAAGTATTCACTCTGCCATTCTCACCTGTCACCGAACAAGAGCAGCGTCCTCCGCTGCGTGCCGAGCACGCCGGTCGCCGTCGGAGCCGCCGCCGCCATCCATTCACCAAGGCGCCGACTGCTGGCGGCGGCGGCGGCGGCGTGGACGGAGGGAGGCGTGCGGTGATATCGAACCTGTTCGAACATTCGAATCCATTCTCATTTGTCAGAGCTTTCTCATCCGATCGAGCTTCGTGAAGCCTCGGTGCGCGTGGAAGTTGAGAGCAGGGAGAGATAGAGAGAGGGAGACAGAGAGATAGAGAAAGAGCAGGAAGGCGGCGCGGTGAGGAAGATGATTTTCGGACTTGACATCCGCAGCGGGAAGGAGGAGGCGTACGTGCCCGGACCGACGGAAGACACTTCGCCTCTGCACGTGACGCAGGCGGTGCTCGGGGCCGGCGCAAAGGCTGGCGAGAGGTGCGTGCGCGTGTACGGCCACATGATAACATTGGGCCGCCGTCGAATGAATCTTTGGGCGATTGCGCTCTCCGATTCGCACGGCGAGGGCGGTTCTGCATTGGGGGGTGTCGTGGCTCGGATAATGTGTCAATGTTTTCTTCACGGCCGCAGCAAAGCGCTCGACCTGGGAGAGAAATGCAGTCCATTAATGGCTCGATCGCTATGCTGACCGCTGTGCTGCGCTGTCCTTCCGTGTGTCGTGTGCTCTCTGCCGGAACCCGAAACAATGCACCGAAACCCCAAAATCAGAGTTTTATTGAAAGCCCGCGTCAACGCAGATGAGGAATGCGTTCTCTGCTGCCTTAAGCTGGACCTGCATGAGTCCGTCCCTCTCGATCTCGTGTTCACGAGGTATGCGATGCAATTCACTCCCGTGCGGTCGATTGCAGTCATTCGCGCATAACAGTATCGCCGCCTTCGTCAGAAACATGATCGGCTTCTGCTGTTCCGGCTTTTGCTGATTTTGGATCACTTGTCGGCTCACTGTTTTCAACAGGTACACTGAATTCATGATTGAGGGCACAAAGACTGCTACCGTGCACCTGTGCGGATACGAACTCGAGAATGATGGGGAAGGCGAGTCTGACTCGGAGGATGATAGCGACTACGACGACGAGGACTTCGACCCCCTCGCGGGCGAGGACGTCAGGGATGCGATCATGAAGCAGATGATGGGCATGGACGAGAATGGGGACAGCGAGGATGACGACAGCGAGAGCGGAGACGATGACAGCGAGGATGAGAGTGATTTCGAGGACGCCGTTGCGCTCGACGAGGAGAAGGGAGGGCGGCGCTCCGGTGTGAAGATTGAGGAAATTAGCGACGAGGATGCTGAGAAATTGAAACGCAGCGCGGCGGGGGCGGGGACCAAAGGAGACACGAGGAAACATGCCCGAAATGAAAGTAAAACGAAAGTAAGACAGGACGACGATGACGACGATCGCTCCTCGGAGGATGATTCCGGGGATGATTCCGAGCCCATTGCCGACATGGAACGATCGGTGACCGCGTCGGCGTCGAAAAAAAAGAGGCCGGCGGAGGCTGTGCAGACCCCGCCTGCATCGAAAAAGATGGCAAGCACCCCGGGCAAGTCCCAGAAGCCGACTCCTGCGAAAGAGGGTACGCCGAAGCAGCAGCAGCAGCAGAAGAAGACACCAGCAAAGGGCAGTGAATCTGTAGTGTCCGTCTCGGGGGATGCAAAGAAGCAAAAGACACGCAGATTTCCGAACGGCCTTGAGCTGACTGACCTCGCTATGGGCCGACCCGACGGCCGCATCGCAAAGCGCGGCGCCAAGGTTCGCATGAAGTACGTGGGCAAACTGAAGAATGGGAAGGTCTTCGATCAGACGAAGGGGAATGCAACCTTCGAGTTCCGGCTCGGGGTCGGCGAGGTGATCCAGGGATGGGATGCAGGCGTCGCGGGCATGCGCGAGGGCGACAAGAGGCGACTCGTAGTGCCGCCAGCTCTCGGCTACGGATCCAGAAAGATGGGACCCATTCCCGCGAATTCTACCCTGAGCTTCGACGTGGAGCTCGTGAAGGTTCTGTAGGCCTCAATCTCGTGTGACTGGCAGAGAGTCGAAGATATTATTTTTACGCTCACGCGAGTGCGGGCGCCACACCACGGCCGCACCCGATCTACTTTACGTCGTGGCGAGCCGGCGCCTGGCTTAGCGCCCATTTCTTTTATTGTTTTAATTTGTTCTCAATGGGAGTTCCCATGGGAGTAGCCTTTCCCACTAATCTCGTCGCGCAACGAGTTCGCCCGATGTGTCCTGATTTGTCTCTCGATCGATGCTGCTGCTCAGCGCGGGGGGAGGGGGGAAGCGGATCAGAAAGAAAAGAAAAAATGCAGAGGAAGAACGCACGTGGTTCGTTTGTTTTCTTACAGTCTATTGGTCACCGCCACAATTCCCGCCGTTTCTCGTGTGCCATCGCCTTTCTATAAGAGTCTCAGGAGCTGCAGCAACGCTGGAGTGGTCATTGTTTTCAAATCGAATTGTACGAGCGGGCGCGGCACACGAGCACACGCGTCAACAACATGTAAGATCGTAAACGCAGGGCATTCGCGCACAAATTCGCGACAACAGCACCCCCCCCCCCTGGCCCCTCCAAACTCCCAAAACAGAGAACACATGTACGGCATCGAGTCCGGCACGCCGTGACGCGAGAGCCGTATGCACGCACCTTCGCCGACAATAACGAACACGAAGAATCCAATCACCACCGGCCCCACTGAAAGTTTGCTCCCTTTCGACTGTGTCAACATTGAGAGTCGTGGTGGTTACGTGCGCGACATTCAAACAACACGTCAGTCGTACACTTGCATCCCCAAGACAAACCATAGGAGAGGTTCGCTTTCCCCCTACTGACAACATACGCCTCCGCCTCCGGCAACAAAGTCGTAACAACGCCGCGCGGCGCTCCTTCCGTCCCGTACTGGTTCATACTATGACACTGGTAACAAAGGTGTCCGCGCAATCCCGATACACGGACGGAAGGATCGACCCAATGCGGACGCACACATACACGCACGGGCGCACCTGATCAGCCTCGTTGTACAGTCCCCGCTTGTGTATGTTCGAGGCGAACTTGTCTGCCTTGGCGGCTTGGTAGCGCTTCGATACAACCATCGTCACGTATGACAGAGAGTTATGATGAGAGAGAGAGAGAGAGAGTTTGAATGCGGACAACCGAACGAAAACACTCGTCCACCTCCCGCTGCAACGGCGACGGAACGCTCTCTCTCTGTATGTCTCTCTCCGTCTCTCTCTCTTTCTCTCTCTCTCCTTCCGCCTCTCTCCCCCTTTTAGCAACGGGCAGCGCTGCTTCAATATTAGAGCCGCCCTGGTTCTACACATCGATTTTTTATCTAACGTAGATACTATAATTATACCAGGGTGAGTTATTTCCTGCAGTCCACCGCCCAACGTTCTTTACATGAATTGACTTGGGGCTGAAAAAATTACCCGATATTCTATTATAATTTAAAATTTGTATATTATATAACATTACAATCCGTAAATTTTAATACAAAATGGAAATTCGATGGAACACAAGATGAGAAAACCTGCAGGTACCTGTTTGATGTTAATAATTTTTGATACTTTACGTTTTTTAGTATAGAATTTAATATAAAGTATATCCAATAAAAATGGTTTTTTCCCAGCGATGGAATGAAGAAGAAGAAGAAGAAAATAATAATAATGGCGCCGGCGGTGGCGGTGGCGATGCGACACGACACGCTGATACGTTTGAGAGTAGCGGGAGAGGCAAGGCTTGCAGCCGCCGATGGCTGAGATACTGGAACGCATGGAAATGGCAGACGAGCGGAGAAGTATGGCGATGCCTGCGATCAGCGGGATGGGCGAGTCCCCAAAACCGAGGGAGTGGACGCCCGCACCGGTGGAGAGCGATGCCAGTCACGCGGCGACGACGGGGCACAAGGTTTGGCCCGCAGCGCAGCGTCTGGTGTCGTTTCTGGAGAAGAGTAGGGGAGAGTGGATTCCAAAAAAACACGGCGGGACACGCATTCTCGAGCTCGGCGCAGGCACAGGGTTCCTCGGCCTGACGATCGCGCTGAATACGTCGCCCAAGGAAGTTTCTCGGATGACGATGACTGAGAGACAGGAGGGAATGGAGCTTCTCGAAAGGAACGTGGCAACCTTTCCCAAACTACAGAACGTTGTTCACACTTGCGTCTGCGACTGGAACGCGGGCTGCGCCAGCGATATAATAGGCGAAAGCTGGGACCTGGTGATCGGCAGCGATCTCGTCTACGAAAAGGAGAGTTTGTCGCTGATTCAAGTATGGAAGACGCTTTTGACGACGGGGCGCGCATCGCCGCGCATCCTTTACTGCCACACGAAACGACGTTATGAGGACCTTGATTACATATTTTTCGATGAGATCGAGGCGAACGGCCTGACGTGCGTCGAGGTCTTCGCCGACGGCGAGGAGGTACACAAGCCGCCGTCGCCGCCGCCATACTCCGAAGCGTTTCCCGAGACACGGATCGCGATTTACTTCATTTCGCTCAAGGACAAGACGGAAGACATATGACTTTCTCGTCCACTCGCTGTTGTGCAACTTCTCGGCTTCGATTTTCGTAGAGGCGCGTGTTCGCGGTTGTCGGTGGTGTACTTTTGATTCATGCAACACACGTAACTTATAAACAAAAAAGAAGAAGAAAGCAAATCAGAACTGAGCCTACTGCACAATCGATAGGATCGCGTCGTAGCAAACCTCGCTCGCAAGCGTACCCAGCAGCTGCACGTCCGCCCCGGGTCCCAGCGGCACCTCGTGCGTAGACACCGCGTACAGAATGTCTCCATCGTTCGGGCAATGGAATGGTTGGATGCCCCTGTGACACCAGACAGTACGACATGGGAAAATCGTGTTCCACGCGCGTCGGGGATTGTAATCGTGGTCCGTTTGAGAGGCGGATGTGGTAGGCGGAGTAACCGACGAACGTTCCCGGCGTGCCGGGTTCGTGCTGCTTGTTGGCACGGACCTCTCGCGACTCCGAGCGCATGGCTCTCCGTACGTAGTATCGAACCACCGTCGGAGTAATAACAAGCAGCACGACCCCTGCACCCCAGGAGCGTTCGTCTGCGCTCGCGATGAGGCGGCGTGAGCAGGGACAGGACGAGATCAATGCTAATGACGACAACAATAACATGCAGGCGACGTACCGTGCCATAGACGAATGCACCTGCCGGGCCAGCTGTCGCAGCTCCCCGTCGGTGAGACGCACGTTCACTGTGACGCATGTCAGCGTCGTATTCTCTCCACAGCTGCCGCCGTCCGTCGCACCATCTCGAGGGTCGAGGCTATCCGTACGCTGGCCCGCCATGTTCGCTTCCGCGTCTTCCTTCCGCACGGAAGCCCCTGCCGCCATCGTCGTCCCGCCGGCGCTGGGAGGGCCGGACTCGAAGCAGTGTCGCCTCCGCCCGTCCACCGGGCTCCTGTTTCCACGCACGACTCGACCGGCCCGATCAACAATGCATCCAACGCTATTCACCACTGTCAGCACGGCGATGCGAATTTTGGAATCGGCGCCGCCATCGCCGCTCCAGAACGCGAAGCCCTGGCCGCCGCTCTCGGCGTACTCCAGCCCGTACACCTTACCGCACGACGCGCCGCAGCCGGCGCCGACTCGCCCAATCCTGACGCTCGAGGTCGACGGAACCCGGGCGGCATCGGCATCTCCGTTCTCATCCGTCGCCTCGAAAAGCCGTGCGGCGAGAGGAGGATCCGGATACACAGGGCCCGCGGTGGGCCCGTTCCTCTGTCGCCACGCCCAATCGAAGATGACGCCGCCGCGGACGACGGGAATTGTGTTCCAGCTGACACGCCCGGAAGCTTCCGCAGACTTCATGAGGCCGCTGTACACGCCTGCAAGCGCCGCAAAACCGAGCGTGCTTCCCCCGACGAAGAGCACGCCATCGATCCTCCCGTCAGTTGCCATCAGGCTTCCGGGCGAGCCGCCGCGGACATCCACAGCGCACGTCGCCGTCCGCTCCGCGTCGGCGCCTGCGTCGGCGTCGGCGTCGCCGCAGACCTCCGCAGCCCGAGCGCCGAACAGCAGCAACGTGCAGCCCGTCATCGCTGTGTCGTACTCAGCAGAGCGCACGGCGAAGCGGTCGCTGCCCCAGCTGAAGTCCACGGTCGACGCCATCTCTCCTCCACACGCCACACAGCCTCCGGCTGGATGAGTTGCGCGGCCGTCGCCGAATGGATACGAGTGAGGGGCGTCCAAGGGGAAGGACTGACGACTACCAACTAACGATGATTGCTCCACGCCAACTGAATTTGATTCACGTTACTCCCACTGTTCATACTTGTATATATATACACGCGCACACAATTCCATCCACAGGGCTCGCTCACGACCTGCCGAGCGCGCGCCAATCCTTCGCAATCGGTGCGCGGATCGCGCACTCGGGCAGGCCGAAACCCTCGACGAGGAGCTCCAACTGGCGGGAGGAAACCAGCTCGCCGCAGAGAGAATTCACATCCTTCCTCACCTGCGCCGCCTCCGACGCCCTCATGGCACCGTACTCTAGGTAGAACTTCGTTGCGCGCTCCAGGCGCGACGCGGCGTACAGCCGCAGCGCTGTCATAAGCGGCTCGCGCGGCGCAGCGTCCACCACCGAGGCGGCGGCGTCCGTGAAGCAACGCAGCGCGAACGCCTCCATCGACGCATGCCCGACGTCGATGACGATATCCAGATTCTGGTTCATCGCCGCCTCGTCCCCGCCGGCCCTCGCAATTTCCACGTGGGCCTGCCTCGCGAGCGCGTCCGTCCTGAAGTCCATCAGGGCCTGGGCGCGCCGGATCGGGCAGCCACCCCCGTGGCCCGTGGCCGGCGGGCTGAGCATGGATCCCGCATTCTTCGCGGCGGCGGTGATGAGCGGCCGCGCCGTCTGCTGCATGAGCACGGTGTTGTCGCCCTCGAAGGTCACGTCCACGTCCATGTCGGTCTTGAACACGCAGATCTGGTTCGCCGTCAGGTAGCCCTGTCCCCCGCAGCACTCGCGGCAGTACTGCATCGTCTCCACACGTGACCACGTCGCCAGTGCCTTGAGGCCGCAGGAGCGCTCGTGCACGAGCCGCGACTCGCCCGCGTCGCCGCGGGCGTGCATCCGCTTCACGTCGAGCAGCGCGAAGCCCAGCGCGTACACATTCGAGAGTGGCACCAGGAGCCGCCTCTGGTGCGTCACATAGTCCATGACAATGCGGTCGCCGAACTGCGGCCGGGAGCGCGAGTAACGGATTGCGATCGCCAGCGCGACCTTGCTCGCGTCCACGGCGCCCTGCGCGATGAGGAGGCGCCCGACGATCAGCCCACCGATCATCACACCGAATCGCGTCGATTTGTTCGCTATCGGGCTCGAGTATGTGCCGTCCCTGTCGACCTGGGCCATCTTGTCCAGGAGGGCATCGCGCGGCACCTTGAGGTTCTGGAACCAGATGCGGCCGTTGTCGACGCCGTTGAGGACCATCTTGTGGCCGCAGTCCTCGATCCGCACGCCGGGCACCACTCGCCCGTCGTCGTCGCGAATGCGCACTGCGAACACGTGAACGCCCTGCGCGGTTCCCTGAGTCGTCAGCTGCGCGAAGACGGTACACAGTTTACCGTGCTGTGCGGCGCCGCCGATCCAGAACTTACTCGCGGCATCGTTCGGCGTGTTGATGACGAAGGACTCCGTGGACGGGTCGTACTCCGCCGACGTCTCGATACCGGACACGTTGCTCCCGTGGCCGAGCTCGGTCATGCCGAAGCAGCCGGGCAGGTCGCAGCTGTCGAGACGCGGAATGAACTCTTCGTGGTGCTTCCGCGTGCCGAGTTTGGCGACGGTGCCGCCGCACAGCGTGAAGTGCACGCCGGCCTTGATGCTCAGGTTGTAATCGAGGAAGGCGAGGCATTCCACCGCGGCGGCGAACTTGAGCGGGTCGCGCACGTAATCGATCGTGCTGAAGAAGTGAGCCTCGGAGAATCGCTTCAGGCGCGCGAGCGTGTTCTCGCGAAGCGCATGGAATGAATCGTACGGGTTGGTCACGAACAGCGGCTCCGAAAGCAGCGCGAATACGCGCTCGCGGAGGTCCACATGATGCCCTGTGAGCAGCTCGTAGATGACCTGCGGTGCGTGTGTCCATCCCGATGCCCCGCGCCGCCGGCGGGCGGCAACCATCGGAACGATGGACGTCGTGTGCGGGGACATGTCAGTCTCGTGCATCAACAGTGCTCGATGGCGGGAGCATTTCGCTCCCAACGACAGCAGTTGCAGTTGGGACGACACAGACGCGGCGTGACGTGGCCGCCGACGCTCGCGAAGCACGTACCTTCGCCGTTGCTGCATCTGCGCTCACAATTTTCTGCTGAAACTTGACGTTGATGATTTCTCCTCTCCTCGCCCTGCCCTCCTCTTGGTCCTCTTCGGCGTCTCGGAGCACGCTGAGTATCGCGCGAACTCTCCGGCTCGCTGACTCCATCCTCTCCCTCCCTCCCTCCCTCTCTGTCTCTCTCTCTCTCTCTCTCTCTCTCTCTCTCTCTCTCTCCGTTTCTCTCTCTGTTGATTTTTATCGATTTTTGTAAAAAAAGTCGGATATGATAAAAAATATTCTTTAATATATTCTTTGCGGAATATATTTTTTTTAATGTATTCCCGTTAATTTTGAGGAAATAACAATTCTTTTTAATTATTTCTCGTCTTTTTATATATTTA
>Ga0099800_1171_pt1 | contig 17665 bp, 5 predicted proteins | sample Uncmet6_SortRC_1_FD_89868 | JGI IMG/M metagenome (GOLD analysis project Ga0099800, IMG submission 89868) | Marine eukaryotic communities from CALCOFI LINE 67, Pacific Ocean - CN11_C50_N6_SortRC_1 | ecosystem: Environmental > Aquatic > Marine > Oceanic | place: Pacific Ocean: Monterey Bay | collected... | reverse complement strand
CTGAACCACAACCAGAGCCAGAGCCGCAACCTCAGCCAGGTCCAGAACCCTCACCAGAGCCACAACCATCTCCTGAACCTCAGCCATCTCCTGAACCAGAACCTCAACCAGAACCTCAACCTGAACCTGCATTAGAATTAGAAGACTTAGAGTCATATTCATCATATTCTGATTTTAATTCACTTTTCGAGTATACAATCAATAATAAAACGGATTCAGTAATAACAAATAACATTATTGAAGATATCGTATTATCTTTCAATAAATGGAATAAAGTTGTTCAAACACCAACTGAATATAAAAAATTATATCCAAATAACCCTTTTAAAATTAATATTACTATCAATATCAATTATTCAAACACTAATTATTTAGGATATGCCTCATTACACAATATTATTGATTTGGACAATAGTACTTTTGGTAAATGCTTTCCTAAAAGTGGAACTGTCAATATAAATTCAAAATATCTGACTGAAAATTCATTAATGAAAATTCTAAGTAACGGACATTCTAGATTATATTATACATCACTTCACGAAATAGGTCATATTCTAGGTATTGGGCTTTTCTGGAAAGATTCATTAATTAAAAACGGTATTCCTATTAATATAGATGACCCATCTAATAAATATTATGTAGGCATAAATGCATTGAGAGAATATCGCAATTACTTTAGCAATAATAATTTGGTCGGAATACCAGTTGAAGATAATGGTGGTTACGGAACACAAGATGTTCATCCCGAAGAAACTAATAGTATTTATAGCAGCTTAGCTAGATATATTAATGACGTATATCACCCTGGTCTTGATCATGAACTAATGACTGGTTGGAGTGAACGTAATGTAATTACACCTTTGAGTAAAATAAGTGTTGGCTTATTAGAAGATATTGGATACATCGTTAATTATAACGAAGCTGAACCTTATGACCCAAATAATAGATATTTATAATTTAAAACCATAATCAATAATAAAATAATATTATATCTAAAATATCCATTTTATGGTAAGGGGAACTTTTTTTTATTAAAAAAGTAAGTGAAAATCAAAAATGGACAAGGTTAAAACTATGTCCAAAACCGAATTTTGAAAAAAGTTTTGTAAAAAAATATGCATTTTTTGCCTCTGACGGTTATGATGTCATAAAATATTATAAATATTTTTTTGTTACCATCCATTTTTTTTTCAAAAAATAATTTTAGATGAAATTCACTTAAAACTTTGGCATTTTTGGATAATATGGATAACAAAAAAAAATGCCGTGACACCATAAAAAATGCCGGCATATTTGTCTGTAAATTTTGTGACTTTAGTTCTAGTAAAGAAAGTAATTACAAAAAACACCTTTTGACACGTAAACATCAAAGGATAATTTTGGATAAAAAAAATGCCGAACCAAAAACCTTTGCATGTGTGTGTGGAAAAAAATACAAATATCATTCAGGATTATGTAAACATAAGAACAAATGTTTAATTGCACTATCAGAAATAGAAAATTCAGAAAACATTAGTGATATTGAAGAAATGAATGATATGGAAGAAAGCAATGATGACAAAGATAATGGTAATGATAATGATAATGAAAATTATAAATCTATGTTTTTTCAATTGCTTAATCAAAATAAAGAAATTATGCAAAATGTTATAGGGGAAAATAAAGAATTACATAATATAATCAAAAACCAACAAGATTCTTTTAATAAACAATTGAGTGAAATATTACCGAAAGTAGGTAACACAATTCATCAAAATAATTCTATTCACAATTCTTTCAAAAATAATTTAAACTTTTTCTTAAATGATAAATGCAAAGATGCACTTGATATTAAAGAATTTTTGCAAACTCTTATTATTGAAGTTTCAGATTTGGAATATACTGGACGTGAAGGATTCGTAAAAGGAATTTCTAATATTTTTATTCGTGGATTAAATGAACTGGAAGTCACGAAACGCCCCATTCATTGTACTGATTTAAAGAGAGATACATTATATATTAAAGATGAAGGTAAATGGGGTAAAGATGATAATGAACAAATAGTATCTCAGGCAATAGATACTGTTAAACAAAATACGTTTTATCAAATACAAAAATGGACTCAGTTACATCCACAATATACAATACAAGACCACCCTCACAGTGATGATTATATTAATATGGTTAAAAATAGTATAGGAGGTTATGATGAAACATTAAATAGAAATGTGAAAAAAGTAATTAAAAAATTGGCTAATGAGGTATATTTACCAAATGATGATTTATCAAATGCTATTGTAGAATAAAATGGTGTCGGTGTAGACATGAAACCTTATTTAAGATCAATAAATACTTGGATTCAAAGCAAGAAGTTCGACCTTGATTGTGAATATATGAAACAATTTATACCTGAATTGAAGGATTTTCCAGTAAAAGATATCCATACATGGCACGAATCATGGCAAAACATAATGGTATCTGTATCAAACCGATTTCCGACTACAAGAGCAGAACAGAAGAAATGATTCAAATGTATAAGACAGCTGGTCCTTAGTAATTTATTTGTGAGAATGTGCTGCATCCTAGTAAATCTCTTATGCTTAAAACCTTTCCGCTTCCAATCTTCATCATATAAGAGCTGTTTGGGTCATTTGTGAAAATAACTTTCACGAAGTATTCATGTAATTGATTTACCTAAGAGTGGTTCAAGTTGCATGACAAAAGTGTTTCACGGAAAGGTAGAGTTTCAAAATAGTTATAAAATAATTAAACCATAAAAAAAATTATTGTATTTATTTAGCGTAGTTACTTATTGAGTAGACCTACCAGTATAATTTTAATAAAGTATATGCGTGGATATCCCTATTGGATTGATGTTCAAACATTCACTACGGATAACTAATCATCACCAATAGTAAGTGTATCTAAAAACGATGATAATCCTTTGTCACTCTGTGGCACCTCTCCCCGAGATGACACTCGTTTCAATCGTTGTGAATGGTCTTTGAGTTGTGATACAAGTTTCTCCGACTTTTCCTCCTGATGTAAGGTGTCATGATTAACCAAAGATAGCTTTTGCTCTAAATCAGCTATTTTGTAATTAGATTCAGATACCTTCATGTTTTGTTCTTCTTGTAGCTTGCGAAGCCTGGAGACTTCATTATTTGATACACTCAAATCCTCATCACATTTATTGATTCGAGTCTCCGCCAAAGCAAGTTGTGACTCAACATAAAAAATTTGACTATAATGATCCTCTTTTTCTTTTTGTAATTTCTGTATTTCTTGTCGTAGTCTTTCCAACTCTTCATTAGATTGATTCAAATGATGGGATAAGTCCTTTGAAGTAGATAAGTTTTGCTGTAATTCACTTATTTCTTTTTCATAACCGACAATTTTGTCACAATAATCATTATTCTTTTGACGTAAATTATTTATTTCATCACTTGATTGCATAGTTTGTGTCTCAAATTCTTCAATTTTACTATTTGCCTCTTTTACTTGAAATTCAAGGCCTTGTATTTTGGTTGTATACTCTTCAATGCTTTTATCATTTACATTCACTTGATCGTTTTCTATATCATTTTCAATGCCATTTCCACCTACTGCTACTTTATATTTATGGCGTTCATACCTAAATTTAAAGTGATAACAAAACATTCCTATAAATATACCAATAAATAACGATCCCAAAGAAAAAGATATTATGTATGAACTTTGGTTGTCTGACGTATCTTCATTGATTTGACTGAAAGTAGGTTGTTCTGAAGGTTGTTCTGATGGTTTTGATGTTGGGTCGCTGGTTGGTAATGAACTTGGACGACTTGAGGGCTGTGATGTAGGTTGTAACGTAGGTTGTCCTGATGGATAACTAGATGGGTTACGAGTAGGTAGACCTGATGGATGTGATGTAGGTTGTCCTGATGGATAACTAGATGGGTTACGAGTAGGTAGACCTGATGGATGTGATGTAGGTTGTCCTGATGGGAAACTAGATGGGTTACCAGTAGGTAGACCTGATGGATGTGATGTAGGTTGTCCTGATGGTTGAGATGATGGTTGTGATGTAGGTTGTCCTGATGGTTGTCCTGAAGGATGTGATGTAGGTTGTCCTGAAGGATGTGATGTAGGTTGTCCTGATGGTTGAGATGATGGTTGAGATGATGGTTGTGACGTAGGTTGTCCTGACGGAAAAGTAGATGGGTTACCAATGGGTTGACCTGATGGTTGTGATGTAGGTTGTCCTGATGGTTGTGATGTAGGTTGTCCTGATGGTTGCCCTGATGGAAAAGTAGACGGGTTACCAGTGGGTTGACCTGAAGGTTGTGATGTAGGTTGTCCTACTGGTTGAGTAGTTGGTTGACCTGATGGTTGTGATGTAGGTTGAGATGATGGTTGTGCTGAAGGTTGAGTAGTGGGATGTCCTGAAGGTTGTGATGTAGGTTGTCCTGAAGGTTGTGATGTAGGTTGATCTGATGGTTCTAAAGTTTGAAGTTTCGCTACAAAGATGGAACTACCTTGATAAGTTACTATGCATGAGCCATCAGTGAATGTAGCTATATCACTAACACTACCAATTCCTCCACCTACAGCCCATACCCAATTACCATTGCTATCTAGTTTCGCTACAAATATATCATTAGAACCTGTTGTGAGTGTAGTAGAGCCAAATGTAATGGAACTACTAGAATAACTTCCTATTACTACAGATGAGCCATCTGTCAATGTAGCTATACCATTACTATAATCACTACTACCACCTCCTGCACCTACAACCCATACCCAATTACCATTACTATCTAGTTTCGCTACAAAGATATCATAATAAGAACCTGCATTTGTAAGTGTAGTAGAGCCAAATGTAATGGGATGGTCATAATAAACTCCCGTTACTACAGATGAGCCATCTGTCAATGTAGCTATACCTCTACCATAATCATGACTACTACATTCTGCGCCTACAGCCCATACCCAATTACCATTACTATCTAGTTTGGCTACAAACATATCCTGACTACCTCCAAATGTAAATGCATTTGTAAGTGTAGTAGAGCCAAATGTAATGAAACTACTATAATAATGTCCTGTTACTACAGATGAGCCATCAGTAAATGTAGCTATACCATCACTTTCATCATTAAGATTACCTCCTGCACCTACAGCCCATACCCAATTACCATTACTATCTAGTTTCGCTACAAAGATATCAGAACGATCCCATTGCCAATTACTGAGTGTAGTAGAGCCAAATGTAATGGAACTACTACCTCCATAACGTCCTGTTACCACAGATGAGCCATCAGTAAATGTAGCTATACCATAACCTTCAGCAAAACTATCTCCTGCACCTACAGCCCACACCCAAGTACCATTACTATCTAGTTTTGCTACAAACATATCACTCCAATCTGCCTTTGTGAGGGTAGTAGAGCCAAATGTAATGGAACTGCTTTTGTAATATCCTGTTACTACAGATGACCCATCAGTGAATGTAGCTATACCATAACTTTCATCATTATCATAACCTGCTGCACCTACAGCCCATATCCAATTATTACCATTGCTATCTAGTTTCGCTACAAAGATATCATAATAAGAACCTGCATTTGTAAGTGTAGTAGAGCCAAATGTAATGGAACTACTATCATAAACTCCCGTTACTACAGATGAGCCATCTGTCAATGTAGCTATACCTCTACCATAAACACTACTACTAACTCCAGCACCTACAGCATAATCAAAAACTTGTGCTTGTGAAAATGAAAAGCAAGAAAAAAGTACCAATAGACATTTCAAAGAACGTTCATAGTGTAAGTTATTTTTATTAGCTTTCTTAAATAATGAACGCTTACAAATTTCTAATCGCGAAAATACAGCATCCGAAAATGCTTTATAAAACGAACTATTTCTGGTTTTATGAATTTCAAAACCAATTAAGCTACAAATTGTGATTAAAAAAATTCCTCTCACTATTTCTTTAGTGATAATTATCATATTAATAGTTTTATGTATATACTATTCGTTGATTACAGCAAATATCAAGTAAAGCAGTTTATAAAATTTTTGGTGATTGCACCGCTCGCGCACAACATTGGCACATACAAAAATCACAGGGTCTTCAGAATACGCGGCTATTTTATTCCTTTCTTCATAAAAATGAATAAAAAAAAAAAAAAAAAAAAAAAAATCCTTTTTTTGTGCATTCAGCACCATCAATTAAAATTTATTTTAATTATTCAGGTATACTATTTTTATATTGTCTCTATATAATTATTAGTATTAAATTTTATATTTTATTTACTGAGATATTTCTATCCAAACTTTGTGATTACCGTTAATGAGGAAAAGGCGAATTAGTTTTATTCATATTACTTATCTAACCCTTTTTTTAACTTTTATATTATTGTTACCTTCCTTTATGGTGAATAATTCTTTGAATTCTTCTCAAAGAGGAAGAAGAGCAAGTTCTGATCGTCCTCATGGTTTTTATTCACAGGAATCTACAGATGACCAGGATGATGTTTCCCTAGGTCCCTCGGATGAAGATATAGTAAATAATGAAGAAGATGTGTTGGATGCTATACATGAAAACACACCAGATGACCCAGGTCAAGCAAATGTTATTTATGAAGCTGATAAAACCAATACTGCTGGAATAGGTATAGATGGTCTTCAATTTGGTGATCTTGAAGTAGCAAAGAGACTACAAGAACAATTAGATGATCCCAATAATAATCAAACTGAGCATCAAAGATGGTTCTCAAAGATGACCATTATTGCATATATTTATGTTCATGATATAAAAAATGCTTTATTAGAAGCAAACTTACCTGTCGATTTGAGAGATCACCTCACTGAAGCTCAACATAAGAAAGCTGAGAGAATAGCCCTTTCCATAAATATTAAACATGACATTTTTAGAAAATTTTTATATCATGATGGTGTAGATGAAACTTTTGATAAAAACAAAAAAGATGCTGCTGATTTGAATAGTAACATTAAAAATTCAAGAGAAAAACCTTATGCTAGAGCTAGGAAATTAGCTAATATGGGTAAACTATCTAAATGTATGGATGTTTTATCGGGTAAAAATAATTTTGTTAGTGCCACCAAAGACAACATTGAAGGTTTATTCATTACACCTAATTCTAATTCTCAAGAAAATAAAACTTTTGAATCAGAATATGATGCAATCAACCCAGATATTTGTTTAGATTACATAGATCTCAAAGAACTGGCAAGCACCTTAAATTGCAATTCAGATGCAAAAGGCCCTTCCAATATGACTAACGCTCAATTAGTTAGTCTCATAAATGATCCAGATGAAACCATATTACATCTCATTACTTATTTAGTTAATTGGATTATTCGCGGCTATTTGAGTGATGAAGATTGGAATCTAGTAAATATGACTAAAGGTATACTTCTAAGCAAAAGCAATCATAGTGAAGATAATCCACAAGTAAGACCTATTTCGGTTAGCGAACCTTTAATGATGCTTGCAGATCGATATGTTAAAAAAGTTCTTAGTAAAAAGTTAATCGAAGCTTCTGGACCTGAACAGATAGGTTTAGTAAGTAATGGTATGCATACATGCAACAGATTACTACAATCCTTATTTGAACATGAAATAGAAACTAAAAATACCAACATCATTACAGTAAAATTAGATATCAAAAATGCTTTCAACAGCTTAGACAGACCTACAATGGTTTCTCATTTATCAAAATTGAATATTGGTTTTAAAAATTACTGGAAGAGGTTATACAGTGTTGATAGTATCGTGAAATTCTTCGAATTAGATGATGATATCATTATGCAAACAGGCACTCACCAAGGTAGATGCACATCCTCCCTTTTCTTTGATGCAGTTTTAATGTCTATTCTAGTAGATAAAGGTATTATGAAATACATTAAAGATCCCGAGACTTTGACGGCGTTTCTTAGACTACTACATGACGATATGCTTATTAAGGGATCACTTACAGAAATCAAAAATCTCATTGAATTAATCACAACAGCTTTCACTGATGCTGGTTTAAAATTTAATAAATCAAAAACTGAAGTGTTTCATCACAGCAAGATAAATCAAGAGGTTAAAAAGAATCTTAAAGCATGGGCTAATGAATTTCACGATGATATTAAACTAAAAGAAGATGGCCTAATATTTGGGGGTTTACCTTTTGGTACAGATGATTTCATTACAGAGACTCTGAAAAATAAATTTGAATCCTTTAATACGTTGATTGAAAATATCAAAGCTCATAACAATATTGCAGAAATTGATGTAGGTGTGACTTTATCATTATGTAGATACTGCCTATCGACTAAATGGATGCATTGGTTAAGAGTGATTCCAGCAAGATTATGGAAATATAAAGTTACATCAGATGCTGAAACAGGATTTATAGAGATTGATATTAGAGACAAAATAGACATGAAAATCTGGTCCTATTTTCTAAGAGACCTAGACATTTCTAGTTATAAAAAGTCAAACAATAACTCAGAAATTATTAATTTACCTGTAGAAGAAGAAAAGCTAGCCAAACAAGCCTTTTTCTTGAACACCCGAAATAGTGGATATGGTGTTCAATCTTTAAAATCAATTTCTGATACAGCTTTTATTGGCAGTTGGTCACCAATCATGAATGATGTATACACACAATTTGCAGAAGCCACTAAACTTGTCAACACAAATACTGATGATAAAATATATAATGCTTTGATTGTCTTACCCTGCATTCAAGACATTCAAAAAACTTCAATTACGTTAAATAATATTTGTTCTGATATTGATCTTGATGAACTAAAGAAATGCAATCCTGGTACTGGTGATTCTGGTCATTTTGACCTTATTCATGATACATTAAAACGCTTTTCAACTTCATGTGGTCTGAAAAATGATGAAAATGATTTTCGAAAATCTAGAATTAAAGATCGATTTCAAATGAAAATGAATCACTTCTTCCTATGGCTTAAAGCGAATGATATTGCTCTGAAACTATTAAAATTAAATGAGGCACCTGATCGTACGCTTAAAGAATTTAAAGTTCACGTTAGTTCTCAGTTTAAATTTTTAATGTTCCAAACCTTTAGAGGTAGAATGCAAAGAAGATATTTAAATTTTACACACAGATCAGATTTAAGACGTGAAATGAATAAGAATGAAATTAGACAATTATTAACAAAAGATTTGTTTATTTCCCCTTATGAAGAAAATGAATTCATCTGCAATCACTGTGATTTAAGAGAAAATATTCAATGGTTAACCCATGTAGAAACTTGCAAATTCTCCAGAGCAACTGTCTCAAGTATTGACCGTTACAAGGCAGCTCCAGTAAATAGATCAACAGCTATACATTGTCTCCTGAAACACATTTTCAAATTTGAACTAGGAAGAGGCTCAGACATAGAAATTGATGCACCAAAAGAACCTTTAATGGACAAGTATTACCTGAGAAAAAATGGTGTGCAACCACCTCAGGATGATCCAAATTACAGAGCTGACATTGCTTTAAAATGTAATTTTAGTGATGCCAATCGTACATTTCCTATTATCTTTTATTGCTTAGATATTACGAGTGGTTCTATACATGTCAAAAGTAATAAAGATAAATTTTTAAAATGGTCTTGTGACAAAGTTACAAAAGAATGGTCATATACTTGGGTAAATAATGCTGTAGCTAAAGATCTGTACAAAGATAAAATTAAAAAATATAGTCTTTGGGATCACAATAACTGCATTATCCCCATGGCATTTGATTCTTCCGGTAACATTGCTCCAAAATCAAAATCTTTTATTAATAAATTATATGCAACGTCGACTGGTGAAAATGGATCACATGTTCAAAGAAATTGGAATTCTGAAACCCAAAGAAGATATTTAAAGAAAAATTTTTTAGATTCCATTTCTTTATTATTTGCTAAATTTAGAGTCAAAGATATACAAAATATGGAAAAAGTCCCTCTACAACACAGACTAGATCAAGAAGCGGCAAGAGACCCACATGAGCAAGAGAGAAGAAGAAGATTAGAGGAAGAAAGAATAAGAGTAGAAACTAGAGAGAGCATAGAATTCTTTCTACATGATAGAGAAATAGCAACACGAGCCAGAGAAGAGATTATGAACAACAATACAGCCATGGTAGACTCACAACAGCTACATATACACCATGATAGAGATATAGAAGCAACTCGAGCCAGAGAAGAGATTATGAACAACAATACAGACATGGTAGACTCACAACAGCTACATCTACACCATGATAGAGATATAGAAGCAACACGAGCCAGAGAAGAGATTATGAACAACAATACAGCCATGGTAGACTCACAACAGCTACATTTACACCTTGATAGAGAAATAGAAGCAACACGAGCCAGAGAAGAGATTATGAACAACAATACAGCCATGGTAGACTCACAACAGCTACATTTACACCTTGATAGAGAAATAGAAGCAACACGAGCCAGAGAAGAGATTATGAACAACAATACAGCCATGGTAGACTCACAACAGCTACAATTACATCAACAACAACAACTACATGAATTACAAAAAACAGCGATCAATGCACAAGGTATAGATTGCGATGACTTACAACATTTTACTACTAATTTACAAATTACAAATACAATTAATGATTTTTCATTTTAATTAATTTAATTTAATTAAAATAAAAAAAAAAAAAAAAAAAAAAAAAAAAAAGAAGAAAAGTTAATTACATTTAAAAACAATCAAGAAAGTTTAGTTTAAGAAATTAAGAGATTAAAAACATGAATACGAGAACTGTGCACTTTGAGTATTTCTTCTCATCTAGCCCAGACTACAAGATCTTGTTGGAATCTATTGTATTAGAGACACAAAGTACGTTTTATTATTAATAAAGACCTGCTGGTTTAATTTAGATTTATATTTAAATTGATTTAAGGAACTTCATATAATTGATAATTATATTTGCCTCATGTATTTATTCATTATCTTTTTAGATTCTCTAGAATAGTCTGAGAGACGTATATTTTATCTTAGGGCGTAAGGAGTTTCGACGGTAGATCGACATAAAACGAGTTTCAAAACAGTAGATTTCAGCATGCCCGGTTAGTTTTCTCCTATGGAAATATCTCATCAACAACTTTCTACAATGAGCACGACAAATTTAACTATTATATCTGAGTTGTCACTAACGACTGATATTTAATTTATAAATAAGAAATTCTACTGACTATTAATAATTATCTCTTGAGCTATTTATCCTTTTAGTCAAAGAGACTTTTATAACCTTGGTATTGAGTTTCAACATAAATATTTTACAAGAACGACATTGCTACAAGATTACTAGATTTAGATAATGCTCCAGATCCCACTAGTAAAGATTACAAACTATATATTAGTAATAATGTTAAATTCAGAGCTTTTCAAGGCAATAGAAGTAGAACCACCAGAAGATATCTAAATTTTACACACAGACCTGACCAGAAACGGGAGATGGATAAATATGAAATTAGAAAATTATTAACAAAAGATCTATTCATTTCACCTTATGAAGAAAATAATTTCATCTGTGAACATTGTAATCAAAATGGAAATGTTTCGTGGTTAGAACATGTAGAAATCTGCAAAATGACAAGAGCAACTAGATCTGCAAATGATCCTTATAAAGCTACACCAGTTAATAGATCCACGTCCATACATTATAGTTTAAAAAGCATTCATAAACAACACTTTCCAAAAATTTCAGATATGGACGTAGACCAACATGAACCTTACCCAGATTCAGAATTCAATAGATTAAATGGTGTAAATCCTCCTGCAGATGATCCGCTATATAGAGCAGATTTACTTTTAAAATGTAACTTCAATGATACCTCACGTAATCTTCCTATTACTAAATATTTAGTTGATATTACTAGTGGTTCGATACATGTAAAAAGTAATAAAGATAAATTCTTTAAATGGGTAAAAGACAAAAATACCAAGGCTTGGTCTTACACTTATGTAAATAATGCAGTATCAAAAAGTTTATACGACCTCAAAATTAAACATTACAAACGCTGGAATCATTATGATCGCATCATCCCCTTAGCATTTGACTCTACTGGAAATATTGCTCCACGTTACATTAATAAATTATATGCACCATCTTCAGGTGATAATGGAACTGGGGTTCAAAGAAATTGGAATTCCGAAATTCAAAGAAGATTTTTAAAGAAAAATTTTCTTGATTCCATTTCATTATTATTTGCAAAATATAGAGTCAAAGATATACAGAATATGGATAGAGTCCCTCTACAACGTAGACTAGATGCTGAAGCTGAGAGAGATCCAATAGAACAAAGAAGAAGACAAAGAGCAGCAAGAGAAGCAAGAGAAGAAGAAGAAAGGAGACATATGGCAAGAGAAGAAGAAGAAGGTCAATCAAGATTAGAGAGTATCAGAGAAGATGCAGTTATTGCCCATGAATTATATCTACAGGATTTACTACAAGAAGAACAAAGAATGAGGAGAGAGACTACAGTTGCTATTGAGGCCTTAGGAAACGCAACAAACTTACAAAATTTACATCAAGAAACTACGATTGATTTAGAAGCTATACAAAATAAAGATGTACAAATATTTATGGATAATTTTAATATACATTCTCTTTATAATTAAATTTAATTTAATTTAATTTAAGAAAAAAAAAAAAAAAAAAAAAAAAATATTTTACAAGTCGAACAATATGGTGCAAATTATTCAACTTGGGTGGTATGCTCAGATTATGACACCAAAATAATACCTCATGATTCTAGATTTAAAAAAAATTAAATGATTCTAGATTAAAAATGTGTGAGAATAGGATGAGTTAGGGAAAGCGAAAAATAGACACATGATTATTTTCCTCAGACAATTGTTTGTTTGATTGATTGATTGACAAACAATTAAGCGTTGAGTAAATAAGACTACTCACGTATTTCAGTTAATAAATAAAATCTCGTTTATACCTTAGTGGTATGTTTTAAAGTCATATCTTTCATATGGTTCATTAATAATAATTTGAACTAAGTGGTATGCGTTTAAGGTGATACGATAGACCCCCACAAAATTCACTACAAAATTGCTTCTATAAAGTGGGTGGTATCAGCACCATTTCATATAGGTAACCAATCCTAATTTTCATATAGGTAACCAATCCTAACATATAGGTAACTAATCCTAACCATTATATAAAGGTAACCATTATATAAAGGTCACGAACTTCATCAACATGACTATCGATATTATTCCTTCTTTTCCGAAACCAGATCAAAATGGCCGTATTTAACCTGTGAAATGCCATGCCCAGGTAGTGCTGATGTAGGTGGTACGCAAAGCAAGCAACAACGCTCTTCTCCCACTCAGTCTAATTCGGATATGGTACACATAGTGCAAGTTACAGAATCCACAATATGATTCAAGGACGAAATTATTATTACGACAAATCCAACGCCGGAGTCTGCCACCGCCGGAGTCTGTCGACAAAATCCAACGCTGGAGTCTGAGTTATTGTAATGAAACATAGGGAATATTGAAATAAGATGAAGAGGTCAGTCAGCCACGCTGCGTCAATTCACCCATTGATGCTGAACGGAAGATAGTGCATGAGTGATGTTAATTTTTCACGAGATTTAATGAAAAGAAATAAAGAAAACTGTTAGTATTGTTCGATTTGAGGATTACCATCAAACCATAAGATACAAACCATAAGATGATTATTGGCCTAACCCCAACCGGTAGGGTAAAAGTAATTTACCCTATCCGGGACCCTGTCGAAAGCTACCTGGATACATCCTAGAGAAGCGATTATGAACAACAACACAGCCTTGGAAGACCCACAACACTTCTAACAACAACAATTACAGGAGCCATATGATACAGCCAAGACTAAACATAAAATAGATTTCGATGCTTTACAACAATTTACTATTAATTTACAACTTACTGATAGATTAATATATACATTCTCATTGTAATTAATGTAATTTAATGGAGTTAATTATAAAGAAAATTGAATTTCAGATTTTGCATAGACAATAGTATTATTAAATCATTAAATATCAATTAATACATTTGAATAATAGCGAATGGTATTAATTGTTGCGTTAGTCATTTCTTTTAATGATAATGTAAATTACGAGATTTTTCTTTCGCACTAGCACGATTGATCATATCTATCCATCGCTTTTCGACAGTTTTAGAGTTAGCACAATAATGATTTTTTAATCTTTTGACCGTTAAAGATTTCAGTTTTGGTGCTGCATTATATTTCAAATCGTTATATGCTTCTTTTAATGCATCTATTGTACTCCTTAAATCTGGTTCTAACCATGTAGCTGTATCCTTTAGGCTAGTACAAGCACAGGTTTTACCATTACAAGGAGGTATAACGCATAATGATTTTCCATCTTTAGAACACGGAGGACTTTGACATACTCCAGGACTACTTTCTATTATATAAGCGATACTACTATTAATAAAATCATTTGCTGAACCACCAGAAGTTACAACAACCTGTTTTCCTTTGAGCATCGCTTCTAATATAGGAAGACCAAATCCTTCAGCACGAAATGAGCTAATATAAATATGAGAGTTTGTCATAATATTTTTATGATCATAACTACTGAGCCATTTATTACGAATCCATTTAATATTGCTACATTTTTTTGAAATTTGAATAAATTCTGTGATATCATCATCAGTATATCCAAGTTCATAGCTAGTATGTATTAATAATTGAGCTTCTTTTAAGTTACAAAATTGATTATGCCAAGCATGAAATAAAATATCAATTCCTTTCCTGGGTAATAGTGCAGATGATGTTGTAAAATGTATAGGAGATCCTTTAAATATTACTTCATTTTTCTCATCATTCTTACAATCAATTATACATGGTGCTACTCTAGTCCGACTTTTTATAATACCAGAATGAATAATTGTATTTCTGTTAAATTTACTTGGTGCCCATACTTCATCATAAAGAAATTTAATCAAATCTACCCACTTTGAAGGTAAAGAACCAAATTCCCATGGTAAATAAAGTATTGAACGACATGCATGATTACATATTGTTAATAAATCAGTATCGAGATAAGGAGGCCATGATTGAGCAAGTACTATTTTTGGATAAGAATTTTTTGGCATATTCTCATAGGCATCAACACCATATATAGGAGGTACAACTTTTCCATATACAGAAACTTTAAAATGATTAACTAATATAGATAGAATTAACCAATTTTGAGATGGCAAAGACCATCCATCTTTAATTGCATCACCAAGTAATAATAAACTTTTTTTAGCTTGTATACTATAATCAATTGCATATTTCCATGCATCATCAAATGCTTTCTGAGGATATGCATTTGAAATAAATATTTCGGCTTCTATTGAAAATTTGTTCCATAGTTGATAATTGTTTCCTAATATATTCATATAATTTACCATACAAGTTATATCACCACTACTACAAATATATACTCCACCAGTTTCTTTGAAATTTTTAAATGTACCATCAAATTCTGTTGTTATTACTGGTGTTCTTCGAAGCATTGCATATACCACTTTAGTTGCAATACCTACAGGTTCAAGAACTGGATTGACTGTCATTAAAGATGTACGAACAATACGATCTAATTGTTCTTCATTTACCCAACCATAACAAATAACTTGTGTATGAAGTGACATGCATTGTCCATCACTACATTTACAATACTTTTCAGGTACTTCGACCATACCAACAATTACAAAATGAAAATTAGTTTTGGGAAGAATGTTGTCTAAATACCAATTTACAGAATCTTTATTAGCTTGATTTTTATAACCAACAAAAACAACATGTTGTCGTTCCCAATATGTGGTAAAAGTTTTATTTAATTTTGTAGCAACATATGGTAAGATTGAAGAATGAGTATTGGGTAACATTTTGTTTAAGGTTTCAACAGTGCTATGAGTTATTCCTAATCTTAATGTAGCAATACGATATAAATACATTTCTAATTTCCATAAATTAGTAAAATGATGATTAATATGCATACCATGATACTTTCCAGAATTTAATGCAAGTATCATATTACCTATAGTCCAAGATGATGGACATTTATGAACACTTTTACACCAACCTTGTAAAGCTCGTAAAGCAATACCATCATCATCTAAACCAACAATTAATTTAGATGGTGTATGTTCTTTCATTTTTGTATTAATAGATCTAATTAACCAATCTAAATAAGGTGGATCTGGCCATGTCCATGCAACTAATATATCATAAGATTCTTTAGGACAATTAGTTTGATATATTTGATTAATACCCAAAAATAAAACATTATTTAATTTGGATGATACTTCGTTTGTACCAATTTCATCTTTAATATCTCTCCAAACACATAAATCTACCTTATAATGATTACTAATAAAATATTTAATAGTTGATATAATTCGACTATCAGAACCTTTTAAATTGGGTACAGGTAAAGTTGGCCATAAAAAAAGAGCTTGTTTAGGATTATTCCAATATGTTATAAGATTTTTATTAATTGCAATTTTATAGTTTGGAATAATTTGATGTAAACAAGTATGAAATGCAACATGTTCGCAAGGTCTTCCGTCGTCTCGATTGCTATAACGTTCATATAGATTTTCAGATAAATCTTCAAGTTTATAAGAGCATTTAGGAGAAAACCATACTGTTGCACGATACATAGCCATACCACCAAAACCAGAATTTAAATGGAAAAAATCATTATTATTATTATTACTATTATTACTATTTAAAATAGCTTCTGCTTGTACTCCAGTTGTTACATCACCAAATGCGTCATTACTACGAATCCACAAAGGATCTTCTTCTAAATATCTTTTCTTAATTTTTCTATCTCCAACTGCATATAGCCATGTATTTGAATTTAAAATTGTAGCAAAACTATCATAATAACCATAAGGTCGAAACATGACACCAAATGAAACAAAAGTATCGTAACCTAATTTTTGATCAATTAATTGATATAATGATTTCTCAATTTCAAAATAATTTGGATATCTTTTCATATCTATATCAAAAATAATTACAGCTTTGAAAAACAATTCTCGATATCTATTAATTTCTCTATGATAATTTCTAACAAGGGCAATTTTATCTACACGATTCATAGAATATAGATTCGGTAGACTCAAGTTAGATGTTATGATTTCTAAACCACAATTTTGTTGAGAAAATAATAACAATGGCGTCTGAGAAATATCTTCGTGCTTATCTACCAATATTTGTACAGTAAAATCTTTGTGGCAAGACATTTCTTTGATGAAAGATTGTCCTATTGATGATATTGTTTTGACGCTTTTTACAGTACTTAAAACTAATGTGGGGATTACTATGGAAATATCAAAATTAGAAGTATCAGATATTCTATCCAATTGATTACTATAAAAAATATTAGGACTATGCAATAAACCAAACCTTATTATCAAAATATTAATTACAATAATCCCAAATATAGTACAAAGTACACACTGAATGAATCCCATCAGTAGAGAAACCGAAGAAAATAGGTCATTGATATGTGTCATGTGTTCCTGCTGGAGGTCATGAAATACTGATGCCGGGATCCGGGGATGTTGCGCGTTGCCTTGGCTTGCTTGCACATCCCATATACGGAAAAAAGTGATCCGATGGAA
>Ga0099800_1170_pt1 | contig 17781 bp, 13 predicted proteins | sample Uncmet6_SortRC_1_FD_89868 | JGI IMG/M metagenome (GOLD analysis project Ga0099800, IMG submission 89868) | Marine eukaryotic communities from CALCOFI LINE 67, Pacific Ocean - CN11_C50_N6_SortRC_1 | ecosystem: Environmental > Aquatic > Marine > Oceanic | place: Pacific Ocean: Monterey Bay... | reverse complement strand
AAGCTCTAGGTATTGGTCCGGGTGATGAGGTGCTAGTGCCAAATATTACCTTTGTTGCTTCGGCGAATGCGGTCATCCTAGCGGGTGCTAAGCCGGTGCTCTGTGAGATCGATAAAGATACTTTTTGTATTGATGCAGAGAGGGCCGCACTTAAAATAAGTTCTTCAACGAAGGCTATCATGCCTGTTCATCTATATGGACAGAGTGCTGATATGGATATGGTGCTAAGTCTAGCTCAGCAATATGATTTAAAGGTTATTGAGGATGCTGCTCAAGGAGTAGGGGTATTTTATAAAGGAAAACATACTGGGACGATCGGCGATATTGGTATTTTATCATTCTATGGTAATAAGACGATCACGTGTGGAGAAGGCGGTGTGATTCTCACTGATGATGATTTCATCGCAAAAAAGTGCTTCCAGCTGAAAAACCATGGAAGAGATGCTAAAGGTACTTTTATTCACGAGAATATTGGATATAACTTTGCATTTACAGATATGCAGGCAGCTATTGGTATCGCACAGTTAAACAAACTACCCAAGATTATCGATAGAAAAAAAGAGATTAATGAATATTACATAGAGCAGCTCTCTGCAGTCGCTGACAATTTTAAACCCGTCTATATAGATCAGAATTCGAGTCCTGTGTATTGGTTTAGTTCATTTTTAACTGAACATAGGGAGGAGCTGATGAGCTATTTAAAAAATCACAAAATTCAGACGCGGTTATTCTTTTATCCTCTCCATCAGCAGCCGTGCTACAAAGGCGTGCTGGATGTTAGTGGTGACTTTACTATTAGTGAGGAGGTATATGCCCGGGGGGTTTCTCTTCCCTCATCCTACAATCTAACAGTCGAAGAGCAAGACACTGTTATTCTAAAGATTAAGGAATTTTATGAAGATAGGCATTAACTGTACTGCGATTGACCCCTCTTATAGTGGGGGGGTGAATTCATATACGGTTGGGTTGTTGCGGGGCTTTGCGTCGTTGGATGTCAGTGACAGATTTCAGTTATATGTATTACCTAAAAATAGGGATTTTTTTCGTGACTTTGAAAATAATGATAAAATAGAACTAATAGAGATTTCAGATAAGAATAACTTTTTTAAGAAAGTTGTTCGGCACTCAATTGCTTTGTGTAAGCAAAAGGACTTGTATAAGAACGCTAGCAATTTTTTTCATGGAAATATCCCTGATACCATAAGTCGGATCTCAGATATAGTATATACTCCGACCACTATTTTATTTCCCTATAATTATTCTATTCCGACTATTTTGTCGATGCATGATATTCAGCAATATCACTATCCGGAGTTCTTTAGTAAAAGAGAGCTTTTAATGCGTGAAGTCAGCTTTTCTCTTAGCGCAAAATATATCAGTTTTTTGCAGGCCAGCAGTACTTTTATTAAGGATGATTTATTAACCCACTTTAAGAATCTTAATCAGGATCAGATTGAGGTTATCCCAGAGGGTGTTGATACGAGTATTTTTCAGAAGGTCAGTACTGATGACTCTGTTCGCGAAAAATATGGCCTTCCGAAGGAGTTTTTATTTTTTCCTGCGCAACTTTGGCCTCACAAGAATCACATAACGGTATTAAAAGCCTTAAATAGGATCGTTGGAAAATACGGTAAAAGTATTCCGTTGGTTTTATCGGGGGCATCAGATGGTGCATCTAAAGAGATCTTTCGGTACATTAAAGCTGAAGATTTAACTCAGGTTTACTATTTGGGTAAAGTACCGTTTAAAGATTTAATTCAATTGTATAAGTTGGCGAAGTTCATGATAACTGGTGTTCTTTATGAATCTAGTAGCTTATGTATTTTGGAGGCTGCAGCCGCAGGTACTCCCGTTATTGCTTCTAAGACAGCTCCCAATGTCGAGATGGGTAAGAATCTAAGGCTCAATCTATTCGATCCTCTTGATGAAGTTGCATTGAGCGCACTGATAATGGAGCTGTGGGATGATGAAGCAAATGTGGCTGAACAGGTGTCTTATAACTTAGATCATATTCATCAATATTCATGGTCAGAAGCAGCAAGTAAATATATGAATTTATTTCATCGGGTGATGCCTTAGGATTCGGTTCAGTGATTTACATCGGGGACTTCTCTTAAATTGAGATGAATGGGTAACCAGTAGCTCTACTGTAAATAAGTTTAGGTTAGCAGGTATATTTAACTGATCTTTGTCGAAAAAGCTCTGATGTAAAGACTTCTGAATCTAGCAGCTCTCTGCTGTGTTAAGCTATTCGATTAGTGGTTCGGCGTCATTAGTAGTGATTGGGGGAAGAATTGAAAAAAGAAGATGCAATTAAGGATATTGCTGAGAATTCCTTAGTGTTGAATTTGCTGTATAATTTAGCTTGGCCGATATCAAAGCTTGCAATTTTTTTGAAACTGACTCCAAATTTTGTGACTACACTATCTAATATATTATCGATCATTTCAATTTACTTTCTGATGATGGATCAGATTTTGGGATTTGTATCATGCCATCTTTTGGCTCTTGTTTTAGACCATTCTGATGGGATGATTGCGCGTGTCACCAAAGCATATAGCGCTCATGGAGGTTTTTATGACAGTTTTTCTGATCTTATAAAAGTAGGCGTGCTATTCCTTTTTATTGGATTGAAATATGATGATCGACTGATTTGGGTGATGTCACTGTTGTGCACCTTCTTTTATTTTCTAATGACGTACCTGAATAACCGACTATCACTGAATCAACTCATTCTCGAAGAAAATAAGGCCGAGGATAATAATATTAATGGTATCAAGAAAGAGAAGAAAAGAGGTCCTCTCAGGCTTTTAGCGATAAATATCTATAAAAGCGTATTTGAAATCTATGGCAATTTTATGCTGTATTTTTTGCCGGTCTGTATTTCCAAGGAGTGGGCGATAGTTTCTCTGATGTTGATGATGGTCGTAATTTGCAGGCAGGGCGTTCATATTTTTATTCTGAATATAACTGCTAATAATGATCTTTTTGTGAAGCTTCGAGCATAAATCTATAAATAAATAGGCATATTCTCTTCCATTTTCTGGTCGCAAGAATAGAATAGGTTCTGCAGTGATGGCTGTTGCGTTGTCATATTAGCGTTGTGATGGTGCAGAAATATTTTCAGGTTATCTAATTCAAACTATTCGATAGGATCTAGATTAATGTCAAAAGTTGCCTATGTTGCTATGAGTGCTGACTTGGTTCACCCTGGTCATTTAAATATTATAAAAGAAGCTGCTAAATATGGAAGAGTAGTTGTCGGCGTTTTAACTGATGAGGCAATAGTTAGCTATAAGCGACTGCCCTTCATGAAGTTTTCTGAGAGGGCTCAGATAGTTTCTCAGTTAAAAAATGTTGAGGAGGTTATTTCTCAAGAGACTCTTTCATATGCTGATAATCTGAGGAAGCTGAAGCCAGATTTTGTTATTCATGGGGATGATTGGAGAGAGGGGGTGCAACGAGCTACCCGAGAAGAATGCATTAGGATTTTGGCGGAATGGGGTGGGGAAGTGATCGATATCCCATATACGGCCGGTATTTCATCAACAAGTTTAAACAAGGCTTTAAAAACTATTGGTTCTATGCCAGATGTCAGGCGAAGTAGATTGAGAAGGTTATTGAACACAAAGCCTCTTCTAAGGGTAATGCAAGCCCATAATGGTCTGTCTGGATTGATAATAGAAAATATGGATGCATATAGAAATAAAGATAAAGTTGAATTTGATGCTATGTGGGCAAGTAGTCTTACAGACTCTACGACTAGAGGAAAGCCCGATATTGAAGCGGTAAATATTGATAACCGGCTCCACAGCATTAATGACATACTTGAGTGTACAACCAAACCAATCATATATGATGCCGATACCGGTGGTATTGCTGAGCACTTTGTTTATACGGTTCGGACCTTAGAGCGACATGGTATCTCTGCGACTATCATAGAAGATAAGATAGGGCTCAAGAAGAACTCCTTACTTGGTAATGACGTTAAGCAGTCTCAAGATTCAATCGAAAACTTTTGCCACAAAATACGTGCAGGTAAGAAAGCTCAAGTTTCAGATGACTTTATGATTATTGCTCGCATTGAAAGTTTGATTCTCGAGGCTGGACAAGAAGATGCTATAAGACGGGCTCGTGCATATATTGATGCTGGTGCTGATGGTATAATGATTCATAGCCGTCAGAAAGATGGCAAAGAAGTTTTCGCCTTTTGTAAAGAGTATAACAAGTTTCCTAATCGTAAACCTCTAGTTGTGGTGCCAACTACTTACAATACTATTACAGACCATGAGTTAGCCGAAAATGGTGCCAATATAATTATCTATGCGAACCACATGCTGCGATCGGCATACCCTGCGATGGTTGATACAGCTAAGACTATTTTAGAGCATGGAAGAGCAAAAGAAATTGAGCCAAACTGTATTTCTATTAAAGAAATACTTAAATTGATTCCAGGAACAATATAGATATGCTTGAAGCAAGAAATTTTCTAGAAAATTTGAGAGAGCTAGGAGTTGGTTTTTTCACTGGTGTTCCCGATAGTCTTCTGAAGGATCTCAATAGCTGTATTCTTGACTGTATTGATGATCGTAATCATATTATTGCGGCTAATGAAGGTGGTGCTATTGCTTTGGCATCTGGTTACCATATAGCAACAGCAAAAATACCACTGGTATATCTTCAGAATTCTGGGCTTGGAAATACGATAAACCCTCTCCTCTCACTGGCTGATCCAGAAGTGTACTCAATACCAATGATTTTATTGATAGGGTGGAGAGGGGAACCTGGGGTAAAGGATGAGCCTCAGCACTGTAAGCAGGGGGCTGTAACCAAAGAGACGCTGGAAGCTATTGGGGTTTCCTATGAGGTGTTAACAGAATCACCAGGGGATATGTTAAGCCAGTTAAAGCGGGTTATAGATCAGAGTAAAAAAAATCAGTCTCCAATGGCCCTTTTGGTGAGAAAGGGTTCTTTCGCTAAATATGCTCCGACGCGAAATCTAGGTAATAAACTGCAGATTTCGAGAGAGTCAGCGATCAAGGCGATAGTAGAGTCCAGTCCAGAGAACGCAATATTTGTATCTACTACGGGTAAGGCTTCTCGAGAACTTTTTGAAGTTCGGAAGAGTCTGGGGCAAAAACATGACTCAGACTTTCTTACGGTAGGCTCAATGGGTCATGCAAGCCAAATAGCTCTTTCTATAGCACTGCAGAAAAAAGATAGAGTTGTTATTTGTTTGGATGGTGATGGTTCGCTACTAATGCATATGGGGGGCGCGGCTTTAGTCTCTTCACTGCAGCCAACAAACTTCTATCATATTATTCTTAATAATGGAGTCCATGAATCTGTCGGTGGTCAGCCAACATGCGCATTTAATTTAGATCTTAGTAAATTATCCTCAGCATTTGGATATGAGCGATTTAAACAAATTGAAACTCCTGAGAAGATTCGGGAAGTTTTGCCTAATCTATTTTCTAGTAGTGGTCCTTATATGTTAGAGATAAGACTCAATTCAAGTTCAAGGAGTGACTTAGGTCGGCCAACATCTAAGCCACTTGAAAATAAGTTGGCTTTGATGAAGAACTTGCAAGCATGATGACAAATAGAATTTCAGATTTGAGCTCTTTACTTTTTTCATGTGGAGTAAAGAATCCATTTTTAGTGACTACAAGAAAGTCCTTTGACGACTATTTCGTGGAACTGCTGCCTAGCGCAATCAACTTCACTAGGTTTTCGGACTATTCGAATAATCCGAAATATGAGGAAGCTCTCCTAGGGGTGGGTTTGTTGAGGGAAAGTAAGTGTGATGGTGTTATTGCCATGGGTGGTGGTAGTGCGATAGATATGGCTAAGATTATCAACTTACTGTCCAATAATATTGATATTGATCAATCTAGTTTATTCGATAAAAGAAAATATAAAAAATCGCTACCTTTTTTTGCCATACCGACTACCGCCGGAAGTGGAAGTGAGGCAACCCAATTTGCAGTTATCTACATAGATGGAATTAAGCATTCTATAGATGACGAGTTACTTCGGCCTAGTCATTATATTCTAGATCCTTTAGTTCTTGAAAAAATTCCCCAAAGAATAATTGCCCATTCAGGATTAGATGCTTTATGTCAGTCTATTGAGTCTCACTGGTCTGTTAAAGCTAATGCAGAATCGCAGTATTTTAGTCGATTGGCGATAAGTTTAATATGGGAAAATTTGATGGAGGCGTTTTCAGGAAAACCTGATGCTAAAGCCAAGATGTTGTCTGCGGCTCATTATGCAGGAAAGGCAATCAATATTACTCGCACTACTGCGCCTCATGCTATTTCATACCCATTTACATCAATATACGGGGTTGAACATGGCCATGCTGTCAGCCTTTCCTTGTTATATTTCATGCAAGTCAATTTACATGCAGAAAACCATCAATATAATATTAAAAAAGAGGTCGTTTTAAGGTCCATTAATGAAGTTTTTGAGGCTACTAGGTCGATAGGGTTTTTAGACTTTAAAACTAAGTTTCTAGAGTTGACTAAATCACTTGGAGTTCAGATTAATCTCACGCAGTTTAACCTGGATGAGGAAAAAAAAGTGGCGATAATTAGTCAGGTCAATCTAGATCGATTAAAGAATAATCCAGTGCAGATTAGTAAAGAGCATCTAATGAGCTTTTTGAGTGGTGATTGAACCCTCTCTTTTTTAGAATTAGGCACAGCAAGTCATCAGACGTAAGTTCGAAGAACTTAGCTACCTATGTTCTTGCCCAACTACTAGTTGTTGGCTTGCGATGTAACATGGTTTATCCCGGATTTTTTGCATTTATTTTTGTTTTCTATTGGCCTATATCCATTATGAACTAATGCTGATATTTAAAATGATAGTACCCACATAGGTTGACGTTTTATGTCTTGGTCGTTCGCTCTAGACTATAATGGTCTATTCATACTGCTTTACGATTGATGTTAAGTATCTTGTCCGCCGAATAAGAAACATCACCGAACAAGAAAAAGCTATAGTTTTGTCATCAGGGATAATTGATTGCCTCGTTCGCTAATTAATCCCCCAGTAATTATGGCTAGTATTTTCCTAAGCAACTGCAGATCGTTTGCAGATCAGCTTCGTTTAGCTCAGGGTAGTTACCACAATAAAACCCACATTCATCAATGATATCTGTGCCGATTAATTCGAACTTCTTGTCTACATATTTTGTAAAAAAGGGCTGTTTCTGAATATTTCCGGCGATCATGGGTCTTATTTCTATGCCAGCTCCTGCAAATTGCGAGATATATTTTTCCCGTAGTGATTTTGTCTTGCATAAGACTGGAAATGCAAATGCAGATAATAGAGAGATGTGAGATCGATCTAATGTGATGAGCTCATCATTATCTTTTACTACTTCAGCCATAATTCGATAATTATGCTCCCGATTTGTGATAGTATTCGTAATAAACTCGAGTTGATATCGGCCTAAAAACCCTGTAATTTCTGTTGGTCGAATGTTAAAGCCCAGATCATAGAAGGTGTATTTTGCTTCTAGTTCAGAAGTTATTTTAAAGGCCTTGCGCCATTTTGCTTGCTGTTTAGCTTTTAGGTTGCGGTCCCAACCATTAGCTCTGACGATACGTAGCATTTCAGCATAATCTTCATTATCAGTACAAAGCATACCCCCTTCAATTGTCGACATGTGATGGGCTACAAAAAAAGAGAAGCTTGAAATTTCACCAAATGTTCCTGTTTTTCCCGATGCTAGTTCTGTGCCGAGTGCTTCGCAATTATCTTCCAGTAGTATGATGTCGGATTCGATGCATATTTGTTTGATCCTATCAAGATCGCCAGAAAATCCTAATGCATTTGTAATGAAGAAGGCTTTCATATCTGTTTCTTTTAATCGACTTAATAGGTTGTCAGACATAACATTTAGAGTTTTAGGGTCACAATCTACAGGTACGGGTTGCATCCCGAGTTGAATAATTGGCATCACATTGGTTGACCAAGTAAGAGCAGAAAATCCGACTTTGTCACCATCTTTTAGTTTACCGAGATTTTTAAGCGTTTGCAGCATAGCTAGATTTGCACTACCACCACTATTGACTAGGACCGCTTCTTTAGCGCCTTGAAATTTAGCAAAATCCATTTCAAAATCCGCGCATTGTTGGCTCATACTTAGTCGATCTGACTTTAAGATGAATTGAGCTAGCTCTTCTTTGCATTTATGTTCATCGTAGAATGCATTTTTCATTAGTGGGATCATGTCGGTCTCCGGTCATCTAGCGTTAAATATAGATGGAGTATTTATTATATATCTTTTCTGAGATGTACTTTTCCTTGAACAGTAAGATTATATAATTTTTTGCTATGTTTCCATCTGACTTTCTACTTTTAATTTTTTTCGAAGTTGAATCGTCCTGAATTTCATAATGATCTATAGATTTGATGAATATTTCGTTTATTCCTAGATATTAATCTAATTAGTAACATTCTTTGGCTCCGGATCAAAAAAATTTATGAAGGTCGAATCTTTCAGATATCGTTAGTTACAAGTTTCTTGGTTTTCGATCGGCCCTTTATACGGGGTATAAACAGTTTGTAATTCCGGTTGTATCATATTTATCTCGAAGTTATTTGTTTTAAGGTATTTGGAACCATTTTTTTGCTAGGAGAGTTTTTTTTTGAAATCTAGTTTTGTTATTTTCTGATAGCTTATTCTTATAGAGTTCTTGATATGCGCTCGTGTCATCTGACAAGTCTAGTTTAAAGAATAATGTTCATATGGATGTTGCACTGCATCATCTATGATCTTATTTATTCATGCTAAGCTAGGAGAAACTGCTTCTATGGAGATGCCGAGAACAGGAACTAAATCTCGTTGAGTCTTATTAGATGGTAGCAACATAATTGGGCATACGGTGAGTGCTTGCACAGCTTTTCTTGTGGCGCAGTGTCATTTTTGTTTTTCGCTAAAAACCTACAGATAGCGATTATAATGGCTAAATAGAAGACTTGCTGATGCTTTGTTAGAAACTTGCTCAGATCCTAGCCATGTTTTTAGTCTGGTTTCCAGATGACTTAATAACTGCGGACTACCAATAGTGTTGTCCTTCTTGATTTCCCGGTAGATAATTGTTGCAATTATTAGCCTGAAAAACAAAGATGTTAAGCAACATAATACTAAGATGTATTTAATCTCTCAATGGGCGTTTCAATGACAAAAACAGCATTGATCACAGGCATTACAGGACAAGATGGTGCGTACCTAGCTGAACTTCTTCTATCAAAGGGGTATGAAGTTCATGGTATAAAACGTCGATCTAGCATGTTTAATACTCAGCGCATCGATCATTTGTATGAAGATACCCATCAAATTGGTGCAAAGTTTAAACTTCACTATGGTGATATGACAGACAGCACTAACTTGATTCGCATAGTGCAAGAAGTTCAGCCTGATGAAATCTATAACTTAGCTGCGCAAAGCCACGTTCAAGTGAGTTTCGAAACACCGGAATATACTGCTAATTCAGATGGGCTAGGCACTCTTCGATTATTAGAGGCGATTAGAATACTGGGCTTAGAAAAAAAGTCGAAGTTCTATCAGGCTTCAACCAGTGAATTGTTTGGTAAAGTGGTTGAAACTCCTCAATCAGAAACGACTCCGTTTTACCCTCGAAGCCCTTATGGAGCTGCAAAACTATATGCTTATTGGATTGTGGTGAATTATCGGGAAGCCTATGGTATGTATGCCTCGAATGGCATTTTATTTAACCATGAGAGTCCACTGCGCGGCGAGACATTTGTTACTAGAAAGATTGTGAGGGCCGTAGCTCGTATAAAGTATGGTCTCGAAAAAACAATGTATTTAGGCAATTTAGATGCTCTGAGGGATTGGGGGCACGCTAAAGAGTATGTTTATGGTATGTGGAAGATCTTACAGCATGACACACCTGAGGACTTTGTTTTAGCAACAGGCAGGACCACGACTGTAAGAGACTTCTTAAAGTTGTCTTTCAAGTATGCGGGAATTGATATCGAGTATACTGGATCTGGGGTTAATGAAAAGGCTGTGAATGCTGAAACTGGTGATATTGTTGCTATGGTGGATCCCAAATATTTCAGGCCTACTGAAGTTGACTTGTTGAAAGGTGATCCCTCGAAAGCACAGGAAAAACTTGGTTGGAAAGCCCAAATAACAGTTGAAGACCTATGTAAAGAAATGGTTCTTGCCGAGTTGGAAAGGACTAAGCAAGAGTTGCGAGCCAAAGAAATGGGTCATAAACATGTTGATAGTTTAGTTCATACGCATCGGGGCTTTCTTGATTGGTATGAGAATGAAGTAGTCCAAAAGGAAGTATAATATGGCTCATATATCACTGACGGATAGAATCTACATAGCTGGTCATACCGGGTTAGTTGGTAGTGCTATTTTGAGGGGGTTAAAAAGTCGCGGATATAAGAACCTAATCGTTAGAACAAGAGAAGAGCTTGATCTGTCAAACGCGAAAGATGTTCAGGCGTTTTTCAAAGAACAATCTCCAGAAGTCGTTTTTATTGCGGCTGCGAAGGTTGGGGGCATATATGCTAATAACACATATAGAGCTGACTTTTTAATTCAGAATCTTAATATTCAAAATAACATTATATGGAATGCTCTGACCTATGAATGTAAAAGGTTGGTTTTTCTAGGTAGCAGTTGCATATATCCTAAATTGGCTCAGCAGCCGATAGCTGAGTCTCAACTTTTGACGTCGAATCTGGAATATACAAATAGGCCATATGCTATTGCAAAGATCGCTGGTTTAGAGTTAGTTGACTCGATTCGCAAGCAGTATAATAAAGAATTTTTCTCTATTATGCCTACTAACCTTTATGGTCCTGGTGATAACTATCATCCGAAAAATTCTCATGTGGTACCAGCTCTTCTGAGAAAATTTCATGAGGGCACAGTGACCAAACAGGATGTTGTAGAGGTATGGGGTACTGGAAAAGTCCTTCGTGAATTTTTATATAGTGATGACTGTGCTTCTGGGATTATTTTCTTGGCTGAGCAGTTGAATGTGCAGACCTTTTTCTCTGAAATGAATAATAATGATTTTTCTCATATCAATCTTGGTACTGGAGAAGATATTACGATTAAAGAGTTAGCTGATTTGTGTAAAGCTACAACAGGATTTCAAGGTGAGATTGTCTATAACACCACGTATCCTGATGGGCCACCTAGGAAGTTGCTTGATATAGGTCATATTAAGTCAATAGGCTGGGAGTCAAGGATTAGTTTGGATGATGGACTTAAGTTGTCGTATGATGATTTTCTTTCTAAATCAAAAGATGGCAACGTAAGGGCATAGTTTGTACTGTAAATATAGTAGAAATTTAAGATAGGGTGTAGTTCTATTAATTAAGGGCACATATTTTAGTCTCATTTTTTATGCTTCTCGAGTCTGCTGGTTATAAGGTAAGTAAGAGAGAAGATCTTCAGATGCTTGTTTATCACTCACGACCGTTGATATGGATGGCTCAATCCTCGTTTGTTACCCCTTTAGTGTCAAGTTATCTGCTGTTGTATCTATCCTGATACCTGTTTAAATTGAAATCATTATGCGGATCCTCTTTTAGAAATCACCTCACTATGAGGTAAATTGGAAAATATTTATGATTAGTAGAGATGACCTAGAGTATATACATTCGGGTATTTTGGATATTGAATCGCACCTGAAGGGTAAGAAAATATTTATAACAGGAGGTACAGGGCTTTTTGGTAAGTGGTTATTAGAAGCTATACATTATCTCAACCAAAGCTGTGCTTATGGAGTTGTAGTTCATTCGATTTCGAGGGATCCGGAAAAATTTTTGCTAGATTATCCTTACCTTCGTCAGAGTTATATTAAGTTTATTAAAAGTGATATAAGAGATGATTTTTTCTTGCCAGAAGTAGATTATGTTATTCACGGTGCTACTGACGCTAGTCAAAAGCTCAATGACGAAGACCCAGAAAAAATGTTGGACATAACCCTGAATGGTACATGGAATTTACTTAGAAAAATAAAAAATATCTCAGCAGAAAAAACCTTAGTGATTAGTTCGGGGGGGGTCTATGGAGAAAATGTTACAGGAGAAAAACATCTTGAGTCTGAGCAAGGTTTTTTAAGTTTAGAAGATATCTCTGCTACCTATTCGCATGGTAAACGAATAAGTGAACTGCTCGCTACGATTTATAATAAGCAGTATGATTTGAATATAACCTGTCTTCGTTGTTTTGCTTTCGTCGGGGCCTACCTTCCTCTTAATAGTCATTTTGTTATCGGTAATTTTATAGATGATGTATTAAATGGGAGAGATATAGTTATAAAAAGTGATGGTTTAGCTCATCGTAGTTATATGTATATGGCAGACTTGGTGATCTGGATACTGAAGGCTCTTGTCTATGGTAAGTCAGGTGAAGCATATAACGTGGGTAGCTCTGAGCATAGAAACCTAAAACAGCTTGCAGAACTAGTCTCAAAACATGGAGGATCTGAGTTTTCTATTCGTGTGCTTGGAGAAGGTGGCGGCACTTCTTCAAGGAAAATGTATCTGCCCAATATTGATAAAGCCATGAATGATTTTGAGATCAGTTCAATTGTGCCATTGGGTAGCGCTATAGATAAGACAATCATTTGGCATAAGAAAATGAGAGAGCTCTCTCCGAGAAAATATAACATAAGATGAGCCGCTCCAAAGAGCGGCAAGTTAACTTTTAAATCTCTGGTATTAGAAGGTTAGATCGATGTTCTTCGCGTGATAAAAATGGAGCTAAATCCTCTAGGGGCCTGGATTCCATGGTTCCATCTTCATTAACTTTCGAAGACACCGTTGGTACAATAGCTTGATTGGGTTGACATATAACATTGCATATCACAGGACCTTTTTCCCTTAGGACCTCGTCTAAAACCTTTTCGATACTATCGATGTTTTCGAGTTGAATGCATTTCAACCCGTAAGCTGCGGAAATTTGATCGATGCATGGAAATCGCAGGCCCGAACCTGTGCTTTCTCCAATATATCTTCCATCAAAGTAGTTTCTTTGAGAATTTCTTATAGAAAGGTATCCATCATTGTCTAGGATAAAAAGTTTTATATTCATATTATATTCAGCCAAGACTGATAGTTCTTGAATATTTTGTTGTAATGAACCATCTCCGGTAAATGCAATGATTCGCTTGTCTGGGCTTGCAGCCGCAGCTCCGATTGCGCCGGGGAGTGAGTATCCCATAGTTGCCATTGCTGATGAAGGTATATATAGCTGGTCTTTTTTAAGTTTGATGCCTTGTGATACTGCATAAAAAGCTGATCCAGCATCTGATATAAAGATATCACTAGGTTCTGATTTTTTGCAAACCTCATCAACTACACTGTATATATTGAGTGGAGACTTGTCTTTTTGATATTCGTCGATACATACAGGATATTTTTTCTTCCACTGTTGGCAGCGATTAAGCCAACTCTCGTCCTTTGGTTTTATTCTTTGGCGGTTCAATGATGAAATTACTAAGTCTGCGTCAGATTCGATTGCAAGATCAAAGGTGAGAGTTTTTTTCTGGTGAGAAGTCATGTCGATGTCTATGACGACTTTTGAGGCTTCTCGAGCGAATTGACTATAATTATAACCTATAACACTCACATGCAGGCTAGTGCCAATTGCTATGATCAGATCTGAGTTTTGCATAGTATAATTTGCTGGGCGATCACCTTTAATCCCTGTCTTTCCAATATATGTAGGGCACTCATATTCGAAATTATCGATTCCAAGGTATGGCGTTACGCATGGAATATTTAGAGTAGACGAGAGCTTTTCTAAATTTTTCTTTGCTCCGGATAGGCTGACTCCGCGCCCAGCGATGATCGCAGGTCTCTTACTTTTTTCTATTAAAGATTTTAGCGTAGTTATGGATTCTGGATTTACTTTAGAGGGTTTCTCTGTGTCAGGTACAAAGTGAGCTAAATCTTCTAGGTTGATAGAAGCTCCTTGAACATCCATTGGGATATCCAGCCAGACGGGGCCAGGTCGTCCGGATTTTGCGATGTGGATGGCTTTCTCTAGTTCGTAAGCAATTTGATTGGGCTCATTTAAAATTTTGGCATACTTGGTGATGCTCTCTACTATTGGAATCACATTTAGTTCTTGGACCCCATACTGGCGGAGGCCTTTTATGTCAGTGTTGATTGAAGCTTCAGATCTTTTAGATTGACCTGAAATAAATAAGCAGGGAACCGAGTCTTGCCAAGCTCCTGCTAATCCAGTGATGGCATTGGTTGCTCCAGGGCCGGTGGTGAAATATCCAACACCAAGATTTTGGTTTGCCCTACTATATGCTTCGAGAGCCATTGAGGCGCTTTGTTCGTGATGAGTGCACATATAATTCAAATCGGGGTGGCTGACGACGCCGTCTGTTAAGTGCATTATCCCTGCGCCAGTTACCATAAATACATGGTTTACACCCTGCTTATGGATAAAATCGGCAATAAAGTCACTTACTCTAACTGCTTCCATACCATATCCCCTTCTGGTTCTACATTTTATGATTGATTTGAATTTAGATTGTGGGTGTGTGCATTTTACATATCTAATATCGGGTATTAAAAAATTTTAAAATGAAATCAGGAAGCTAGCCTGATTATCAAGGTATGCTAGCTTCTTGATTTAGTTCATGGGTTTAAATTCGTAGTAATGTTTTTGACGGCTTTAGTAATGATGGTGCGATCGAATTTAATATTTTCGGGGTTTCCATAAGTGTATGCATTACTTGGAAAACTTCTTGCCTTAACTTCCTTAATATATCTCTTAAGTGCGAATTCAGATAAGGTCATTAGCCCATCTTCACAATTTTTTTGAAGTTTAGAATTTTCACTATTCGTTTTTAAAAAGCTGATAAACTCATCTATTACCTCGGGTATATAGCACTTAGCAAACTTTGGCCTGAAGTCAGGATAAAATCCGAGTAAGTCGTGCATAATTAATAGTTGACCATCTACTTGGTTGCCAGTTCCGATGCCATAGACAGGTACTTTTAATTCTTCGGCAACTATTTTAGCTGGTTCCGTTGGCATGGCTTCCAGTAATAAAAATGAGATACCGGCATCCTGCAAGGCTAGCGCATCCTGTATAATCCTTTCTAAGGATTCAGTATCTTTTCCCTGTACTTTATAGCCTCCAAAGTTACTGGAACTTTGTGGTGTTAATCCTAGGTGTCCTACCACCATGATGCCGGCATCTGTCATAGCCTTTACTTTATCAGCAATACGAATACCGCCTTCACATTTGATTGCATCTGACTCGGCTTCCTTTATAAAGCGGAGTGAATTCTGGATAGCACTTTTTTTATCTGTCTCATAGGAACCCTGAGGCATGTCCCCTACGATAAAAGTATCCGGTGCCCCTCTTCGAGCAGCTTTAGCGAAACCGATCATTTCATCCATAGTGACGGGGTTAGTGGATTTATAGCCTAAAGTGACCATACCTCCAGAATCACCTACTAATATCATATCGATGCCGCTTTTTTCTGCGACTTTACTTGTTGGGTAGTCGTATGCTGTGACCCAAGACACGGGCTCTTTCTTTATTTTTTTTTCTCTAAGGATGTTAATGTTTACTTTCATAATTTTATTGAGCCCTTTTTGTTTTTTATTTTTATACTATGGATAATTCATCCATCCTGTCAAGATGATTCAGAACGCAAATGAACTACAACTAACTAATATTAAGGGTTTTTTATTCAGGTTGTTATTCATCTTTTAGATCGTAATGAGCTTTTCAATTAAGCTACTTTGGTCATAGTCACAGTAATTTTTTTGTGCTTATGGCTTTATTTGGCTGCTTCTTTGTTCGTAATAGTTGAATTGTTCTTCCATCAATTTAAGTCCAGACTTTTGCTCATAAAATTGCTTGTACCAGTCAAAAGTTAAATCGAGTGTTTCGTCTAATGTGAGCACAGGTCTCCAGTCTGTTAGTTCCTTAATTTTAGAGCAATCTAAGCTTAAGAAGCCTGCTTCATAATGGCCCTCATTTTCAAACTTGAAATCGATATTAAAATATTTTTTCGCTTTATTGCTTAATTCCATAACAGATACGCAATCTGTTGCATTAGGACCAATATTCCATGTGGTAGCGAGTTGACTGTTGCCTTGATAAATTTCTCTGGCAATATCAGTGTAGGCTATTATCGGTTCTATTACATGTTGCCATGGTCGAGTCGCTTTCGGGTTTCTTAGTGCCAGCGGCGACCCTTGTTGCCATGCTCTTACTATATCAGGGATTAGACGATATTCAGACCAGTCTCCTCCCCCTATCACATTACCAGCTCGCATAATCGCTTGCTCATTACCAAAGTGATTTTTACTATAGTACTGTGCTACTAAGTCTGCTGAAGCCTTGGAAATACTGTAAATTTCGTCTCCGCCTAATTCATCGTTTTCACGATAACCCCAAACCCACTCCTTGTTGGTATAAACTTTATCAGTCGTTACATTTATGATTGCTTTAATCTCAAAATCAGATTTTGATAAGAGATCTAATAGCGATGTGGTGCCAAGAGTATTAGATTTTATAGTCTCATAGGGATTGATTCTGGCTTTATGAACAATAGCTTGTGCTGCTAAATGAAAAATGATTTCAGGTTTAGAGTCCTCAATGCACTCTTTTAGTTTTTCTTGATTTGTTAGATCAAAAAAATGCGATGAGATATCAAGCTCATTAGAGATACTGCTAAATAGGCTAGGATGTTGGGTGGCAGGCAAAGAGACCCCTGATATTTTGGCTCCCTTCATGTATAAGTATGATGTTAACCAGCTTCCCTTAAAGCCCGAATGACCCGTAATAAGTATTCTCTTGTTTCGCCAAAAATTACTTTTTTCTGCAGTTACCATTTTTTCCACGGCGCCTTTTTTTCATCCCAAAATTCATTGAGTTTTTCATTATCTCTTAAGGTATCCATCGGATGCCAGAAGCCATCATGAAAAAATGCCATTAATTCGCCTTTTTGCTGTATTTTACTTAGCGTATGTCTTTCCCAGATAGTTGATTGATCTTCGATTAAGTCAATGACTGATGACTCCAGTACGAAAAAACCGCCATTAATCCAGCTATTATCACCAGAAGGTTTTTCGCAAAAACCGGTGACTTGATGATGGTCACAGTCAAGTGCTCCAAACCTTCCTGGGGGTTGAACGGCTGTGACGGTTGCCAATTTTTTATGCTCTTTGTGAAATGAAATTGAATCTCGGATATCGTGGCTTGATAGTCCATCGCCATATGTAAAGCAAAAGGTATCGTTTCCGATAAATTCAGAAACTCCTTTTAAGCGACCTCCTGTTTGCGTTAAATCTCCTGTGTCGACTAAAGTGACTTTCCAATCTTCTGTGTCGTTAGAATGATGGTTTACGGTGTTATTTTTAAAATCAAATGTTACATTACTATTATGAAGTGAATAATTAGAGAAGTATTCCTTTATCACATAACCTTTATAGCCACAGCATATGATAAACTCATCTACTCCGGCTGCTAGATAGCTTTTCATGATATGCCAAAGAATGGGCTTGCCGCCAATCTCTACCATGGGTTTTGGAACTAAGTTAGTAAGCTCTGATAAACGCGTCCCTAAACCACCTGCTAAAATCACTGCCTTCATAAATAGCCCCGAGTGACTTGATCATTCTTATACACGATGTTCATAGTTTTTTACGTTACATGATCTTTGTTTATTTTTGAACGGATATTTCAAGATAATAGCGATATAGATACCAATATCAATACGAATATCC
>Ga0099800_1169_pt1 | contig 17887 bp, 16 predicted proteins | sample Uncmet6_SortRC_1_FD_89868 | JGI IMG/M metagenome (GOLD analysis project Ga0099800, IMG submission 89868) | Marine eukaryotic communities from CALCOFI LINE 67, Pacific Ocean - CN11_C50_N6_SortRC_1 | ecosystem: Environmental > Aquatic > Marine > Oceanic | place: Pacific Ocean: Monterey Bay... | reverse complement strand
TGCTCAAGGAAAGCGATCACAGTTTGCGGCATTTTATCAGTATCAGCTTGTGCTTCTGGTAGCAAATATTCTAGGTCTATATAGTGTGTGTGCGCATTAGCTTTTTTATCTGCATCAGAACGGTTGCGCCATACGATATCAGGTACATTTGAATAATGACCTAGCATATTTTCTTTTTGTAGAAACAGTTTTGCTATTGGTGTTTGTTTTGTCTCTTGAGTGAGTAGACGAACAGCGAGTTTGGTTATCAGATCATGTCCACGCTCGCCCCATGCGTAAGCCTGGCTGCTTATTAATATACCAAAAATTAAGATGTTTTTATAAATATAGCCGAACATCCGAGCCTCACACTGATGGAAAGAGTGACGCCAATCTAATTGATTAAAGTGAGGCTGTCCAATGCTTTGCGTTTAGAAGTTAAAGTTCTGTTTGCCGAATGGGTTTTTGGGGCTAATTATGGGAACTTCGTCCTGTATGTCATCGCCACGAGTCTCTTTTTCAGGTGATGTGTCTGATTGGGATACTGAGGTATTATTTAGATGTGTGTTAAAAGTATACCGCAGTGCTCGAGCAGTTATTCTAGATAAATCTCCGACCTTATTGTGTATTGCAATGATATCTTTTTCTAGGTTTGGATTTATTTTTGCTTGTGGTGATGCATCTGGTTTAGTTGATAAAGCCAGGTCAAGGAGGACCAGCAGCATACTTATTCCTATTGATGTTAGATAGAGTTGGACTATTAATGCTCTGAATTTTGACTGGTCGAAAGTATTAAGGGCTATTTCAATCACGCCACTTATTTTGTGTTCGTCGTCCTTCAGCGGGAGATACCATGCATCATTAATTTTTTGAAAGCGGGATTTTGCTTCTTGCTCGGAGCTGAACATATTAGATAGGGATGGACTCAGGATGCGACCCTGGGCAGTGAAGTTGCCTAGGGATGGTACGAGCTCCATGATCATATCTGGCGCCCATTCAGGTAAAACTAAGATATTCACGTAGCCGTCTTCTTCTCTTACCTGTTTTTGTAGCTTGTTTTGAATAGAGGCAAATGCACCGGTTGCAGTTATTTTTCCTGAGTATTTGTAACTATCGGTTAGTTTGTCTATTTCCGTGTGTGATATTGTATCTGCGATTGTTTTGGCCACTTGGTGATTGTGTTGGTACTTAGCCATTTCTGCCGTTCTGATAATGAAGAAGTGTGCTGAGAAGGTAATCGCAAGTATGCCTAGTATTATAATTTTCTTCGAGTTTAAGTGACCCATTGTAACCAACTATAGTAGTATTTACGACAGTGGTTGTCTCGGAATATTCAAGAGTTTTTGTTAGTGAGTATTTAGGCATTTTTTGCCTATATCTATTATTGGCTAACCCTGTTTCTTTTAGTTTTAGTTTTAGTTTTAGTTTTAGTTTTAGTTTTAGTTTTAGTTTTAGTTAGTCAAGGTTGTGAGCCGTAATTATTTCATAAGAGTTTTCGGTTACGAGTACCGTATGTTCAAACTGAGCACTTATACTTCGGTCGGTATTCTCGTAGTAGTATATAGATGAGTCTGGGATCGATCGGCGTATAAATTTCGTACTTGATATGTTGATCACCGGTTCGACGGTGATGCATTGATTTTTGCTGATTTTCTTGCCAGTGTTTTTTGGGCCCACTGATGGTACGAACGGTTCGTCGTGGAATTTTCGGCCGATGCCGTGCCCGCCGATTTCTTCACACACTTGAAAGCCAGTACTCCTCACGTAAGACTCGATGGCATGCCCAATATCTCCTGTTTTGATTCCATGCTTTATGACCTTAATGCCTTCATCGCGGGCTTTTCTTGCGACTTCTAAGAGGTTTTTTGTCTTTTTATCTCCACTACCGATTAGGAAAGTGTAGGAGGCATCGGCGTGAAGCCCCCACTTAACGGTGGTTACATCGACATTGACTATGTCGCCTTCTTGTAAGACGTAAGAGGATGGTACGCCGTGGCATAAGGTCTCATTTACCGATGTACAAATTGACTTCGGGAAGCCTTTATAGCCAAGAGGGGCCGGTTTTGCGTTGTTTTTTATTGTGAATTCATTAACTATTTTGTCCACCTCATTCGTGGTCATGCCGGGGTGAATCTTTTCTGATACCAATTCCAAAGTTTGACCAACCAGCCGGCCAACTATCTTCATCTTGTTTATGTCGCTTAGTGATAGGGTTTTTTTATTTTTAAGCCAGTTGAACATTCGATGTATCACCTTTTTTTATATTTAATTACAGCACTCTAGGACTGTTATTATGTGATTTCCTTCTTGAGTCATCTTTTTTTCTGCTTTGGTTCCTTTTTCGTAATTTACAAGGTTCTCTATGCTTGTGTAGGGCTGAGGAAACGGTATAATAGAGGTGTTGGGAAGTAAATTTATTTTGCCTTCGAACGGGGACCCCACCAATAATTCGGGCATCTTATCGACGTTAGTTGCAATCTGTTAGGTAAGAGATTAAGAATGGCCTTCGAACTATTTGTCCTCGATTGAGGAGTCAAAGGAGAAAAATGTCGTTTGCTGATGAATTGAAGGTTGAGAAAGCAAAGATGCTTGCTCAAAAAGAGGAAGAAAAAAAGCGCACTAAGAAGTCTAGTGGCGGTGGGAAAAAAGGAGTTACTAGGTCACGTAATTCCGTCTGGAAGTTTGAAGATGAAGTTATTGCCATGTACTTAGAGCTTAGTGGCGGATCGAAATTTCTCACTGAAAACTACTCTCGTAAGCGACAAGTATCTCTGAGGGCAATGCAAACCCGCATGGCGATTTTTGGTGACTTGCATAAAAGTAAGAAGGTCAAGGACTTAGACGAGCAGACTCAGTCTGTTTATGATAAGTACAAGGATTTTGAATTACCTGAATTGCAGAAGGTTGTGATCTCGATTCTGAGAGGCGAGAACCAGCCGATGACAGCCACTGATGATTCAGCTGTTATTCGCAAGCCAGAATAAAAAATTACTTTGCTTAGTATAGGAATTATTAATTTCAAGACTCAGTTAGGATGCTGATTGTTTAGCTTGGTTAGCTGGGAGTCTTAAGATAAAAGTAGTGTTCTGTGCTTTGGAGTCCAAATCTAGGGTACCGGAATGGCTCGATGCGATGCCTCTCGCTGTGGAAAGGCCTAGGCCTGTGCCTTTTCCTACTTCCTTTGTTGTGAAGAAGGGTTCGAATATTTTGCTGGCATTAGTCATTGGTATGCCCGGCCCCGAGTCTGAGACCGATACCTCGATGTATTGGCGAGAAGATTGTACAGAGACTCTAACCCATCCATTTTCTCCCTGTGAAGCAGCTTCTAGCGCATTTATGGTTAGGTTAAAAAGGGTTTGCATGATTTGCACTTTTCGGCAAAAAAAGGATATCTCTTCCTCTTGCAATGCAATCTGTAGTTCTACTCCAGCGATTTCAAATCTGCGTATATAAAGCTGTTCAATAGTTTCGAAAACTTCTCTTATATCGACGCTTTCAAAGGGGTCGTTACCAGCATCCCTAGAAAAGTTTTGTAAGCTTGTAATGATTGTATGTATCCGATCACTGTTAGATATAATTCTGTCTAGCCCTTTATTAAACAGCGGGTTTTCAAGGTTTTCCCCTTTGGCTAACTCTTGAAGCTGCTGAGAAAAACCGCTTATAATGGCTAACGGGTTGTTTATCTCATGGGCTAACCCATTCGCCATTCCAGCAAGAGAATTAATACGCTGCGCAGCAGTAGCTCGGTAACGTTCTTCGTCAATGGCTTGTTCCATTTCGATTCGTTTGGTTACATCGGTTGAAAAGCCTGAGGATCCAATTGTGTCCCCATTTTCTGAGATGATGGGGCTTAAAATAGTCTCATAAATGAAGCCTTTTATATTTACTGTGAATGTCGACTTGACTCCAGATAGCGAGTGCTTAAGGTGAGTTCTTGTTACTGGGAAATTCTTTGTTTTGAAGACCGATTTACCTAAAATAGCTTTGATATCAAGGTTTAATTTCTTAACCTCGCGACCTGCGATGGAGCAAAGATTCCCCTTCTTATCTACTGTAAAAAGTAGGAAAGGTCCATCATCTAAAGCTTTGGTTATATCCGGTTGCAACCTGCACCTTCCGAACTAGTAAAAATACACTATTGGGGATCGGATTGTTCTAGAAAGATTTTAGTTCCTCTAGACTTATGTTTTTTTTATTTTTGTAACTTACTGATAATATGTATCTAAAATAGAAGGGGAGCTAATGATGGAAAACAATAAATTCTGTTTGTGGTAGAATTGAAATGGTTAAATGGATTGGAGAAGACCAATGTTGTCCTATGTTGTCGAAGTCAATGCGGGTGATACGCGTGTTATATTTGTAGGACCGGTAGATGAAGATGCCACTCAAGTTCTTTCCAAGCTCCATGCTGAGTTGGGCGAAGCTAAAAATGTTGTATTCGACCTTAAAGGTATCAGTTCGATTAATAGTTTAGGCATTAGGTCTTGGGTGAATTTCATCAGAGGCTTTGGTGAAGGACGGACTCTTGTCTGGGAGAACTGTTCTCCTGATGTTATTTCGCAGATAAATATGATTTCAAGTTTTGCTGGTGAATCAGTTGTTAGAAGCTTTGAAGCGGCTTATTGCTGCCCGAATTGCGATCATGTGCAGCATGAGCACTTTGAAGCTGCAGACGGCCTAGATTCGATTTTAGAGCAGAATAAAGAAATGGTTTGCAAATCTTGCGGAGGGCTAACTGAGCTCGAGGTTGACGAGGAGTCTTTTTTCGGATTTTTAGACCTTACAGATAACTAATCTTGATTGAGAACAGATAGGCCTTCTTCAAGGTAAAATGTACCGGACTTGCTATCTAGAATTTGTTGGGCGGGTGGATTTATGGTAAATGCTCTCCACGCCGTTCGCCAGGAGGTCTTTCTTAAGTGGTCATCTCCTTCAACTCTCCAATAATATCTACCTTTTTCTCTGATTTTGAAGCTAGTGTGGGGCTGGTTAATAGTTTTTGAGAAAATCTTTTTGAATTGATGATCTAATAGAGTTACCTGATATTTTTTAGTACTGCCGGTTAAACTAGTAGGTTGCCAAGAAAACCTGATATCTCCTGGCAATTCTTTTTCCACAAAAAAGAAGTCTGCTGTCGGAAATATTGATTTTAATGCTAGGCCTCGAATAGGGTTATAGGAAGTGCCAACAGCCCCAGATTCAGGTTTTGGATCCAAGTTTTTCGTTCTAATTGTCTTAAGGTAACCCTCACTGATGGTTTCTTTGTAAGGAGTTACTATGTCGATTGTTGATGTGATAGTTGTTTTCTCAGTTGAGTTTTGAGATTTAGACTTTATTTCTATTGTATAGGTTCCGTATTCCCTGAAGTGATGAGTGAAATCTCTTCTCTTGGTTAGGGCTACTACCTGTTTTAGCTGTCCAGTCTTTTTTATGGAGATTTGATACCCCTTACCTTTATGGGATTTTAGGTCTTTCCAGTAAATTTTTACCGGATGAGGTAGGTTATTCCCAACTATCACCGAACCTTTTTTAGGCGTTATAATTGAAATAGATTGTTTACCCAGATCGAGCGCAAAGGCTGAATCTACTGTAGACGATAATTTAGTTGAATCTTCTTGACCTTTTTTCTTTATAGCGGCTGTTCGATTGCCAAACATCAGAATTCTATTCCACGCAGATTCCAGTGTTGCTTCTTCCTCTATGTTTTCATCGATTTCTAGATCCAATGAATCAGAGACAAATTCTGGTTTAAAATTGAAATTTCTTACTTCATTGCCATCCAATCTGAGTGCGAGCGGGGTTCTAATTGTAATGTTGTCAGTTCCTTTTTTATCGAGACTCTTGTAGGTAATAGAAGCACCTTCAAGTATAATCATAATAGAATCTGACGGAATAGTTTTTTGATCTTTTACCCTGTTCCATTTAGCACCGAATTTTGACCAGAAAAAGACATCACCTTTCGATTCAATTATTTGTATTTTCACATCTGAAGCTAGCATTTTTACGGGCGAAAATAACAATATTAGAACTACGAAGATTTTCGTATTGAAACGATGCAAAAATCATCCTCTTGTTTATGGTTGTTGCAAAAGTCTTTCCAGTCTTGTAGTACATTTCTAATTATGCTTTCAGGTTTGTGGCTTGCCACTTTGTTTATGCTCTTCTTTAGTCTTTTGGTGCCAAATTGTTTTCCTTTGATATTTTCAGCTTCCGTAAGGCCATCTGTAAAGAATGTGATTAAACTCTTAGAACTAATATTGATGGTTCTAATATTCAGTTCAGGTTCATCAACAATACCAATGAGGTCTGAGCTTAGCACGAGTGATCTTGTGTTATACTGTTCCAAATCTTGATCGTAATCAGTCATAAGTATTGGTGTAAAACCTGCTGTAGTAATTGTTAATTCGCTGCTGCCATATGTGTACTGGGCCAGACAAAATGTAGTATGCCAATCATTCTTTCCTATGTTTTGAAAAACTTTATTTAATCGTTTTAAGTACTGCTGTGCTGGAAATCTTCCTGGATTTTGTATTTGAATGTCTTTAAAAATTGCGGCTATCATTGCGGTAAACATCGCCGATCCAGCTCCATGACCTGAGACATCAGCAATCGCTATGACAGTTTCTTGACTACTTTCATCGAAATGATAGTTATACCAGTCTCCCGCACACTCATCGGCTGGCTTGTACCTTACTGCCAACTCTAGACCGGACTCTTGAGGAAGAGGAGAGGAAGTATGGAGGTTCTCTTGAATATTATGTGCAACATTGAGCTCAGATTGCAGTCGGAATGCTTCTTTTTGCTTTTCAATATAACGATTAATCGCATGATCTTTTTCTTCGAGATTGATAGCCATTTTTTGAAAGGCTTGATTGAGAATATTAACTTCTTTAATAGCTGTGGGAGCTATTTTTATTTGGTAGCTTCCGCTACCAATCAGCCTGGTTTGCTTGACTAGGGTTCTCAAAGGATCAGTTAACTTTCTAATTGGCCATTGGATTACTAAAAATGTAATTGCTAGGGAACTGATTAAAATAATTACAAACGTGTACATTAGGTTTCGCACGGGACCTAAAGTAATTGCCACTGGTACTTCGAAGAATATAACCAGATTTGTATCGGGAATTTCATTAAATACACCATGTATTTCCATATTTCCCTGATTTAGCTCAATTTGCGCCTGGGTTAAAGGTGCTTCTATGAAAGCTTTTACAAGTGATCTTTGGTTTATATTGAGAGCCGTGACTCTTTCGTCTGATGTAAAGACTAACTGACCTTGGCTAGTAACTATGTAAAGAAGGGTGTTATCAAAATTCTCAGAAGGGTTCTTGATCCAGTTCTGGCTGTTAGCTCTCCACATCAGTAAATATTTTCCGGGACCGTAAGGCCAATGTTCTGTGACCTTTTGGTCATCAAAACTGACTTCTTTAACAAAGTAGCTTTCTCCGGATATCATCCATAAATAGTATGGAATGCTTCGGTCTCTATTAATAATCTTGTCAAAACCTTCTAAACCTTTTGGCGGTCCTAGGTTACCTCTAAGCTCTATGAAAGAGTCTTTATCATTTTCTTTGATTATAATAGTTGGTGGATTATTTTTTAAGGTTTCTGGATTTAGATCATTATCTGTTCGTCTATACTCTGCAGTTGAAATCAGCTCTTTTATTTTTCCCAATTCACGTTCTAGTGAAAGATAGACTATGCCCCAAGTGTCTTTGGTTTTTTCTTCAGTTAAGATATTTAGGGAGATGATTCCCACAGAGCTACCAATTAGCAAAACTGCGAATAATATAATGCCTGTAATTAAAAGTGTTATACCAATCGTGGAGGCATTTATTGGCTCATCGTGTTTCATCTAACTCTCATTTTGATATGAACTCGTCGATTTTTAGCGCGATTACCCGGAATGAGTCTTCCTCGTGCATCCCTTTCCGGATAAAGAGGGTCTGAGTCAGCCATGCCATATGGTTTTATTACTTTTGGGTTTACGCCATATTTTATCAGTGAATTTGCTATATTGGCTGCTCTTGCTGAGGAAAGAACCCAGTTGTTGAGAAAGTTGTTGGACTGAGATACTGGGCTTGAATCTGTGTGGCCTTCAATAGTGACGTCAACAAGTTTTTCTAGCTTTAAAATTTTGTTTGCTATGGGAGTTAATTGTACTTCCTGAGCCGGGTCTATACTTATAGATCCAGGTTTGAAAAGAAACCTTGAGGGAATTATAATGTCCACGAGGTCATCTTCATATGGTAGAATTTCTTTGTCCATGAGGTCTTTGACAACCGCCGCTCTTTGACCTTTTTCTTCAGCATTTTCGAGCCCCTCCACCAGTTTGTCTACACTGGCTCCTGGTCCCATCATTGACACCATAATTGAGAGTGCTTTAACACGTTTTTTTTGCTTACTTTCAATTGCTGCTGCCTTTACTCTTTGTTGGGCTGGTCTGTCAGCTTTTCCGAGTGCTTCTGATAGGTTGTCGCCAACCTGTTCGAGTTTTTGGGGGTCAAGGGTTGAGAAGCTGAAAAGAATGATGAAGAAGCCAAGTAGGAGAGTCACCATATCTGCATACGATACGAGCCAAGTATCATCGTTGTCGGCTTCCTGTCGATGCATAAACTTAGATTTTCTATCCATTAGCTCGCTCTAGATTCTAGTCGCTCTTTCGGCAACAGAAAAGACTTAGCATTCTCTTCGATAAATTGTACCGGTAGTTTTTTGTAGATCATCATCACCCCTTCCACAACAATTCTTCTATTCACGTGATCTTCTTCCGTTTGCGCAGCAAGATTTTCAGCAATAGGTATGAAGACGAAGTTCGCTATAGCGATACCATACATTGTTGCTACAAGTGCGACTGCCATTGAGCTACCAATACTATCTTGGGAACCAGGTCCCAGAGATTGCAGTAGAGCTATCATACCAAGAGTTGTTCCTAATAGACCAAATGCCGGAGGAAATTTTGAAATTACTTTAAAGATATTTGCTTCTTTCATGTACCTAGTATAGAAAGTCTCCAGCCTGTTTTCTAATAGTTCCCGCAGCAGGGATTCGTCAATTTCCGCCTCTCCCCATTCGAGAACTTCTGCTGCTTCTTTGAGGAAAGGGTCTTCAATATTTTGAATAACTTCATTAAACTTGTTGAAGCCGTCTTCGCGTGCCTTGGCAAGTAGTACAATTTCTTCGATAACCTGAGTGTAGTTGCGGCGATTATAGCCGAGGAGCCTGGACATGAAAACTTTGACTAATCCGAAGACTTTCTTGGCCGGGAAAGAAATAAAGGCTGCCGAGGCTGTCCCTCCGATTACTATTAGGATTGCGTGGAAGTTAAAGTAGAAAAGATAGTTGTCTGTGCTGAGAAAAATAGATGAGCTAAAAATTATCATAGCGAATCCAATTCCAAACAGACTGGATAGATTCATAGTTAAACTCCTATGCATCAGTGCATTAGTTAGGTTAGCAAATGTAATTTTTTTTTTGTGTGATCTTAGTGGGTAATATTTTCCCTCTGTGTATTTGGATTCATGTTTTTAGAGGCTTGAGCTAAAAATTATTTTAAAAGAGCCGAGGGGATAGGAAATATGATAGGGCTTTTTATGGAAGTGATGAAAAAAATATTACTGGTTTATTTATTGAACTTTGGTTGTGCAGCGATAAATAATCCTGGTTATCGTTTTGAATTAGAACATGACTCTGTAGTGAGAGTAGGCGATCAACCTGGTATTAGCAAGAAAGCTGGCGAATTTATCGAGACTGAAGAAGATACAATACTGATCGAATCTGAAGGTAGGGTTGGTATGGTGATATACCCAGTAAAGGATGCTGAGGGTTTATATAAGATTAGTTTGAAGCCTGTAGAGTCCTTTGGTGGTGCAGCTTTTAATAAAGTTTTAAATAGTTCTTTGAATAACATAGTTGGTGATTTGAATAAAATTCAGGTTTTAATGTCTGAGAAAAAAGGTCAGGAAGCTTTAAGCGAACTAAAAATTTTGCAGGAAAAGTATCCAGAAATTACTTACCTTTCATTTTTAGAAGCTTCATGTCACTACATTATGGGAAATAAAGAATCGACTATACAAGCACTTTCTGTAGCTCTTACCGACTTTCCAAATGACGCATTTGGTCGTTCTCTTTATGCCACTTTAAAAGGAATCCCAGCTGAGGTGCCGCTTGAATGACGGGGGAAGGGTTTATGCAATTTAAAAGTGATCTTTTGCTCATTATTAGATTATCAATTATATTGATGATTTCAATGTTTTGTCGACTCTCTTTTTCTCAGGTACCTAGTGAGTATTTAGAAGCAAGATTAGAGAAAAAGGTATTTAAGATAGTCCGAGCTTATGATGAGCTGGCCGTTGCAGTTGTCAAGGTCAGCTATTCAAGACAAGCTCAGGTTAAGCTGCCAGCTAGTCCCTTCATTATTAGCAATAAGTTTATACAAGAGCAGCCAGAAAAAGTAAGATCTATATTGATCACTATTATATCGGTCTTGGATATTTCCGATGGGGTAAAAAAAATAATTTCTGATAGTACAACGATTGATGGCGTTGTGCCAAAAATTGAGTTTAAAGAATTCCCCAAGGGGTTTCTCCCTCAGAATGAAAAAGTGGATTATGATAAGTTGGTTGATAAGTTAATAGCAGGTTGGTGGTCTCGTGTTGAAGAAAGGTCACCGGCTATTATAGGTGGCAGTGCTTTTATAGGGTTTGTTATATTATTTTTTGGTATTATGGCGATTCTTTCAGGGCGTAAAAGACTAAATATTATGGATAAATCAATCAAAAGTTTGGTTGGTGCTATTCAAGATTCAGGAGGCTCTGGTGGTGGTGGAGCTGGTTTGGCAGCGTCATATAGTTCACAATTATCTCCAGGCTTGGCGCCATTGGACCAAAGAGCAGGGGAAGCAGCTGACGAGGTTTCGGCTTATTTGAATGAATTGTCAATGGAAGGTTTAATTGCTTTGCTGATGGACTGTTATTGGTCTCGAGAAGATAGCTATGCTGCCTTTGTTTGGAATCGATTAAAATTGGAACGCAGGGAAGCAATTCTGGGGAGTATGCAGGATTTGGACGAGTATATTTTATTTTTATCTGGTATTTCAGAGGTGGATAGAGGTTATGCTAGTGATCCATATTTTATTACTCCATTAGCAATAAATGAATCAGATAATGTTAGCTTAACAGAAGCAATCAGATCAGAACCTTCTTTGCTTAATCGTATTTCAAGTATTCGGTTGCAGTATTTGGATCTATCTGCATCAGAAAGGATCAGCCTGCGAAAAGACGCAGAAGGTCTAGATGCTGGCTTGGCGTCTCCTAGGCTTGAAAAGTCTGAGCCTCGGGATTTGCGACGAAAAATGGTTATAAAAGTGAATAGTATTGAAGAGGAGCAAAGGTTGGCCTCTATGGATGAAATAGATCTAGAAACAAAAGAAGAGGTCCAGACCCTGATTTGGGCTGAGGGGTTGAGCGACCCAGACCTTGAGAGTATTTTGAACCAATTTTCTGCAAGGGATTTAGCAGAAGCTTGGGTAGGTCCTGAAGACTTATTGAGTAAGTTTTCAAAAATGCTTCCTCTGCGTAAACTACAATTGTTAGAAAATTATTTAAAAAAAGATCCAGGATCTCGAAATTCACAGTCCTATTTGGCTATGCATAAGATGATAGTCGCTTATCTGAGGCAAGCAGAGCATCCCGAGGTAAGAGAACAGGTGTCAGCCGCATAGCTAGAGGTAGTGTGCTATTTCCCAACCAAAGCTTAGCGGGGTTATGGTTGATTCGCCGTTCGAAGCCGAGTCTAACTGTATGAGAATTGTATTTGAAATCAGGTTCCAATTGACGAACTCATATCCTACTTCAAGGCCAGCACCTGTAAATGGTATCGATGCAGTTGTTGTGTTGAGTAGATATTGATGAAAAGATATGCCTAATCTAAAACCGCCGGGATTTATGCCAACGCTATCAATGCTAGGCCAGTCTTTTACCGAAACTTTCTTAATCAAATGACCAAGATACCCGGTCAGCGCATATTGAAATTTTACGCTTAGGTCAGTGAAAAGTGCGGTAGCTCCAAGTCCGGTACTATAAGCTTGCTTGAGGTTTACTCCGCCAGCCAATTTTTCTGCCATGATATATCTAGCGCCGAGTGAAAAAGCAATTCCTGAAAGTGCTACAGCATTTTTTTCTACTACATAATAGCCGGGAGTGGCAAAAATTTGAATCTTTCTGCTATCTTCATTTTCCGTGTACCAAGGATATTCATTAGCACGAAGTCTACTTTCATTTGCTTCGCAGTGCTGGATATTAGTGGTCATAACCAGAGAAGAAAAAGTCAGAAATATTTTGATTTTATGACGCATAGCGTTTTTCTGTCTCCGTCACATTTTTTTGATAAAGACGTTCAGTTATTCGGTTGAGAATTGCCAGCTCCATTAGTTGTGCGGCACTAGATTTTGTATATGGAAGTTTGGTGAGTATTGTTTTTTGAGGTCCTTCAGTTAGCGTTTCGGACAAGAGATCTGGATTCTGTGAAAACTGAATAACAATTGAATCTTTTCTTGATATAGCCCATTCTAGGTCCTTCTTGGTGTCTTTTTCTGTGCATAGAATCATATATACGTTTTCCGGTTGTTCAGGAATAATTTTAGATTCCGATGAGGAAATGATTTCCAGCTTATCTTGACCAAATATTTTTTGAAAGCTTTCTTTAAAGAATTGACTAGCTTTTTGCAAAGATTGATCGGTAATAAAAACTTTAAATTTCATCTCAAAAAATGGCAATGGTAGTTTGGAAGGAAAGCTTATTTCTAAGCAACCACTACTCTGATTATATTCGAAGTTTCCATCCAAGCTAAGGGCTAGTGTCTGTAGCGTTTCATATTTTAATCTATATTTTTCATCAGTCATGAGAATATGGGGCTGAGCGTTGTCAGGGTAGACAATCTTCACTTGGTAATGGATGGCACTATCTTTTATAGGTTGTAAAATTTGGTGCGAAATAAGGATCCTTTCCGGTTTAATTGGCATCGCCGCCACTAGTTTTGCTACTCCGGAAAAAATTCGATCTATTCCGAAGCGATTGTTGTACATGACCGTAGCCCTGAGATTAGGTTCGTTTTGGTCTATTATCGTACCGAAGGATTTACTGACGCTGTCAGACAGATTTAAGAGATTTTTGCCATGGATAAAACTAGTTGTAAAGTGAGGGAGGTCAATGATTATTCTAGTACCATTGCCCTTTTCTGAATCTATAGACATTTTTCCACCGAGGTCATCGACCATAATATTTACGGCCCCGATACCTACACCTCTCCCGGAGAACTTATTACTACTTTCTTGACTTGAAAATCCTGGAAGAAGGATCAGATTTTGTTTGTCATTATCGGACATTTTAGCGATTTTTTCGGTGCTCAGGAGACTTTTACTAATAGCGAGAGCTGACATTTTGTCGGGGTCAATGCCTCTGCCATCATCCTCGATAGTTAATCTAAGATAATTTGTTCGTTCCATGATTCGCATGTTGATCTTCCCATGAGAAGGCTTATTTTTTGCCTTTCTTTCTTCTAAAGTTTCTATACCGTGAACCACTGAGTTGGAAATACAGTGTACGACTATTTCGGAGATCACAGTTATGGCATCTTTTTCAAAATAGTTAATACTGGAGTATACTTTGAGAGGAGCAACCTTTTTGCCAGACTCTTCAGCGATCTTAATTACGAGCTCATCAAATCTTTCTATGTAGTATTTCAAAGATATCTTGCCGATGGTAGCTAAAGCACCTTTTAATTCATAATGTATGCAATCTATGTCTCGAACACTGAGGTCTGGTTTATGCAAGCTTTGCGTGAGACGATTCATGAGAGTAATTAACCATTGAAGATGCGGTGAAGATAATTTTTGGAAACCTTCTGTTTTGGCTGGAGAAATAATTTTTCTGCGAAGATGTTCGTAACTTTCTACTTCTTGTTCTATATAATTAATGTTTTCTTTTAAGTCTTCTATGGATTTTATCGATACGTTTCCTTTTTCTGCCCGGAGCGTGGCGAAGTAGGTTTCTGCTTGGTGGGCAACATTCTGTATGCCGCTTAGACAAAATAGGCCAGCGCTGCCTTTCAGAGTATGAATATTCCGGAAGAGGATATCGATTGTAGGTCCTATGCTTTCATTTTGAGTTGGTGTTAGCTTGTCTATTACCTTGCGACAAGATTGAAGGATCTTTTTAGTTTCATCGAGGAAGATACGGTATACGGAATCTTCAATCGATAATAGATCCGCTATTTTCTCTAATTTCTCCTGTTTTTTATTGGCTTCGGCGGTTAGCGCCTCGATTTCAGAGATGTCAGAAATAGTGATAAGTATTTTTTCTACAAGGTTACTTTCATTGTAAATTGGCTGGAAAATAACTTTGTAGCTTATATCTTTTCCTAAAGGGCCAGAAATCTTGCTTGGGAATCCTGAGGATGTGCAGAACCATTGTAATTCATTGCCACTGAAAGAAGTTGTGAGGTCGAATTCCAGCCTTCTTAGCTTTTCAGGTGGAAGATTCTTAAAAAGGGTCTCTATTACGGGTGCATTTTTTATGTCTTCAGCTTCCATGCCCAGCTGTTTTTCTAATGCTTTAGAAAAACGACTTTGTATTTTTAGTTCTTTATCAATGATCAGCACAGCATCGTTCATATTTTCTAGGATAGCTTGCTCTAGTGTTTCTTCGGGGGGATTTGTGGGTAGAATTTGTATAAGGGTGTTTTGACCTTCATCGCAAGATGATATCACTACAAACTCTTGTGAGCCGATATTGATTTTTTGCGGTACATCGTTTTCTTTTCGAGGAGACGCTTGAATCAGCTCTTTTAAAATTGACTCCTTTTCAATGGGGTTATCAATTTTTGGGTTTAACTCCTTTAACTGTTGGCCAATATGGCTAAAAAGTATCTCCCCCTTGCTGTTTATAAGTAGAGTTGAGACGTTTTCTATTTGATGTTTATACTGCATAACTAGTTTATTAGAGTCCAGCGTATGGATGATTGTTAACCCTATCTTCTCATTCTTTTAATGTTTATAAGTGGGAATTCTTTGCAGTGAGATAATTTTTTTTGCGTTAGTGTTGTGGTACACTTATTTTGTACTGAGTTGTGGGATTGATATGTCTGAAAAAAAAATTCTTGTTGTCGAAGACTCTCGCTCGTTTAGGCAGCAGATCACCATAGCCATAGAAAGTCGGGGTTACGAGGTTATTGGCGCTGCTGATGGTTGCGAGGGCTTAGAAATGTTGGGCCAGCATCCTGATGTTGTGGTTGTTGTAACTGATATTAATATGCCAGAGATGAATGGTCTCGATATGGTGAGAGAGATCAAGAGCCAAGGGGAGTATCAAGGCCCGATAATGATCCTAACAACGGAGGGAGATCTTTCCGTTATTGAGCAAGGCCGTGCACTAGGTGTAAACTGTTGGCTTGTGAAGCCTTTTGAGCCAAACGTCTTGCTGTCTGCCATCGATAAGTTGATGAACTCAGCCAACTAGATATTTAGCTATCTCCGATCTTAATATTTATTTTTAATAAAATCATCAGCTTATGAAGAAAAGGCAGAGTTAATATTTATTTTGGCTAACTGGCCATTGCATTTGTCGTTAGATTTGGCACACTCCTCATAAATTACTATCAGAATGGGGTGTGCTTCATGAGAGATTGCTTCAAGCTCGTATTGTTTTTGTTGTGTTGTTTTTCAAAGGCAGTGTTCGCTGATTTTGAGCCAAAATTCGTAAATAGTATTTCAGTTTTAAATCCAGCTTTTTTGAGTCTATCTAAGGACCGTGGAGATTTGTGGGTTGGGAGTTTTGGTCTCATGAAAGGTGATCAGGTTAGAAGGATCTCCCTAGATTATGGTATTGAAAGTCGCCTAGAGAATTATGTTTCAGTAATTACAAGAAGAATATCATGGCCTAATGAAATTGATGAGGTACCTGAGCAGATCTTCGGTAATGGTTATTTTCTTGTGGCGGGTGGGTTTTTAACTCCAGGCAGGGGCAATGGAGCAATCTCACTAGTCCATAGAGTGGATGGCTTTGTGAGGCCGCTGACTCAGCGCAAAAAAGGCTGGTTTTATCATCGGGCAGCTTGGGTTGATATGGATCAAGATGGGCGTCTAGACATACTAACTGCCAGAGCGAAGAAATCTATGTTCTCTGATGGTAGAGGTGAAATGTTATGGCTTAAGCAACCTAAAGACCCTCTCAACGACCGGTGGGAAGAGGTCTTGATGTTTGAGGGTCCTGATGTCTTCTTCGAGCCGGGGGATTTTGATCAAGACGGGGACCTTGATATTATGGTTGGTGAGTTTTTTAACGAGCGGCTGGTTATGTACTGGAACAAAGGGGGGCGTTATTCCCTAGAGGTTGTTGATGATAGCCTGGGGCCGATTTTTGACATGAAATGGGTTGACCTTAATGCCGATGGCGTTCGAGAATTTCTGGTTACTAATCACATCAGCGATAAACGCTCAGGGGTATACGTGTATGAGCTTTCTAGCAAAGGCAAGTGGGAGAAGCGTGTACTACTATCGGATATCAAGACTCGCCGCAAAGGGCCGGGCCAGGGTTCACCTGGTGTAGCTATACCTGTGGAGTTAAGTTACGGACAGAAGCCGGCTATTATTGTCTCAGGTGATGGTTCGGAGAGTTTTTTCATACTGCAGGCAACATCGCAGGATACTCATGCGTGGGATTATGAGTCAAAAGAATACCAGGTGGGAAGCACTGTAGGTAAACTAACTATAGGTGATGTGGATAGCGACGGTTTTTATGAGCTTTTTGTGCCTTTATATGACGAAAGCAAGATATTTGTTTATCGTTTACTTCCTGAAATTTAAGGGGAATTCCCTGTGTTTTTACAATAAGGGCAAACGATTTTCATTTGACCACTCTGTGTTCTCTGGTTATAACTGTATGAGTAATGTCTTGTAGTTACTTCCGTTTTGGCTTCGCCTATTAGGGTGATCGATAAAGGCAGGAGAGTTTATGAAAGATCGTCATAAAGGTTTTGGTAGGTATTTGAGAGAGAAGCGGCGGGAAGCTGGCTTTAGTCAGCAACGTGTTGCGCAGGCCCTGGGCTATTCTAGTCCTCAGTTTATCTCCAACCTCGAAAGGGGAACTTGCCCTATACCTCTGAATAGAGTTAGGCAGTTCATCGACTTGTATAAGATTGATCAGCAGGAGTTTGTAGGGCGGTTTCTTCAGGAGCAGGAAACAGTTCTTTGGCATTTTATCCAAGGTGATAGTGAAGCATCTGAAATTGCTGCACCGTCTATTCCGGTTACTGGAAACGAGTCACTAAGTAATGTTAGCTAGTTAGCGCTGTCACTTGCTCTGGAAAGCCTAGGCTCTTAGAGCGGTGACTTTTGCTAAACCAACCCCCGCTATCAGACCTGCAATATGAGCGGTGTTTGCCACATTGCCGAACACGCCAGTTATACATAATACTAGCCAAACCATCATGAATCCCATTGTGCCATTATCTACGAATAATTTTGTGTTCGGGTGCCACTTATTCATTGCCCAAATATAGCCTAAGAGGCCGTATATGACGCCCGACATTCCCCCAAAATTAGGCCCTGAAAGAAATGCCTGTGCAAAATTTGAAATTACTCCGATGGTCAGGACCAGAATTAGCAGGGATTTTCTTGATTGAAGCAGCTCGATTTGAGTACCTAGTTGATAGGTCCATATCATGTTGAATATTATGTGAAGCCAACCGAAATGCATAAAAATCGGTGTTATAAACCTCCAGATCTCGCCTGCGAAGGCATTAGGAAGGTATAGCATTAGATATTGCTTTATCAGTGGAACAGCCACATTATTTTCTAGAGCTAAAAAGACGATGGTAGAAATAAAAATAAGGCTTATGGTCAGGTTGGGT